>JAEEGL012986515.1_pt1 | contig 19347 bp, 20 predicted proteins | sample 9134231 | NCBI WGS metagenome assembly JAEEGL01 (sample SAMN16246548, study PRJNA631951) | gut metagenome | biome: gut microbiome; feature: rumen; material: fiber-attached | host: Bos | place: Iran: Karaj | collected 2018-10
GAGCTGCGCGACTGCTACACGGGCTTCAAGTGGATTGCCAATGAAATCCGCAAGTCTGAAGGCGTGAAGAAGTACATCGGCGGTGGCGAAGAGTCGTTCGGATTCCTGCCGTTCGATAAGGTTCGCGATAAGGACTCCCCAGCATCTATCTGCTTGATCTGTGAGATTGCTGCCTGGGCAAAGGACAACGGCAAGACGCTCTATGACCTGCTGATGGACATCTATCTGGAGTACGGCTTCTCTTACGAGCACACCATCAACGTGGTTCGCCCGGGTAAGACTGGTGCTGACGAGATCAAGCAGATGATGGTCAACTTCCGCAACAATCCTCCCAAGGAGCTGGGTGGCTCGGAGATCGCCTTCGTTCGCGACTTCCAGACGTTGGAGCAGAAGAATGCTGATGGAACCGTCGTCAAACTCGACATGCCCGACACTTCGAACGTACTCCAATGGTTCTGCACCGACGGCACCAAAGTGAGCGTTCGCCCCTCAGGAACTGAGCCCAAGATTAAGTTCTATGTTGAGGTGAAGGATCCTACCATGCGCTGCGCTAACTGCTACGAGCGTTGCCTGGCCACAGCAAAGGAAAAACTCGAAGCCATCAAGCAGAGCTTAGGCCTCTAATCACTCTCTCAAAACCCTTGAGAACTTGACTCAAGAGGGAAAACTAAAAGAAATCCTCCATGCAACTCAATGCGTGGAGGATTTTTTTGATAGCTTTAGCAGTCCTAAAGCTCAACGATACCTGCCTCAACCCATTGGCTGGCAAGTGTTGTTGCATCTTTCAGGGCCACTTCGTACTCTACCTCATATTGCTCGGTGAGCAATTGTGCCAGGTCGTCAGCCGTGAACGACTCCATCTGTTGTACTTTTTTCCAGAGATAGGCTGAACTTTCGTTCATGCTGATGATATTCGAGAAGTCAATATTCTCTTTGCCTTCAGCCACGATGATCTGCTCACCGCAGACTTCGCGCAGGTTGAATCCTTTCTTTGCTTTCATAATTGAATGTTTTATTTTGTTTGTACTTATTCGATAGTTATGTTTAAGACGTGATGGCCCATACTGAGTTCACCTTCATGTGCTGTTATTCCTTGATGTGGACAGGGAACAACTTCAGCCAGATGCGACGATAGAAAGCCAGCAAATAGCGCCGAATGGGGTAGAGGTGCATCCACAGCCAGCTGTAGAATCGCCACTTTGTGCCATCTGTCCTGTCGAGTTTAGTGCGGCCTTTGCGGTAGAAGCCAACAACAGAAGCACGAATATCGGACAACTGGCAATGCTCATCGCTCAGGTTTCCGTCGCCACGAAGTGTCACTTTCTGCCCGTCAATAGCAACGATACGATGCAGTACGAAATGCCCTGGGGCAATTTCAGCAAGAACAGGATCACCCGTCTTCACGTTCAAAGGCTTCGTCAAGAGAGCCTTGTCGCGGTTGTCCTCCAAGAAAGGGCGCATGCTGAATCCCCTTAAACGCAGGGTTACGGTGTGCCCTTCCTCAATCATTTTAACGATTTCGGGTAGCAACACAGCATTGGCAAACTGCACTTCTTTTATCTGGAGATTGTTTTGTTGCATAGGATAGCTGCTTCTTTATTGGGCAGGCAATGGAGTGTGTATATTGGAGTTGTCTCAACAATTTTCGTCACGGTATTGCAGATGCGCCTGAAGATGTCTTCGTCCCACTTCATGGATGAGCACGATGGCAACAACGAGGCAAAGGCATCAATAGGGGCAAGCCGGTCAACGCTATTGGCGGGTGCGCGGTCTATGCGAGTAATGGCTCCAAGACGTGCTTTCACGTTGCGGTAGCAGGGTGTCTTTCCGCTCCAAGGACCACCATAGATGTAAGGCTGTCCGTCAATGATGCGCACGATGGGATTGTCGTCGTTCATCAAGTCACATCCAGGGATATGGCGCAGCCAAAGACTGACGTGCGTGCTTTTGCCGGTTCCGCTTTTTGCGGTGAAGGCATAGCCGTAGCCATTTTGGCGGACCAGTGAAGCGTGGATGAGCAGCGTGTCTTGCCGGCTTCCTGCAAAGGCAAAGATGAGCATGAGGGCGTTGTTCAATCCGAAGGAACGCATGTTATAGTTGCCGTTCAGCGCACAGCGGCACTCGGTGAAATCCTTGTTGCTGAGCAGAAGTGCACATTCGGCACCCTTTATGTCTTTGATAATATATTGGTAGCCACCATCGTCGATGAGATCGACCACGGTTTCTCCATTTCCTGTGTCGAACTTCCGGATGCGTTCGCGGTGTTCTTTTGAAACAGGACGCAGCGCATCGTCAACGGTCAGGTGGAAAAACAACTCGTCTTCTGCACACGGATTGGTAGCGAAAGATACAAATGAGGGCAGCAGACGCATGTCGTTGCGCTGCACTTGTTGGCCTTCAGCATTGGCAGATGGCAAGAAGTCGATACGAATCGTGTGTTCTGCTATATTGAAATAGTACGTGAGCATGTATTTACTGAATCGTTTGGAAGTATGGGGAGAACACGGAAAGAGGGCAGAAGCTACGATTGTCTGCTCTGTTTCAGTTCTTTAGCACGCTGACGGGCATCGTCCATGGCCTTCTGACGTTCAATCTTTTTCTCACGGGCTTTGGTCTTGGCAGCTGTCTTGGCTTGCTTCTTGGCAGCCTTCATTTCAGCTTTTTCCTTCTTGATGGCCTCTCGCAACTGCTCTTTGGTGTAGGTTGCCTCGGGTGTATCGGGGGTGATGTGCTGGAAGCTGAATGAATTCTGGTCGATGTTCTTCATCGTCCAAGTGCCCTTACGCGTGTAGCGCTTCCTTAGTTTGAGAAACTTCTTTTCGGCATTCTTGCGCTTTTCTGCAAAGATGACGACACAAGTGGGTTGCTCAACGCCAGCCTCCTTCATATAGTCGCGCAGTTGGAAGGAATAGTTGTCGCGGCTATAGAGGAAATCGGTCTTCGTGTCTATCCATGCCGAGTCAACTTGCTGAATGTCAGTCAGGTAAACAGTTGAGTCGTTGAACGACGTGCAAAATCCGAACATGAAGATGGAGGTTGGTCTGTTAATAGCGCAAGCCCATGTCGGCATCAGAGCCAACAGCAGCAAGAGTGTTTTTATTTGATTCATTTTTGATGTTTTGATTTTCTTTACTTATGAAAAACCTTTCGTTTTGAGGTCCTCTGTCATTTACCGAGATAAGCCTTGAGCATCTTGCTCTTGGTATTGCCACGAAGTCGTCGGATGGCTTTCTCGCGTATCTGGCGGACACGCTCACGCGTCAGTCCATATTTCTGTCCAATCTCGTCGAGCGTCATCTCTGGCTGGTTGATGCCGTAGAAAGCCTCAATAACGTTACGCTCGCGCTCGTTCAGTTGCTTAAGTGCAACGCTAATCTCGTTGCGAAGCGACTCCATCAGTAATTCGTTATCCGTATCTGGGACATCGCTATTGGGCAACACGTCGAGTAGGCTTGCCTCTTCACCGTCAGCGAAAGGAGCATCGACCGAGACGTGACGCGTATTAGCCTTCATGGCGTCGGCAATCTTGTCTTCAGGAATATCAACAGTCTCGGCAATCTCATTCACACTGGGGCGACGTTCGTTTTCTTGTTCGAACTTGTTGAGGGCCTTCGTGATCTTATTGACCGAACCCACTTGGTTGAGGGGGAGTCTGACGATACGGCTCTGTTCAGCAATAGCCTGCAGAATGCTCTGCCGGATCCACCATACAGCATAGGAGATGAACTTGAAACCACGTGTCTCGTCGAACTTCTCAGCCGCCTTGATCAGTCCTAAGTTGCCTTCGTTAATGAGGTCGCTCAGGCTCAGGCCTTGGTTTTGGTATTGCTTGGCCACAGACACCACAAAGCGCAGGTTCGCCTTGGTGAGTTTCTCCAAAGCTTGGCGGTCGCCTTTGCGGATGCGCTGGGCAAGTTCCACTTCTTCGTCAACGGTGAGTAGTCCTTCATGGCCTATTTCCTGGAGATATTTCTCCAGTGAAGCATCTTCTCTGTTGGTGATTGATTTGTTGATTTTCAGTTGCCTCATGTGACTTCGTTTGGTGTTTAGCTGCAAAAATAATTCTTTTCCTTGAGAAATACAAAGAAATTGCCAATTATTTTTTCTTTATAGCTTATTTGTTTTGTTTTTGTGTATGAAAAAAGAGTGTCGGGAGTTGGTGGAAGCCTTTCTGTGTTGAAAAGTGTCTTCCCCAATACCCGACACCCATTGTCAAGCTATGTCGTATGCTTGTGTTGGCATAATGTCACAAGTGCTAATTCCTACTCGCTCAGGTCAATTACGAAGTAGGCTTTCTTACCTGTTGGATAGACACCGCGGATGATGAGCACAGGCTCCTTGCTCATAGAGGCATCCTTAACGGTCTGCTGCAGGTCTTCGACCGACTGCATGTTTTCATCGTTCACCTTTTGGATGATAAAGCCCTTGGTGATGCCTGCATCCTTCATCTTACCATTGTTTACCTTGATGACTTCCAGACCGAAGTTGATGTTGAGCTGTTCCTTCTGCTGGTTGGTCACGGGGCGAACGTCGGCACCAAGCACGTCCATGTCGGCCTGCTTCACTACCTTCGTATTGCCCTGTGCATTCTTCAGGGTTGCAGTCTTCGTGACGCTCTTCTTGTTGTGCAGGAAGGTCAGGCTGATCTTGTCGCCCGGGCGCTTGTTGAACATTACTTCTTGCAGTTCCGACATCTTTGTGACCTTCTTGCCATCGATATGGGTGATCACGTCGCCCTTCTCAAGACCGATGTCAGCACCAGCGCCGTCGGCTTCCACTTCTGAAACGTAGACACCTTCGTTGGTGCCAAGGTCAACTTCCTTGTCTTTCTCCTTCTGCTCGTTGATGTAGTTGAGGACGTCGCCACCCTTGATGCCGAGCAGGGCACGCTGAACGGTACCATATTGTTTGATGTCGGCAACCACCTTGTTCATCAAAGTGGTTGGAATAGCAAAGCCATAGCCGATGTTAGAGCCGGTAGGCGATACCAGCATGTCGTTGATACCTACGAGTTCGCCACGTGCATTCACAAGAGCGCCACCCGAGTTGCCTTGGTTGATGGCAGCATCGGTCTGGATGAACGACTCTACACCATTGGCACCGATGGAACGAGCCTTGGCCGATACGATACCTGCTGTCACTGTGTTGTTCAGTCCGAGCGGATTACCAACGGCCAGTACCCATTCGCCAACCTTCAGGTCGTCGCTGTTGGCAATGGCAATGGTCGGGAGGTTCTTGCCGTCGACCTTGATCAGAGCGAGGTCGGTAGTTTTGTCAGTACCCACGATTCGGGCTGAGAATTCGCGGTTGTCGTTCAGGGTGACGGTCAGTTCGTCAGCACCTTCCACCATATGGTTGTTGGTGACGATATAGCCATCAGGCGAAATGATGACACCAGAACCTGTGGCAGTCTTCTTTGGAGTCTGGACCTGACGCTCACGAGGACCGCCGAAAAATCCGAATGGGTCGCTGAAGAAGTCATCGAAGGGATTGCTCTGCATACGTACTGTTTGCGTCTTCGAGTTCTGCACATATTTAATATGTACTACGGCCGGGACTGCCTTTTCGGCAGCATAGGTCAAGTCGACGGGTTGTCCTGCTACTGTCACAGCATCACTGGCTGCGTTTACTTTCATAAAGGTTCCTGCTGAAATACCAAGTGCTACCAGGCACATGGTTCCGAACAAATACTTCTGATACTTTTTCATATCTGCTAATTGTTGTTTAATTGTTTGAACTTTCTTATTTGTGCCACTTTGGGAAGTGGAGTTTTGTTGTTTTTGTTATTGCTTGTGACGCCCGATGGCGGGCATGGTTTATTTTTCAGAGTGCAAATTTAGGCGCAAAAAATGTTAAACTGCCATTTTGTCGCTCATCTTTATTCCAATTTAACACTCTGATTTGTCTTATTAACGGCTCTTAAACACCTGCGGTTGTGTTTTTACATTACTTAAAGGTCACCAATTCTTGTCATTTCCACCTTGCTGCTATTCCTGTCAAGGTGTGCGGCATAAAAAGAAAAGCATAGCCCCGATGGCGCAGGGCTATGCTTTTGTAATATGTTTTAGGCTCGTTGGTTAGAACATGCCAGCGTTGTGCATCAAGAAGGAGATGGCATAGGCCACCAGCGTACTCGTGATAACGCTGATAAGTCCTGGCATCATGAACGAGTGGTTCAGCAGGTACTTACCGATGACGGTGGTTCCAGAACGGTCGAAGTTCACGGTGGCAATATCGCTGGGATAGTTCGGAATGAAGAAGTATCCATAGACTGAAGGCAGCACACCCAGAAGGATCCATCCCTCGATGTTCAGCGTGTAGGCCAGCGGAAGCATGGCAACAACAACGGCTCCTTGCGAGTTAATGAGCACGGATACAAGGAAGAAGGCGATAGCGATGGTCCACGGATAAGCAGAAACGAGGTCGGTCAGCATCAGCTGCATCTCTTTCATGTAATTGCCGAAGTAGGTATCGGCCAGCCAGGCGATGCCATAGATAGCCACAACGGCCACCATACCACTCTGCCAAACTGCTCCACCCACAGCTTTCTTGGGCTTAGCCTTGCAGAAGATGATCATCAGTGCTGCTGCCGAGATCATGATGATTTGGATGACGAGATTCATGGCCAAAGGTTTCTTCACCGTTTCGGTGACTCCTTCCATGACGATGCCTGCTGTAGCAAGTTGCTTGGCTGTTTCCGTAACACCACCCTCAAGCGTAATGGTAGCAGGGCCTCCCTTGACAGCCTGTACGGTGTCGTAGCTGGGCAGGAGGTTTCCACCAAACATTTGGACAATTGAGAACAATACGATGATAGCAAGGGCGCCGAGGAAGATGTAAACGGCACGCTTGGAATCTTTCGAAATCACTTTGTCGAGCGTCGTGGCCGTGTTGCCATAGATATACTGATACTGAGCAGGATCCTTCAGGCGCTCCTGGAACTTCTGGTCCTTATCGAGGTCAAGACCGCGATGGTAGGAAGCAGCGGCAGCAGCCATCAAACCACAGATACAAGCGGGGATTGTGACCATAATGATCTGCAGGTTGTTCACGTGGAAACCATTTGATGCCGAGATAGCAGAGAATGCTACGACGGCAGCAGCAATAGGCGAGCAGGTGATACCTACCTGTGAAGCGATACTTGCCACACCGCAGGGGCGCTCGGGGCGGATACCTTTCTTCAAAGCGATGTCGCAGATAATTGGCATCAGCGTGTAGACTACGTGGCCAGTGCCAACAAGTACGGTCAGGAAGAATGTGGTGAGAGGAGCCAGGAATGTGATGCGATCTGGATGCTTACGCAACAAGCGCTCTGCAACCTGAATCATCCAATCCATACCACCTGATGCCTGAAGTACACCAGCACAGGTCACGGCAGCGATGATGATGTAGATGACGTCGGTGGGCGGTGTGCCTGGCTTTAAGCCAAATCCAAACACCAAGAGTGCAAGGCCAATGCCTGAGATGGCTCCAAGAGCCAAACTGCCATAGCGTGAACCGACCCAGAGAGCGAGAAGCACGATGAGCAGCTGAATAACCATTAAAAATGTCATAATACTATTAAATTAAATGTTTAGGTTTATCAAAGTGCTAATAATCTCAAAAATTCATGCAAAAGTAATTCTTTTTATTCAAAATTGCAAATAATGTAGTAATTTTGTGCCCTAAATAAGTAAATTTCTTTGTTTGAATGGTCAAAAAAATAGCGACTCGCACGTTTCTTCAGTCTGTATTGTTTATGCAGATTGTGTTGCTGGTGGCGTCTTGTGGGCAAAAGTCACGTAATGAACTTACGCCCTGGGGCACGCCAGTTGAAGAAACGGATGATACGCTATCAACGGAATTTACGCTCACAGACATCCAGACAAACGGCGAACTGATCATGCTCACCCTGACCGGTCCAGAAACCTACTACGACTATCATGGCCGTGGAGTGGGGCTTCAGTACATGTTGTGCGAGAAGTTTGCGCAGAAGATGGGTGTGTCCTTGCGTGTGGAAGTGTGTAAGGACACTTCAGAAATGGTGCGTCGGCTGCAGTCTGGCGATGGCGACATCATCGCATTTCCCTTGCCTTCAACATTCGATAGCCTGCGCTATTGTGGTTATAACAGCGGCGACTCGTTGGAATATAGGTGGGCTGTAAGTGCTGGAAACACAGCACTTGCTGATACGCTCGACCGCTGGTTCCGCCCCGAATACATAGCTGAGGCGAAGCAGCAGGAGTCGTTCATGCTCTCAACCCGCAGCATTACACGTCGGGTATATTCGCCTATGATCAGCCGTTCGGGTGGCATCATTTCTCATTATGATGGCTTGTTCCAGAAGTATGCACCCGTGGCACGCTGGGACTGGCGCCTTCTGGCTGCACAATGCTATCAGGAGTCAACCTTCGACCCTCGTGCCCATTCGTGGGCAGGGGCATGTGGACTGATGCAAATCATGCCCTCTACGGCCGCCCACCTTGGACTTCCGCTGTCGCAGATCTATGAACCTGAGCCCAATATTTCGGCAGCTGCGCGCTATATAGCTCAGCTAACAGCCCACTTCAGCGACGTTCCCAACGGTATGGAGCGTTGCTATTTCGTGCTGGCTGCCTACAACGGCGGTTCACGCCACATACGCGATGCCATGGCATTGGCACAAAAAAACGGCCGCAACAAATATCGTTGGGCCGATGTTTCTGAGTTTGTGCTAAAGTTGAGCACGCCACAATACTATAATGATCCCGTCGTGAAGTATGGCTATATGCGTGGTTCCGAAACCGTGGGTTACGTATCGCGCATTCGCGACCGTTGGGCTCAGTATCGTGGCTTTGCCCGTCCTGGTACTACGTCGGTGGTTACCGGCACTCCCCATCCTGCCAAGCGCAAAAACAAGTACAAGATTTAGGGAGCATCATTCCGTTCATCGCCGTTTCTTTACTGCTTCCAAAGCCTTTATCCAGTCGGTGTCGAGCGAGAACTGCGTGATGTAGTTGTCGTTGTTGTAGTAGGCCAGTACCAATTCTTTATCCAAGTCGTTGAAGAGCGGATTGTTGATACTTGCATCGCGGAACACCGTGATGATGATGTCGCGCTCGGTCTTTTTCTTCGTGCTTGTGAGTCGCTTCATGTAGAGTGTCAGGAACTCGTGCATGGCATATGACTGCTCGTTCAGCATCTTTACCGTCTGGTTGAAGAACTCCAGGTCGGTCGTGTCACGCAACACATCGTCGCGAACCTTCATGGCCATGTAGCTCAGTTCATCGTACTTGAAGGTGGCAATCTTTCTGGTCTCAATGTCTTTCGACTTGTCCTCGGCCACAGCCTTCGAAGTGCGCAGAATCTCATAGAAAACGTCTTGAGCCTTTACTGTTACCGTTGTCATGCAAAGCAGAACGGCCATCATGATCATTTTCTTCATGTTCATTTCTTTTCTTGTTTTTTATGATTGATGTTATTGTTAATGTTCTGATTTTCTATTGTGACGCATTGAACTCGGAGAAGTTTAATCGGAACCGTTTCCTTCCTTTTCGTCTGCTGCATCGTTGGCTTTCTTGCCAGTACTTACGCGCGCGCTATTCCTTTTTATAAAGTCTTTCCACCCGCGATAGTTGGCTGGCGACTCAGGCCTTCCCAACTGCAGGAAATGGCAGTAAGCGGCTCCCAGGGCATCGGTGGCATCCATATACTTCGGCATCTCGTCGGCTTTCAGGTTGAGCATGCGTTGCAGCATGCCAGCAACTTGTTCCTTCGAAGCCGATCCATTGCCCGTGATGGCCACCTTGATCTTCATAGGGGCATATTCATGGATGGGCACGTCGTGATGGATGGCTGCAGCAATGGCTACTCCCTGAGCACGTCCTAGCTTCAGCATCGACTGAACATTCTTGCCGAAGAATGGTGCTTCGATGGCCATTTCGTCTGGCAGATAGGAATCAATGATGCCAGTTACCCGTTCGAAGATGTGGCCGAGGCGTAGGTAGGGGTCGGTCATCTTGTGCAGGTCGATGACTCCCATGGCCACCATTTCGGCCTTGTTGCCTACAGCACGGATAACGCCATAGCCCATGACGTTGGTTCCAGGGTCGATGCCTAAGATGATTCTCTCTGCCTTTGTTACCATTTGGATGAGTTGATGCGTGTTACCAGTTTTCCGCTTCAACGGTCGATGAACGGATTGGTGGCCACTTCCTTTCCAATCGTTGTCTGCTGACCATGGCCTGGCAGAACCACCGTATCGTCGGGGAGTTGCGAAATGGTGCGAAGGCTCTGAATGAGCATGAACATCGATCCGCCATTCAGATCTGTACGACCTATGGAGCCTTGGAACAGGGTGTCACCAGAGAAGCATACCTTTTCTTCTTCGCAATAGTAGAACACTCCGCCGCGCGAATGACCAGGTGTCTCGATGACTCTCAGGCGGTGGCTGCCAAACTCGATGATGTCGTGGTCGGCCAACAGACGTCCTGCGGCGGGAAGAGAATCGTACTGAGCGAAGGGGAAGAACTTCTCGGCCTGTTCATCGTGTTGGTTGATGAACTCCAAGTCGTCACCATGGAGCTCCACGCTCAGCCCATATTTCTCGTAAATGAAGCCATTGCCAAAGTTGTGGTCAAGATGTCCATGGGTAGCCAGGAGGTGAACGGGCTTCAGCTGGTTCTCTTCGATATACAGCGAAATGGCCTCTTTCTCCTCAGGGTAGTATGCTCCGCAGTCGACGATGACGCACTCTTGAGTCTCATCGCTGACCACATAGCAGTTCTCCTGCAACATGTTGCAAACAAAGCGTTGTATCTTTAGCATGGGTAATTACCTTATTTAATTACGGTCACGTCGTTTTACGATAGCGGCAGGTAGATGACATTCTTCTCGCGGAACCATTCTTCCGTGAACCATTGGCTGATGTCGCTGACTTCTACTATGCGGCGATAGGGTTGCACTTCGGCTTCCACATTGCCGCCTTTCAGGCAGATCACACCATTCATCATGGCGTTGCGCTGTGTCTTTGAGATGTTCTTGCGAACAATCTTCACTAAGTCGGGCAGGGGCATTACGGCACGGCTGACCACAAAGTCGTAGCGTCCTTCCTCGTCTTCACCACGAAGATGCTCGGCAACGACATTCTTTAATCCGACGGCCTTTGCCACTTCGGTGGCCACAAGAATCTTTTTGCCTGTTCCGTCGATCAGCTTGAACTGACATTCGGGAAACATGATGGCCAGCGGAATACCTGGGAAACCGCCACCCGTGCCGAAGTCCAGAATCTCAGTTTCTGGCTTAAAGCCAATGGCTTTGGCAATAGCCAGCGAGTGAAGCACATGATGCTCGTACAGGTTGTCGATGTCTTTCCGGGAGATGACGTTGATCTTGGCATTCCAATCCTTATACAAATCCATCAGCATTTCGTACTGATGAATCTGATTATCAGATAGTTTTGGGAAATACTTAATGATTTGCTCCATGCTTATCGCAGATATTTCTTGAGGTCGTCTTTATCGATTTCAACGCGTATCTCGCCCACCGAGTGAGGAGCGATTTCGTCTTCGCCATAGATGAAAGTCAGCGCATCTTTACCCAGAATGAAGTTTTCACTCAGATAGGTCTCGCCGTCGGCAAAGATACCTTGCTGCTGTAGCTCTTCGAGCGACTTGGCCTTGAACTTCTTCATGATGGCCTCGACGACGATGTCCTTGACTTGTTGCTCGCAGCCTTCGATGATGATGTCGGCAAGACGAACAATCTGAGCCTTCTTCGTGTCGATGTTCAGGGCCAACGTCTGCCTGATACCATACATGCCACCGCCATAGGTGTAGATGCTGGCAAGGTGTGTGAGCACGCCGTCGGCACCTTCCTCGAAGTGGGTACGAACGTCATACTGAACGTTATAGGCCGTTGCATGTTTCTGATCGACCTTGTAGAGTGGGGCGTACTCGGTGAGGTAATCCTCAATATAGCGTCCCACAAACGAGTCGACCAACGCCTTCACCGTAAGCTTTTCGTTGCTCAGCGAGAAGTAGTCGGGCAACAGGATGCCAGCACGCAGCAGCGTGTCGTTCAGGGCCTGTGCCTTTTTCTCCTTCAAGTAGTGAAGATGAAGCGCCAACTGGCAAGTCGGAGCACTTTGGGAACCAGCCACGAGTGCCACAGTCGTGTCGACGACAACGCTGTCAATCTCGTAGCCAGCCACCCTGATGGTGCCCTTCTTGTTTCCACAAGCGCTTGCCAAGAGCAATGCCGAGAGTATGACGATGACCGCTTTTCTCATGTTCTTAGTAGCTGCGGGCTATGATGACGCGGTACTTGGAGGGCTTTCCGCTGACCATGTCCGTGCCTGGTGTCTGTTCGACGCCGTAGGGCACGCAGCGGATGGTGGCCTGCGTCTCCTCCTTGATCTTTGCCTCGGTCTCGGCCGTACCGTCCCAATGGCAGAGGAAGAAGCCGCCGTCCTTGACGCGCTCCTTGAACTCTTCGTAGTTGTCGCACTCGTAGATGTGGGCATCGCGATAGGCCTTGGCCTTCTCGAAGATGTTCTGCTGAATGTCGTCGAGAAGCTGCTCCACATATTGTGCAATACCCTCCAGAGGACGAGTTTCCTTCTCGAGAGTGTCGCGGCGCATCACCTCAATGGTTCCATTCTCCAGGTCGCGGGCACCCAGCACAAGACGTACTGGAACACCCTTCAGCTCGTAGTCGGCGAACTTGAAGCCCGGACGCTTGTTGTCGGAGTCGTCGAACTTCACGCTGATGCCCTTTGCCTTGAGTGCGTCCATGATGGGAGCCACCTCTTTGTTGACGAGTTCCATCTGCTCGGGTTTGTTGGCGATGGGGATGATGACCACCTGTAGCGGAGCCAGTTTCGGGGGAAGCACCAGTCCGTTGTCGTCGCTATGCGTCATGATGAGGGCGCCGATGAGACGTGTCGAAACGCCCCAAGAAGTAGCCCACACGTATTCGGGCTTGTTGTCTTTGTTCAGATAGGTCACGTCGAATGCCTTTGCGAAGTTCTGACCGAGGAAGTGGCTCGTTCCACTCTGCAGCGCCTTGCCGTCCTGCATCATGGCTTCGATGGTGTAGGTGTCGAGCGCACCGGCGAAACGCTCGGTCTCGCTCTTCACGCCCTGCACCACAGGCACGGCCATCCATTTCTCGGCAAAGTCGGCATAGACCTTCAGCATGAGCTTGGCTTCGGCCTCGGCTTCCTCGCGAGTGGCATGTGCGGTGTGGCCCTCCTGCCACAGGAACTCACTTGTACGCAGGAAGGGGCGCGTACGCATCTCCCAACGCATGACGTTACACCACTGGTTGCAGAGCAGAGGCAGGTCGCGCCATGAGTGAATCCAGTTCTTATATGTGTTCCAGATGATGGTCTCTGATGTGGGGCGGATGATGAGCTCTTCCTCCAACTTGGCAGCAGGATCGACCTCGACGCCACTCTTGTCCTCCTTTGCGCGCAGACGATAGTGCGTCACGACGGCACACTCCTTGGCAAAGCCTTCCACGTGTTCGGCCTCGCGGCTAAGGAACGACTTCGGGATGAGCAGTGGGAAGTAGGCATTCTGCACGCCCGTCTCCTTGAACATCAGGTCGAGCTGGTGCTGCATCTTCTCCCAAATGGCATAGCCATAGGGCTTGATGACCATGCATCCTCGTACCGCCGACTGCTCGGCCAGGTCGGCTTTCACCACCAAATCGTTGTACCACTGACTATAGTTGTCAGCGCGTTTCGTCATTTCTTTCAGTTCTTTTGCCATAATATCTTTTGTAGTTTACAGTTTGCTGTTCACCGTTACAATAGGGATTTCCATACGCTGTTTTAGGAAAATTCCTTTTCGTATATCAGCCCGATTGCTTAAATTTGCCGCAAAATTACAAAAAAATGTTGGTATAAGTGCGATAAAGTAAAAAAAAGAATTATCTTTGCAAGAGATTTAGGCATAAATGACGGCCACGTGTTAAACGAGTTGCTGTTGTTTTCGTCAAATATCTTAACTAGATGACATCTGCTTTCTACTTATAAAATAACATTTGTAGATGAAGAAAATGATGTTCTTGACACTTGGATTGTGTCTCACAGTGATTGGCGCTGCCCTTGGAGCTATCATCGGTAAGTCAGCTATTGGTGCTGCTATCGGCGGTGCTATTGGTTATGTTGCTGGTGCCCTTGTCGGTAAGTACATCGGCAAGTAAATAAGATAAGTTGTATTTTTAATGAATTGACATTTATATTTTCTAACTCTTAAAAAACATTTGGATATGAAGAAAATGAAGTTTATGACACTTGGTATGTGTCTTGCAGTATTGGTTAGCTGTGGTACAGCTACTCAGAATGGTGCTCTCATCGGTACGGGTGCAGGTGCTGCTCTCGGTGCCATCATCGGTAAGATTGCCGGTAACACAGCCGTTGGTGCTGCCATTGGTGGCGCTGTTGGTGCTGGTACGGGTGCTTTGATTGGCAAGCACATGGACAAGGTGAAGGCTCAGGCCCAGGCTGTTCAGAACGCTCAGGTTGAGTCGGTGACCGACGCCAATGGTCTGCAGGCCGTGAAGGTGACGTTCGATTCCGGTATCCTCTTCAACACCGGTAGCTCGACACTCAGCAGCACAGCTAAGCAGTCGCTCACTCAGTTCGCCAACAACGTGCTGAAGGTGAACACCGATTGTGATGTGGCCATCCAGGGCTACACCGACAATGCCGGTTGGAAGAACTCTACCGCCGACCAGAGCGCACAGAAGAACCAGGCTCTGTCCGAGCAGCGTGCCAACGCCGTTAGCAACTACCTGAAGTCTCTGGGCGTGAGCTCGACTCAGATCCGCAGCGTTGCCGGTTACGGCGAGGCTAATCCTGTTGCTGACAACAGCACAGCTGCTGGTAAGGCTCAGAACCGTCGCGTTGAGGTTTACCTCTATGCCAGCGAGGCCATGATTAAGGCCGCCGAGGCAGGTACCCTCCGCTAATCATTGACTTGTACCACCCTCAGCCCCCCTATGGGAGGGGTTGGGGGTGTTTTTTTATTATCCCTACTATGAAACTCGTTCGCCAGATCATCCGTTGGGCATTGGCCCTTTTCTTCGGTTCTACCATTCTTGCGGTGGTTGCTTATCGTTTTGTGCCTGTCTACGTGACGCCTCTCATGCTGATTCGTTGCGTTGAGCAGCTGAACGGGGGCGAGAGCCTGACGCTACACCACCATTGGGTCAGTCTGGAGAAGATGTCGCCCCACATGCCTGTGGCTGTTATGGCCAGCGAGGACCAGCGATTCCTTTTGCATCATGGTTTCGACTACAAGGCCATCGAACAGGCTGCCAAGCGCAATATACAGGGTGGCAAGAACAAGCTGGGTGGCAGCACCATTTCGCAACAGACGGCTAAGAACGTGTTTCTGTGGCCAGGTCGTTCGTGGATACGAAAAGGACTGGAAGCCTACTTCACGGCTCTCATTGAGTTGCTTTGGTCTAAGCAGCGCATCATGGAGGTCTACCTGAATAGTATAGAAATGGGGAAGGGTATCTATGGTGTCGATGCCGTGGCAGAATATCACTTCGGCAAGACGGCAAAGGAACTCTCACGTGCCGACTGCGCCTTGATTGCCGCCACGCTGCCCAATCCCCGCCGATTCAGCAGTCGTGAGCCCAGCAGCTACATGCGCAAGCGTCAGTCTCGAATTCAGCACGAGATGAAGTTCATCCCCACATTCCCCCGTGAAGGCGAGAACTTCGATCCCTCCACGGCATCGGGAGGCATCTATCGCAATGGACGATAGCTCCAAATCCTAAGACACATTCCTTTGTAGGCTTTAGACCAATGCTTTGTGGGTTACGAAGCATTGATTTGTAGGTTATAAACCATTGCTTTGTAGGTTGCAGAGCAATGCTTTAGATGTTGTAAAGCATAGCTTTATAGGGTAGTAGAGCATAGCTCCGTAGGCTCAAAAGCAACGCTCTGTAACGATAATACCACTGCTCTTTTATGATAAAAGCAACGCTCAACGACTTTTATCTGCCACGATAAGCCTGCGTGGTCAGGCCTGTCATGCGGTTGAAATACTTGCAGAAGAACGACGGGTTGGGGAAGTTCATCTCGTCGGCAATCTGTGCTGCGCTCTTGTCGGTGTGGCGTAGCTCCACCTTGATGCGTGTCACGATGGCATCGTCAATCCATTGCTTGGCCGCCTTTCCGCTGACCTTCTTCACCAACGTGCTCATATAGCGAGGCGAAAGGAACAGTCGCTGGGCATAGAAGTCGATGTTGTGCTCCTGTGTGGCATAGCGGCTGACGAGTTGAATGAAGTCCGTGAAAAGGCGTTGTTCGCGCGAAAGCGAGTCGCGCTGCTCGTTCTCGTGGCGGTTCCACAGTTCGTCGGCCTGCCAAAGGAAAGCTGCCGTCAGGCTGAGTACGGTCTGCGGCGATGCCTGACAACTGTGATGCACGTCGTAGAGCAGCTTGTGCAGGTTTGCCATGAGTTGCATTTCATTGGTCGTCAGCTTGAAATGGCAGTCGCGCACGTGGCCGTCGAACAGCTTAGGCATGCCTGCCGGAAAGGCCAGACGGGCAATCTCGTCGGTCAGCGACACGCCGAAGCCGCTCACGTCGTTGGAGTAGTTCGTCGGCATGAGGATGCTATTCTGGCTCAGGAAGATCATCTGGCCTGCTTCAAAGTGGTGCTCCGTCAGGTTGACGATGGGGTTTGCGAACCCTTTGGTCAATATCATGACACGCATTTCCGGCATGACAAACGTGTCGCCCGACAGCCTTTTCATCAGTTGCGCGACGGGTGGATTGAGCGCAACCAGCAAGTGTTCCGATATATAGTTGCTGACTATTTGCTGTTGGTCGTCATGTTCGCCGTTGCCCTCGTCGCCTCGGGTGGCAGAGTCCAGTATCTTGCTCAGTTGGCTAAGGTCGAATTCCTTGAGTCGTTTCATCGTTTTTGTTTGCTTATTTACGGATGCAAATATACACAAAAGAATTGGAAAACGGACTATATTCCACTCCGAAATGTTCACTCCTTTTTTGCTAATTTGTACGAAAAGGACATTTATTCATCGAAAAAGATAGCAGAAGTATGACTAAAACTGCGTATCTTTGCAACCAGAAACGAACAAAACAACAATCGTTATGAGAAAAATAGTTAGTCTACTATTGCTGTCAGTAGCTTCGATGTTTGTCCAGGCGCAGACGCTCGACGAGTGCCAGCGTGCGGCAGAAGCCAACTATCCGCTCATCCAACGTATGGAACTGATCAGGCAGACCACCGACCTGACCGTTCAGAACATACAGAAAGGATGGTTGCCGCAGGTCTCTGCCGTGGCGCAAGCCACCTATCAGAGCGACGTAACGGCCTTCCCTGAGCAGATTCAGTCGGTCTATCAGCAGATGGGCATCGACATGAAGGGGCTGCGTAAGGACCAATATCGCATCGGCGTCGACGTGCAACAGACGATTTTCGACGGTGGATCCATCAGGAACCAACGTGAGGTGGCTCGCCAGCAGGGCGACGTGGAGACGGCACAAAACGAGGTTAATATATATAATGTTCGCAAGCGCGTGAACGAAATGTACTTCGGCCTGTTGCTGCTCGACGATCAGATTCAGTTGAAGCGCGACCTGCAGGAGCTGCTCGACGCTAACGAGAAGAAACTGTCGGCCATGTTCAAGGGCGGAACGGCAGCCGAGAGCGACTACCAGAACGTCAGGGCCGAACGGCTGAACGTCGTGCAGCAGCTTGTCAGCCTGCAGTCACAGCGGCAGACATTGGCCAAGATGCTCAGCGTGTTCTGTGGAATGGAGGTGACGTCGCCTGTCAAGCCTGAGGCAGTAAGCCCCGCAAGCACAATCAACCGGCCGGAGCTGCGGCTGATAGACTCGCAGATTCGTCTGGCCGATGCACAGGAGAAAGCCCTTAACTCGGCACTTCTGCCGCGGCTGGGTGTCTTTGCACAGGGCTACTATGGCTATCCGGGCTACAACCTGTTCGAGGACATGATGCACCGCCAATGGTCGCTCAATGGCATGATTGGTGCTCGTCTGCAATGGAACATCGGCGCACTCTACACCCGCAAGAACGACAAAGCCAAGCTGCAGCTGGCCCGGCAGACGGCTGAAAACAGTCGCGAGGTGTTCTTGTTCAACACTCAGCTGGAACAAATGCAGCAGAGCGAAAGCATTGAGCGCTACCGCCAGCTGATGGCCGACGACGAGGAGATCATCAAATTGCGGTCGCAAGTGCGCAAGGCTGCCGAGTCGAAGCTGCGTCACGGCATCATCGATGTGAACGACCTCTTGCGCGAAATCAACGCCGAGAACATGGCACGTGTGCAACAGTCGATGCACGAGATAGAGATGCTGCGCGAGATCTATAATCAAAAGTATACAACAAATAATTAACAAGACGATATATGAAAAGGATATTCATCTTGGCAGGTACAGCGTTGTTGCTCTGTGCCTGCGGAAACAAGGAAAAGGAGTATGATGCCACAGGTACGTTCGAGGCTACTGAAGTCACTGTGTTTGCCGAACAGAGTGGGGCCTTGCTGACCTTCAACGCCAACGAGGGCGAGAACGTCAGCCAAGGTCAGGAGATAGGAGTCGTCGACACTACGCAGCTATGGCTCAAGATTCAGCAGCTGGGAGCCTCAAAGAGGGTGTTCCAAAGCCAGAAGCCCGACATGGCGAAGCAAGTGGCTGCCACGCGCCAGCAGTTGGTCAAGGCCCAGCAGGAGCAGCGCCGCTACAAGGAACTGGTGGCCGATGGGGCCGCACCGAGCAAGATGCTCGACGATGCCACTTCGCAGGTGCAGGTTCTGCAGCGCCAACTCGAAGCTCAGGTTTCGGCACTGAACACCCAGACGTCGACACTCAACTCGCAGATGGCTGCCACCGACGTGCAGGTTCGCCAGCTCTACGACCAGCTCGCCAAGTGCCATGTCTATGCTCCCATCAGCGCTACGGTTCTCGAGAAGTACGTGGAGCGGGGCGAGTTCGTGACTACCGGCAAGCCGTTGCTGAAACTGGCCGACACAGATAACATGTTCATTCGTGCCTATGTGACCTCAGCTCAGCTGAAGGGCATCAAGGTAGGACAGAAAGCCAAGGTGTTTGCTGACTATGGCGACGGACAGAAGAAGGAGTACGAAGGCGTGGTCAGTTGGATCAGCAGTCGTTCGGAGTTTACGCCCAAGACCATTCTGACCGACGACGATCGTGCCGACTTGGTCTATGCCGTTAAGATTGCTATCAAGAACGACGGCTATGCTAAGATCGGCATGTATGGCGAGGTGAAGTTTTAGTGATTAGTGTTTAGAGTTTATGAATGCTATAGAGGTCAATCATGTCTCGAAGAGCTACGGACGAGTCAAGGCATTGGA
>JAEEGL013103509.1_pt1 | contig 19347 bp, 13 predicted proteins | sample 9134231 | NCBI WGS metagenome assembly JAEEGL01 (sample SAMN16246548, study PRJNA631951) | gut metagenome | biome: gut microbiome; feature: rumen; material: fiber-attached | host: Bos | place: Iran: Karaj | collected 2018-10
GGGGATCTTTGGCGATGCACTCGTCGTTGTTTTCACATTCTTTCTGAGCCGCTTCGCAAATGCCCTGTGCATTGCATACGGGCTTTTGGGGATCTTTGGCGATGCACTCGTCGTTGTTTTCGCATTCTTTCTGGGATGCAGCCGCTTCGCAAATGCCCTGTGCATTGCATACTGGTTTAGCATTGTCGTATTTGGCAACGCATTCATCGTTGTTGGTGCATTCTGCGGCTGGCGCCTGATTCTGGTTGTCATCTTTCTTGTCATCATCAGAACAGCCGGCAATACCAAGAGCGAGTAATGCAACGATCCAATACTTCTTTGTCATGATTCCTCCAATATGTCTTTGAAATGTGCGTTCTGCTGCAGAACGCGAATTCAGGACTGTATTCTGTCGAATTCTCCGAACATAATCAAGTCATCCAGACCTTTTTGTACCGAAACTTTTGGTAAAAAACCAATCACGCGGGTGGATTTTTGGATATCGGCAGAAGAATGCTCGATATCCCCCGCCCGCGGAGGTTCGAATACCGGTTCGGGAACATCCAGATGGCGGTGCTTTCGAAAGGCTTCGCGCATCATTTCGAACAGCGATATCAACGATGTTTGCGCGCCGCAGCCGATATTGAGTGCAGGTGCTATCCCATCAGCGCCGGATTTCTGCAAATCTGCTTCGGCCGCCAGAAAATTGGCACTCACGATATTCGAAACATGGCAATAATCCCGCGTCGATGTGCCGTCTCCATACAGAATACAGGGGCTTCCTTTGGCCATCCGCATACCCCATTTGGGAATGACTGCCGCATACGCGCCGTTGGGATCCTGGCGCGCACCAAATACATTAAAGTATCTCAAACCCACGATTTGCATATCGTAGCAGCGCGCATAAGACTGAGCATAGATTTCCTGCGATCGCTTCGAAGATGCATAGGGCGACAGACAATTGCCCTCGATCCCTTCTACGGCCGGAAGATGCGTCGAATCGCCAAATACTGCACTCGAGGATGCATAGACCACTCGCCTGACGTGATTCTTGCGCGCGGCTTCCAGAATATTCAGAAATCCGGTCAGATTGGTGCTGTGCGCCAAAAGTGGATCGTCGATGCTCCAGGGGACAGAGCCAATCGCCGCTTCGTGAAAAATCGTATCGCAACCCTCGGCGGCTGCAATCATATCTGGCAAATCGCGTATATCCTGACGCCGAAGCTCAAACCGATCTGCGCCGCCGTCCCGCAAAACTGCTTCGATATTCGACATCCTGCCTGTTAAAAAATTATCGACGCCAACAACGCTGTATCCGCGATCAAGCGCTTCGCGCAGCAAATGGGATCCAATAAACCCCGCAACACCGGTGATGAGTAGTTTCGTCATTGTTTTTACCATTGCATCTGTCATCGGGCCACCACAGGCACGCCCGGAATCTATCTATATATCAGCACAATTGTCGTACACAGCCAAAATTTATGTCACAAATCCTGGGAACAGGCATCATTTAGTGTGTGGCTCAAACGCCATCCCAGGCATGAAGTATATCTTCGGTCGCAGAAACCAGAAATTCTTCGAGGGTGATATGATATCTGTTCTCGTATGTCAAAGCCTGAAGCGCCATATCCAGTTTATCCGCGATATGCATGATGCGCGCGGTGCGCGTTTGGGCATCCATATACGCCGCAAACAATTGCCCAAATGCCGACGTTTGCGGCGATTCGCCAATTTCCCCGAGCATCCGGGCGTATGCCTCGCGCTCCATCCGATGCTTGATTTCACGGCTGAGGGCTTGCTGCGGCGGAATATCGCCAACAATAATCTCCGCGTGATCGTGGCAAATGCCCATCATAAAGCTGTGACCCAAGTCCTCGGGATTTGCACAGATCCCCAAAAACGCCGCTTTGATGCTGTGTTCTGCAACCGATTCGACTTGCTCTGCTGTTTCGGCGTCTGGCGCAAATGCAGCAATCGTGCGCGTCCATCCTGTGCGTTTCACGCGGTCGAGCGACAAAAAACGGCGGATGGCTTCTGGCGAAATCCGGGCAAATGGTTCGGGCAAATGCACGTTTTCATGCGCTTTTATCTCTGCCAGAAGCTTTTGGGCCCGATCGATGGCTTCAGCCGCACCGGTGTTCGAAATCACTGCCGGTGTCAGCAATCTCCCTGCGTTTTGGGGAATCTGCATCAGAAATCCAGCCAATTCTTCGGGAAGATAAAGTTCGCTCTCCACTGTTTCTGTCTCTGGTCCGGACGCAGTCTGGTCTTCGGCAGAATCCCAAAATCTCTGATAAAGCCTCGCGACAACATCATTCCGGTACGTTTCGTCTGTCACGAAACGACCGTCGTCCTGCAGCATCAGCAATACCGATACAGCCCATATCTCCGGATGGCGCGCTCCTCTATAGGTGGCGCGGAGTTTTGACCATTCCGGGGTATTCAGCAATTCTCTGAGTGTGAATTTATGTAGCATTTACAACCACAACGCAATAAAAGGACGGTGCCGTCGGGCACCGCGATTTCGATTGGTATACGAAATTACTGCCACGGAGGGAATATGAATCCACAGAATCAGGAAAGATCCTTTAATGGGGCATGCTGGCACTATGCGCCCGATAAAAAGCGCATACATGCGTATGTCGAAGAAAATCATGTATCGGAGTTTATGGCTTCATGCCTGGCTGTGCTCGATATCGAGCCCGGAAATAAAGTCGAAGATTTTCTGCATCCGTCCATCGCGCATCTGCTCGATCCCTGGCTCATGAAAGATATGGATCGCGCCGTCGCGCGCTTTAAGCGTGCAATTGAAAACGGTGAATCGATTCGTATCGTGACCGATTACGATGCAGATGGCACCATGAGCTCACTCATTTTACAAAGTGTGCTCAAAATCTGTGGTCACTCCCGTGTGAGCTACCACATTCCCGATCGCAGAATCGAAGGCTACGGATTCACTTGCCTTGCCGCACAAAAAGCCATCGAAGACCACATTTCACTCATCGTGACAGCAGATATCGGCGTGCGTGACGAACCTGCAATCTCGATGGCTAAAAATGCCGGCATCGATGTGATTGTGCTCGATCATCATCTTCCCGAAGGGGAAGGTGTGCCGCCTTCGGCTTATGCCGTGATTTGCCCGCCGCAGCCCGGATGCAGCTATCCCAACAAAGCTCTGGCGGCATGCGGTATTTCGCTCAAATTCGCACAGGCACTGCTTTCAGATCATCCGCAGCGCGATCTCATTATCCGCAGCCTGCTCAAACTCGCGGCGCTTGGTACGGTTGCCGATGTCGTGTCGCTGCGCGAACCCGAAAACCGAGCCATCGTTTCGATCGGACTCGATTCGCTCAATCACGATCCGCACAAGCCCGGGCTGGATGCGCTCCTCTCGGTTTCCCAGACTTTGCCTGGCAGTATCGATGCTTCTTCGATTAGTTTCTTCATCGCACCGCGTATCAATGCCGCCGGACGTATGGCAACCGCAACACTGATTATCGAGCTTTTGCATGCGCACAATCGCGTCGAGGCTCAGGGACTGGCTGCAAAACTCAATGCGATGAATTACGATCGCAAATATATACAGCAGCAAATGGTCGAATGCGCCACCGAATGCATTGGCGATTCCGATGCGCCGTTTCTGTTCGTTGCAATGCCTGAATCCCCCGAATGGCATGCCGGCGTTGCGGGAATCGTTGCCGGACGACTCAAGGAAAAATACAATCGTCCGGTCGCGGTTGGCACTATCATTGGCGAGGATGTGACTTTTAGCCTTCGCTCAACGCCCGGCGTTCATGCGGTTACTGCGCTCACCTCTGTCTCACACTTGCTCACCAAATTCGGCGGGCATGCTGCCGCTGCAGGGTTCTCATGCCGCGCCGCAGATCTCGATGCCGTGCGCACGGGATTATGCGAAAACACCTTGCTTCAGCTCGGCGGCGCAACCGAGATTCCTGTCGTCGAACTGTCCGAAAAAATGTCGCCAAACGATTTGAAAAACGAAGATTTCGAAGATATCAAATTGCTCGAGCCATGCGGCGCATGCCTCCACAAACCCTTGATTTGTCTCAAAAATGTCAAACTCACCGATATCCGATGGATGAAAGATGTGCATCTTGGTGCCGCAATCCTGACGCCAAAAATGTCCATTCGCGTCGTCTGGTTCAGCCCCCCCGACTGCATCAGGAATTGTCTCGGTTCTCCGCTCGATATCGTCGGTGAGCTGCAGCAAAATACCTGGAATGGTCAGACCAGAAATCAGTTCCTCATTCGCGATGCTTGTCTGAGTGGCCAAAACGTCTACGTATAATTGCAAATGTCATGGATCACCTGAGTCCATGCGCATTTATCAACTATCAGGACGGGGCGCCTGGATTGGAAATCCACTTTACCCCAACAGAAAGGAAATCAACCCGTGTTATCCTCAATGCAGAAAATGGCAGCGGATTTATCCGCACAGGCCAAAAAATCACGCGTTTTTCTCAGCATGCCATATATCCCGGGCATCACACCGGCTTGCATGGAATCCGAAAATGTCCGCTGTTTCCCTGACGAAGCAACCGGTCTCGAACGCCGCGATGGCTATTTCTGTGCACGTGATGCGGCGCTCAGCCCATTCGATCACGGCAATCTGTATGGTGACGGCGTTTTCGAAGGCATACGCATCGATAACCGACGCGTGCTCATGCTGCGCGAACACATCGACAGATGGCTCAATTCCGCTTCACGACTGGGCTTGCGCTTCCCATACAGTCGCGACGAACTCGCTGCCATCATCGTCAGACTGTGTCGGGAAACTTTTGTCGGTGACGAAACATCCGGATATCTGCGGCCCGTTCTCACCCGCGGCATCGGTAATCTGGGCGTCAATCCCGCCAAATGCATCGCACCGACCGTTTATATCATCTGCTCATCCATTCTGCTTTATCCGCGCGAACGATACGAAACCGGCATCGATGTCGCCATCGCTCGCAAAATACGCCGTAACGACGCACGCCATCTCGATCCAAACATCAAAACCAATAACTACCTCAACAATGTCCTCGCGCTGCTCGAAACTCGTCACACCGGCGCTCTCGAAACGCTCATGCTCACCGACGACGGTTACGTCGCCGAAGCAACCGCCGACAACATCTTTATTGCCGAAACCATCAACGGACAGAACCGCCTCACCGTTCCCGATGCTCGCTATGCACTCGTCGGCATGACCCGAAATCTCGTCATCGATACCGCCCGCCGCCTCGGATTCGAAATCGTCGAAAGCGATTCTTTACTGCCGACCGATTTCGTCGGCACTTCACGCGAAGTGTTCATCACGGGAACCGCATGCGGCTTAATGCCCGTCTGCCATATCGATGGATTGCAGGCTGCTCAGCCCAATCATCGTCCATTACTCGACAAAATCCGCGCTGCACTTGCCGAACGTTCCCTCGACGATTCTGTCTCTTTTTCTATTGATGCTGACGACCACGCACTCGCCAAATATATGGCCCAGGCAGATTGCTGTTCGGTCGCTTAGGTTTGCACTTTGTACGGGCGACCTGGTGTGGCCGCCCGTATGCGCAAATACGCAGGCGGCTTAATTTGCCTCAAACGCTTCTTTTGCTGCCTGCAAATAATTCTCAGCAATTTGCTTATTCTGATTCATATTGTTCACGTAGTTTCTCAACTTCAGCAATTGGCAGCTCTGTGGTGTTTGCAATCATTTCATTCGCAAATCCTTGCTGGATTAATGATAATGCAACTTTTTTTGCCCTTGAATGATCGCCTTCCTCTTTTGCAGCCTCAAAGACAGCCACACTGTCCCGGTAGTTGCGCAGCGCATCATCATATCGGTTGCGCTCTTCGTCCGATAAGGCTTCATAACTGCCAATCTGTGCAATGGCCTCAAACGCTTCTTTTTCTGCCTGCCACACGCTCATATTCGCCTCCTGCATCGCATTGAAAGATGACGAAACCTCGTCACACGCGCACCATCGCTCGCTGTTTTCAAAAAATCAACAAAAATATGAGCATTATTTCACGCTTAAACAATTTATCAATGAACGTGTGTGGGTTGCAGGGCTATCTCGCCTGGCGACGTGCGAGCCTCACGCCGCCATGGCTCGATACGCCCCGCGCTTCGGCCTATTGGCTGCGCCAATACGGCCTCTTGCTGCATATATTCTTGTTCACACATTGCACTTGACTTGTTTGTATAAATCTGTTGAGATATTCGAATTGGTGTATGACAGGGCGGCAGAATGCCGGTTGGAAACAGAATAACTGATGGAGGTGAATGATGTTTGGATATCCTTACTATAAATATCTGCGGACGATTTGTAAAAGTGCGTTTGCCATGATGGCTGCGCTGTTGCCCGGGTGCGCTCAGCAAGTGAATTATCCGGTCAACAGCGATGCGTCTCAGGAAAACACCGGGCAATCCCTGGAACCTCGCGCTGCAGCTGCACCGAGCTTTGTTTATAAACAATTCGGGAACAAAGATGTATCGCAACTGCCTTTTATCGAAACATACGATATCAAAGCCACTGTCGCCGGTATGTTTGTTCAGATCGAAACTGAGTTTACCGTCCGCAATCCCGATGCCTTTTCGGTCGCAGGAACGCTTGATGTTCCCTTGCCGGATGGCGCTGTCGTAACTGGCTTTGCCATTGATATCACAAGCGAGGATATCAAACACCAGATGGTTGATGCGGCAGTGATTCCAAAGAGCTATGTTAATGAATTTACACCTACGCCTTTCGATGAACCTGATACCGACAAACCCAATCACTTCAAAGGTTATGTCGATGCGATTATTCCTCATGGATATCGACAGATTCGCGTCACCTACACCATGCCTTTGAAAATTGCATCGGACGGAAACGCATCGGTCATACTGCCCATGATAGAGAAACACCTTCGTTTCCGTTCCGGTTCTGTCCGCGTTCTGGTCGATATGCCGGGGATTGACAAGCCTGTGCTCAGTGAGAATATTGGAACCGATTTCGTTAAAAATGGTTCGGCATACATTCTGGAACGTTCAAATAACGATTTCACATCAAATCGCGATATTGTCATATCTATTCCAGTCATTTCCCATCAATCATTCCATGTCGCCAAATACATTGAACACGATACAAGACATCCGGATTTTTATTTCTTTATGTTTGATATTCAGACGGGAAAGGCATCTGAACCACCACGGGAACTGTCGAAAATCAGGCTGATTTGGGATGCATCCGGCAGCAGATCTGCAGAAGATATCCAGAAATCCATCGATGTTGTCAACCTGCTTCCACAAAACTCGCTCTACGAGCTCCATGTCTTTCGCAATGATACAGAACCGCCGCGTACATTTAATTCGCGGGATGAACTCATTCAATATCTGAATACAATTGTATATGACGGCGCAACCAACTACGCAGCGCTAAAACCAATTGCAGATACAGAGTTTGATGGCACGACGCTTTTTGTTTCTGATGGTATTGAAACCTATAGCAGTGCAATGCCTGAATTCGGTAAACAGTCTTCATCCATACTCACCGGAAACAGCTATAACCGCGAGTTACTGCGGACAGCCACCCACGGGCATCTGGTCGATTTGAATCTTCTAAATCCGGACGAAGCTCTTGAGGCAATCCGTTCTCCGCAATTGTCTGTTTATAACATCAGCGGTGACCATATTTCTCAACTGCAGGGTGCCTTTCAACAAAGTTCCGGTCACATCACAGTCGTTGGCAAGTGGGACGGAGAATCTGATAGTATCACGATTACATTGTCGGATGGTACACAGCATACCATTGATTTGACAGAGAATGAAGATATCCGCACAGGCCGAACGCTTGCGACCGCATGGGCGATTGACAGAGTGCGCGAACTTTCCGGAGATCTGCATAATAATGGCTATGCTCTCATTGAAATTGGCAAAACATATTCTGTTGTGAGCCCAATGACATGTATGGTTGTTTTTACAAGCGCAAAACAGTGGGATAAATATGACATAGAGCCCCCCGAAACCCTGGCGGAGATTCATGATGAGTGGCAAAAGAAGAAGCCTGTCTTGAAAAGAACACCCAAGGTTCGAAAGGTTAATGGCAGCATGGAGCCCTCAGAAGTGGTGCCCTCATCAGATTATTTCGAGCCCTCAGATGCAGTGACCGAATATCTCGAATGGTGGAAGAATCCGATTCCAAAAAAGATTAAAAAAACTTATGAATGCTCAGTTTGGGATTCATCCTGCTATGTGAAGGTTTCCAGTGAATATGGTGAGCATTATACCGCGCCGTTTGAGCCGCCTAAAAAGTGGCGTTGTAACAAAGCCAATAATTGTGAAATGACCAATGGTCTTGGTATCAGCGGCATTTCTAAAGATTATTGTCACGCTGTACATTATGGTCCTGGCACCGTCAAGTCGCCCGCTTTTATGGTCGTCGTGGGCACATCTGAACGCACATTCGCCGGTTCTTCCGAGAGATTTGAGATGACGCCGGATATCAGAGTTGCACCGTTGGTTCTTATGGATTGGGATCGCGAAACGCCTTATCTGAAATCACTGGATGCGCTGCGCAAAAACGGCGCACAGGCCGAGTCCCTTTATGCTGATTATCTGCAATGGAAATCGAAATATGCGAACAGCAGTGCTTTTTATTTCGATGTCGCTGATTTCTTTTTTAGAGAGAACATGCATGAACATTCCGTCCGAATTTTGACGAATCTGTTTGAACTTGGCTTAAATTCCATGAAAGGTGGTTATACATGCATTAAATATAACTCTGATGCTTATGCCATTGGACGTGCTTTTGTGCAGCGTCTGATGAATTACGGAAAATTGAATGAAGCAATTAAAGTTTCAGAACTCTTATACGACTTATACAGTTTTAAGAAGTCTGAATCGATTGACTGGCAGTATGTGCTTGCGACCATTTTTGATAAACGTGCAAGACAGAATCATACCCCGGATGATGCGCAGCATGCACTTGATGATTATCGCAATGTTATCACTCAATATTCCGGACATCGATATGAAAAAGATATCAGTCTGATGGCGCTTGTGAATCTGAATTCTCTGAAAGTATGGATAAAACAACAGAAATTTGATCTGACTGTTCCGGAAATTCCAAATCTGTCTGAAGCCCTGAAACAGCCGCTTGATGCAGATCTTCGCATCGTTGCGGAGTTTGACGAAGATTATGCCGGTTATCCTGAAGATGGCTTTAGGGTAACAGAACCGACAGGAGAGCTGCTTGGCGTTGACTCAAGAACAGAACATAAACGCTCTGCAAGAGGCGGCATATTTATCGACAACGTTTACACGATCAAAAAGGCGGATAAAGGTTCATATATCGTATCTGTTCGTCGTTCAGACAATATGCTGGAAGATCTCATTGGTGATGAAATCGTCACCGTCACAATCTATCGAAACTGGGGACGTTCGAATCAAACGCAGGAAACGGTTGTAAAACACCTCCGTTCACTGGAAATTTCCGGAAATGATTCTGGTGATGATAAGAAAGATGTACAGATTGCCGTTGTACAAATAGATTAGGTGGCGGGTATGAAACACAGTGGTTTTCGTTTGGCATTGGCAGCACTCATCATGACCGGATGTGCGTCGACGCATGTTTCTGACGCTGTCGATATCTGGTCATTGCCCGAATCCCAGCAGGCCGCACTCTATTTGGAGAATGGCCAATATGAAGAAGCAATTGATGCATACAGGCAGCTTGTCGCGGCAAACCCAAAGCATTTTAAAAGCGTACTGTATCAGCACAAAGTTATGGAGATTACCGAATCAACCAGCGATCCGTGGCGCCTGATCGATGAAATGAAGCACACCCTGGATTTATTTGATACTGCATGTGCTGAACAATTCGAAGGGGCTACGCCTGAGGCTGTCCAGCAGGAGCGGAATGCGCTTGAAAAATATGTTTATAATAAAGGTGCTGTTTTCCATTCGGTATATCAAAAATCATCAGATAATAAAAAACCAAGGAATACATTATATGCTTTATTTGCAATGGAGTTTTATGAATTGTACACCAGCCATTTTCCAAATGGTGATATGACTTGTGATGTTATATACTATTTGGGTGATGTCGAGTTTTTCTCAGGAAACTACGAGACCTCAGCCAGAAATTTTGAAAGAGTTCTTAATGAATGTGATAATGCAACACTTAGCAATTATCCCGAATCCTATGTCGATGCAGCACTTGGGTATATGCTTGCTTGCGATAGATGGATGCGTTCAGATGCATGCCCGGAATCACCCCGGTATTCCGGAACAGAAGATCCCGAACAACAGGAACTGACTGAATATCCCATCGCTGAATGTCGTTTGAGATTTATTGAGGCTGCTAATCGGTATCTTGAAGTTTTGCAAAAATATCAGGATGAAAAACTAGGTGATTATTCGATTAATGCATTCTACACAATTGGTTTGATTTATTTTGACCATAATCATTTTGATAAAGCCAATCAATTGTTTCAGAAAGTAATTGATATGGCACCCAAAAGTGAATCCGCTGTCTATGCATGCGATTATATTCTCGAATCCTATGGGGTAACGAAAAAATACAAAGAGATACTGAAATACGTCAGAGAGATAAAAATGAATCAGGAATTTATGTCGAACCCATCACCACTCATGCCTGATTTATTGGAGTTTATGGATAAATTTGAAAAACAGGCAATGGAAAAGTTAGGGATGGCTGGTGCTGACGAACAATGAGTTAAAATTGTCCGGATATCGAAAAAATCTGGCTGCCAGTCTGGATGGCCGGGATGGCTGTCTGGTACATTTGAACGGATGGTCTATCGCTGTCTTTTCGGTGCAGCCAGGGCACCAGAAATCCAACCGCACTGCCTATCAGCGCACCCACAATCACGTCCGAGAAATAGTGCTTTTCGGCAGCCATGCGCGCATAGGCAACAAACGCGGCCAGCGGGATGCCGATGCCCCAGATATAGGGTTCGGCATCATAATTGCGGATGTGCGCAATCGTTCCGGCCGAAACGACGAGCGCAAATGCCATATTGGTATGCCCCGAATAGAAAGACAGATTGTCGTCGGTGCGATCTGAATAAAAATCGTGATGGTTGCGCACGGTAAACGGGCGAGCTCTGCCGACACTGAATTTGACGATTTGATTGAGCAGTGAGCTGATGGTGAGCGCTTCGGCAACCAGCAGCAAGTCCGGGCCGGCATTTTGGATGCGATTGTCAAGACCGCTCGAAAGCAGCAGCGTTCCTGCGGCAAATGCCGGAATGACGCCAAACGCCATCGCATCGGCGGTGCTCGCGGCATATCTGGGCGTCGGCCACGAAACTGCATCGGCTATCGATTCGTCCATTGCATTTGTCTGGCACCAGATGCATTTGTGCGGCGAAATTTCGCTCTTGAGCGATTCGAACGTGATCCATATTGCGCCAGTGCCTATCGTGAACACGCTGTCGCCCAGCCAGTCAACTTCCAGCTCGTCTGATGATTTGGCAAAGCACGGCGTGGCTGCGCATATCATCAGCATGCATGCAGATGCCAGAAACAGCAGGTGATAGATGTATTTCAGGAATATGTATTTGGGGGGTGAATTGAGGCGTGGCATGGATATGAACCTTGGGGATTATCTGTATCCGTTCGTGTGTGTTGCGCATCTCATCATGGATGTTGCTGAATGATGAGATGTGTTTGCGTCTGTATGGAACGTCGGTGCCGGTCTTTGAAATTTACCGATTCTTATGCTCAACATATATCGGAAGTGATTCGATATATGCCAGACGCTTTTTGGCTTCCTGTACATATTCATCGTCGATGCCATGGTCCGGGCCTTTTTGGACAACAGTAGTATATAATGCAACTGCTTTATCATAAGTCTGTATTGAATAATCTGTGTACTGTTTTTTATATGCAATTCTGACATCTTCCGCAAGCCCTTCGGGCGTTGGTACAGCAATCAACTGATCTGCGAGATCCTGCAACATCATTCCGATACGGGTCATTGATGCAACTCCCCATTTGGCAGAACGGTAATTCCCTATGACATCCATATATATATCTACTGCATCCGATATGAGTCGGGATTTTTCGAGCAATTGCTTCTGAAAATCCCGATCCACATACCGTTCGGGGTGTTTGGGATCGTACAAACTGGTTTTCATTGTTTTGTTGAATGCGGCTTCCGCCTGCTTAAACCTGACTTCTGCCTCAGCATCAAGCGCAGCTGCGACATCAATCTCTGCCTCTGCGTTTGCTTCGGCAGACTGCTTATTCTGAGCAGACGCACTATCATTTGGAGCTGTGCGGATTTCTGCGGGTTGTTGTGACCATGCGGATGGGGCGGCAGATATGCATGCGCAGCAGATAACGAATAATTTCATAAATTTTGATTTGTTCATTCAATGCCTCCCTAAGATCTCGATTTCACTGTTGTCTGTGAACTCAGACGGACAAGTCTCAGCATATCAGGAATAACATGTGTGTGCAAACGATACATGGTGAGCGGAACAGAGGCGCCCGGCGTATGAATTTGGCGGCATCGCAGATGCCGGCAAAACACATAGACGGGCGCAGAGGCGCGTATTTGCCGCAGGCAAAAAGCGCCGACGGCCGGGCGTATCGGGCGCAGCCCGAAGCCCGGCACCATGCATTTCATCACCTTTGTCTTTTGCTTTCCTGCTCGCTTTGCGGTATGAAATAGTTTGCAGACCAGCGCGTCTGGAATGCGGTCGTATTCTGCTTTATAATCTGTGCCCGTGGAGGGCAGATAAAGGAAGAAAGACGTGAATTCCGAACAGCACAATCCACCAAAGCCTCCAGCAGCAGCAGCCAATGGCATGTCTTTGGCGCAGCCGCCGGCATCCGTTTCACAAGCGGACGAGGATAACGAGAAAACCAAGGTGCATCGTGGTCTGGATAATCTTGAGGGCGAAATCATTTCGGACCGTTATCAGATTATCAAGCGCATTGGAAAGGGCGGAATGGGCGTTGTTTATCTGGCGCAGCAGACCAAGCTCAACCGCAATGTTTGTCTGAAGGTGCTGAATCCGGCGCTGCTGGACGACGAAGATGCCGTGAGCCGTTTTGAGCGCGAGGCCAAGGGACTGAGCCGTTTGCAGCACCCGAATATCGTGACGATTTTCGATTACGGCCGCGACGGTGACCTCGCCTATATTGTGATGGAATATGCGCAGGGTGAGACGCTGAGCAAGTTTTTGAAAGCACATGGCGCGCTGCATATCGACCAGTTTTTGCCGATTGCGGTGCAGACGCTCAAGGGCATTGGCGAGGCGCATAAACTGGGGCTGATTCACCGCGATATCAAGCCGGCGAATATCATTCTTGGCGAGCTGGAAGGGGAGCGGTTTGTAAAGATTCTGGATTTTGGTCTGGCGAAACTCGCTCAGGGCCAGGAGGATGTGACGAAAGAGCAGCAGCTCGTCGGCAGCGCGTCGTATATGGCTCCGGAGCAGATTCTGACCGGTCATTCCGATACAAAGACCGATGTGTATGCGCTGGGCGTGATGTTCTATCTGATGCTGGCCGGTAAAAAGCCGTTTAACGGACCGAACGACAACGTCATTTTATACAAACACGTCAATGAGATTCCGCAGTCGCTCAAGGAACTGATTCAGCCGTTCCAGGAAGTGCCGGAACCGCTGTGCGACGTGATTATGCAATGCCTGAGCAAAGAAAGCGACAAGCGTCCGCAGACGGCGAACGATTTGCTCACGGCGATTTCGTATGCGCTGGATGCGCCGCAGCTGCGCGCCGGTTACAGCTCGATGAGCCTGTCTCATGTCGACCTCAAGCCGACGGATGACGCCGAAACGCGAGCGCTCACGCCTTCGATCGCGACGCCCGCAGCGCCCGGCGATATTTCGGGCGAAATGTCTCGGGTTTCGGGCGTGACGAGTCTCTCCGGCGTTTCCGGAATTTCGGCGGTATCCAAAACCGGTATCGGACAGTCTGGTATTTTTGTCGTTCAGGCGAGCAGCAGTCAGGCGGCAAAAGACCGAAAAATGCTGTTCATTTTGGTTGGAATAATCGGTGTGGTCATCATCGTGCTGGCAGCTGTCATCATTGCCAATACTGTCGGCAATAAGCCCGAGGCACCGAGCGTCTTTTCGCAGGCGTCGAATCGTGCTGCCGATTCGGACAGTGCCGGCAGTGAAGCCAAAGATATGGATGCTTTGTTCGAACAGATTCAAAGCAATATCGACGCCGGTAAATGGGATCTGGCCGACAATACCATCAAGATGCTCGAAAAATCTGAAAAAGCCAACGATCCTGCCTATATGCTCAGAATCTCGCAGTTCAAGACCCAGGTCGAGCTGGGGCGCAAACTGATGCAGGCCAAAGACGAGGCGGATAAAGAGAATTTCGATGCCGCCATCGATATCTATAATGAGATTCTCAAAGGCGATGATACAAACGAAACCGCCAGGACAGAGCTGGAGCGCATCAATGCTTTGCCCGCGGTGACTTTCAAATATACCGGCGATCGCGAGCAGTCCGAATTGCTGGTGAATGGCATTTCGAGAGGTCCGCTTCCCGAAACACTGCGATTCCGCAATCCCGGAAAATATAAACTGACGATTAAGCGCAGCGGTTATAAAGACTGGGAGCGCGAAGAAAATATAGAACTCGGCAGTGCGATGGAGTTTTCTGTCGTGCTTGAAAAATCGTCAGAATCTTCGTCAAGATCCGATTCATCAAGAGGTTCGAAGACTTCCGGCAGCAGCGGTGGCATCGGCATCAAGCCAAAGAATAAATCCGGCAAAACAAAAGTTGGGATGCAGTATTAAAATGTATAAATGGTTATTATCATTGATTTGTGCAGCGATGTTTTTATGCATCGCATGTGCGCCGGATCCCTGGGATCAGGTGTTGGGCACGCTTGACGAGGTCGAAACCGTGATGCGTGTGAACGTCGAAGATCCCGACAAACTCCTTTCGGAGCTGGATCGCGTGATATCATCCAGTCGTCCGGTGCTGCGCGATGCGCATAGCCGCATCATCAACGGCAGCGTTTCGGAGGGCGAGCGAAAACTCAATGTCAACAAACAGAGGTTTTTGGATGTCGTCAGCCGCATCACCGATCTCGATCTCGAGATTCAGGACAGGCTCAAGGATGACCCGCAAAAACTGAATGCCTATATCGAGCGCGTGAATCAGCTTGGGGTGCTTGCAGAATAATGCAGCCATACCAGGTATTCGACATTTCCCTTTGGTCCCGGGAGTGTGCTGTCGGCACCGTCGATAACCTGGTAATCGAGTGATTTGGCGAGCTCGATGATGCGTTCGATGGCGCTGGCGCGGGCTTTGGGATCGCGCACAACGCCGCCCGAACCGACCTGATCTTTGCCGACTTCAAATTGTGGTTTGATCAACAGCACACAGTCGGCTTCCTTGTTCAGATGACCTTTCAGCGGTTCGAGCACTTTATCGAGCGAAATAAACGAAACGTCAGCAACGGCCAGATCGATGGGATCCCCAAAAAAGCCGGGTTCGAGATATCTGAAATTTGTGCGCTCGATATTGATAACCCTTGAATCTGTGCGCAATTTCCATGCGAGCTGTCCGTAGCCCACGTCGAGTGCGTAGACTTTGGAAGCGCCTCGCTGCAGCAGACAGTCTGTGAACCCGCCGGTTGATGCGCCGATATCCAGCGCGATTTTTCCGGCGATTTCGAGCGATTTAAAGCGATCGAGCGCCCCGGCAAGTTTATAGCCGCCGCGGGATACATACTGGCTTTCTGCGCCTTTAAGCTCGATATGTGCATCCCTTTTTACCGGGGTTCCGGCTTTGTCGACCCGCTTGTCGTCGACAAAAACCTTTCCTGCCATGATATAGGATTTCGCCTGACTGCGCGTTGGTACAAGGCCCAGCTCCACAATCAGGTCATCCAGGCGTAATTTCTCTGTCATCGCTATTTCTGAGGCATGGCTTTAAGGCTGGTTTTGCCGTCTTTGATATAAATCTGGAAACGGACATTCTTGCATTTGTAGGTCTTTATCAGGCGGGATTTCTCGCGGGCCAGACGACTTACAAACTGCTCAAGCGTGAATTTGGTCGGTTCGTTGCATTCTTTCTGAGTCTGAACGAATTTATCGTACAGCGATTTGAAATATTCGTTGTCGGACAATGGGTTGATGTCGACGCGGCTTCCGGTGACCGAGAAAATGCCCGAGCGTGAGAGCGCGCGGTTGCTTTCACCCGATTCTGCGCCGACGGCAGCCATGCTCACTTCCGAGACGTCTTTCGCCCTGCGTTTAAGCGCCTCGGCCAGAGAATTGGTATCCATTCCGGTTTCGACAACTTTCTTGCCCGTCCAGGAAGGTGCCGGTTTGAACGAATGACCGCCGGAATCCTTGCTGTCGGCTTCCATGGCGAGTTCCGACGCAGAGCTGATTACCGGACGCTCGACGGTGCGCATGGTGAGCGGTTCGTGCGGTGTGATAAGGCGCTTTGGCTCCGAAAGGCTGGGCACCGATTTAACCGGCGGCAGGGTGTTGCCCGTTTTGGTCGTCTGGCCCGCTAAAACCGGCGGCAAATCGTTGAGCTTGGGGGTATCGCCCACGGGTTTGAGCCGCGTTTCGGTATTCACATGTGTGTCGCTGGCCTTGTTGATCTTGTTGCGCCTGTCGGAATCCCCAATGCTGCTCAAAAATCCGGTCACACCAAACGACGACTCTTCGTTGAGCAGATTCGTCGGTATTTTCTCGTCGTCTTCCTCGACCATCGCTTTCGGCATATTGGCGGCGCTGGGCGTCATAATCATATCGAAGCTGTCGGCGATATCATCCCAGTCGTCGTCGCTGAGCGCATCGAGCAGGCTGTCGTGACGTGGTTCGCTCAAAAGCGGATCTTTGGTCACGGCTGTGATTTCGTCGTGGCTGTCGCGCAGTGAATGGGCGTTCAGCAAGGGAAGCTGCGAGTCTGAGGTTAATTGACCGGCGCTGGCTACCTGCGTGTTGCGGGATTCTGCCGCTGCCAGCGCGTCCTCAAGCTCCTTCTTATCCTGTTCAAGCGACAGGCTGCGCAGTTCCTGCTGTTTCAAAGCGCGCTGGGAATCTTCCAGTTCCTGCTGCAGACCGTGATTCTGTGTGCCTGCGGTATCAACCGCCGATTCGAGCTCTGCGATTTTTGCTTTGAGGGCAATGATTTCGTCGTCTTTTTGCGACAAAGCAAGCGCCCTGCGTTCTGAACTTTCGCCGATTGCATCGCGCTGTGCATCTTCGCCAGATTTTTCCGGTGCATTCTTATTCTGTCCCCGGGTACACCACAGGCCGATCAGTATCATCAGCAGGCCGCCGCCTGCCGCAGCGCCAAGATGCTTTATCTTCCAAATCGGTTTGCCTGCCGGTGCTGACGAAACGGATGGTTTGCCGGCATCCGGCTTTTGCTGCAATGCCGGTGCAGCTGCCGCCGCTTTGTCGGTATCGTCACCTGCTTTCGAAACGACTTCGACGACGATACATCCCGAATTCAGCACGGTTCGCGTATAATTGTATTTTTCTCCGTCCGCTTCCAGAATGCCTGCTTTGGCTTCTTTATCCAACAGATCCTTCAAGCCGGCCCTGGGGGTGTTGTCACAGTTTTCGGTGCGGAACAGCACATACGAATCGGCAACAAAATCACCGCATTTTACCAGGCTGTTTGCCGCTAAATCACAGCTGATGCGCTTGTCGGGCAGCACGGGCAGACGCGTATCACGGGCGATGCAATGCTCGCGGGATTCGTCCAGACATTTGAACACCGTCAGGCCAATGCTGTCGTCCGCTTCGTGCATCACGAACCCTTCGGCATCCTGCGATTCGCCGATTCTTTGCATCATGCGATCGGCCGCTTCGTCATCGTCGCTCTTTAACACGACATGGTGCGCGAGATCACACACCATCACCGGGCCGAAATCTTTTCCCATCAGTTTTAGAGCGTTGAATGCAGCCGGAATGTTGTCCGAAGCCGCAGCCTGTACCGGTCTGCCGGCAATATCCGGCGCGTGATCGGGGTCAACCAGACGAATCACTTCGGACGGCGCAGACGTGTCGAGCATCGCACGAACCTGCTCATGTTCGGCAAACCTGTTGATATCATTGATAAACGCCGACATCGGGAGGCTCACGAGATCCGCTGCATGATATTCTTTCTCAACCGCAGGAACAACAGGTGTATTTGCGGGAACCGGCGCTGCTTTGGTGGCCACAGTCTTGATTTCTGCTGTATTCGCGGTCGCCGCAGTGTCGTGATACCAGCCGCCAATCGCAGCAGCTGTAATGATTCCCGATATAATCACAAATAATTGACGTTTGCTCATGGTTAACTCCTTACAAAACGCGCGCGCTTTTTTATCAGAGTTTCGTGCAATTGAAAAGACTTTGAATAGAGGTGCAGCTGAACTGCCGCATTATGGTTGGTGCAGATATGGCTTATACCGCGCAAACCAGCCAAAACTTATAGTTTGGGCGAAATGGGGAAGGGGCCCCGTTTCGATCTTTGCAAGAGGTGCGGCGCTATGGCCCTGTCGTGCCATACGCGCCCGCGCGCGGCTATCTGCGATACGCCGCGCCAACATCAGGGGGCTGTCGCCCGATTCCCCTGGGCTTCTGCGCATTTGCCTGCTTCTGTCTCGATCACATCACATGTATTGCAATAGGGATCACCGTCTTCGGGTTCGTAACCATTCAGAATTCTGCATGATTTGCAAAGACCAATATCCAGCCCCTGCTGCCACCAGTAACAGGCGCGCGCTTTGTTCTGGTTCACGTGATCGCCTTGGGCATAGAAATGCGCCAGAATGCCCAGTGAACTCGGATCGCCCATTCGCGCGCCATACAGCAGCAGCGCAAATTCGTCCACCGGATCCGGCTCAATACCATATTTATTCTTGCTGTGCGCACCATTCAGACTGGCCAGACGATAGCTTGGCGGCAGATGATAGGGCATATCTTCATAAACCGTGTCGTTGGATGCAAAAGCCAGCCAGTAGCACTGTTTGGTGGCTTCAAACATGCGCTCGATCTGCGCCTGAGTGAACATCTGGTGCATCCATTCGGCATCATCCAAATCGAGGTAGCTGCCGATAACCAGCATCAGCAATATATCGCATGCTTCGCGATAGCCATGTGATGCAGCAAAATCGTCGATACACTGCAGCGCATTGTCTTTGAGCATGGTTTCGAGTGATTTTGCTTCAGATCCGAAATCTTCGGGGTGAAAATGAATATATTCGGCCAGCGACATGCCCGATCGGCAATGATCCAGCGTTTGTCCTTTTAGATCGGCGAGCAGTCGTGCGATGGTGCGCATGCCGTCCCCAATGCTGCCCATGTGTTTTTTGGCGATTTCGAATTGCTTTGGTGTGACAGAATCATCCAGTTCGCCGCTCATCA
>JAEEGL015844700.1_pt1 | contig 19347 bp, 17 predicted proteins | sample 9134231 | NCBI WGS metagenome assembly JAEEGL01 (sample SAMN16246548, study PRJNA631951) | gut metagenome | biome: gut microbiome; feature: rumen; material: fiber-attached | host: Bos | place: Iran: Karaj | collected 2018-10
AGTACACTTATATGTATATGGTTTTTAAAATCTAATTTTGTAAAAGAAATATATAGATATGATATAAGCGATAAATATTTAATGACTGCTTTTTTTGGACTTTTTATATTTATTTCATTATTTAATGCTTTTAATGCAAGAACATATAGATTAAATATTCTCTCAAATTTATTAAAAAATAAAGTGTTTATAATTATTATTTCTTTTATAACAATTGTACAAATATCATTAATATATTTTGGCGGTGAAATATTTAGAACAACTGGTTTAACTTTTTATGAATTTGATTTTATGTTATTAATTGCTTTTTCAATAGTACCATTTGATTTTATAAGAAAAACAATTTTAAAAAATAGAAATATAGAAAGAGGAGTATAAAAAAAGTTATCTAATTTTGATAACTTTTATCTTTTCATTTCAAGTGCTCTATTATATTCTGCCTTCATTAAACTTAGGTCTCTATTTCTTTGATTAAAATAATTTACTAAATCTTCAAATTCATTTTCGTTATATACTTTAATTCCATCTTTAAAATAAAATTCATGTAATAAATATTGATCATATAAATCTGGATATCTTCTTAAAGAATCAGTTGCATGCGTATAAAGTGGAAAGCCAAGACCTGCATGCATATTTGGAATGGTTGAATATTTACTATCTAAATAAAGACCATTTACTATATTTTTAATTCTACTATTAATTTCAATACCAAGTTCATTCAATAATGGAGTTATATATTCATTTTCTTGAACTCTATATACAAAAGGAAATTCTTTATCATTTGCGATAGTAGCTATAATTCTATTATAAAGTACCATTAATTCAGTAATTATAACATCACTTTTAAATACTTTTAATTTATTTTGAACATTTGCTTTTTCTTTCTTTTCCCAATATTCTGCTTTATTTTTATTTTTATATTGAAGAGCTTTACATATCATATAAAGTTCATTTAATGAGTTGTAAAATTCATTTTGACTTAAATAATTTATTATTTTATCTCCATCTGTATAGCTTATGTTTTCTTTAACAACTATTTCATTTTTATTAACTTCATAATCAATAATATCTCCACTATCATTTAATATTACATCTACAGAAATAACTCTTCTTAATTTATTTTTGTTTAATGATAATTTATCTTCAATATTAGAACTTAACATACTAATTCTTTTTCTGGGTAAATATATACATTTAAAATTATTTTTAGCATTATTATCAGTTTCACTACCATATATTATTTCTGCTCCAGCATCTGCAACATAAATACTAACTATATAATTATTACCATCTTTTCTTATACTAATTGCATCATCTCTTAAATAAGTTTTGGTTCTATCTATAGTGAATATTTTATTATTAATGGTTCTATTATATGGAGAAATAATATTATGATTTGCAAGATCTGTTAATATATCATATTTTTCTAATATTTCTTCTGTATCATAAGGTCTTTTAACACCATTTATAATATAATATATTTCATTAATAAACTTACTTTTAGGAGCACCATATAAAATGTTTATATATTCTTTTTTATTTATTTTTGATGTGTAAACTATTTTAAGAAGAGTGATGTAATAATATATATCTCCATTATTTTCTTCTAATGAATTTATTGCTTTATTAAATACATAATCAAATAATTCTACATTTTTTGTTATTGATTCTTTATTAATATTTATAAATTTCTTTATTATATTTATTTCTTCTTCTTTATCAATTAACATTTTTATAAATGCTATTAAATCAGTAGAACCAATATTTTTTTCTAAAATAATTTCATCTAATTTATTAATTAATGAAATTATTTTACCATTTTTACTTTTATTAATATTTTTTAATAATTCTTTTCTAATACTTTTAATTCTTTTTTTATTAATTTCTATTTCTTCTTCAGTAAATGTATTTTCATTACAAAATACATTTATAAGTTCAATAGCATTATAAATAATTGTATTAAAGTATTCAGTTCCATTATAATCTTTAGAAACAGATTTTAATATTTTAAATGTATCTCTTATTAATTGATTATTATTTCTATTTAAATCTTTTTTTAAATAATTTATGTTATCTTCAGAGTAATTTCCATATACAATAAATTTAAAAAGTCTATTACTGTTTTCCATGCAAATTACTCCCTTCTAATAATATGATAGCACACTTATTTATAAAATGTTATAATTATTTTAGGAAGTGATTATTTTGTTTAAAATTAGAAAATATTTTCTATATATTTTGAGTGTAATATATGTAATTTTGACTTTTATAGAATTTATAAGATATCTAAATATTGATTCTAATCTATTTGGTTTAATATACATGATTATAAATCTTTTAATATTATTTTTATTAATACCAACTGCTTATAATTATAAAAACAATTATTCTAAAATTAGATTTAGTAAATTTGTTACAATAGCGTTATTAGGCTTATTTAATTCATATATATTAAAAAGTGTAGTTATTGGAAATATGAATTATGTTGATGCATCAACCAATTATAATGATTCAATATTTATAATTAAAAATATTTTAAAAGGATTTATATATTTTGGATATGTTTTATTTGCATTAAGGGATATAAGGGTATATAAAATGATAAAAAATTACATAAATAATAAAAAAAATATTGACTAGAAATAAACAATGATTTATAATACAAAATCGAACTTATTCATATTATTGTAAATTACACTTGACATTGTGTATCAAATGTGATATAATGTACACGTAATTTACGAAGGGGGTAAATTGTTATGGGTAAAGAAAATTTTGAAAATATTATGAAAGGATTAAGAGTTAAAGTTGGAACTATTGCTTTAGCAGCTGGATTAGCAGTTACTGCTCCAGTTAGTACATTTGCTAAAAGTAATAAAGTTGAATCAACTAAAGATAATCATAGTATAGTTGTTATGAATAATGCTTCTCCATTATATGATGTAACTAATGAAGAAGATGTAAGAAATGCAGCACAAAATATTTATGAAGAAATCAAACCAATGCTTGATGCTGAAAATGATTCATACCTATATGCAATCGCAACTGTTGAAAACATTGAAGATATGATTAGAGTATTAAATGGTGAACTTCCAATGAATAGAAGATTTAATCAAGATACTTTAAATCAAATTATTCAAATGCATGCAGATATATTTGCAAATGTTGGTCATGTAGATAATACTTTATATGATGTTAAATATGAAAACTTCTTTGAAGCTGGTTCTTTAGAAGCAATGTATGCTAGAAGTTATGATGAACTTTATGCTAAAATTGCAAATGCTAGAAGAACTGGTAATGTTGGTGAATTTATTGAATTAGTTGGTGCTCTTGGTTCTAAATTACATAATGAATGGTATTTAGCTGGTTTAAATGGTGGATTTAATCCATATGCATTTGAAGAAAGAAAACAATATCTTGCATTATTAGCTGCAACTAGTAGATACAATAACTTTGTTCTTGAATATGCTCAACAATATGGTTTAGTTATTTGTATTCCGACATGTTATAAAGGTGAAGCAGATGTTAAAGCTATTCAAGATAGCCCAGAATTTAAAGAAATGTTAGAAGAAGCATTAATAAATAATAACTTTGATACATTTATAAACTGGTATAAAGATCAAGTTAAATTAGCAGAATATGAACAAAGAGAAATTAATGAAATAATGTATGGTTTATATTATGGAGATAATCAATTTGGAGAAACTATTCTTAAAAGAGGAAATAATGAGAAGTTTATTCCGTTTGCTTATGCTTATAATAACTTAAATAATACATTATTAGAAAAATCTGAAGCTCAAGTTAAAGCTTTAAAATAATTATAAGGGGGTTTTAATTATGAATAATAAGAAAAATGGATTTAGTTTAATAAAAATGATTCTTGCTTGTTTAGTTATTGCATTCTTTGTATTCTTAGTTATGTTACTTGTAGCTAGAGCTAAGAAATCAAATTGTGATGATGTAAACAATAGTAATTCAGTATTTAATAAAAACATGATGTATTTACAACAAGTAGGTAGTGATTTCTTTATTGATGATAGACTACCTAAAGTATTAGGAGAAACAGTAAAAATTTCTCTTCAAGAATTAATTGATCAAAAATATGCTTTAGCAATAACTGATAAAAACGGTGTTTCATGTAGTAATGAAAACTCTTATGTAAGTGTTACTAAGACCGAAAAAGGATATGAAATGAAAGCATATTTAGAATGTGGAAATGATTCTAATTATACTATCAAAGATGTAGTTCCATGTAATTGTGAAAATGCATGTACATGTAATCCAATAGTTGAAAATGAATTTGTTAAGAAAACAACAAAAACTGTTACAACATATAGTTGTCCAAATGGTTATAAATTAAGTGGTAAAAAATGTGTTTCAACAAAAATTGTTGATACAAAAAATCCAATTGTTAAACCAGTAGTAACTATTGATACGAAACCTGCTAATAAAGTTGTTATTAGTGGTACTAAGACAAAAGTTGATACAATAGTAAATACTAAAACAGAAACAGTAGATTCTACAACAACTGTAGTTACTCCTGCTAAAACAGAAACAATATATGTTGATGTTATTAAGAAGACAACAACTAATAAAATAACTACAGATGCATTAAAGAAAACAGAACAAACTTGTAAAACTGTAACTGAAAATAAACCTGGATGTGTTGTTCAATGTAAAGTTGTATACGAAAATGGTATTCCAAAAGAAGTATGTAATAGTTGTACTATAACATATAAGAAATGTACTAATAAAGATACTTGGTATTGTCCAAATACATATAATGCTAGTGGTTCTGGAAAGGATACTGTATGTTATAAGTACGAAACTAAAACAACATATAGTTGTCCAAGTAATGCAACTCATCATAGTGGAAGTGGATCAAGTTTAAAATGTTGGTATGTTAAAACAACACCAGCTGTTACTAAACAAACTTGTCCATCTGGATATACACTTTCAAATAATAAGTGTACTAAGAAAGTAACAACATATAGTTGTCCATCTAATTCTAACTATAGTGAAGGAACAGGTGCAAATCTTAAATGTTATGTAGTAACTTCTGGAAAATATAGTTATAATTGTAATGGATTAAGTGGTTATACATTAAGTGGAACAACTTGTATTAAGAAAATAACAACTTCTAAAACTAGCTGTCCTAATGGATATAAATTAGAAGGTAATAAGTGTAATAAATATAGTAGTACAACAAAAAAAGCAACTGCTAAAAAATCAACAAAAACAATTGTTGACTATAAATGGAGTGCAGCTGATACACTTAAAGGTTATACAAAAACTGGAAAAACTAGAGAAGTTCCAAATAAAGCTTGTAATAAATAATTACAAGCTTTTTCTTGCATTTATAAAAATAATGTTTTAAACTATTGATAGGGAGGAAAAGTATGAAAAAAAATAAAATAAATCTATGGTGGCTTTTAGGTTTAATCTTACCACCAGTAGGAATTGTTCTTTATATATTATGGAGAAAAAATAATAAAGAAAAAGCTAAAAGTATTGGAACAGGAACCTTAATATCAATAATATTCTTGATATTTTTAGGAGTTTCTTTATTACCTAATAAAGAAAACAATTCAAATGATGATAATTCAAAAAATATTCTTAAAGAAATGGATGTTTCTAAAGCAGGAAAAGAAGTTTCTGAATGGTATAAAGATGCATCAAGTGGAGAAGCAGTAGTTACTGTAATAGCAAGTTCAACTTGTCCACATTGTCAAAATCTAAAACCAATTATAACAGCATCTTCAAAGAAAAATAAATTTAAATTATATTTCTTTGAAGCAGATAAACTTAAAGATGAAGACTATCAAATAATATCTAATGCAATTGAACTTGATGGATATGAAGGTTATGTTCCCTATACATTTGTAATTAAAAATAAAGAGTTTAAAGGGAGCAATACTGGAGAAATGACTGATTCTGTACTTAAAGATTTTTTAATACAAACAGAAGTTTTAGAAGACTAATTACTAGTCTTTTTCTTTTAAATAAAGTATAATGAGATTAGGTGGTAGAAGTGAAAAAATATTTAGTAATAACAATATTTGTTTGTTTATTAATTGTATTTGTTAAATATTGTTTTTCAAATTATGATATAGTATATAATATAGATAATTATGATATACATACAATATATAAAAATAAAAGATTCTATTTTGAAATAAAAGATAATAATATAACATACAATTTTGATATATATTCTAAAAGAAAACTAAATAAAGCTATAATTAAAAAAATAAAAAAAATAAATTTAGATAATTATAAATGTATTTATCCAATAATTAAAAATATAGAGACATATCCATTGTGCTATGATGAAACAAATGGATATTTAATAGATTATAATCTTATTAATGATGAAGCATTAGATGAATATAAAAGTAATACAAGGGTTATAGAAAAGCCTAATAAAGATTTCACTTTCTATAATAATTTAAGTAAAAATGAATTTGTAGCATTGTGGAATTATACTGGATATATAATAATGAATAATAAAGAATACAATATAGTAAAACTATTTAATAAAGATAAATATAATAATACACTAGCTCATATTATTGATAATACTATTTATATGCCAAACTATGATGAAGAATATGAATATAAAACACTAGTTTCATTAAATATAGTTAATCAAAAGAAAAATATAATAAAATTAGATTATTCTATAGACTATGATTCATATATAGTTGGAAATATTAAAAATAAATTATATATATTTGATAATAAATCAGCTATTTTATATGAAATAAATGTTAAAAATGGAGAAACAAGTATTATATCTTCTAATGAAAAAGGATATGTTAAATACGAAAATAGTAAATTTATTAAATGTAGTAAATCTGAATATAAAGTAAATAAAATTACTTTTAATCAAAATAATTCCATATATAAATATGAAAATAATAATGGTACATTTAAGTATGTCAAAGATAACAATACAATTAAAACATTAATAAATAATAATGATATAATAAAAATATTTGAAAATAATAATAATTTATATTATTTATTAGATAATTCATTTTATATATATAATCCTAATGTTGGTAGTAATAAAATATTTTATAATTATGAATTGTCATTTAATAATAATAATATGATATTTATGTATATTGATTAGCATAATTAATTAAAATACATATAATAACATAGGTGATTATATGTATGAATATTCTAAGATAGAAAGCCCTTATTATATTATGTATGAAATTAAGAAAGGGGATTCTCTATATAAAATTTCAAAAGATTTTAATGTTAATACTAAATTATTAGCAGAATTAAATGGATTAAATTTAGATGATTATATTTATCCGGGTCAAATATTACTTGTACCAAAAAGAGATGTAAGCTACTATATTACTAAAGATGGAGATACTTTAAAAACGGTAAGTAACATATTTGGGGTTAAGGAAATAGATGTAGTTAATAATAATGAGACAATTTATTTAATGCCTGGTCAAATGATATATTTTAAAAAATAGACTACTTAAACTAGTCTTTTTTTAATATATGTGATACAATTTTATCATAGAAAGGGATGGTTAAATTGATACTTAAAAGACCTTATGCATTCTTAATAAAGAATTTTAGGATAATTCATGGCATATTGTTTTTAATGATGTCATATTTATTTTTTAAATCTATTTCGATATATACTTTTTTTAGCAATTATGCTACAAGACATTATTTTACACCTGAAGCTAATTTAGTTAATAATTATTTGAGCATTAGAATGTTTGTTATCTCAATATTAATTGTCTTATTAAGCGCAGTTGTTTACTATTTACTATCTATTAAAAACAAAAGTAGAAAAACTTATTTATTTGTATGTATATTTTATATACTACTATTTGTATATTTTATTTATTATCATAATGTATTTGTCAGTCTTGAAGATAAAATATTAAGTGTAGAAACTGTTAGAGCTCTTCGAGATATTAGTTTAATTATGGTTATGCCAGGATTAATATTTATGACTATTATGATACTTAGAGCATTAGGTTTTAATTTAAAACAATTTGAATTTAAAAACGATTTAGATGATTTACAAATAGATAAAAGTGATTATGAAGAAATTGAAGTCACACTTGGAAGAAATAATTATAAATATGCAAGATCATTTAGAAAAGCAATAAGACATTTAAAATATTTTTTAGCTGAAAACAAATTTTTTGTAACTATTATGATGTCAGTAATAGTTCTATCTTTAGGTATAATATTCTATGTTAATATTAAAGTGAAAAATGTAGTTTATTATGAAAATCAAGAATTATATGCAAATACATTATGGTATACAGTAGAAAGTAGTTATATTACAAATACTAGTATTAATGGATCTATTATAAAAAAAGGAAAATATTATATTTTATCAAAAATAAAAATAGATAATAGAGATAATAAAAGGTATGATTTATCTAGAGAATTATTTAGATTAAAAGTTAATGATAATTTATTAGTACCAATTACAACGTTTAATAATGAGTTTATTGATTTTGGAAAATTGTATACTTCTATGTATATTTTAGGACAAACTACTGAAGAAGTAGTGGCTGTTTTCGAAATAGATGAATCTGATTTAAATAAAGAATATATATTAAAAATTAAAAGTAATGAAAATGTTAATATATCTAGTGAGTCAAATAGATATACTGATATTATAATAAAACCTATTGAATTTGAAAAAGAAAATAAAAGTTTTGCTTTGCCAGCTAATATAGATTTTGATAATTCATTATTAGGTAATACTAAAATGGAATTAAGTGCTTTTATAATAGATAAATCATTTAAAGAAAAAGCAAAGAATTGTGTTAATAATAAATGTTATGATAAGGTATTTTTTGTTGAACCTGTTAAGTCTAATACAATATTAATGAAGGTAAAATCAAGTTTAATTATGGATCAAAATGCTTACATGAGTAAATATATAAATAATGCTGCAGGCTTATTAGAGTACTATGGAAGAATTAAATATAGATATTTAGGAGATATGTATGAAACTAATATTCTTAAAGTATCAAATAAAAATTTAGATAATACATATGCTTATCTTGAATTACCTCAAAATATAAAAGATGCTGATAAAATTGAATTAATTATTAGTGTTAGAGGAAAAACTTATACAATTATATTGAAATAGTGCATATAATTTAGTATAATTATATGTACGTGGAGCCATAGCCAAGTGGTAAGGCACAGGTCTGCAACACCTTCATCGTCGGTTCAAATCCGACTGGCTCCTCCAATATGATTGTAATCGAACTAAATAGTTCGATTTTTTATTGAATATAATTGGTTTTTTTAGTATAATTGTGTTGAATGAAAAGATGGTGAAATTATGGAGTTATTATTAAATAATATTTTTCTTTTAGAATTAACTTTAGATATGCAAATAGGTCTTTTAGTTACTGGTATACTTGTTATTTTTATTACTATTATTATATTAACGATAATAAAGAAAGCGAAGAAGTAGTATGAAAAATAAAAAATTAACTATGTTGATATGGTGGGCATTTTGGTTTATATTTTTAGAGTTAATATTTAGAATTTTTGTAATAGGAAACTTTTTTTCATTATCTACATTATCTATTATATTGTTTAGTTTACCTTTTGTAATAGTTATTTCTATATTACTAAATTTATGTGGCGAAAAATTAAATAAAATTTTAAATATTATTTTTACAACTTTTTTTACAATTTTAATGCTTGCACAATTTGTATATTATAAAGTATATGATTCAGTATTTTCATTCTTTTCTATAACTGCTGGTGGAGCAGGGCAAGTAATGCAATTCTGGGCACAAATAGTTAAAGTTATTACTAAGAATTGGTATGTATTTGTTATAGTATTAGTTCCATATATATTATTTTTAATATTTAATAAAAAGATATTTTCTTATAAAAGAATTAAAAGTGTTACTTTAATTGGAGAATTAGTATTACTTGTACTATTTCTAATTGGAGTTGCATGTAGAATTTATTTTGATAATAAAGGTATTTATTCATTAAAACGATTATTCTTTGAAACACATGCACCAATGTTAACAATTGAAAAAACTGGACTTACTACTATGGAAGTAATTGATCTTTATAGATATGTATTTGGTTTTGAAGAAGAAATATATATAAGTGAGGATGAAGAACAAGAAGTAGTTCTTGATAAAGAAAAAGAATATAATGTATATGATATAGATTTTGATTCTTTAATTAATAGTACTAAAGATAAAAAAGTATTAAGTATGCATAAATATTTCAAAAATGTTGAACCAACTGAGAAAAATAAATATAGTGGTTTATTTAAAGATAAAAATTTAATATTTATTACAGCTGAAGCATTAGATCCAATAGCATTAGATCCAGATTTAACGCCAACATTATATAAGATGGCTAATAATAGTTTTGTATTTACTAATTATTATCAACCATTATTCCCTGTATCTACTACAGATGGAGAATATATGAATCTTACTGGTTTAATTCCTAAAGAAGGTGTTTGGAGTTTTTATAAATCAAGTAAAATCAGTATGCCTTTTGGTTTTGGAACTAAATTTAAATCTGCTGGATATTTAAGTTATGCATTTCATGATCATAATTATAAATATTATGATAGACATTTATCTCATCCAAATTTAGGATTTACTTATCTTGGATGTGGTAATGGTCTTCAAAAGAAAATGAACTGTAGTCATTGGCCAAATAGTGATAAAGAAATGATAGATGCTACTACATCATATTATTTAAATAAAGACAAATTGTTTGCTACATATTATATGACTGTAAGTGGTCACTTAAATTACAATTTCTATGGAAATAATATGGCATATAGAAATAAATCAGCTGTAAGTAAACTTAAATATAGTGATGCTGTAAAAGCTTATATAGCAACACATATAGAGCTTGATAAAGCAATGGAAAAACTATTGAGTGAACTTGAAAAGGCTGGAGTAATTGATGATACATTGATTATTATGGCTTGCGATCATTATCCTTATGGGCTTACATTTAGTGAATTAAATGAAGTTAGTAAAACTAATAGAAAAGATAAATTTGAAAATTATCATACTACTTTAATTATGTATAATCCTTCAGTTGAAAAAACAGTAATTGATAAAGTAGTTGCAGGTATAGATTTACTTCCAACTATATATAACTTATATGGAATTGATTATGATTCTAGATTATTTATGGGAAAAGATATATTTAGCGATACTGAAGGGCTTGCTATTCTTTCTGATAGAAGCTGGGTAACTGATAAAGGAACTTATAATAGTGTAAGTAAAAAATTTACTAAAAAAGTTGAAGAAGATGTACCACAAGAATATATTGATAAAATGAATCAAATTGTTAATCAAAAATTTACTATGTCTGCATTAATATTAGATCATAATTATTATAAAAAATTAGGAATTAAATAAATGAATATTTTAGTAAATAATTTTGATTTAAAAGATACTATTCTTAGTGGGTCATGTTTTAGAGCAGTAGAAGAAAAAGATGGTAGTTTTACTAATATATTAAAAGATAGAGTAATAAATATTAAACAAGAAGGAAATATATTAATAGTAAATTCATCTAATATGAATAATATAGATTCAATAATAATAAATTATTTTGATTTAGATAGAGATTATGATTTTATTAATAATGAACTTATTCAACAGGATAAGGAAATGAAAAACATAATTAGTAAATGTAGTGGATATAAGATAATAAATCAAGATCCTTTTGAAATGTGTATTAGTTATATAATTAGTCAAAATAATAATGTTAAAAGAATTAGTAAATCTATTAATGAATTATGTGAAAAATATGGTGAAAAAGTAACATTTAATAATAAAGATTATTATTTATTTCCGACATATGAAAAGTTAAAAGGACTTAAAGTAGAAGATTTTACTAATTTAAAAGTGGGATTTAGAGATAAATATTTATATGATTTTATTAATAAGTATGAACATTTAAATAACTTAAATATGTTATCAACCCAAGATGCTTTAAATGAACTTATGAAAGTAAAAGGTATTGGATTAAAAGTTGCATCTTGTATTTTACTTTTTGGATATAAAAGATTAGATACTTTTCCGATAGATACTTGGGTTAAACAAAACATAAGCAAAAATTATAATATTAAAAATGATCAAAAATCTATAGAAAAATTTGCAAAAAAAACATATGGAAAATATAGTGGACTTGCCATACAATATATGTTTCATAGTGAGAGAAACAAATAGAAAAATCTATTTGTTTTTAAATTGTTAAAAAAGTATTGAAATATTTTAAAAAAAATCATATAATACTTATACAAACGCAGGTGTAGTACAACGGCTAGTACGCGGCCTTGCCAAGGCTGAGGCGAGGGTCCGACTCCCTTCACTTGCTCCATATTGAAATATTACTCAAGTTATCTTGAGTTTTTTTACATTTAAAAACGTAAAATATATATATAAAATGAAAATAATTGTTTAAATGTGATATACTAACTTAGAGGAAAATATGAATAAAGATGTTAAGAAAATATTGTGGGTTACAGCATTATATTCATTTGCTGGAGGGCTTTTCTATAATTTTATTGAACTTTGGTTACTAAGTAATAAATTTACAACTAGTGAAGTAAGTTTACTTTATAGTATAGGTGCTTTAGTTACTGCAGTTGGAATAATCTTTTTTTCATATGTTATAAGGCAAAAAAACATGCAAGATTTTGCTTTAGGCTTGTTAATAATAAAAGCAGTTATTTTTTATTTAATGTACCAAATAAATGGCCTTGGTTTTAAAACAATAATAACAATATTATTTGCATTAGATTTTGTTATTGATACAGAGATATATATATTATTGTATCCAATGATAGCATCAATTAAAAAAGATGATAAATTATATGCTACTAGAGGGCTTACTTATGAAGTGTTTTATTATATAGCATTTTTTATATCTGGTTTATTAATAGGGAAAAGGTTACTAACATATAAGTTTACTTATAATAGTTTTGGTATTATAGGAACATTTATATTATTTATAGCTGTAGTTATTTTATTAGATGTAGATTTAGATAAATATATTAAAAGAACTAAAAAAAATATTACGCAATCACTAATAAATACATTAAGAAGTATTAAAAAAGATAAAGTATCTAAGTTATATTTAATATTTGTCTTTTGCGCTAATATATCTAGATTTTGTTTATTAGCTGTAACTATGATAATACTAACTAAACATTTAAATTTTGATTCTAGTATGGCATCTAATTTAAGATTAGTTTTAAATATTGGAGCAGTATTAATTGCAAGTATTATACTTAGGAAATTTACATTTAAAAATAATTATATAAACATATTTATTAAATATGGTATTAGAGCGATATTATATTTAATAGCAATACTATATTTTAATAACATAACATTGTTAATAGCAATTGCATATACATTATTATCAATATCATCTTATACTCATGTGATAGATGCTCCATATATAAATAGATATGAAAAAGATGATCAAATAGCGTTTCTTAATTTGAAAGAAACTATTAATTATCTTTCAAGAGCAGTAGGTTATTTATTATGTGGTATATGTATTGTTACATCTTTAAAACTAAATGTAATTATATCATTCATATTTGTGTTGCTTACTATATTATTTGCATGTTTAGCAAATTATTATATTCATAAAATAAAAGTTGTTAAGAATTAATTTCCTTAACAACTTTATTATTTAATAAATATTTTTTTGTATTTGCATGCCCCACTGCTAATAATATTTCTATTGTTAATTTATTTGTAAAATTAGCAACATCTCTTGGAAGTAATTTATCATTCATAATTATTACCTTATCATTTATATTAACACTATCATCAATTTTTATAATCATCATATTCATTGATATTTGACCAATTGAATAATATTTTTTATTATTAATTAATACATAATGAGAGTTTGTTCCATAGCCAATACCATTATTATATCCAACTGGAATGATTGCTATTTTTATGTCTTCAGTTGCTTTATATGAAAATCCATATCCAACAAATTCATCTTTTTTAACATCTTTTATTTGAATAATATTTGTATACATAGATATTGATGGTTTAATATCTAAATCTACGTTAGTAATTATTTTACTTAGATTATATTTTTTTCTAATAATACTATTTCTTATATTTCTTAATTTATTAAATATTCCATTATTATATACTCTAATAGTTGGATTAAATCCATACATAATTGTTCCAAGTCTTACTCCATTTGTAAAATCTATTTTTTCATGAGAAACTAAATTAGAACTACTTGTTATATGAATAATAGGTATTTCTTTTAAATCAATATCTTCAGTTAAAGATTTAAATTTTTTAATAGAATTATCATATAATCTATCATGAACACCTACTGTAGATTGATGGGTATATAATCCTTCTAAAGTAATTAATTTATTATCTTTAATTAAATTATATGCTTCCATAAATTCTTTTTTATTTTTAAAACCAAGTCTATTCATTCCAGTATCTAATTTAATGTGAACTTTTATTTTTTTATTTAATATTTTTATTAATTCTTTTAAATAATTTAAATCACATATTGTTAAAGTAACATCGTTTTTAATTGCTAAATCTAAATCATCTAAAGCTATAGGTACAAAGCATAAGATAGGTATATCTTTATTATATTCTCTTACTTTTAATGCTTCATTTAAATAAGAAACAGCTATATAATTGATACCGCCTTTTATAAGTTCATTTACTATATATTCTCCATGTCCATAAGCATTTGATTTAACTACACCAAAATAATATTTATAATTATTATATTTTTCTATAATAGTTTTAACATTATTCCTTAAAATATCTAAATCTATTTCTACATAAGTATTATTCATTTATATCACCTTTTTCCATTATTTTAATTAATTTAGCATGCAATACTAATTTTTCTTTACTTCCATTGCAGGTAGATAAAGTTATTATTTTATCATTAGTATTAACATCTGTTTTAAAATCATATATGCTTCTTGATTTTAAATTTTTTAAAAATATTTTATATTCAAAATCATTATTAAATTTAGTTAATAAATAATCATTAGTAGTAGCTATTTTATATATGCTAAATACTTTCCATAAAGTATTAGATTTTTCAAGTGATAATTTTATTATATGATTATCTTTATTATTTAACCATTTCTTTTTAATGGTATCTTTTAAAGATCCAAACATGGTTTTATTAAATCTATTATGTCCATATATAATAGTATTAGTATCTAAATTATCAACATTATTTCTATAATCCATAAATATCCAACCAGCATCATTTCTCTTTCTTTCAAATGAATGATTTAAATAATAATCATTATCTTTATATTTAACTATTGGATAATTAATATTAGTTCCATTTACTGAAATCCAACCTACAGTATCTTTATTTATTTCTTTTAGATTAGAAAAATCTACATCAATTAAACTTATTTTTGTATAATCAGTATAAATGTCTGCTTTATCTATTTCATTACTACTAGATATTTCATTTATCTCTACTTTTTTTGTAATAGTTTTAGTTTCATTTAAAATGACTTTATTATCTTTATTCCATTTAATAATTTTAAATGTTGAAAATATTATTATTGAAACTAAAATAAAAATTATTAAACAAATATAATTTTTTTTCATAATATTCCTTTCAAATAAATTATAATATATTTTGAATAAAATTGATACATTAAATAAAATATGATATTCTATATGTAGGAGGAGCGTTTTATGAAAAGAAGATTATTCAAATTATTTTCAATATTATTAGTATTAGTACTAATTGTTGGATGTTCATCTTCTAAAGTATTTGATGAAGGAGATTTTAAAATTACTTTAACAAGTGATTTTGAAAAAAGTGAACTTGAAGATGTTACTTATTATTATGTTTCTGATGATGCGTTAGTAACTGCATTAAAGGAAACAGTTGAAGAATTAAGTGTACTTGGAATTACAAAAGATTCAACTATAGAAGATTATGCAAAGCTTGTAATAAAAGCAAATGATAAAGATGATGAATATCAATTAAAAGGCGATTATGCATATTTTGAGTATGAAGCTACAGTAGAAGGTTCAGATTTCTATTATATTGCAGTAACTTACAAAGCAAAAGATGCATTTTGGCTAGTAAACTTTATGTGTACTAAAAAAGACAAATCATTATTTAAAAATAAGTTCTTTGATTGGGCAGATAGCGTTGAAGTATAAATCTTGTTTAAAAAACAAGATTTTTTTCATATAATATGATATAATTTCTTAAGAAAAGAAGGTGAAGTAATGAGAGAGAAAGCACTTGATAATAAATGCCCTAGTTGTGGTGCACCTATTAAATTTAATGCTAAAACTCAAAATTTTAAATGTGAGTATTGTTTTTCTGAATATACTTTAGAAGAAATGAAAAAGTATAATAATGCAAGTAATGATGAAGCTAATAAAAAAGAAGACGTAAAAAAAGTAACTAAAAAGAAAGATAATACAACATATGTTACATATTTATGTAAAAATTGTAATGCTGAAATAATTGCTGATGAAAATACAGCTGCTACATTTTGTTTATATTGTGGAAATACTGCAATACTTAAAGACAAATTATCAGGTGAATTTGCTCCTTCATTAATAATTCCATTTAAAAAAGTTAAAGAAGATGCTGTAAAAGCATTTGTTGGGCTTAAAAAAGGAAGACCACTAGTTCCTAAAACATTTATTAGTGAAAAAAACATAGAAAAAATTACAGGTGTTTATATACCATTCTGGTTATATGATGTTAAAGTTAGTGGTTTATTAGAAGCAAAATCTACTGATATAAAGACTTGGACTAGTGGTAATTATACATATACTAAAACTGATATATATAAAATGGCTAGTGAAGGTGAAATGAGTTATGAAAAAGTTCCAGTAGATGGATCAACAAGATTTGATAATGATATTATGAATGCAATAGAACCTTTTAATTATAGTGAACTTGTAGATTATAATCATGCATATTTATCAGGATTTCTTGCTGAAAAATATGATGTTAATAAAGAAGAGGCATTTAAAGATGCACATGATAGGACACGTTCAAGTACAACAAGTAAAATGTTAAGTGATATGCATGTTCCAGGAAGTAAATCAGTTACTAATAATCAATTAGTTCCAAACATAATTAAAACAAATTATGCATTACTTCCAGTATTTATGGTTAATGTTAAATATATGGATAAATTTTATACATTTGCAATGAATGGACAAACTGGTGAATTTGTTGGAAATATTCCATTAGATAAAAAGAAAGCAGTATTATATTTTATAGCTATATTAATGTCAGTATTTGCTGTAATAATGTTAATTAGTTATATTATATATTTGATAAGGTAGGTGACAAGGATGAAAAAGATATTATTAATTATAGTTTTATTCTTATCATTTAATACTGTATTTGCAAGTACTAAAACATTTGAAAGAAATGAAAATAATAATTATGGTGTTAACAAAAATATTAAAATTGATTCAGAAAACTTAAGTTATATTATGAATACGAAATTAGTTGATGCTAAGGAAAAGATATATGATTTTTCAAATATATTAACAGATCAAGAAGAAAAAGAATTATATAATAAAATACAATATTTTATAGAAAAAACAAATATGGATTTAGTAATTCTTACTGATAATTTATCTTATGTATACGATGAAGAAAATGATTATTATGCAACTGATTTTTATGATTATAATGATTTTGGTATAAGTACTGAGAAATATGATGGAGTAATATTTTTTAGAAACACTATTCCTGGTAATAGATATTATGGTATATATATGACAGGTAATGCTCAATTATATTTTACTTATGAAAGAAATGATAAAACTTTAGATGATATTTATGATTATATTAGTAATGATAGATATTTAGAAGGATTAAGTTTATTTATCGATGAGTTGTTAGAATATTATGAAAAAGGTATTCCAGAAGAATATAACAAATCATATGTTGATAATAATGGTAATTTAATAATAGTAAAAAAATATAATCCACCATTTATATTGGCTGGAGTAATATCTTTAATAGTTTCTATTATTACAATAAGTATAATGATAAGTAAAAATAAAATGGTTTATAAAGCAAGAGAAGCAAATCAATATTTAAAAGAAGATTCTATTATATATACTAGAAAAGAGAAACATTTAGCATCTAGTAGTACAACAAGGCATTATAATCCACCATCAAGTTCAAGTGGTGGAGGAGGTAGCCATTCGTTTGGTGGTTCTTCTGGAATAGGACATTCCGGAGGAGGAAGACATGGATAAAATTAGTTTAATTAACTAATTTTTTTCTTTAAAAAAGTGTAAAAAAGTTATTAACAAAAAAAGTTGACATTGGGGGGGAAGGGTAATGTTATACTTATTTTGGAAAAATCATAATAGAGTTATCAACAATAACAATAGGAGGACTAGGAATAACATTATTATATACACAAGACTCTGGTTATGGAGGTAATCCACCAGCTCCAAATTATTTGTATACAACACAAATTCATTCTTTGAAAGATGAATTAATAGTTGATGATTATGAAATATTTGATAATTTTGAAGATGCAATATATTCTTCTTCTGACTTTACAACAACCCATATAGTGATAATATAGATGAATTACAAAAAGAGTTTGAAAGTAATGAATGCTATTTATATTATGAGGGTCTATTATATGAATCATATGGTTGTAATAGACATTATAATGAATTAGAAGTATTAAATTATACTGCACAAAAAGACGGGGTTGTATCTGTTTCAGGAAATGGTTTTGGATGTTTTGTAAATTCTGGTAATAGTTCATCTTACTGTGGCATGTGGTAGTATTTTATGCTTTCATTAATTTAAATATGTGTTAATCAAATTTAAGTACTTTTATATATCTAAATATTTTAAAAATTATGTCAAGTTATATTGATATAATTTTTTCTTGCAATTAAAAATAAATTGAGTATAATATAATTTGAAAATGATTTTCAAATTGGGTGATATTATGAAGTATAAAACTAAACAAAGAGAAATAATAATTAATGTTATTAAAAGTATGTATCATGAATTTACTATTAAAGATATTTATAATTCTTTAAATAACAAAGTTGGTCTTACAACAATTTATAGAGTTATTGATAACTTAGTAAATGAAAATTATGTAAATAAAAGAATTGATAAAAATAATATAACTTATTATGAATATTTAGAAAGATGTGATAATGAAAACCATTTCTTTTTAAAATGTAATAACTGTGGTAATTTAACTCATGTTGATTGTGATTGTATTAATGATTTATATAAACATATTAATAAAAATCATAA
>JAEEGL011174919.1_pt1 | contig 19346 bp, 16 predicted proteins | sample 9134231 | NCBI WGS metagenome assembly JAEEGL01 (sample SAMN16246548, study PRJNA631951) | gut metagenome | biome: gut microbiome; feature: rumen; material: fiber-attached | host: Bos | place: Iran: Karaj | collected 2018-10
GCGGTGCCGGACTCGGTCATGCTGCTTGTTTCTCCGGGATGCTGCGGCAGAAATACATCCCTTTTCCGTTCAGCACCGGAGTATAGAGACCGCTTCTTCTTCCAGTTACTGGATGATACGGATATAGTTACGGGAAGACATCTTACAAAGATTCCTCAGGCAGCTGAGGAGATGCTTTCAGTACTAGGCAAGAAGCCATCAGCAATCATGATATGTATCACCTGCGTTGATGCACTTCTTGGAACAGATATGGAACGTGTCTGCAGACGTGTAACTGAGAAGACAGGAATACCTGCAGTAGCCTGCTACATGTATGCACTTACAAGAGAGAAGAGACTTCCGCCTATGGCAGCGGTCAGAACCTCTGTTTATTCGCTTCTGGAAAAACAGGACAGACGTAATTCTGCTGATATGAATATACTCGGATACTTTACACCGCTTTTTGACAGCTCAGAGCTTTATACTCTGATGAAGTCCATCGGCATCAAAAATATCCGTGAGCTTTCAAGATGTAATAATATTGAGGAATATCATGAACTCTCAAAGGCCAACTTCAGCCTCGTGCTGAATCCGGAAGCCAGAGCAGCAGCTCAGGATATGCAGCAGAGACTGGGCATTCCATTTATAGAAATGCTCAGACTATACAGAATAGATAAGATAAGAAATCAGTACAGACTTCTGGGACAGGCTCTTGGAGCGGAACTGGATGATACAGCATATTATGAAAATGCAAGAAAAACCATAGATGATTTCAGAGACAGATTTGGAAAACTGGAGTTTGCAGTGGGCGAGATCCAGAACGGAGATCCTATCGAGATGGCGCTTATGCTTATTGAGGAAGGACACACTGTTAAGGAAATATTCGCAACCATTGGAGAGCTGAACTTCAGATTCCTAAAGAGACTTGCAGAACTCAGTCCCGAGACCAAGATATATTCTAATCTTTCACCGACCATGCTTCACTATAAAGAAGAGAAGGTGGATGTGTATATCGGAGCAGACTGTGAGTACTATCATCCTGAAACTCCGGGAATTGACTGGTGCGATGATGCACAGCCATTCGGATATGATGGTACTATCAAGCTGTTTGAGAGATTAGCTGAGAAGCTATCATAATATTTGGAGCATTTATGAAGAAACTACTTAAGTATTTATCACCCTTTGCACCGGATCAGTCGGGAGCATGCGGGGTTTTATATGAACTGGGCGGACTGATAGTAATCTGCGATGCAGGTGGCTGCGCCGGAAATATTTGCGGTTTTGACGAGCCGAGATGGTTTACAAAGAGAAGCGCTGTCTTCAGCGCAGGACTCCGTGATATGGATGCCATAATGGGCCGTGACGATAAGCTTATTGCAAAGCTGGCCAGTGCCCAGGAAAGCCTTAACTGCAATTTCACAGCCATAGTTGCGACCCCGGTTCCTGCAGTTATCGCAACGGACATGAAGGCACTGAAGCGTATGGCAGAGAAGAAGACCGGAGTTCCATGCATTACTGTAAATGCAATCGGCACGAGATATTACGATGAGGGTGAGAGTGAAGCCTGGAATCAACTGTTCCGTGAATTTGCGGGAAAGGATGCCGGAACTGACGCATCGGAGAAGCAAAGCGGAACTGAAGCTGCCGTGGTCGGTGTTATCGGTGCTACACCACTTGAAACCGGATATTCATCGGAGGCGCCTCTTAAAGAAGGACTCCGCCGTTATGGAATAGAGGATTCAGTAATATATGGAGTCGGAACGGATCTGGATGCTGTAAGAGCATCCGGAAAGGTTAAGAAGAATCTGGTAGTAAGTGCAGCCGGAATAAAAGCGGCAGAGTATCTGAAGGAAAAGTTCGGAACACCATACGAAGTGGGCTATCCATTTATTCCGGAAAGTGTTCTTGAGGTAGTTAAGACAGCTTCCGAAAAGGGCTCTCTTGGAAAAACTCTTATCATCGGATCTCAGTTTGCAGCAAACGAATTAAGAAACATAATAGGAGAAGGAAGCGAAGTGAACTGCGCAACCTTCTTTATGTCAGATAAGAACTATGTGGCAGAGGGAGACAAGAGACTTGCCGGAGAGGATGAACTCTGGAAGCTGGTAATTGAAAGTGATTATGATACCATCATCGCAGATGATGATTTAAAGAGACTTCTGGATGCAGCGGGCTATAAGGGTGCATTTATCTCATTCCCGCATTTCGCAATATCAGGAAGACCTCTGGACGAGGGAAAGACACTGTACAACTAGTGAAGAGGCAGGATGGCAAGAAGGAGGTGAGGACGACGCTCACATATAATATAAGAGTTTATGGAATCGTTCAGGGCGTTGGCTTCAGACCTTTTGTGAGCCGCACCTGTAAAGAAAACGGAATAACAGGAACCGTTGCAAATAAGGGTTCCTATGTTGAAATATTTGCTCAGGGGAATGTGGATATTCTTCAGGATGCGCTGAAGCATATGCCTCCGGCCAGGGCGGTGATACTGAATACGATCACCCATGAATGTGATATGCCACCTTTTGATTCTTTTGAAATAATAGAGAGTGAGAAGGACGCGGGAGATATCTTCGTGTCGCCGGATATAGCAATCTGTGAGGATTGTAAGAAAGAACTCTTTGATCCGGGCAACAGAAGATACATGCATCCGTTTATAAATTGTACGAACTGTGGACCGAGACTTACCATACTCGACTCCATGCCGTACGACAGAGAAAGAACCAGCATGAAGGATTTCGATATGTGTCCTGAGTGCGAATATGAATATACACACCCTGAGACAAGGCGTTATGATGCACAGCCTGTATGCTGCCCAAACTGTGGACCGAGCGTATATCTGATCGAGACAGGGCTGAGCAGTGCAACGATGCAGGGACCACAGATTACAGTAAGAGGCAGTGATGCCATAACGGCAGCAAGAAGAGCGCTTGCAGACGGAAAGATAGTAGCCGTAAAGGGAATCGGTGGATTTCATCTGGCCTGTGATGCGAAGAATGAAGAGGCAGTGGCAAGACTGAGACTGCTGAAGAACAGACCTATGAAGCCTTTTGCAGTTATGATGAAGGATATGGATACAGTTCTGAGAGAATGCATTCTTCCAGAATCAGAAGGTAAGATGACAGAGCTGCTTACGGGATATCAGAAACCAATTGTGCTTCTAGAGAAACGCTGCGCGGATGAAAAAGAAGCAGATGCTGCTTCGGAGGGCAGGAGCTGCACATTGGCGGAGTCAGTGGCACCGGATAATCCGAAGGTGGGTGTTATGCTTCCATATACACCTCTGCATATGCTGCTCTTTGATTATACAGATGATATAAGAGTTTCGGACTGCCTGGTCATGACCAGTGCCAACGCATCGGGAGCTCCGATATGCAGGACTGATGAGGATGCGCTGAGTGAGATCGCGGGTTTTACTGACTATATACTTTCCAATGACCGTATGATAAGAACCAGAGCAGATGACTCGGTTACTGACATCTATAAGGGGCGCCCTTATATGATAAGGCGTTCGAGAGGCTTTGCTCCGCTGCCGATAATGATAGACAGTGATATTCGTGGTTCGGTACTGGCCATAGGCGGAGAGCTGAAGAATACATTTGCGATAGCGAAGGATAAGCTCATATATCCATCTGCTTATGTAGGTGATATGGAGGATATCAGAACCGTAAATGCCCTCGAAGAATCAGTCCGCAGGATGGAGACTCTTCTTGAAGCAGAACCGTCACTGGTTGTATGTGATATGCATCCGAAGTATAATACTACTGCGGTTGCGGAATCCCTGGGACTTCCGGTTATGAAAGTTCAGCATCATTATGCTCATATACTTTCGTGCATGGCGGAGAACGAATACCTGGATGATGTGATAGGCGTTTCCTTTGATGGAACCGGATATGGAACGGATGGAACTATCTGGGGAGGAGAATACCTTCTCTGCAGCACTACAGGCTTTGAAAGACTGGGACATATAACCCCGTTTATTCAGTCAGGCGGAGACCTTTCTTCTAAGGAGGGCTGGAGAATAGCCACATCCATTCTGGGAAGCTTTACGGGAGATTACGGAAGTACTGCCGGAAATGCAGGAATCAGCAAAGAGGATATCTGCAATACGCTGGGACTCTGCACCGGTATGGAATATGACATTCTGCAGAATATGATACGTACAGGAATAAACAGTATCACATCAACAAGTGCAGGAAGACTGTTTGATGCAGCCAGTGCAGTGCTGGGAATAAGAAGAGCGTCAACCTTTGAAGGCGAAGCATCAACATCACTTATGTTTGCGGCAGAAAGGTACGCGGCTTCAGCCGATGCGGAGATTGAAGTGCCAGGCGATGACTATGATACGAATAAGCTTCTGCTTGATATAGCCACCCGCTATATGAACGGAGAAGACAGAGATAAACTTGCCTATCATTTTCACAGGAGACTGGCAGATATAATCATTCAGAACTGTATTTTGTACAGAGATAAAACAGGAATAGGAACTGCTGCCCTGAGCGGCGGTGTTTATCAGAATAAACTGCTGCTGAGACTGACAGAGGAAGGACTTCTGAAGGCGGGCTTCAGAGTGCTGAGGCACAGTCTGATACCACCGAACGACGGAGGAATATGTGTCGGTCAGGCACTGGCAGGACTCTTTAAGAAATAGATATATGGAGGATATAAAAATGTGTGTAGGACTTGCAGCTAAGGTAGTAAGTGTAAAAGACGGTACGGCAGTGATCGATGCCAGCGGTGCAAAGAGAGATGTCAGCGCTGAGCTCCTTGAAGATCTTGAGCCGGGTGATTATGTTATGGTTCATGCAGGTGTTGCTATCGCAAAGATATCAAGCGACGATACCGAAGAAACTTCAACTATCATGAACAGACACGCAAGATAATCGTGTGAATAAGAGGGAAATATAATGAGCGAAATAATAGATAATGCCAGAGAGATAATCTCAGGCTATAAAGGAAAAAAGCTTCGTATCATGGAGGTCTGCGGAACTCATACTCATGAGATATTCCGTCTGGGTATAAGAAATCTCCTTCCTGAGGATGTGGATCTTATATCAGGACCGGGCTGTCCGGTCTGTGTAACTCCTGTGGGCTATATCGATGAGGCAATCTACCTTGCCCTTGAGAAAAAATGCACTATATGTACCTTCGGAGATCTTATCAAGGTTCCGGGTACAAAGATGAATATGGCCGGTGCCAGAGCAGAGGGAGCAGATATCCGTCCGGTTTACTCACCTGACGATGCAGTTGAACTGGCAAAGGAGAACCCGGATCTTCAGGTTGTATTCCTTGCAGTCGGCTTTGAAACAACAACTCCGTCAGCCTGTCTTGCAGTGAAGAAGGCTGAGAAGCTGGGACTGAAGAATTTCTCCATCCTTACAGCCAATAAGACCATGCCAAATGCATATCAGAAGCTTAAGGGAAGTGCAGATGCCTTCCTGTATCCGGGACATGTAAATGCAATCACAGGTACAGCAATCTGTGAGCAGCTGAAGGAAGAAGGCGTATCCGGTGTTGTTGCAGGGTTTACTGCAAATGAACTTATGACCGCTCTGGCTGTTACAATAGATAACTTAGAGAAGGGTGAGCCTTTCTTTGAAAACTGCTATACAAGAGTTGTTAAGCCGGAGGGCAATCCGGCAGCACAGAAGCTGATGGATGAGGTTATGGAACTCTGCGATACAGAGTGGAGAGGCCTTGGAATAATAGAAATGTCAGGCATGAAGCTGCGTGCAGAATATGCAGACTTCGATGCAAGAATAAAGCACAGCATTCCTGAAATCACAGGACGTCCAAATCCTGCCTGTCGTTGTGGTGAGGTTCTTCAGGGAATGTGTAAGCCATCAGATTGTCCGATGTTCGGAAAAGCATGTACACCACTTCATGCAGTTGGTGCATGTATGGTATCTGATGAGGGTGCCTGCGCTGCTTATTATACATACGGACAGTCCGTAGGATTACAGTAAGCATAAGGCCGGTCCGAAAGACTGCAGTAAGCATAGCATTTAAAATAATAAAAGAAGGAAAAACAGATGGAAGATAAGATTACACTTGCACACGGCTCCGGTGGAGTCCAGACAAATGAACTGATAGGAAATATATTTAAAAAGCATTTTGCAAATCCATATCTTACGGCTGACGATGCGGCTGTTCTGGATATGACAGCAGGGAAGATTGCTATGTCTACAGATGGTTTCATAGTATCACCTTATGAGTTCCCGGGCGGAAATATAGGAAAGCTTTCTATATGCGGAACAGTTAATGATGTTGCCTGTATGGGTGCAAAGCCTGAGTATCTCACATGCTCTTTCGTTATCGAGGAAGGATTCCCGGTTGAGAAACTTGAGGAGATTGCCGAGGCTATGGGCAAGACCGCAAGAGAGGCCGGAGTAAATCTTGTTGCAGGGGATACAAAGGTTGCAGGCAAGGGACAGGTTGATAAGATATTTATCACAACAACAGGAATCGGCCATATAATCGAAGGCGCTGCTACATCAGGTGCTTTCGCAAAGCCGGGAGATAAGATCATCGTAACGGGAGATATAGGACGTCATGGATGTACTATTCTTCTCGCAAGAAATGATTTCAAGATTGATGCGGATATTACAAGTGACTGTGCACCGCTTGCCAAGAATGTGGAGGCAGTGCTTGAGGCAACTAAAGATGTGCATGTAATCAGAGACGCGACAAGAGGCGGTGTTGGTACTGTTCTCTATGAAATTGCTGCAGAAAGCAATGTTGGAATCTCTCTTGATTCTGAGAAGATTCCGGTGCAGGATGGTGTAAGAGGAGTATGCTCTATGCTTGGACTGGAGCCTCTCTATCTTGCATGTGAAGGAAGACTGGTTATCTTTGCTCCTGCTTCAGAAGCAGATAAGATTCTGGATGCGCTTCATGCATGTCCGAATTCAGAAGGAGCAGCTGTTATCGGTGAAGTAACAGAAGAAAATCAGGGTAAGGTTATTCTTAATACAGCAGTAGGTGCTAAGACATTTCTCGCTCGACCAAGCGGAGAACTGCTTCCAAGAATCTGTTAATTTAGACAGTGGCATTATAAAGGTTTATAATGTCACTGTTATATATTTTAGGGGGACATGAAGAAGATGAAAAGTATTGTAACTAAAGAGGAGCTGGAGTATTCCAGCTGTGTTGAGGGAGATGTTACTCCCGGAAGAGTTCTGGATTTTGACATTGTAGTTGTTGGAGCGGGAGCGGCAGGTGTTCCGGCTGCAGGATGGGCAGCAGAGCTGGGGGCTAAGGTTGCTCTTCTTCAGAAGGAAGGTACTGTGGTATCACAGGGAAACTGCGGTTCAGCTATTATAAGATCCCGTTCAACTGAGGCGGGTATTGAAAAGTGGATACATCACACCAACAGCCTCTGTGACTGGAGAGCTGATACAAAGCAGCTCCGTGCTTATGCAAAGTATTCAGAGGAAGCTATGATGTGGCTCTTTAATCGTGCCGGTTTCACTACAGAAACAGAGTACGGTGATGGAAGTAAAGTTGATGACAACGCCAACTCAGCTGCACTTCTTAATGATGGAGATATGTTATCTGCATTCAGAAGTACCAGCGGAGATTTTACAGGCGTATGGAAAGACAGAACCAACACTTATGATTATGGTGATGATCACTGCTATTTCTGGGCTCCGTGGATCGGACCAAAGCCTTATAATACAGGCCATGCCCTCAGAAAAATAGTTGCCAGATTATCAGAAGAACATTCGAATTTTGAGACCTTTTTCTCAACACCTGCGGTAAAAATCCTAAAGGATGGAAACAGAGTAACAGGTGTAATAGGAAAAACATCAGATGGTGAGTACATTCAGTTTAATGCATCTAAGGCGGTAATACTTTCAACAGGAGATTATACAAATAATCCTGCCATGGTTGATAAATACTGTCCTGATATAGCTGAATTTGATAAAAAGCAGAGAGGAAAGACAGGAGACGGACATATCCTTGCCATCGAGGCTGGTGCTCATATGGAGCCACTTGGACATACTAAGATGATGCACGACTTTGATTCTGCGCTTATGTTTGAGGAACCGTTCTTATACCTCAATATGGAGGGAGAGCGTTTCACAAACGAATATACAGGCTTTGTATATATGGGAAATATTCTTAGATCTCAGCCGTCGTATAGGGGTTCTCAGCTGGATCCGGATCATCAGGACGGATCAAAGGGCTGGTACTGCATGATCTATGATGATGATTATATGTCACTGCCGAAGGAGGCTTTTGTTGACGGACCGGTTCCACCTTTTGTTATGGAGAAGTTTATCCCGGGCGCAGTGGAGGATCCTAAGGGCGTATTTAAGAATCTTATAGATCTTCATAGATGTGATACGTTGGAAGAACTTGCAAAGGAACTGGATATTCCATACGAAAAGATGAAGGAATCTATCGAAAGATATAATGAACTCTGCGATGCCGGATGTGATACAGACTTCGGTAAGCCTGCAAAGTATATGAATAAGATAGTGAAGGCGCCGTTCTGGGGCGCAAGAAAGCATATACGTGTATCAGCTGAAGTTTCGGGAATTACTGTTAATGAATTTGGACAGGCAGTCGGAGACAACGGAAAGCCTATCGACGGACTTTATTGCGTAGGAAATCTTGGAGGTCAGTTCTATGGCGGCGCTGATTATCCATTCCACCAGACAGGACTGTCACTTGGAAGATGCTATACATTTGGAATGATAGCAGCAAGACATGCTATGGGAGAAGAACTTACGGTCTAAAGGTCTTTATAGATATCACCGTTTATTAAATCTCCGGGATCGATATCCAGAGCATCAGAAAGATTGTAAAGGATATCAATGGAGAAGGATTGAACGAGAGAAGGTGCTTCTATAGTGCTCAGAAATGAACGGCTTATCCCGGCTTTTTCAGCCAGCTGATCCTGGGTAAGCCCCTTCATTTTACGAAGAAGACCGATATTGAGACCAAGCTTTATAAGCCTGTCACGGTTGTCGAAAGAATCTGTGTTCTTCATGTGAAACATTCCTTACAAATCAAAAAACCAAACTACTACTTCATTATAAGGTTGCTTCACATTGATATCAGCACTGTAAACTGTGCAAATATCTAAAATATAAAGCAAAGGTCTAAAATATCAGACAAGTAAACATTATCATAAAGTGATAATATATAAAAGAGCTTTGTGACAATGTGTTATGATTATGAGGAATACGAAGTATGAAAAAGTTATCTAAAATACTGGTATTGTCAATGCTTATGCTTATCTTTGTAACTTCCTGTGGGGAGAAGGAGGAGGCTGTAACGGTGGCTATAACAGAAGGTACAGTGACAGAGGCTGTGACTGAAGAAACTGCAACGGAAGCAGAAACTACCGAAGCGGTGACTGAAGAAGTGGTTGATTCTGACACTGAAGGAGTAACAGAAAGCGAGGAGGATTCTATGGGGGCAGCAGTTATCTATTATCAGGGACATGCGAGTATGAGAATTACCACACCGGAAGGAAAGACTATCTATGTGGATCCGTTTATGGGAGACGGATATGACATTCCTGCAGACCTGATACTTATCACACACGGACATTCAGATCATACAAGAACAGATCTGATAAAGAGCAAAAATTCCGAATGTGAGACTATCACATGGAAGGAAGCTATAGTTGATGGAAAGCATCAGACATTCGATCTGGGATATGTAAAGGTTGAAGCAGTTGAAGCAGGTTACAACAAGAATCATGATGTTAGTAACTGCGTAGGTTACATACTTACATTTACAGATGGAAAAACACTGTATCTCTCAGGAGATACATCAACAACTCCACAGATGAAGGAACTGGCAGACAGAAAACTTGATTATGCATTCTTCTGCTGCGATGGAGTTTACAACATGGATATGGCAGAAGCCATTGAATGCGCAAAGACAGTCGGAGCAAAGCATAGTATTCCGTATCATATGGTGCCGTCATCAAACAGCGCCGGCTTTGATCAGGCTGTTGCGGAGTCCTTCGATGTGCCTGACCGCATAATACTCGCGCCAGGCGAGACACTGGAGCTCCAGTAATACGAACGCCCAAGCATTTGGATATATAATACGTACGTCCGAGCATCTGGATGTAAAACGAACGACCCTGAGTCATGATGTCGTGTCCCAACCGCCCATAATAGGGCTCTGGTACACGCACATGCACTCAGGGTCTGATTATTTTATACAAAAACAGTCCGAGCAGGCTGGTGCGTGCTGTGATATAACCACTCCGTGGTTATGCATCCGCTTTGCGTCTGCTCCGTGCTATCGCACGGTCATCCTTCACTTCGTTCAGGATTCTCGCCATCGCTTTGCGATGCCGAGAACTTTTGCAGAGTGGCTTTTCACACGGGTGCAGCGCGACATCCAGATGCTCGGACGTTCGTCTTAAAATGTATGTTCGCTCCTATAAGCGCTTCTATAAACGTTCTATCCAGGCCTCGGCCATCGCGGTCCAGTGACCGGCGTCATCTGCCAGACTCTGATCTATTACGAAGCCCTCAGGTGGTCCCTGTGGGGCATCATCTGCAAATTGGGCTTCCAGTTCTGCACGTCTTTCAGGAGAAACATCAACTCCCTTTCCGGCCTTTACAGCTTCTACTGCTTTGAAGACCTGATCCATTACGTACATGCCGCCGGACCAGCCCTTGAAGAAAGCTTCATTTGCAACGCTGAGTCCATGGAATCCCTTTGGAAATACATAGTGTGCAAAAGGAATCTTATTCTTACGAAGAGCTTCAGCCATAAGGTAGCTGTTCTCAACAGGAACCAGCTCGTCTTCTTCTGTCTGCCATATAAAGCAAGGAGGAGTTGAAGCCTTGACCTGCTTTTCTATTGAATAATAGTCCAGCTCTTCCTGTGATGGCTCCTTACCCAGAAGGCTCTGGATAGAGTAAATATGTGTATACTCACCAGCTGTAATTACCGGATATGAAAGTATAGCGCCATCAGGTCTGTTGGATATTTCTGCATAAGCCGGATTTGCATCAGCAATATCTTCGAAGTGAACTGCAAGACTTCCGCAGACATGAGCACCGGCAGAGAAACCGCAGATGATAAACTTCTTACCGGAGATGTGATAGTCTTCGGCGTGTTTTCTTATGAATCTCACTGCTCTGGAAATATCCTTAAGCGGCTGATCCTTAAGTGGAACAGACATTGTTATATCTGTTGTATAGGTCAGAACAAAAGCGTTCATGCCTCTGTTATAAAACTCTTCTGCAGCCAGCTCTCCTTCGTGAGGGGTACATACACAGTAGCCGCCTCCCGGAACAACAAGCATGCAGTCGCGATATTTATCATCATCATGTAAATATGTATGAATATTTGGGACGAATCCATAAGCAGCAGGGTAGCTGTACTCACCGTCCTCCCAGATAGTTTCAGTAAAATTTCTCATCAGTTTAGTTCCTTATTATTTAAATAGCTTTTTTCCGATTGCAAGAATAATGCATGCACCAGCTATAGAAGTAATCATGGTTCCTATTATGTTGGTTGACTTAAAACCGATGAGTCCGAAAACAAGGCTTCCTACAAAACCTCCTACAATACCGAGAATGATATTGCGAAGTGTTCCGCCTTCACTCTTCATGATGACTCCGGCAAGGGCACCTGATATACCACCGATAACAATACCTATAGCTATTTTTAAAAGAAAAAACATGTGTATGACCTCCTGAAATTATGATTGCACACGAAGCATTTTTCTGTAATCTCGCGGAGAACATCCTGTAACATCATGGAATATCTTGTTAAATGCAGTCGTAGACTGAAAACCTGATTGAAATGCAGCATCTGTTATGGATATGGACTCGTTGGCAAGAAGGCGGATAGCGGTTCTTACTCTGATTCCTGACAGATACGCCGGGAAAGTCATCTGCATATATTCCCTGAACAGCCTTGAAAAATAATATGGGCTGAGTCCGATGTGGGACGCAACCTCTGTCTGTGTCAGGCTGTCAGCAGAGTGTTCGGATATATAGCTGCAGGCTTCCTGAATATGCTTCCAGGATGCGTCGGAAATATGTGGTGATCCGAGCTGCAGTTTCTTCTCACGCATAACATATTCTCCGATAAGAAGAATGATGTCATATATGATGAGTTTGCAGCGGGTCTCTGCAAAATGAGGTTCCGTTACAATTATACATCTGATCTCTTCCAGTTTTTCAGCAATCTGCTTAGCAAGCTCAGGTTCCTTCAGATATTCTATATGGTGATATTCCGTCATGAACTTGGCCATAGAAACAATATCCAGATTATTCTCTAAAATATCAGAGGAAAATTGGATAAAGTATGATCCATTCTCAGAAACGTGAACTATTTCATGAAGCTCACGAGGCCATACCAGAAGAACATCCTGCTTATTAAGAGTAATGAGTTCATCTTTAACTTTATACTTGCATCCGTCCTTTAATGCAACAATAAACTCAGCTTCGTTATGCCAGTGGGCAGGGAAGCTTTCTGGTGACGCCTGATCGGTTAATAAAACACCGTGAATGTCAGGATATTTAATTATCTCACGCGGTTCAGATTTCATAGTTTAATGATAGCAAAAACTGGGCAAAATTCAATAAATATCTGCTGTTTTTTGGATTAAGGGTACATTAAAATGATAATATCACACACACGCGATTCGGATGAAAAGGAGATAAAACATATGGAAAACTTTACATTTTATTCACCAACTTATTTTGTGTTTGGTAAGGAAACTGAGAGTGAAGCTGGTAAGTATGTTAAGAAGTTTGGCGGAACAAAGGTGCTTATACATTATGGTGGAAGCAGTGCAACCCGTTCGGGATTGCTGGACAGAGTAAAGAAATCTCTTGAAGGAGAGAATATTCCGTATATAGAGCTGGGGGGTGTAAAGCCTAATCCAAGAAGTGGTCTGGTTTATGAAGGTATCGATCTTTGCAGACGTGAAGGCATCGACTTCATACTTGCAGTTGGTGGCGGAAGCGTTATCGACTCTTCAAAGGCCATTGCAGCAGGAACCATTTATGATGGTGACTTCTGGGATTTCTACAGCGGAAAGAGAATAGAGGAAGCACTTCCTGTAGGAACTATCCTCACTATAGCAGCTGCCGGAAGTGAAGGAAGTCCTGATTCAGTTATTACTAAGGAAGAGGGAATGTTTAAGAGAGGTGCCAGCGGAGATGCTATAAGACCTAAGTTCAGTATTCTGAATCCGGCACTTACACAGACTCTTCCTGCATATCAGACAGCAGCAGGAGCTACAGATATAATGGCTCACCTTTATGAAAGATATCTTACTAACTCTACTGAGGTTGAGGTTACAGACAGACTTATTGAAGCACTGCTTCTTACTATGAAGTATGAGGCCCCTAGAGTAATAGCTGATCCTGATAACTATGAGGCCAGAGCAAATATCATGTGGGCAGGTATGATGGCTCATAACAATTCCTGCGGCGTTGGAAGAAGCCAGGACTGGAACAGCCATAATATCGAGCACGAGCTGTCTGCGCTTTATGACTGTGCTCATGGAGCAGGACTTGCGGTTACCATGCCGGCTGTATTTAAGTATGTTATGAAGCATAATGTTATGCGTTTTGCACAGGTGGCTGTACGTGTATGGGGATGCCAGATGAACTTTGAGAATCCGGAGGTTACAGCACTTGAGGGTATTGAGTGCTTCAAGAAGTTCCTTAAGTCAATAGGCATGCCTGTTAACTTTGAAGAGCTGGGAGCAAAGAAAGAGGATATTCCTAAGCTGGTTGAAGTTCTCTGCCGCGGTGACGGAAGACAGGGAAGCATATCAGGCTTTGTTACTCTTACTGAAGAGGACTGTACAAAGATCTATGAAGGAATGATCTAACAAGTTGAAATGTGTATTTTAGTGGGTATATATTAGGAGGCAGGAGTTACTATGAAGGCACTTTTTATAGGTGGTACGGGAACTATCAGTACAGCTATTGTTAAGAAACTTGCAGAGGATCCAAACTGGGAAGTATGGCTCCTTAACAGAGGCAATCGTTCTGATGTGGTACCGGAAGGTGTACATCAGATTGTGGCAGATATATATGATGAAGCAGATGTAGAGGCAAAACTGGGAGACTTGAAGTTCGATGTAGTAAGCGAATTTATAGGATTTACAGTAGACAGAGTTGAGGGCGATTACAGACTATTTAAGGACAGAACCAAGCAGTACATGTATATAAGCTCAGCGTCGGCATATAATAAGCCGGCAAGAAGCTATGTGATTACTGAGGGTACAACCCTTGCCAATCCACACTGGGAGTATTCCAGAAACAAGATTGCCTGCGAGGAATTTCTTATGAAGAAGTACCGTGAGGAAGGATTCCCGGTAACTATCATAAGACCTAGTCATACCTATGATGAGAGAAATGTACCTCTGGGCGTTCATGGAAAGAAGGGCTTCTATCAGGTTATCAAGCGTATGCAGGAAGGTAAGCCGGTAATCATTCAGGGAGACGGAACTTCTCTTTGGACCGTTACATTTAACAAGGACTTTGCAACCGGATATACCGGACTTATGGGCAATCCTCATGCAATAGGAGAAGCTTTCCAGATTACAGGAGACGAAACACTTACCTGGAATCAGATATATGAGACCATTGCTGAGGCTCTGGGTGTAGAGCTTAAGGCATATCATATATCATCTGAATATCTGAGTGCTGTCGGTGATAAGTATGGATTCGACTTTGAGGGAAGCTTGATAGGAGATAAGGCAGCATCGGTTGTATTTGATAACAGCAAGCTGAAAAGAGCAGTACCTGATATGCAGACCACAATCAGATTTGATCAGGGCGTGAGAATAGCCCTCGACTACGTGCTCTCACATCCTGAGTGTCAGGTGGAAGATCCTGAGTTTGATGAGTGGTGTGACCGCGTTATAGAAGCAGTAGAAAGATCAAAGGAGGGAATATAAATGAGTATTGATCTTAGCACTATGCCGAAGCTTGGTTTCGGAATGATGAGACTTCCTGAGAAGGATGGAGAGATTGATATCAGCCGTGTATGTGAAATGGTTGATAAGTATATGAAGATGGATCTCCGCTATTTTGATACTGCTTATGTTTATCATGGCGGTAAGTCAGAAGTGGCTATGCGTGAGGCGCTTATAAAGCGTTATCCAAGGGATACATTTAAGATAGCAACAAAGCTTCCTGCATGGGAGATAAAGCAGGAAAGCGATATTGAGAGAATATTTAATGAGCAGTGCGAGAGAGCAGGAGTAGACTACTTCGATCTTTATCTGCTTCATTCCATCGAGGATGGAAACAACTATAATACCTATGTGAAGTATGACTGCTTCAAATGGGGAGTTAAGAAGAAGGAAGAAGGAAAGATCAAGCATTTTGGATTCTCCTATCATGGAAGTCCGGAGCTTCTTACTGAGATTCTGGACGCACATCCGGAGGTTGAATTTGTTCAGATCCAGCTCAACTATCTGGACCGTACAAACCCTGTAGTAAGGTCAGAGGAGCTTTATAACATCCTTCATGAGAGAAATATACCTATTATCGTTATGGAGCCTATAAGAGGCGGTATGCTGGCTAATCTGGCACCTGAGAACGAAGCTAAGTTTAAAGCTATAAGACCGGACAGCTCAGTTGCTTCTTGGGCACTCAGATTTGTATCTTCCCTTCCTGGAGTTATGACAGTTCTTTCCGGAATGTCTACAGAGGAGCAGATGGATGATAACATCGCGACCTATACGAATTTTGAACCGATAACAGAAGAGGAGATGAAGGCTATAGATGAGGTTACTGAGAATATTCTTAGTATCCCTCAGATAGGATGTACAGCCTGCAAGTATTGTACACCGGGATGCCCTATGCAGATCAGCATTCCTGATGTGTTCAGAACCATCAATACTCTTCGTCGTTATCCGGATGACTGGAGATCCAAGAATTTCTATGCAGGTCTTACAACCAGAAGCGGCAAGGCTTCAGACTGTATAGCCTGTGGTCAGTGTGAGGGCGTATGTCCTCAGCATCTGCATATAATAGACCTTTTGAAGGAGGCATCTGAAATACTCGACGCATAGAGGAGACATACATGAGATTAGGTACTTCATCACCGCTGGCTCATAACTCAGCTGAAGAATGGGCTGCGAACCAGAAGAAGCTTGGATGCAGGGCAGTGGTGTTTCCGGTTCAGAGTAACGAACCGATTGCAAAAATAGACGAATATAAGAAGGCAGCAGAGGATTATGGACTCATGATCGCCGAGGTGGGGATATGGAGAAATGCTCTGGCACAGGATCCGGATGAGAGAGTTAAGATGAGGGATTACTGTGTGGAGCAGCTTCGCCTGGCTGATTATCTGGGAGCCAGATGTGCGGTAAATGTTGCCGGTGCCATAGGTCCGAGATGGGATGGCCATTACAGGGAAAACTTCAGTAAAGAAACCCGCCAGGAGATTATCCGTATGGTCAGGGAGATAATTGATCGGGCTAATGTGAAGAAGACATATTTTACATTAGAGCCTATGCCATGGATGGTTCCTACAGGACCGAAGGACTGCCTGAAACTGCTTGAAGAAGTAGATAGAGACCGCTTTGCAGTTCATATGGATATAATCAACATGACAAACTCGGCTGACAGATATTTTAATGCAGAGGAGTTTGTGGATGAGTGTGCAGAGCTGCTGGGCACAAAGATAAGAAGCTGTCATATTAAGGACATACATCTTAAGGAGGAATACACGCTTCAGCTTGAAGAGTGTGCACCCGGTAAGGGTGAATTTCCTCTTAGACATTATGTGGAAAAGATGAATGAAATTGATCCGGATATGCCGATAATCCTGGAACATCTGAATACAGATGATGAGTATCTGAAATACATGGCATATCTGAAGAAAGAATTGAAAGGGTTGTATTAGAATGGAATATAACAGATTATCAGACGCAAATATAATAACAGCACGTTATATGGATTCTATCCTGATAAAGCAGAGACTGATAGATTCTGTTCTGGCAGATACCGGAATAGAGTTTTTAGGAGAGAAGTTCGATATGCCGATCATGATGCCGGCCTTCTCACATCTTGGATGTTTCGATAATCGTGAGAAGACAGGCCTTGAGGAGTATTCTGAGGCGGCAAAGAAGCTTAATATCCTGAACTTTGTCGGGATGATGGAGAACGATATGTTCAGCCGTATCATGGCAGCGGGGGCGAAGACTGTCCGTATCGTAAAGCCTTATGCAGATAATGCAAAGGTCCGTGATCAGATGCAGTTTGCTGAAGAGGCAGGAGCCTTTGCCATAGGAATGGATATAGATCATATCTTTGGAGAAAATGGCCTGGATGTAGTTATTGGGGAAGAGATGGCTGTACAGACTGCGGATATGCTCTACTCCTATGTAGAGTCAACAAAGCTTCCGTTCGTCGTTAAGGGAGTGCTCAGTGCAGAGGATGCAGTTAAATGTGCCGATATTGGGGTAAAGGCGATAATAGTAAGCCATCATCACGGAAGACTTCCATATGCAGCACCGCCTATGATGGTTCTTCCGGAGATTAAAGAAGCTCTTTTGGGAAGGAATGTTAAGATAATTGTGGATTGTGGTATCGCTAGTGGAGCGGATGTGTATAAAGCACTGGCTCTTGGAGCAGATGCTGCGGCAGTGGGAAGATCCATGCTTCCATCCTTAGAGGAGGAAGGAACAGATGGTGTAGTAAGTTTTGTAGAGAGAGTGAATAAGGACCTCAGATTTATCATGAGCTGTACCGGATATGCTAAAGCTGCCGATATAGATGATAAATGCCTGATAAAGTAAGAATCATTATATTCGATAATGTGGGACTAGGCCGTTGGAGTGTCATGCTCCAATGGCCGTTTTATATAGAATTTGTAAGTGCTTTTTATGAAGTTTTACGGTAGAAAACAAGAATATGAGATGATAAAATAGAACTCGGCTTAATCTAAAAACTAAAATAATAATGAGGTTTGACATGAACGAAAAAATCACAGTAAATGCGGAAGACCGCATAGCATTTAATAATAATGTGGACTTCTGCGTAGGAACAGGACGTCTTGGTCTTGCACTTACGGAAGAATACTTAAAGCAGCTTGAGTTTGTACAGGATGAGATCGGCTTTAAGTACATCAGAGGTCATGGACTCTTCTCAGATGACGTGGCTATCTACCATGAGTATGAGGAAGAGGGTGAGATCAAGGTTGAGTATAATTACACTTATCTTGACAGAATATTCGACAGATTTATAGACCTGAAGATACGTCCGTATCTGGAGCTGGGCTTTATGCCATATCAGCTGGCGCGCGGTACTCAGACAATCTTTTACTGGAAGGGTAATACAACTCCTCCAAAGGATTACAAGATGTGGACAGATATGGTTGTAGCTCTTCTTAAGCACCTTCGCGGCCGTTATGGTGAAGAAGTTCTTGAGTGGCCTATCGAGGTATGGAACGAGCCTAACCTTCCGGGATTCTGGTACAAGGCAGATATGGATGAGTACTTCAAGCTCTTTAAGGAAAGCTATCTTGCTATCAAGGCATATGACAGCAGATTCAAGGTGGGTGGTCCTGCTATCTGCGGCGTAAATGATGCAGAGTGGATTAAAGAATTCCTTACCTTCTGCAAGGAAAATGATCTCCAGCCGGATATGATAACCAGACATCACTATACAGTTGAGTTCCCGAAGAATATCGGTCACTATGATTATCACAAGCTGGAAGATGCAGAAATGAGATTCGATAATCTTCAGTCTTCACGTGATATAGCTGATAACTTTGAGGAATTTAAGAACACACCTATTCATATTACTGAGTTCAGTACTTCATATACTCCAAAGGGAGTTATACATGATACAAATATCAACGCTGCATATCTGGCAGAACAGCTGTCACGTATCGGTGATATGAATGAGGCTTATTCTTACTGGACCTTCGGTGATGTTTTTGAAGAGCAGGGAGTTCCTTATTCACTGTTCCATGGCGGATTCGGTATGGTAGCTGCAGGCAATATTCCTAAGCCGACCTTCTGGACATTTGCTTTCTATAAGCAGCTGAAGAACGCCGGTTCAGAATGTGTATTCAGAGATAAGACATCTGTTATTGTAAAGACATCTAAGGGTTATGCAGGAATCCTCTGGAATATTGATGCAGATGAATATACCAGAGAGATAGAACTCCCTGTGACAGGAGAGTATACACTTATCACAAAGACGGTTGATGAGGAGTGCTGTAATCCACTTAAGGTATGGCATGATATGGGCGAGCCTGCTCATCCGACTAAGGCAGAAACAGATCTTATCAGATCATCAGCCTTCCCGCTTATACGTAGTGCGGTAGTAAAAGATACAGATGGTAAGGCAGAAATATCTGTTCCTGTAAAGAAGAATGGTGTTGTATATTTTGAA
>JAEEGL010198224.1_pt1 | contig 19345 bp, 18 predicted proteins | sample 9134231 | NCBI WGS metagenome assembly JAEEGL01 (sample SAMN16246548, study PRJNA631951) | gut metagenome | biome: gut microbiome; feature: rumen; material: fiber-attached | host: Bos | place: Iran: Karaj | collected 2018-10
AGAACGTGTTTACACAAGGCAGAGATTTGAAAGACTTGCATCGCAAAGGGTGGACCAGAGAGAATGGCATGCTTACGCCTGAACATGACGCTGCGCATGTACATTGGGGTGGAGAATGGCGCATGCCGACGGTACAGGAACCGATAGATCTCTGTAAAAAGTGCGACTGGAGTTGGACGTCGGTGAATGGAGTGAATGGGTATAGCGTTCGTGGCAGGGGTGCTTACGCTTCAGCAAGTATCTTCCTCCCCTGCACCGGCCGCGGCTTGGGGACTTCGCTCGACGGTGCCGGTTTGTACGGCCCCTACTGGTCGTCCGTTCCGGGCTCGGACGACTACGGCGCGTGGTGGTTTGGCTTCGATTCGAACAACAACCACACGTACTACTACGGCCGCCGCTTCTACGGGCAGTCCGTCCGTCCCGTGCAAGGGTTCACCAAATAGCGAGCAACGCGAGCGCATTCAATTCTTCAATTCTTTAATTCTTTGCGGAAACAAATCAGCAAGGCGGCACCAATTGACACTACAACTTGACACAGTAGGAGCAACTACATGCAGACGATAGATGAAGCGAGAGAGCATTGCCGGTTTGTCGGCAAGGGCATCGAGAAGATGGTCGCGGACGGAGAAGACCTCACCGCGAAGTTTGAGGGCACGCAATTGATCTGGTTCAAGGTGGACAAGGACGGCGACGGCGTGAAGGTTATCGGAGGCGAAATCGGCGGCGACGATTCTGGCCTCGTCATCTCCGAAAGCGGCGTCACTAAGCGACATGGCGACGAGATCGTGGGCTATGCCTTCGACGCTGAAACCCGCGCCGCCCTTGTGGAGTTCTTCGACACTCTTTATTACGCATGAAACCGTCGAGACCTTTTTTGACGCGAAAAGAGAGAGGAAAACATAAGATGGCAACAAGCTCCCGGAAGGATCGCCGTGCGGACACCGGTACAATGGCAGGTATGGCTATTTCTGGTGCTTCGGTTGACGTTGTATCACGCTTTGGCACGGCTGTGAAGGAACACTTGGCCGCATACTCTGGAATTGACAACGACCTGGGGCGTGAATGGAATCGCGGGCTGAAGGAATTCTCGGAATATAAAATCTCCGCAGATCCGAACGTTGATCCAAAGCGGTATTACGCCGAATTGCGCGCGAAAGCCGGGTACGTTGCCGAGAGGATAGAGGTCTCGCGGACGAGAGCGGAGGAGGCCATATCCGGCAAGAGTCCGACGACTGTCAGGACGGATGACTTGCCCGGACATGTCAACGATCCGCTCTTTGACATAACCAGCGAGGTGGACGCCTCCGGCAATCCGGTTCCCGGAAGCAGCGCCCAGATGAAATTCAGGGGCAAGTCGCCCGCTGAATGCCTAGACATCCTTTCGGGCAAGGACTGCCGGAAGTATGTTGACAGCGACTGCAAGTTGATGGTGCCGAAGGATTTCTACGACGGCGTCAAGGAGGAGCTCGCGGAGCGAATCAAGAGCCTCAAAGGGCAGGTCGAGCACCTGAAGGCGACCGGGAATACTGAAGCCTTGGCCCGTCGTGAGGCCGAGCTTGCCAAGCTCGAGACGATTGACAGAAATCTCGTCAAGAGCAAGGTCACGACTGAAGAGGCCGTCGAGGGGTACCTTAATCCTGAGGTATCTACGGCAAAAGACATTGTACGCGTGGCCCACCGCGCAGGCGTGGAGCAGCTGAAGATGGGGGCCGCGATAGGCGGCGGCATGTCTCTTGCGAGGAACCTTGTTGACGTTTACCGTGGGAAGAAGACGATCGGCGAGGCGGTAAAATCGGTGGCCATTGATACTTCGGGGGCGGCGGCGGGCGCTTATGGCGTCGCCTTCACGGGCGCCGTCATCAAGGGGACTGCACAGAACTCGGCAAGTTCCTACGTCAGGACGCTTGCCAAGTCTAGCCTGCCTGCGTATATCGCGACGGCAACGTTTGAAATCGGCAAGACGATGGCGCAGTTCTTCAGCGGGAAGATTGACGGCGCCCAGTGTGTCGAGGAATTGGGCGTAAAGGGTTATTGCATGACGTCGAGCGCGATGTACGCGGCAATCGGGCAAGTGGCTATTCCGATACCCATTGTCGGCGCCATGGCCGGCAGCATGCTTGGCTATTTCATCGGAAGCGCTTCATACAGGGAGCTGAAGGACAGCCTTAAAATGGCGAAGCTGGCGCGCGAGGCGCGAATCCGCATCGAGCGGGAATGCGAGGAGGCGATTGCCCTCGTAAAAGAGTGTCGTGCGGAGCTGCAGGCGAACATCGACAAGTATTTGGAGAACAAGAAGGCCTTTTTTGAGGTGACGTTCAACTCGGTCAAGGAATGCCTTGAACTGGGCGACATTGATGGATATATCGCCGGGACGAACGAGATGATCAGGCATCTTGGCGGAACGCCGCAGTACAGCAGCAAGGCCGAGTTCGACGCCCTGATGGCGGATCCAACCAAACCATTTACTTTGTAAACAAAAACCAAAAGAGGAAACTGACATGATAAACAATGCGAATTCAGGCGGAAGTCTGGTCATCGGTTTTGATCAGGCCAAGAACATCTTGAAAGTCGCCTACCTTCTCACTGCGATCGACGGGGAGATTTGCGAGAAGGAAAAGGCGAAGTTCCGGACGTTGATGCGCGAGCTCTTTGCCAAACGCTATGCAGACGACGACGTGATGTCATATCTTGAGGATGTTACCGAGGGGGCGAGAACGCTGATCGCACTTAGGGATTTCTACTCCGAGGAAGAGGAAATCGTCAAGGCATTTGTCGCGAAGGCTGCTACGGCTACCGCGAACATAATGATCGACCCCTATGTGGTGCGTTGTGCTTTTGCGATATGGATTAGCATTTGCTGTGCGGACGGGGACTACTCAAAGATTGAACGGTCTGCGGTGAAACGACTACAGCACCTGGTCAATGCCTTTGGGGCAGGAAGCAGGCCGGAGATTAGCGCTTTTGCAGGCACAGGCATCTCCTTGCTCAGTTCGCTGTGTGCGATAAAGTCCTTGACGCGAATGACGGCGAATGGGAACAGCATCACGGACAAGTTCCTTGTAGAAGTTGAAAAGCGCGTGAAGAAGATTGGCGAAATCTACGCAAAGCTGGATGCCGCCAATGAAGGAGACATGAAGCAGAACTACAAGGACATGTATGATTTCGAGGTGGAGGAATTGAAGGAGTTCCTTGCAGCCAAGTGAAGGTAAAAGAAATCAAGGAGGAAAAATCATGGTGATCACATTTACAACAGGTTGCGTCATTGGCGTTTGCTCGGCTCTTGGTTTGTTTGGAGCCGGCAAGGGCGTAAAGGCGGCGATTGACAATTCAGAGGCAAACGACACGAACGAACGTGCGCAGAGCATACTCGACAAGGCGAAGACAACAGCCGAGAAGGCCCGTGATTCGCTTAAGCAATGGCTCACGAATCTCGGTAACAAGCGCATTTTTGCCCGCAAGCAGCCGATCGCGAAGTTCATCGAAACCTTTTCGAAGATCCGAAACTTCGACGTGAAGGCGCTGCCGTTGACTAAAGAGCCGCTTATCGAAAAGTTTGACGTCGCTGAAATCAAGGCTGACGAGATAAAGTTCATGAACATGCTGGCTGGCGCGGCAGGCGGCTTGGCGGCGGGGGGCGCAATGGCGTTTGGCGCCTTCGGCGCTGTCGGGACGTTTGCAGCGGCATCGACTGGTACGGCAATTGCGTCGCTGAGCGGTGCGGCTGCGACCAATGCCACTCTTGCGTGGCTCGGTGGAGGCGCACTTGCCGCCGGCGGCGGCGGAATGGCCGCTGGTGCAGCGGTTCTCGGAGGAATCGTGGCTGGACCGGCCTTGGCCATTTTCGGTTGTGTCGTTGGTGCAAAGGCGAGCGCCAAGCTTGACCAGGCGAAGAGCAATCTTGCCAAGGCTAGGCAAATCTCGGAGGAACTCGCCACGGCCACCACCGCACTTAATGGACTGACGGAGCAGGCAAAAATGTTCACCAGACTTACAAATGAAGTGTGTGAATTGTTCATCCCCCAGGTAGAGGGTCTTGTGTCTATCATTGACAGATGCGGGCCTAATTACAAGAAATACCCTAGAGATTGTCAGGATTTTGTTGTCGCCACTGTTTCTACATATCAGGTTCTTCGCGCCATTGTTGATGTCCGCATCATGAAGGACGACGGTTCTCTTGACGCAACGTCGAACAAGATTGCCATGTTGGCCCAGGATTTCCTGGCCAAGTCTTGACGGATGGTTGGCAGTAGAAGGGAAACGGCGATGAAGAGGAGGATGTCGTCGCTACGTAATACCGTCTAACCACAGTAAAGGAGCGAGGAATGCAGACGATAGATGAAGCGAGAGAGCATTGCCGGTTCGTCGGCAAGGGCATCGAGAGGATGGTCGCGGACGGCGAAGGCTTAAAGTGGATTTCACAATGAAACAAACAACCAAAAGGAGAAAATCAAAATGAGTTATTCAGAAGTTCCAAACAGAGCCAATCCAATGGCGATTCTATTTGTCGTTGACCAATCGGGGTCAATGAGCGATAAAATGCCGAAGACTGGCAATACGAAGGCTGATCAGGTCGCAACAGTCATCAACAAGATGTTCAGCGAACTGATAACAAAGGCAACGAAGCAAGATGGCGTGCGCCACTACTACGATGTGGGTGTCATCGGCTACGGGCATAGGGGTGTTTACAATGCACTTCAGGGGCCGTTTACTGGGCAGATACTCAACCCCATCGATCAAATTGCTGCAAACCCCCTCCGTGTTGAACAGCGGATGAATGAGGTCGTTACTGCGACAGGGGATATTGTTCAAGTGCCGGAAAGTTTCTCCGTTTGGTTTGATCCTGTGGCAAGTGGGGGTACGCCAATGTCCGGAGCAATGAAGCTTGCTGCTGAGACGATTGCTCCGTGGTGCGACGCACACCCTGACTCATTTCCTCCCGTGATCATTCACATTACAGATGGTGAATATGGCGACAGGGATCCTTCTGGCATTGCGGAAGGGATCAAGACCTTCACCACCAACGATGGTAATGTCCTTCTTTGCAACCTGCACATCTCATCCGAAAAAGCGGCTCCGATATCATTCCCGGATAACGAGGCCATGTTGCCAGACCAATTTGCCAAGACGCTTTTCAGGATGTCAAGCGTGATTCCTGAGTCCATGCACCAGACGGTGTCTGAGATTCTGGGTACGAGTGTAAGGCTTTCTTCCGATACGCGCTTCTTTACCTTTAATGGCAATGAGGTTGACATCGTGAAGTTCCTGCGTGTCGGCACACAAGGTACACAACCAGTTTTGATCACCTACGGCGGGGAACGCTGAAATGAATCTGCTCTGGCGCAAGACCACGACCAAGGTATTTGGAGACGCGCACTCCAAGAACGAGGATGTTTTTCTCCCGCATTGTACGCGGAGAGAGAGCATTAAACGATTTGTTATGTGTGATGGTGCTACGTCATCATACGCTTCTCGTGTTTGGGCGGAGGTTCTTGCGTCGGAGTTTGTTAAGGAAGGCGAGACGTCGGCGAAAGACAGGGTTTATGCAGCGGCTAAACAGTATGAGGTGAAGTATCCCGTGTCGTCTCTGGCGGGAATGAGCCATAGTGAGATTGAAGCATTCAAGCGTGGAAGTTCTGCTACTTTGCTTCTGCTGGAACAGACTTCTAGTGAGTCATCGTGCATTCATGTCAAGGCGGTAGGCGATACATGCGTATTCGTACTTGATGGCAAGGGACGTGTCACTAGAAGTTTTCCATTAGAAGCGGCTGAGCAGTTCTCTACGAGTGCGTACTTGGTGACTGTGACTTTTGAGGGCCTCAAGCAGTTGTTTGACGAGCAGACGAAAGATTACTACTGGAAAGAAACCGACATTGATCTGTCTGATCAGCCTGATTCGTTACTCCTTTGTGCCACAGATGCAGTTTCCCAGTGGATAATGGCGCGGCGAGATCGACCAGACGAGATACGAAGATTGCTTAAGGCCGTAACGCGACCTGGGAGGGATAAGTTTGCACGCTTCATAGAGCATGAAAGGAAGTTGGGCGCAATGCCAACTGACGATTCTACCGTTGCAATCCTGAGACAATGATATGCCGAATTTAAGTGACTACATGAAGACATTTCAGAATCCGCAATTTTTTCTTGCGGATCGTCAACTTGTCGGATGTTCATGCCCTAAGGATCAACAGGGGCAGCCAAAGGTACAAAGCGGCGGCTTCGCTCTTACATTTCGCCTTGAAAGTCCGAGTAAGAAATGGGCCGTCCGCTGTTTCCATCGAGAGGTTGCCGATAGAGCTAAGCGCTATACGGCGATTTCACGAAAGTTGCAAGAACCCCAGATGCAACAATCAGGTTATTTTGTCGATTTCGACTATCAACCGCAAGGCGTAACTGTCAATGGGCAAAAATATCCAATCGTCAAGATGTCATGGGCACAGGGCGCTACCTTGGGAGCGTTTCTTGAGTCCAATTACAATAACCCCGTGCGGCTCCAAAATCTTCAGGAATCATTAAAGAAACTATACAAGTTCCTATCGTCTCATCATATTGCTCATGGCGATATACAGCCTGGCAACGTGATGGTATCAAGCGACGGGAAGATGGTACAGTTGATTGACTACGATGGGATGTTTGTTCCAGGAATGGAGAGCCTTAAGGCAGCAGAAACAGGAGTCCCGAATTTTCAACATCCTGAGCGTCAGGGGAAAAGTCCTTGGAATGATAGACTTGATAGATTTCCGTTCATAATTTTGGACATTGCGCTGACGGTTCTTCAAAAGAATCCATCTTATTGGACGCAGACCAATTCATCCGACGAAAAAGTACTATTTGAAACGACAGACTACCAAGCCCCATACGCATCACCGATTTTTAATCAACTTAAGGCGGTCCCGGAATTCTCCGCTAAGATATCAATTCTCCAGCAAATATGTTATTCGGATTTTGATTCTATACCATCTGCAGATGAATATCTGCTGTTTAAACCTTCAGCAAAGACACCGCGGAAGGTTGCGGCACAGCCACAGACGATCACGATATCTTATCAGGGGAATTACACCGTTCTCGATGCGACGAAGGTAGGTACGATTGCCAATCATGTTGGTGATGTTGTTGAGATAGTGGGTAAGATTGTAGGGTGTAAGGACGGTCTAACACAGGGGCGTGGGCGTTATTTGAATCGGCCGTATATGTTTGTTAACTTTGTTCGGTGGAAGCCTCATACAGATTCTTTCAGACTTGTATTCTGGAGCAAGGTCCTCGACCAGTTTAGAAGAAATGGAATTACCTCTGTCTCTCGTTCGTTGGATGGGCAATACGTGTCTGTTACGGGAATGATTCGAGAATACCCAACACAGTATGGAATCAATTATCAGCTAGTACCAACTAATGCTAAACAGGTACAGATTATTAGTAGAGCCGAAGCAGACTTTCGACTCGGTAAGGTCAAGAAGACCTTGAACCAGCACTTTGATGGGACAGGGGCTGCACCAGCTGTACCTGCGGCTACCGGTTCAAATGTCGATAGATTAACCAGCGTACTAGGAGGAAAGGCGAGAGGACCGTCAGCGAAGGGAGCAATGGCACCTTTTAGACCGAATCCTGGGCCAACATACCCTAGAAAACCTGTGTTACGGCCTTTGCCACCGTCACCTCCAGCTCCGCGTTCTAACACTGGGAAATTACAGGGTCTACAAGCGACGTGGGATGGAAATGGAGGTACGAGCAATCCTCCAAATACTTCTACGCAGAAGCAAGGCCCTACTCCGATAAACACTCCATACACGCCACCGGTTAAATCGTGGAGCAACTCTAACAATAACTTCTTTATTGGAATTGCAGTTGTCATTGCTATTATAGTTGGTATTATCTATTACGCTAGCAGCTCTAAAAATATAGACCGATCGTCAAATCGCTCTTATAGGTCATATGACGGACCCAAGTCACGCCCGTATCAATCAAGTCAACCTTATAGTTTGCCACAAACAAAACATAAGTATGAGTACTACTCTAGTAGCTTTAAAACCCAAGATCGATCATCAAATCGCTCTTATAGGTCATATGACAGATCCAAGTCACGCTCGTATCAATCAAGTCAACCTTACAGTTCGCCACAAAAAAAATATAAGTATAGGTATTACAGATGAAGGTCTAAAAAACGAGCGGAAATGGTTAACACTATAGCAGTGACACAGTAAAGGAAAACGCAGATGCGGACGAAAGAAGAAGAGAGAGCATTGCCGTTTCGGCGGCGGCCTTGCGCAAGGTGATCTTGGCGGAGGCATTTGAACAATCTTAAACCAAATGAAAGGTCTAATGAAATGAAACTGAAATTCATACTTGTTGCGATTGTCGCGCTTGTTTCCATGGCGTCGTTGGCCGAACAGCCTGTGGAGGTCAATGACACGGCGCCCAGAGTGATACGGAAGTTCAAGCCGATAGCTGGATGTCCCACCATGAATACGGAGTATGACTCAATCAAGGAAGAATTGGGGAAAAGACCTTCAGATGGATTCTTCAAGACGCTTACTTATGTGCATCACTATACAATTCGCTACGTGGCGATTGGCGTCATCTGGTATGCCAAAGGAATTTCCTGGGTGGCGGACAAGGCGGAAGAAAGGGGACTCGAGGGACTTTCGTTGATCATCTCGTTCGTTGGTAATCTGTTCTTTCCGATTATCCTGTTCGCCGTATGGATATTCAAGTATCGCAGAAGAGAGCATCTTCCAATGAAGTTCAGATACATCGTGCTCCTTCCAATCCTGCTCTATCTTCTCGCCTTTTTCCTTTGCTTATTTGGAATGTCGGCCAAAGCCTGCATATTCGTCTTTGTCCTGCTGCCATTTGTCTGGTTCTTCAGAGGCTTCTTCTGGGGTGCTGCCTATGAGGCCACCAAGGGAGTAGGCAGTGGAAAGAGGTCGCCGCCCATACTTCATCAGATAAACCCCAAGAACCCGGAGGAGGATGGTGGGCCTGGTACTGGCTATTGGTACACGAGCAGCGGCGAAAAAGTCTGGAATGGCGATGACTGATCTCTGTCTGGAGACGGGCGAACGATGAACGAAGCGCAGAGAAGTACGCTGATCGATTAACACAGCTAAGGAGATCAACATGCAGACGATAGATGAAGCGCGAGAGCATTGCCGTTTCGTCGGCAAGGGCAGCGAGAGGATGGTCGCGGATGGAGAAGAGGATTGATTAGTCGAGCAGAAGCTCGACACTCCCGTTGCGGGCAAGTCGAGACGTTGAGAGGTGGAAACAGTTTAGACATGAGAAAAGAAATGGGAACGATGAAAAAGTCAATTGAGATATTACTTGCGGTTGCCGTCGCCGGATTTTCTGCCTTGAATGTGTTTGCCCACAGCAATAGGTATGTACATGCCGACGACATGCAGAAAGTGTTTGACGGCTATCAGGATGGTGATTTGCGAGAGTTTTACGCAAAGTTCTCGTCTTGCATCGATACTGGTCCGAACAGCATCGAGAAAAGGATTCGTCAAAGACTTGCCGCGAAATTTCCGGGACAGGTGATAGAGTTGACGAAACACCGATATATCGCGCATTCCTGGTTCTATGGAGGAGACATACCGGATCTGACGAAGCTTGAACGCAAGTATCCTGGCTGCAAGGAGGTGATAGTAGATGTCTGGGGAAAGTTCTGCAATGAAAGCAATTCCTGGATTGAACGCGAGTTCGGATTGCCCCGTAAGTCAAAGATAGCAAGTGCGTATTGTGCGATGCTTTACTACACGCATCTTCTGGGCGACTGGGATCCACGGGACAACTCTGACTTCGACTACCTGATGCCGCCGAAAGAAATCGTAGTTCATCTAGTCCAGGCATGCCGCGACATGTTTGGAATGTCAAGTCACTCCGACTATTGCACTCGGTTTAAGAGTGAGCTTGAAAAGGCGCTGAAGTCGAAAGTCGCCAGGAAGGATCAAGGCGTCGCCGTCATGAAAGCGCTTTGGTCTCTTAAGGTCGGCACTGAATTACACAATACTTTCGCCGGAAAAAAGGGGTTTGACGAATCAAGGCACAGGTGGAATCCGGTTACAGAGCCAAAGGAGTAGAAATGAAAGTTGATAAAAAAATGAGTGAGGTAGTTGCAAAACCTGGTAGGGACGGCGTGCCGTCGCCGTCCGCAGCTGGCGCTGGCAGAAAAGGAATGAGGTGTTTCATGTTGGCCATTGTCTTTCTTGCGACAATACTTGGCTGTGCAAGCATAATGGACCGTTTGGACTGGTTGCCGAAGATTCCTGGTTTGACTCGCGATGATGGCATGACGAACATTGTGGCTAAGGCTGCCGAGCCGGCGAAGGCCAACGAAATCCTAACGAGCGTTGCCAACGCGGCTGAGATTTTCAGTATCCGCATGGGCGGCGGCGGCGATAGCCTGTTTCCGACAAATGCCTTTCAGATGAGAGACAACATGCCGCCTGTCGTGGCGAAAAGCATTGAGGGGTGTTTCAGCGATTCCGTTGTCCCGCTGGGCGGCTATGTCTGCCGATATGAGGTTGATCCCGCGCGCACAGATTTTATGTGCAGGGCGATTCCAGCCGATGGCTATACGGGGGCTGTGTTTGTCGTGCATAAGGACATGAAAATCGTTCACGTCAGCGACGTGACGTGCATCTCGCCAAGTTCCGCATCTCGAAAGAGGTCCGCTAAATTGAAAAGGCGTCATGGCATGACGAACATTGTGGCTAAGGCTGCCGAGCCAGCGAAGGCCAATGAACTCCTCACAAGCGTTGCCAACGCGGCTGAGATTTTCAGCATCCGCGTTGGCGGCGGCGGCGATAGTCTGTTCCCGACGGACGCCTTTCAGATGAGAGACAACATGCCGTCAGTCGTGGCGAAAAGCATTGAGGGGTGTTTCAGCGCTCCCGTTGTCCCGCTTGGCGGCTATGTCTGCCAATATGAGGTCGATTCCGCGCGGACGAATTTCATGTGCAGGGCGATTCCCGCAAATGGCTATACGGGGGCTGTGTTTGTCGTCCATAAGGACATGAAGATCGTTCACGTCGGCGACGTGACGTGCAGCTTGACAAATTCCGTGCATCAGAAATGAACCAAAATGAACCAATGAGGAGGACGAGACATGAAGAAGAACAGGAATAAACTTGTCGTGAGCGTGGCGGTTGCATTCTCGCTCTTGTTTGCTCGCGGCGAAGAGATGATCGATTATCTCCGGGCTGCCGTGAGGGATGACGGGCCATGCTACACTGGCAAGTGCGAGGATGTACGCGAACTCAAATATCCCGGACAGCGGTATGTGCACGACATAGTCATGACGATCGAGGGAACGGGAACTGCGGTTACCCCGAGATGCTGGGGGTGGTTCAAGACACGGAGTACGCTGTATCTGCGCCATGTCTCGCATATCTTGATGATAGAGGCGATTGAGTCAACGCCTGCTGATCTGGAAAAGGGCGTCATAAAGTCGAGGTATCGCGTTCAGCGGCTTGACGAGCAGCTTGAAGCTGCAACCAAAAAGCTTGACTTTGAGACATCTGGAGGCAATAGGCTGTTTGACAACGCTACGTTTGGGAAGTGTGTCAAGACTGTATGTGAAATATACGGTTCTGACAAAATCGAAAAGGACTGGAAATGGTGGCTGCTTCCTCAGGTGAAGCTTTTCAACAGGCTGCTGCTTTGGTCAGATGCGAAGATCGCTTCTGACGGAACTTTCGTCGCGGACAGCAAGTTTGTTGAAGAGAACATGCCTGGATATTCGGCGGTCGTTGGCCTGATGCATGACTTCATTGGCACCGAGCTTGTGTCAAAGTGGGAGTTCGGGAAGGGTTATACATCGATTAACTTTCTCAAGACAAGATTGACGAAGCTGGATCGGGACATGATCGCAAAGTTGATCTACCGTACAAATCCCATGTCCGTTAACGACGTGCTGCCTGCGGACAAGAAGTCCGGCGACCGCTGGACGATTGATTCGCGTGTAATTGGCGGCGCAGTGTTTGATCTCGGGCTTGACTTCGATCAGGTCGATGGTGCCATGCAGTGCTGTCACATTGGCGTGGAGTTGCTGGATGAGGATGATGCGGCAGATGAGTTCAGGCTGCTGTCGAAGCCCCAGATGCAGGCCAAGGCGCTGGCCGTTCGTCGGGACGACCGCAACCGGATAGACCTTGTGACGAGAAACGATAAGTATGGGGATGTGGCCGTGTCGTTTTCGCCATACGGCAAGATTCTTGTCTTTGACGAGCATGACAAGCAAGGAAGGCATATCTACTACTTGCGCGAATTGAAGATGGATGGAATCGTGAAATCGCGGATATCAAGGCGGGCAAACCTGCTGAAGGACGTCGAGTTCAGGGGGACAGATCTGAAGGTTCATCTCGTTTACACGCAGTCACGCGCAAGATAGCTTCATTGGAGAATCGAGAGATGCAGATGTTCGGTCAGGCCAAATGGGACATGTCGGGAGAGATGCTGCCTCCCGAAAACCCGCGTTTCCGCCTTAGGCGCACCGGCGAAGGACGAGTGGCCGTCAAGAACATCACGACCGACCGCTTCGTCGAGGTGGACTGCTATAGACTTGAGCCTAATGAGGAATGGGAGCTAGAGGACTATAACATTGTTTCGATTTATGGATGGAAAATAGACTCTGGGCAGGGGGCTGCCTGCGCAGGGGACGAACTTGAGTATCTGTACGGGCTGGATCCGAAGTCGCTTGTGCTTGTCCGGCATGATCCTGACAGACGCGGAGCGTCGGTGCAGGCCGAGGATGTGGTCAAGACGTTCAAGCGGTCGGATGGGAGCCTGGCCGGCATTTCTCATGTCTCATTCGCGATAGCGCCTTCCACGCTCGTCGGCGTGTACGGCGAAAGCGGAATTGGAAAGTCTGTGCTGATCAATTCGCTTGTCGCCCCAGATGGGGGGCGGCTGCAGTCTGGCCGGGTGCTTGTCGATGGCATGCAGAGTGCTGGAAACCCCGGCATCGCCTATTTGCCTCAGCGGCTGAATTTTCCTGATGTGCTCAAGGCGAAGGAGATCGTCAGGCAAGGACAGGTTCGATCCGGCTGTAGTTATGAACGCAAGAAGCGGATATTGGAGCTGTGCCATGTTAAGCTTGGCGGTCCCGGCGGGTGGGGAAATCTGCGGTTCAGGGCGTTGAGCGGAGGGCAGCAGCGCAGATTGGCGCTTGCGATGGCGCTGTTGGACGAGAGAGTGCGGCTGGTCGTTGCCGACGAGCCGACGACCGGTTTTGACATTGGCACGGAACGAGAGGTCATGCGTGGACTAAGGCGACTTGTCCGGCTGGAAAACATTACCGTTGTCGTCGTTACTCACTCGGTCTTCGCGCTTCCCATCTTCGACAAGGTCCTGGTGCTTAGCAAGTGCAAGTCTGGAGAAGAGTCTGGCGCAGGGCTTTGCTTTGATTCCAAGTGGCTGCCTGAGTTCTTCCCGGAAGAGCTCAGGCGGATACCGCAGGATGCTGACCGTCTGACCGCCCTGTATGAAGGTCGTGTATCGCAGAATCGGCCCGTGGCGAATAAATTCCAGTCGCCATTTTACCATCAGATGCAGAAGGATCGACCGGGAATGGTGAGAAAGCTGCATTCGTTTGGCCGTCAATTAATTTCGTGGACAGTCAATTGCGCTAAGATGGCCCTTCGGCAGAAGACCTTCGCTCGCTTTGTAGGCCTGTCGTTTGTATGCGTTCTAATGATCCAGCAGGGTACCTGTTGCAGTCGCTCCCGCAGCGTCGATATGTTTTTGTCGTTCATGGTGCTTTGCGCCCCCTGGCTCTGCGCGACATACACGGCAATGTTCGGTTCGGAGCTCCTGGGCTGGTTTTCGTGGGAAAAGCTGTCAGGAGGGAGTTCACGGGGTTTTTGCTTTGGCGTTCTTGGCGGACTCCTTCTGCCCTATATGTGCATTTCTCTTGTCTTCACCATGGGACTGTTTTTCCCTCCGAACATGGAGCGAATCGTGGGCGAGGCCTACGTTGCGCTGTCCCGCATGAATGCAGGGGCGTGCATCTCGCGTCACATTAAGGGCGCAGACAAGAGCGCATACGATGACAACACGATACGCAGATCGGATTGGAGGGAAAATCAGCGCGTATGGAAAGATCCACCGCAATTGGAGGTGGGATCGGCGGAACTTGGATGTGAACACTCTCAAGGCGAACACTATAGACGCGATTATAAATCCATAGGTCGAGACAAGGAAGGCGTTTCGTCGCGGATGGGAATGCCGTGGCGGCTGGTCGCCATTCAATGGGCTCTATTGACGTTGATCTGTCTGGTCGGGGGGACGATAGGGCTCGCGGCGATTGCCTGGTTCCGGGATGCGAAATCTGCCGTGCTTTTGATTGTCATATTGTTTATCGGCTTTATCATGCTGAGCAGGGTCTGTGTCGAACCCACAGAGTGCATGTATGCCTTGAAGTTTTCTCCCGGGCCAGGATTGGACGAGTCGGACGTGCGCTGGATTCCCTTGGTTTGCCTGTCGTACATTGGAATCGGCCGATATGCCTATAATGTGCTTGTCTATCCATTGGAGGTCGCATATCTGTGTGACTGGCTTCCGCTGCTGGGCTGGGCGGTGGTGTGCCTGGGCATTGCGCTTAGGCGACTTGCAAATCCGATTAAGAACTGGAAGGCCTTTGAGCGATGAAGCATGTTCACCTATATGTTGCGGCAATGGTCGCCATTGCGGTTTTGGCATGCTTCTGCGGCAGTTGCAGAAAGAACGGCACGGAAGAGCCACGCGCCACTGCAAATGATCCCAGTACGAATGTTTTCATTAAGCTTGAAAAAAGCAGAGTGTTCATCGCCGTTCCGCCGTTTGACCTGAAGGGGGGCAGCCCGGCTGGCGGAAGATATGAGGGGAGAGGAGTCTCGGACAATCGTTTCTCGCCCGAAGAGGCAGGGGTCGGCGTCCATGAAATCGTCTATACGTACATGGGCGTGTCGGCTTCCGACTGTATAGAGGTGTTTGGCGCGCGTCAACGTCGTGCTGCCGCATCTTGCGCGATCTGCAATGGAACAGGTCTTACGGATTGTGCGCCTCGTGTCATGTGCGAATACTGCACAGGTGGACGTGTTAGAATAGGGGCATGCATGGCCTGCGATGGCGTTGGGCGTGTAAGGACTGCTTGGAAGTTGTGGTTTGGAACGAGAGACTGTCCGAATTGCCAGGGAACAGGCTCGCGATATGCACAATGCAAGAAGTGCAAAGGGCGTGCATATGTGAAGTGTCCCGATTGCAAGGGGACTGGCAAGGCAGTTTGCAAGTGTGTAAGGTAAAAAGAAAAGGAGAACAAGATGAAGAGAGCCATAATGATGTTTGGCATGTTTGGCTTGTTTGCCAATGCGTGCGCAAATGGAGTAGTGAATTCGGGCGAATCTGCGGCGGCGGATGCCCATGCCGCAATGATCCTGATAAACCACGTCGGGTGGGAGGTCAGCCGAATCATGGCAATGTCGGATAGACCGTCGCTGGAGGCTGAGTATGAGATGATTTCGATTAACCATCTCAATCTAGGCGTTATAAAGGATGATGAAGTCGTCGATCAGATTCGCGAATTGTGCTCGTACATTACGAGTAAGCGAATCGCAATCGGCGAACAAGAGATGCTTCAGCGGGAGTATGACTACAATAGGGACAACGCGTTGTATGACGCGTTTCCGTCGCCCAGCGCCATTTTGGTCGCAGACTGGCGTGTCATAGCCTACAATCTGGTTCAGAGCACGGTGAGCGCCTACATGTCGTACAAGAAGGCCGTTGCCGCATTGAAGATACATCTTGAGCGTGACCAATGGAATCTTGAGAAAGACATGATGAGGGACCTGGACACCTTGTATCAGGAACTGTTGGAGAAGCAGCAGAGGCTGATTCAGCACTACAAGCTTGATGACTATTGGCGAGTCTCGCCTAAGCAGGCGCAAGAACTAGTTGCGCATGTAGAGAATGCCGACACCGATGATCGACGCGCAGACCTTTTCGCGTACCTGAACCATCCAGCGCAGCGGAAGGCCTTCCAGAAACTGCCGGTGTTCTGGTACTACCTTGGCGACGTTGCGGAAAGAGTGGGGCGGAAAGACATTGCGAGAGAAGCTTATGACAGGTATCAGAAAGAGTTTTGCCAGGTCTTGCGGTTCGATCGCACGGCTGCGTCGGTGGCGATGAACAAGGCAAATCTGCTCCTTGAGCAGTCCGCAGAAACGCCTCTTGTGCGAGAGCAGTTGGAGATCATCAAGAAGAACATGAGCAGAGACTGGACATTCATGTATTACTGCGCGAATGTCTATTATAAACTGAATGACTTGGAGAATGCCCGTCAAACACTTGATCAGGCGAACCTGACCCTTAGGCATGGGTTTGACGACGCGTTGAATAAGACGGTGGTTTTGTGTCAGAGTGGCTCCAATGAGCTGGCGGTGACGGAGCACAGCCTTCCGAATGCGATGCCGATGATCGCCTGCCAGGCGCTGAAGTTGAGGTTTGATGGAGAAACGGTGAACAAGGATAGTGTTCGCAAAATGCTTGGGGAGACTCAGCGGAAGTGGGGCAGAAACTGTTTTGGGATGCTGTCGTTCTATGGGCAGATTCCTTTCGCCGAGATTGAGGAGTATCTTAAGCCCTGCTTCAGAGGCATCTACTTGGAATATCAGCACGACGATTCGTTTTTCAACAATCCTGCGCCTTATCGCCTTGTTCTGGACCTGCCGCTCGACTGGTTTTTTGCAGGGCCGATTGAGGTGTCTGCAATTGTCAAGTTCGACGATGATTCCCGTGAGATGAAGATTGGCATTCATCCTCGATACGAGGGTGTTAATCCCAGGATAACCTCTGACAGAAGCGTTCAATATGTGCTCGATTGCCCGTCTGAGATCGTAAGACGGCGCTCCCCGAAGAGTGTTGAGCTGTTGCTTGAGCATAAACTTTATCCCGTCACCATCGTGTTTGATGCGGCTAAGCTGAAGGATGTTCGTACAACCGGCGACAACAACGTCAAGCTCCCTGTGATCGAGGGTCGCTACAAGAAGAAGGTTATTCACTTGTGATGTGCTGCACGAGGGATTAATGGGGACAAGTCCCTGAGGGAATCGCGGGTATGGATTCTTGTCACATGCGGAAGAAAAGTGGATTGTCCATCGTTGCTGCAAAGTAACAGCAAAGGAGAAACAGCAATGAAAAGGATGATGATCATGGCGGCGGCCGGCCTGATGGCTGCAATGACGTTTGCGGCGCAGTGCGCGGCGAAGACCGAAGACGGCGTTCAGTGCAAGCGACAAACAGATGTCGTGGTCAAGTTGCCGGGCATACAGAAGATTGACATGGAGAACCTGCTGGACGTTCCGGTCGGAAGCACGCTTCTGGACACGGGGATCAAGCGCGTGACGCAGGAGGAGGACGTCTTGCAGATAGAGGTCCCTCTTGAATGGAGCGATAAGGCGAAATGCCGCGCGCTGCGGGTGTCTCACATTCTCGTGGACAATCGGCGGCTGATCATCCTCGGCGGTCTTGGGAGCAACATGTATCCGACCATTGCGGAAGGGGCGTTTGCAATGACGAACGAGATTATTTCTGCCGTGTGGAAGGTGTCCGACGGCAAGGCGATGGCAGTTCCTCTTCGATTCGACAAGCAGAAAGGCTACTGTGAGATGATTTTCACATGGAAGCCCGACCCCGAGAAGAACGTCGAGCGGGAACTCATCGTTCGCGGCTTCGCCAACGCGAAACGCCAGATGGCGGTCTGCACGTGCCTCCATACGAAGGGCGATGGGCTGAGGGCAGGACTCGCTCTGCCTGATACGGCTGCAAAGCGTAAAAAGATTACGACTCCCACATGCCAAAAACAGAATCAGGAAAGGAAAAAGCAATGAAGAAACTTATGACGATGCTCGCCGCGTGCGCGGTGGCGTTTACGACGTTCGCGGCGCAGTGCGCGGCGAAGACCGAAGACGGCGTTCAGTGCAAGCGCCAGGCCGAGGAGAACGGCAAGTACTGCTGGCAGCACCTCAAGGGTGCCACCCAGTGCCAGGCGCTCACCAAGGACGGCGACAAGTGCAAGCGCAAGGCCCAGCCCGGAAAGAAGTACTGCTGGCAGCACGCCGACTACAAGCCCGAGGCGAAGAAGCCGTCGGCGAAGGGCGAGGTGAAGAAGCCTGTGACGAAGCCCGCCGCTAAGGCCCCAGCCAAGCAGGCCGAGAAGCCCGCCGCGAAGTGACCAGTAAAATTCTCCTGCACGGAGTCTGACGATTTTGCTATAATATCAGTCACACCACACTCGGTGTGACTATGCGCGATTGTGCGCATGGTTTAGGTAAAAAAACAAGGAGTAAAAAATGGCCACATTCGAAATCAAGAAGTCCGGTGACGGAGAGATGTTCAATCTCAAGGCCGGCAACGGCGAGGTTATAGGCACATCGGAAGTCTATAACAGTCGTGCCTCACTTGAAAATGGCATCGCAAGCGTCAAGAAGAATGCGCCGGAAGCGCCTGTCGAGAATCAGACTGTCGAGAATTTCGAGAAGAAGACCTGCCCGAAGTTCGAGGTGTACACCGACAAGGCTGGCAAGGCGCGCTTCAGGCTCAAGGCTCGCAACGGCGAGATCATTCTTGCCAGTCAGGGCTATGCCAGCAGCCAGAGCTGTCTCGCGGGTATTGAATCCGTGAAGAAGAACGCCCCCGAGGCAACTATTGCCGAAATCGCCTAACAGGCGAATCCATCATTCAGATCTTCGAGCGCGCCGCCGAGGAAAACGGCGGCGTAGTTTGTTGTACACACGGTGGGGGATTTGACATGGTCATAGCGATTTCTGTACCCACGGCACCCCACCAGTCACCCCACCAGTTACCCCACCAGTCGCGCCCCCAGTCGTGCCCCCAGTCGCGCCCCCAGTCGCGCCCCCAGTCGCGCCCCCAGTCGCGCCCCCAGTCGCGCCCCCAGTCACGCCCCCAGTCACGCCCCCAGTCACGACCCCAGTCACGACCCCAGTCATGACCCCAGTCGGGAAGCCGAGTGAAACGCTAATAGATGCGGTGCAGATGCGGCGGCTTGACCGCGTGCGGGAGGGGATGCTCGCGAAGGTGGCGTCGATGCTCCCAGCCCGGTATTTCATGACGGGCCATCGCTACAAGGGCAGGCCGTTCAGCTACTTCGCATTTCTGGAGAAGGCCGTACGCCCAACGAACATGGCACGGCAAACGCAGACGCACATCCTCCCTTATTCGGAATTGTGAAAAAGGCGTGTAAGATTTCCGGATGAGAAGCGAGTAGGAGGTAGAAAGGAACACCAGAATGCAGAATGAGATGTTTGACAGCCCGGATGAATGGGACGAGGAGGAACCGTACTACGACTGGGACGAT
>JAEEGL013699492.1_pt1 | contig 19345 bp, 16 predicted proteins | sample 9134231 | NCBI WGS metagenome assembly JAEEGL01 (sample SAMN16246548, study PRJNA631951) | gut metagenome | biome: gut microbiome; feature: rumen; material: fiber-attached | host: Bos | place: Iran: Karaj | collected 2018-10
CTCCCGCAGCATCCCAAAAATCCCGATTCCGCGTGCCTGCGCTGTCGGCGCACGATAAGCGCCCGTCGCTGCCTGCAGTTCACGAAGCGTATTCATTCCGGTCACGTCCCCATGAAGAAGCACTGCGTTGCGAATAAACCACCAGCCGGCCAGTATCCCCCAAAGCAGCAGGATCCCACCGCCATAGGACATCATCTGTTTCCAGCGGATCCGCACCTTGCCTTCCTGCTTTTCCGAAAAACACAGCACAAACCAGGGTACACTGACAAGTATGAAACCATACGCATTATAGTAGGAAAGTGTACACAGGACGGCGCCGATCGCGAGAAGGATACTATTACGTTTTCCCACTCCATCCTGCTTCATGCAGACCATTGCATAAAGCATAACGGCAATCGACAGCATACACATCGATTCCACATTAACATAGGTATGTAAAAATAACAATTGCGGCAAATACATGATCCCGCAGCAAAAAGACCATAGTGATCCCCGCTCCGAAAAAAGCCTGCGCCCCAAAAGCCACACAAAAAGAGCCATCAGTCCCCCAAAGAAAATGTTCACCGAGCGGGCTGCCAGAAGGATTCCTTGTCCATCCGCGCCAAAAGCGGAAACCAGCCGCATCATCGCCCCCATAAACAGATAGGATAATCCCGGAAAAAGTGCATAGGAACCGCCGTAGTAGGGAATCTGCACCTCCGGCTCAAAGCCGTTAGGCAGTCGTAAATATTTACAGATATAAGTCGGTATCAGATAACGCGAATGCTCATCCGGCGGATTGGTATATAAGGGCGGTGTATCTTCAATTGGCTGCAGCAGCGCGATCCATCCCGCGACCACAAGAAAGACGATCAGATAGACCGCCAGACATACTACGTCCTTTTTTAACACTTTTTGTTCGTACAGTTTTTTCATATCAAACTGTATCATATCATATCGCTTTAAAAAAATCGAGAAAAAAACGAGGCCGAAACGGCCTCGTTTTCTAAGTACTTTTTTCGGATCCGATTTACAGATCGTTCATCAGCTTCATCTTGTGCGTATTGAATTCGTCCTCGGTGATGATGCCGCCGTCTTTGAGTTTCAGCAGCATACCGACTTTCTCCTGGAACTCATCCATATTGGCGTACGGCGCAAAGATCTCGTTGATCAGTGCCTGCTTCTTCTCTTCGAACTGCTCTACTGTGATCAGCTGGCTGTCTCTTGCAACCATATACAGTCTGGTACGCAATACAAAATCGGACATTCCTTCCACATCTTTGAGGATTGCTACCTGTCTTGCATGGTAATCCGCATCGCTTGCCCAGCCCTTCTGATACATACGGATCAGTCGATCGATCTTTTCCTTGAAAGATGCTTCATTGGAATACTTCATTCCCATCACATCTTCCATCAGCTGTTTCTTCTTTTCCTCAAACTCCGCGGGAGTCACCGTACCGGCAACTGCCATCGCCGGCCATCTGGATAATTTCATATCCAGCACTTCCATCGTATCGGTCAAATGCGGATCCAGCACTTCCTTAAGTTTGAGTCTGTCACTCTCATATTCTTCCTTCGGGACCAGTTCTGCATCCACCAGGATCGGTAATTTCTGCAATTTCAGAGTAAATACATCATTGGAATCCGCCGGGTTATACGCTACGCTCTGAAGCAGAACATTCTTTTTCTGTTCATATTCCGTCGGCGTGATCAGCTCACTCATCAGAATAACCGGAAGCTTGGACGTGTTATCGCGGAATGTATTCAGATCGGTAACCGATGCATCAAAGCACTCATCTACGATCTGGTTCTTATTCTTATCAAATTCGGTATCATTGAGTACACCGGATTTTTTCAGAACAAAGATCTTCTGGATCTTCTCATAGAAGGAACTCATTCCCTTCTCATCGCAGATCAGCTTCAGTTTCTTTTCTTTGTACTCTTCATCGGTACACATACCGGACTCGTGCATAATGTCCAGTTTCTTGAGTTTCTGCTCGTAGGATTCCGTCGGCTTCTTGGGTGCGGGCGCTGCAGGCACTGCAGGTGCCGCAGGTGCTGCCGCCTGTACAGGAGCAGGTGTCGGCGGAACCGCCGGTACCGGGTTGGCTGCTTTGGGAGCCACTGCCGGTGTCGGAATCGGTGCTGCTGCAGGCTTCGGAACCGAAGGTGCTGCTGCGGGAGCCGGAGCTTCCGGAACAGGAACTACAGGTGTTGCCGCTTTCGGCGGGATCACTTTCGCTGCAGCCGGTGCGCTGGCTTTTGGCGGTTCCGCATTGCCGGTCATACCGCCTGCCGCCTTTACCATCGCTGTCAGTTCGTTGCATGCCGCATCCAGATCTTTCAATCCCGGAAGGATGGTTCTGGTATTCTTTGCGCCATACAGCGTCTGCATCTTTGTAAAGATGATCAGGGCATCTGCCCCCTGGAACTCCCCCTTCTGCACATCACGAACTTCTTTTGCATGATAATCGAATGCAGATACATATTCATTTTTACCGTCGTCGTTACAAATATAACCCTTACCGGAGACTATACCGCCTTCACGGCTTTCGTCCAGCTGAAGGAAAAGTTTATCCTGATTCTTTTGTTTCAGAAATGATTTTAAACTGTTTCCCCAGTTGCAATCATAATTCTTCATCGGATGTTCCTCCCCTTAAATTCTACAGATCATTCATCAGTTTTGCTTTGTACTGATTGAATTCTTCCTCGGTAATAATACCACCGTCTTTCAATTTAAGCAACATTCCGACTTTTTCCTGGAACTCATCCATATCTGCATACGGAGCAAATACTTCGCCGATCAGAGCCTGCTTCTTCTCTTCGAAATCGTTTGCCGTGATCAGTCCGCAGTCTCTTGCTACCATAAACAATCTGGTCCGGAGAACGTAATCCGGCATTGCTGCCACTTCATTAACGATCACAACCTTCTTATCATGATAGCCCATCTCGTTCAGCCATGTCTTCTGATACATCAGCATCACGCGGTCTACTTTGTTCTTAAAGCTGTACTCATCTGCTGCCGGCATTGCCATTACTTCCGAGATCATACGCTGCTTTCTTTCTTCAAACTCAGCGTCGGTAGCAGTACCTGCAACAACCATTGCCGGCCATCTGGAAAGCTTCATATCCAGGACATCCAGGCTGTCTGCAGCCGTCGGATCAAGCATCGACTTTAACTGTGCTTTATCACTTTCAAACTCTGCACGCGGGATCACTTCCGCATCCACAAGGATGGGCAGCTTCTGCAGTTTCAGTGTAAAGGTATCATTGTCATCCATCGGGTTGTAAGCAACGCTGCGGATGAGTCTGTCTTTCTTCTGGTCAAAGGTGATCGGATCGATCAGTTCACTCATGGTCATGATCGGCAGTTTCGCCGTATTGTCACGGAATACTGCAAGATCGGTTACTGTCTCATCAAAGCACTCATCGATGATCTCTTCCTTTTTGATCTCAAACTCACCTTCGGAAAGCATTCCTGCTTTCTTCAATGCAAAGATCTTCTGGATCTTCTCATAGAAAGCATTCATACCCTTTTCATCGCAGATCAGCTTCAGCTTCTTCTCTTTATACTCTTCATCCGTACACATACCGGACTCGTGCATAATATCCAGCTTCTTCATCTTCTGCTCGAAGCCTTCCTTCTTCTTTACCTGTCCTGCCGGTGAAGCCGGTGCGGATGCTGCTGCTGCCGCTGCTACTGCGGTCTGGGAAGGTGTATATGCCGGAACAACCGGTGTCGGTGCTGCCGCAGGCTTCGGTGCTGCCGGAGCAGGTGCCGGTGTCGGTGCTGCTGCGGGAGCCGGTGCTGCTGCAGGTGCAGGAGCAGGCGCCGGAGCGGGTGCCGGTGCAGGCGCTGCCGCAGGCTTCGGTGCTGCCGGAGCAGGTGCTGCTGCAGGTTTTACAGTTGCAGGCTTCGGAGCCGGTTTCGCTGCTGCGGAAGGAGCCACTGCCGCCGGTTTCGCGCTGGCATTGGATTTTGCCGGCTCGCTCTGCTGCATACCGCCGGCTGCCTTTACCAGTGCGATCACTTCTTCCATCGCCTTATTCATATCCTTCAGTCCCGGAAGAATGGTCTGTGTATTCTTGACACCGTAAAGTGTCTGTAACGGCATTACGATCACCAGTGCATCCGCGCCCTGAAACTCGCCCTTTTTGATATCCCTGATCTCTTTTGCTTCATACTCAAAAGTAGAGATATACTCGTTTTTCCCTTCTTCATTGCAGATGTAACCACGTCCGGAAACCTTTACGCTGTCCGGTCTGGTATCATCGGTACGCAATGACAATTTTTCCTGTTTCACAGACAAGAACGATTTCAAGCTGCTACCCCAATTGCACTGATACTCTTTGATTGCCATTTTCTTTCCTCCTGTAAATTTCGGCTCTGCCTTTTTCGCAGAAATGCATCTTTACAAAACAATCCGGCCTTTTTAGCCTTCTATGTTATTTTACTATAACAATAAAAAAAGCCCTTTTCAAGAGGTCCGGAAACCCTCTCGGGGCTTTTCGCCAATTCAACTCATATTGTGCAAAGAAGTTCCTTAATCAAAACTGTTTTTTTCTCTATCAGATCAATATAGTTTTATTCAGAAGTTCACTTTTCTCACGGATACTTCCGGACAGACGCTGTCTGGTGGTTTCCATAATGCCTAATTTTGTTATGTCTACGACTTGCAGGGGCGGATAAATGTCTCTTGCAAGCGCGTTCATTTCCGAAAGCAATATCGTTTCACTTTCTGCCCTTTTCATGCTGATAAAATCGATCAGGATCGTACCGCTGATATTCCGAGCCCCGATCTGGGCGACGATCTCCCTTGCTGCTTCCAGATTCAGGCGCAAAAAGTTATCTTCCCTTTCCCTGCCGGAACCGCTGATCTTCGCCGAGTTTACATCGATCACACACATTGCTTCCGCTTCCGTGATCACGATCTCTGCACCGGAATCCAGCCAGACACGCTCCGAGAGGATCTGCTTTAGTTTCCCCTGCAGACCGTACAGTGCTGATGCCGTAATGCTTTTATCCTCATACCTGCGTATCACGCCCCGGTCGATTCCGGCTTTTTTTGCTTCTTCCACCGCTTCCCGATACAGTTCTTCCGAGGTGGCAACCCATGTTCCTTCTTCCTCCCCGGCTTTTTTCACACTTGCCGCGATCACCGAATCCGCTTCATACAGCCGTACGCACCTTGCCTCCCGTGAAGCGCGCTCCGTCACCTGACGCAGTGTCTGCACCAGCGTCTGTAGTTCCCTGCATACGTCATCGGGTTCCGCCTTGCCGGCAGCGGTCCGAAACAGGATCCGCCAGTCGTCGTCTGCCAGAAGCGTACGCACCTCTGCCCTCTCCAGCATCCGTTGCAGCTCTGCTTTCTGCTCCGCTGTCAATTTCCGCGAAAAAGACACACCGCCCTGTTCCATCCCAAGGACCATATACTTTCCGTTAACAGCAAGCACCGGTGTCGCTTTGGCCAGTTTCTCCCGAAACGCCAGCGTCTCTACCCGAACCGGCAGCATTTCGCCGATACGGTATCGCCCCGGCAGAAAAAAACGCCCTCCTTCGGTATCCGCAAAGGAGGAGCCGATCCCCGCAGCCACCTGAGCCACACGCCCCAGGTAGATATCACCGACGCCGGGTGCATCCTTTTTCTGTGTCAGCACCTGCCGGATCCGCCCGCCCTCAAGCCGGTAGATCACCGTCCAGATTTCTCTCGCATTGTCAGTCACACGGTAAGCCAGGGCGCGCGGTCCTTCGTTTTTCATTTCAGCGATCGTTGTTTTCTGTGATTCCCTGTTCAAAATGCGCCGTCCTCTGTGCCCAAAGCCAGCAGCGGAACAAATATCCCGTCCTTTTCCCCATAGATCTCTTTTCGGATGATCCTTGCGGCACAGATCCGGTCTTCCGAAACACGCTCCGCCAGCATCGCAAACACATCCGCCGGCCGTACGTTCAGTGCGCTGCCGCTGAGCAGCCGCATCTGCAGTACCGGTGCGTTCTCCTTCACGGAAAGCGTCAGGATTCCCGGTCTTATATCTTTGGCTTTCTTCTCTTTTTTTCCGCCGCGTTTTCCGCGCCCTTCGCCATCTTTCTTCTCTTCCTGCGGTGTCCCCAGCAGCAGTTCTTTCTCCTGCAGAAGGTTGACCGATGCGGTCATCAGTTCTTCGCAGAGTTTTTCCGGATGCTCTCCCTCTACACAGATCTCGTAATCCGCAGCCGCCACACTTGCCATCGCATTGAGCGATCCCTCCGGCAGGACGGATGCCGCACAGATCCGGATCCCCTCCTGCATCACAGAATTCAGGGCATCGCAAAGCTCTGCCGGAGCCACTTCCTCCGTCAGCTCCAGATCCATATAGTCACCATCCGTTTCCATCGCTACACCCAAAGGGTAGGCAAACGACATGATCTGGTGCGGATGGAACCCTTCGGTATATTTGGCCGGAATCCCGGATCGCATCACCGCTTTCTGAAAATACCGCAGCATATCCAGATGCCCCAGATAGCGCACCGGCCCCCGTCTCATAAATTTAAATCGTACTGTCACACTCATCTTTTCTTCACACAGATCCCGCATTGATAACTTGCGCAACCGCATCCGCTGCACTTGTCCCTGCAGTTGGAGGTGGTTACTTCCGCCCTGGCCTGTTGCCATTCATGCAGCAGCCATTCCTTCTTTACACCGCAATTCACATAATCCCACGGGAACAGTTCGTCCTCCGCACGCTCCCTGAAAATGTAGCTGCCATAATCCACGCCGGCAGCTTCAAACGCCTCGATCCAGCGCTCATAGGAGAATTCCTCCGTCCAGGCATCAAACAGTGCCCCGTTCCGGTAGGCCCGTTCGATCGCTGCGGCTACCTTACGGTCGCCACGTGCAAAAACGCCTTCGATGATCGTTGTCCCGGCTTCGTGGTAATGATAGGTGATGGATTTCTGGTTCAACTGTTCCCGTACGGTCCGCTTGCAAAGCAAAGCCTTCTCAAGAAAATGTTCCATCGTATCCATCGGTGCCCACTGGAAGGCCGTGAACGGTTTCGGGACAAAGAACGAGGAACTGGCCGTGATCTGTACCCTTCCCTGTCGCTGCTCCTTGGGAACCGTTTCATAATAGAGTTTTGCAATCTCGTTGCAGAGCTCTGCGATCGCCTTCACATCTTCTTCCCGTTCAAACGGAAGTCCCAGCATAAAATACAGCTTTACCTTGTTCCAGCCGCCTTTGAATGCCAGCTCCGCTCCGTTCAGGATATTCTCTACCGTCAGGCCTTTGTTGATAACATTGCGCATTCTCTGGCTGCCGGCTTCCGGTGCAAAGGTCAGGCTGTTCTTCTTCACATCCTGCACCTTGTTCATCACATCCAGGGAAAAGGCATCAATACGCAGGGACGGCAGGGAAATATTGATCTTTCTGCGGTTACACTCACCGATCAGTTCTTCCAGCAGTTCTTTCAGCCCGGAATGATCCGAGGTACTGAGGGAACTTAAGGAGATCTCTTCATAGCCGGTATTCTGCAGAATTGCTTCCGCATGTTTCATCAGGGTATCCACATTCCGTTCGCGTACCGGTTTATAGATCTGTCCCGCCTGGCAGAACCGGCACCCGCGGATACAGCCGCGCTGCACTTCCAGCACTGCCCGGTCCTGCGCTGCCCGGATAAACGGCACCACCGGTTTTTCCGGATAATAGCTGCCATCCAGGTCTTTCACCAGTACCTTTCGTACCTTTGCCGGCACCTCCGGAAACTTCGGTGTCATACTCTTCAGCGTACCATCTTCGTTGTATGCAACCTCATACAGCGAGGGCACATAGATCCCTTCGATCTGCGCAGCCCTGCGCAGGAAATCTGCCCGATCAAAACCGGCTTCCCTGCATTCTTCATACAGATCGAACAGACGGCGATACATCACCTCTCCTTCGCCGATATAGAACATATCAAAAAACTCTGCGATGGGTTCCGTATTATATACACAGGGACCTCCGCCGATTACGATCGGATCTTCCGCGCTGCGGTCCTGCGCATGAAACGGTATCCCCGCCAGATCCAGGATCTGCAGGATATTGGCATAACACATCTCATACTGCAGTGTCATCCCGAGAAAATCAAAATCCCTGACCGGATCCTGGCTTTCCAGCGCAAACAGCGGGATATGATCCCGGCGCATCACGGCATCCAGATCCGTCCAGGGTGAAAACACCCGCTCACACCAGACATCCTCATAGGTATTCATCAGACCATACAGGATCTGCATTCCCAGATGGGACATCCCGATCTCGTATACATCCGGAAAACACATAGCAAAGCGGACCTTTATCTGATCCGCTTTTTTCATGACACTATTCAGCTCGCCGCCCGTATAACGGGACGGTTTTTCCACGTGCATCAGCACGTCATGCGATAACGCAAGTTTTCTTTCCGAAAAATCCATACACATTTACCGTCTTGCAAGTTCCCGGGTGATTTCCTCCCAGGTAACACCTTTTTCCGCCATCAGAACCATTACGTGATAAAGGAAATCCGAAATCTCATACTTGATCTCTTCCTTGTCCGGATTCTTCGCCGCGATCACGATCTCCGTACATTCCTCGCCCACTTTTTTAAGGATCTTATCGATACCCTTATCAAACAGATAATTGGTATAAGAGCCTTCCTTCGGATGCACCTTACGGTCCATGATCACATCGTATACATCCGTAAATACCTTCATCGGATCCGCATCCAGATACTCCTTCTTTACGATCTCGTTAAAGAAGCAGCTGCGGTTACCTGTATGGCAGGCCGCACCGATCTGGCTGACTTTTGCCAGGAGGGTATCCTTGTCACAGTCCGCATGCAGCGATTTCACATACTGAAAATGCCCGCTGGTCTCCCCCTTTACCCACTGGCTCTTACGGCTGCGGGAATAGTAGGTCATACGTCCGGTCTGTATCGTTGTATCAAAAGCCTGCTCGTTCATATAGGCAAGCATCAGGACTTCCTTCGTCCGGTAATCCTGTACCACCACCGGAATCAATCCGTCCGCATTCGGCGTCAGGTCCGAAAACTTCAGTTTTGCATCAAACCCGTCTACATCCACACCGGATTCCGAGCAGAAAGCTTTGATGGCATTGATTTCTTTCGCGTTGGCATTTACCAGCGGTCCGAAGACTCCGGCCAGTTTTTCCTTCCCAAGCAGCCCGGCGATCTGTCCGGGTGCCGCATCCGGCATCGGAACCAGTACCGGTACCTCCGCTTCCGCAAGTACTTCGGTCACCGTACCGCCTGCATAATGATCATCACTGTTTACTACAACCAGTTCAGAAATATATTCCCGGATGATATCGCGGTTTCCCGCTGCCTCAGAAGCGTTTGCCACACAGGCCAGGATACGGTCTTTTCCGAAGCGCTTGGATACTTCCTCCGCCGCTTCCACATTACCGCTTTTGGAAAAATTCAGCGCTGCCTTTGCGCAGCCCGCATACAGAATCTTTTTAACATCCTCAAAACGCTTGATATTGCCGCAGCCGATCACCGGCACTTCCGCTGCCGCCGTGATCTTTTTCAGTTCTCCGATCGCTGCATCATGCTCTGCGTCATTCTCCGACAGATCAAATACGATGATCTCATCAACGCAATAATCGGAAAACGCCTTTGCCAGTTCCTCCGGCGTAGCTTCCAGCGCCGTGCGATCCATACGGCTCTTCACCGCTTTTCCCTGATACAGATAGATCGCTGCCGTAAATTTCTTTTTCATAATCGTCCCCTTTATCGGTCCGTCATCCTTTCTTTGGACCTTTTTTATAATTTTCCTTTCGTACTGAGCACACCCTGTACCCGCGGATCCAGCTGTGTGGCCGCATCAACAGCTTTACCGAATGCCTTGAATGCCGCTTCCAGAATATGATGTCCGTTTTCTCCGGAGATCTGCTTTATGTGCAGATTGATCCCGGCCGAATACGATACTGCATAGAAAAATTCTTTCGCCAGAGTCGTTTCAAAATCGCCGCATTTTTCCTCGTTCACTTTCAGATCATAGGAAAAATAAGGTCTTCCGCAAAAATCCACGGCGCACAGGATCAGCGCATCATCCATCGGCATAATAAAGGAACCGTAACGTACCATTCCCGCCTTATCCCCGACAGCTTCCCTAAGCGCCTGTCCGAGCACGATACCGGTATCCTCTACCGTATGGTGTCCGTCCACTTCCAGATCTCCCTTTACTTTGCAATCCAGATCGATAAAGCCGTGTTTCGCAAAACCGGAGAGCATATGATCAAAAAATCCGATCCCGGTATTTACCTGAAATGCCCCGGTCCCGTCCAGGTTCAGCTTCAAGTTGATATCCGTCTCTTTTGTCTTTCGATTTACCGTAGCTTCCCGCATGGATTACCTCCCGTCCTTCGTCCGTTTCCGGCTGCTAAATAAATGCTGCATCCTTATGCACATTCTTTATTCAAAGCGCACACCGATGGAATTGGCGTGAGCCGTAAGTCCTTCCTTCTTTGCAAAAAACATAATGTCCTTATAATCCCGCTCCAATGCTTCCCTGGAATACGAGATAATGCTGGTCTTCTTCACAAAATCATCCACATTCAGCGGTGAGAAAAACTTCGCCGTACCATTGGTCGGCAGAATGTGATTCGGTCCCGCAAAATAATCTCCCAGAGGTTCGGAGCTGTAAGGTCCCACAAAGATCGCTCCGGCATTCCGGATCTTGGTCATTACCTGCATCGGATCCCTGGTCAGAATCTCAAGATGTTCGGACGCAATATCATTGACTGCGGCAACCGCGCTTTCCAGATTCTCTGCGACAAAGATGAATCCGAACTGCTCCAGGGATTTTTCAATGATCTCCCTGCGCTCCAGCTTCGGTACCATCGTATCGATCTCGGCCTTTACCTGCTCCGCGAGTTTTGCGGATGTCGTAACCAGGATCGCAGATGCCATTTCATCATGCTCTGCCTGGGAAAGCAGATCCGCCGCCACATACTTCGGTTCTGCCGTTTCATCCGCAAGAACCAGGATCTCGGAAGGTCCCGCTACGGAATCAATGCTCACCTGTCCAAACACCGCTTTCTTTGCCAGTGCCACATAGATGTTACCGGGGCCGCAGATTTTGTGTACCTTCGGAATGCTCTCGGTACCGTATGCCATAGCTGCGATTGCCTGGGCGCCGCCCACGCGATAGATCTCATCTACCCCTGCAACTTTGGCTGCCGCAAGTGTTTCACGGCTGATCTCTCCGCCCTGTCCCGGCGGTGTCAGCATCACGATACGCTCCACCCCGGCTACTTTCGCCGTAACCGCGCTCATCAGAAGGGAAGACGGATATGCCGCTTTTCCTCCGGGCACATAGATCCCGGCAATCTCCATCGGCGTAAACTTCTGGCCCAAAATGGTACCGTCTTCTTCGGTATCGATCCAGCTTAAGCGTTTCTGTTTTTCGTGAAAACGCCTAATGTTCTCCGCAGCCTTTTTCAGGATACGCAAAAACTCCGGATCCACACCGGCTACAGCCTCTTCGATCTCGCTGTCCGCAACACGGATATTGTCTGCAGTCAGGTGGTAATGATCAAACTTCTCCGAATAATCAAAAAGCGCCGCATCTTTGTTCTCTTTGACATTTGCAATGATATCGGCCACACGAGCCTCAATCTCCGCAAAATGATTTGTGCTGCGCTTCTCCAGTGTTTTTTTCAGTTCGATTCTGTTTGCCTCATTCAACTCAATGATCTGCATCTCTTTATCCTCTTAATCTGCTATTATAATAATTCCTTTAACTCATTGATCAGGTTGCGGATCCGTTCATGCTCCATCCGCATGCTCACCTGATTGACGATCATCCGGGCCGACAGCGGTACGATCTCTTCCAATACCGTCAGTCCGTTCTCCCGCAAAGTACTTCCGGTCTCAACAATATCCACGATCACATCGGAAAGCCCGACGATCGGTCCCAGTTCTACGGAGCCGTTCAGTTTGATAATGTCTACCGTCTGATGCTTCACATTATGGAAATAATCCCTGGCGATCTCCGGATACTTGCTGGCCACACGGATCATCTCATGATGCTCCAGCTTTTCCCGTACGCTCTCCGGCCCGCAGACACACATGCGGCATTTTCCGAAGCCCAGATCCAGCACTTCAAAAGCGCGGCGTCCTTCTTCCAGGATCGTATCTTTCCCGACCACGCCGATATCCGCCACACCATATTCCACATACGTAGGTACATCCGGTCCCTTTGCCAGGAAAAAACGTACCTTCTTTTCTTCATTTACAAAGATCAGTTTACGACTGCTTTTATCTTCCATCTCGCTGCAGTCGATGCCTACTTTATTCAGCAGCGCAAGGGTCTTTTCTGCCAGGCGCCCTTTGGTCAGCGCAAATGTCAGATATCGTTCTGTATTTTTAATCTCTTCACTCATTCCCGTTTCTGTATCCCATCTTCCAAAAGTCTGTACGCGGTATGATCCGTCCGTCAATCCGCGATCTTTCCGTAAAAACGGATTTCCGGGACGCCGTTACGTCCGGCATACTCCGTATAACTCTCCCTGGAGAGTTTCGGATCAGCGATGATCCCGGAAACCTTCTTTCCTTCCGCGCGCAGCCGGCGGATCTCCGCCATTGCCTGCTCACGTCCGTTTTCATCATATACGATCCAGGTGATCCCTTCGTTCTCCGCTTCCGCATAGCCCTGTGCCGCAAGTGCGTTCTGGATCTCATCCACCAGAAAAACACAGCCGATTGCCGCAGCATCCTTTCCGAATCTGGAAAGCAGCCTGTCATAACGTCCGCCCTTAACGACGGCATCGCCCACACCATAGGTGTATGCTTTAAAGATCACACCGGTATAGTAATGGAACTTGCTTAACATCCCCAGGTCAAAGGAAACATAATCCGCTGCGCCGTACAGTTCCACCAGTTCATACATACGGATCAGCCGCTCGATGGCCTGCAGCGATTTTTCATTTGTCACCATCCTGCGCGCCGCTTTCAGCTCGTCGATCGTGCAGATGTCCCCCGCATGACGCAGCAGTTCCAGATACTGCTCGGGCACGCCGGCTTCCTTCAGGACTTCCTCCGCACCGTAATAATTCTTTACGGAGATGTATTCCCGAAGATTCAGAACCGTCTCTTCGTCCAGAGACGCTTCCTCACAGATGCCTTTGAAAAAGTCGATCTGTCCGACACTGACGGTAAACTCCCGAAAACCTGCCGCTTTCAGAGCGTCGATCACCAGGCAGATCATCTCCGCATCCGCATCCACGCGGTCCTCACCGATCAGCTCCACACCCATCTGTGTTGTCTCATTGAGCTTGCCCTGCAGCTGCGTCATATTGGTAAACGCATTGCCTTCATAGCAAAGCCGGATCGGCATGGCGTCTTCCAAAAAATACTTGGCCGCACAGCGTGCGATTGACGGCGTAAAATCCGGCCGGAGTGCCAGTGTATTTCCTTCCTTATCAAAAAACTTATACAGATCCTTTGACGGAGTGGTCCCCACTTCCTTGGAAAACACATCAAAAAACTCAAAGGCCGGTGTCTGGATCTCCTGATATCCATAGCAGTCAAATGTTTCCTGCAGCCTTTTCTGCGTCCGGTGTTTCCGTGCCAGTTCCGCTCCGTAAATGTCTCTTACTCCCTCCGGAGTATGTATCAATAATCTTTCCATAACTCAATAGTATATAATATTTTTCCGTACTATGTCAACCTTGGTATTATACATGTCTAACCCGCCGGTTGTTTCCTTTTACGCAGCGGTCGGTTTTGCGCTTTTCCGGCTTCCCGCCTGTAAGATCAGATATCCGGCAATCAGGATCACGATACCGCTAATCCCCATCCCTGCAGCCGTTGCCGCCGACATCTGTTCTTCCGCAAGAAACGGCAGTTTTTCCGTAACCGTATCCTGATACTGCTGCAATAAAAGCGAAGTCAGATTGTTCAGGGCGTGCATCAGGATTGACAGCCAGATGCACTGTTCCTTCCAGGCCACATAAGTCAGGACGATACCGACCAGTCCGATCAGGATAAACTGTAAAACACTCATATGATACAGGCCAAACAAAAGCCCCGTGACCACCACGGCCGTAACCGCTTTGTATTTATGCTCGAGAGCCCCCAGCAAAAATCCGCGGAAGACAAATTCCTCGCAGACCGGAGGTACGATTGCCACCGCGAGTACCAAAAGCCACAGCGGCTGGTTGTCCCAGAGAGATACCAGCATCTCACTGTTCTCCGTAGACAGCGAAGGGAACAGGGAGGTTACGATACCCGCGATTACCTGGATCAGCAGGTATGATCCGAAAATGATCAGGACCGATGCGATCACAGCCACTGGACGCGGACTGTGCAGGTGAAATACTTTCGGAAAGTCCGCCTTGATATACCAGCAGTAGCCGAGTACACAAGCCAGCATCATCCCCTGCTCCACAAACAAACCATACAGCCCCCACTTGGCAACTGCCAGGGAACCCGCGAAAAGCATCACGATCAGGAGAATGGAGAAGAGAAGGACCACATCGCCGATCCCCGGGATCTGCTTATCCTTCATATCCTTGCGCGCTTCCATCAGCTTAAGGGAAGCCGCCGCATCTCCAAACAGGATATTCTCCGAAGAGAACAGCCGGGCCATCAATACAACCGAGATCCCCGCATAAGCCAGATTTGATACCAGCACCATTGCGATCCGCGGCAGTTCAAAATGCATCTTGAACACTTCCGCAATCAGCAGCGTGATATTGATCACCGGGATTAACGCCGTTGTTTCGTTAAGACGCAGCGACGGGATCATCCCCGCCATACCGCCCATCATAAAGATCAGGATGACCGGCGTGGTATAGTTCTGTGCTTCCTTAAAACTCCGTGCATAGATGCAGGCGATCAGGCACACGCCGGAAGCAAACATCGCAAATACCAGCACACAGAGCATAGTGACCAGCATCGCCGGAATATACGACGTCAGATGAATGTCCATCCCCTGCCCCACTGCCGCGGTACTGCCCATCACGTAAAATGCCATAACGCCCATGGAAAGCAGGTTCAATAACGCCGCCGCCACCGCAACCGTAGAGGTTGCCAGGAACTTCGCCGTGATCAGTTCCAGATTTTTCACCGGCAGGGTAAGCAGCGTTTCCAGAGTACCGCGTTCCTTTTCCCCCGCGGTCGTATCAATTGCGGGATACATAGCCCCCATCAGGATACTCGTGATCAGCAGAAACGGTACGATGTACCCGAAGATGTATCCGGCATTTTCTTCCTTGGTAGAATAATCTTTCAGCGTATAGTTGATCGGCGCCATGACTTCCTTGCTGTCCAGCCCCTGTGCTTCCAGAAACTTATCCCGGATATCATTGCGGTAATCCGAAAGCATTTCCTTGAGCATGCCGGCTGCCGTCTGGGAGTCGGTCTCCGATGCCATATAGCAGATCTCATAGTAGGGTTTGTTCTCTGATACCGACTGTACCAGATAAGCATCCACTTCCTTATCCCGAAGTGCCGCCTCAGACTCTTTGTTTCCCGCATACGAATCCACAAAGATGAACTGATAATCGTGATCCTTTTCCTTATCCAGGATAAACCGCTTCAATTCCTCATGATTATCGGTATCCTGCACCGATACCCGGTAACTTTTACTGGTCGATGCTTTGAGCATAGTAGAGGACAGATACAGGGAAAACATAAAGATCAGCGGATAAAGGATCAGCGGCACCACGATCATCATCAGGATCGTTTTTTTATCCCGCAGGATATCCAGGATCTCTTTACGATACAGCGCTTTTACGATCTTCTTATTCATACACTGCCATCCCCGTCTTCCTTATCCGTTCCAGTTTCCTTCTCCTCGGTGTTTGCGATCAGTGTGCGGAAGGTTTCCCGCAGATTTCCGGTACCGGTCTGCTCCATAAGTGCCTCCGGCGTACCCTCCGCAATGATACTGCCCCGGTAGATCATCACGATACGGTCGCACAGATACTGTGCCTCCTCCATATAGTGCGTGGAGTACAGAACCCCGTGCCCCCGTTCGCGCTCCGATTTCATAAACTCAATAATGGATTCACTGCTTAAGATATCCAGCCCCAGTGTCGGCTCGTCAAAGATATAGATCTGCGGGGAATGAACCAGACAGCGCGCTATGCTGGCCCGCTGTGTCTGCCCCGTAGACAGGCGTTCGATACGGTTATCCACAAAAGCCTGCAGCTTCAGAACCTCGATGATCTGATCGATCCTCGCATCGCTTTCCTCCGGCGTCAGCCCGTAGATCTCGGCAATCGTTTTGAGCATTTCCCGTACCGACAGACGTTTATACAGTTTGGTATTTTCCGAAAGATAACCGATGCAGCGTTTCACATCGATCTCATTCGTCAGCTCCTCTCCGTTGTCATCGATCACCGAAACCGAACCGGAAGTCGGCTGCATAAGACGCCCCAGCATCCGAAGCAGCGTTGTCTTCCCGGCACCGTTCGGTCCCAGTACCCCAAGGATCTCTCCGCCGCGTGCCGTTAACGAGACGTGATCGACCGCGAGAAATTCCTCCTGTCGGCTTTTTTTCTTATTTCCGTCCACCGTCACCTGACGGTTAAACTTCTTGCATAGTTCCGTTGCTTGGATCTTCATACGCCCCCCCGTTCCAAACCGTTAACTGTTTTCCTGTGTTGCCGTACCGTTTGTTTCTTCTGCTGACGTTTCCGTGCCTTCTCCGGCCATTCCTTCTGTTAAGCCCTCCGCAGATTGCGGCTTCTTTTTCTTTTTTCTGCGCTTTTTCTTCTCCGGCTGTGGCGGATGCAGTTCCATATATTTCTCATACAGATCCGGCCGACGTTCCTTTGTCCGCTCCAGGGACTGCTCCAGCCGCCATTTTTCCACATTTCCATGGTGTCCGGACAAAAGGATCTCCGGCACCTTCTTCCCGCGCCATTCCTCCGGTCTTGTGTATTGCGGATACTCCAGCAGCCCGTCGTTAAAACTTTCTGTCGTTGCCGATTCGTCGTTGTTCAATACGCCCGGAATCAGCCGCGAGATCGCATCCATCATAACAAGTGCCGGCAATTCACCGCCGGTCAGCACATAATCGCCGATGGAAATGTTATCCGTCACAATCTCTTCCAATACCCGCTCATCAATGCCTTCGTAGTGTCCGCACAAAAAGATCAGGTCTTCTTCCTTGGCCAGTTCTTCCGCCTTTGCCTGATCAAAGACACTGCCCTGCGGTGTTGCATAGACCACCCTCGGCTTTTTTCCGGCACTATCCCCCAGCCGTTCCAAAACCGCCTGATAGGTATCGTAGACCGGCTGTGCCTGGATCAGCATTCCGGCGCCGCCGCCATAGGTATAATCATCCACGCGTTTGTGTTTCTCGATCGTATAATCCCGGATATGAAAGGTATCGAGAGAAAGGATCCCTGCTTCCATGGCCTTGTAGAGCACACCGGTATGCATTCCCTTCTCGATCAGTTCCGGGAATAAAGTCATCACGTAAAAATGCAACTTACAGGCCCTCCATCACGGACACATCCATGCGGCCGCCTTCCACATCCACCCGCAAAACGCACTGACGGATCGCAGGCAGCAACAGTTCCGTTCCGTCCGTCCGCTCGATCTGATACACATCATTGGCGCCGGTCTCGATCACATCCTTTACAACGCCGATCTTCACATCCTCTTCATACACCGCCAGACCGATCAGGTCGGAAATATAGTATTCGTCTTCCCCGAGCGGTGTCGCATGTGCACGATCCACGTACAACTCGGTTTTACGCAGCTTTTCTACCGCATTACGGTCGGTAAATTCCGCAAAACGAAGGATGATCCGGTCGTTCTGCAATTTCATCCCCTTCAAGTGCAGCGTCTGCCAGCCTTCCTTTGTCGGCATATAGATTTCTTTTACTTTCTTTAAATGCAACACATCATCCGTGGTCGGATATACCTTCACTTCGCCCTGCACGCCGTGCGGTTCCGTGATCACGCCGATGCGGAAATAATCTTCGTTCTCTGCCATCAAAAATACTTACCCTTTCCTGTTCTTCAAGATCTTACATAATCGTTTAAAAGTATATCATAGCTGTACGCTTTTTTCAAAACAAAAACCGACTCCTTACGAGCCGGTTTTCTGTCATTTTTTTGTTTATTCAATGATGTCCACATCAACAAACAGATCTTCTTTTGTGGATGCGGCTTTGACTACGGAACGGATCGCCTTGGCAATGCGTCCCTGCTTGCCGATCACCTTTCCCATATCCGAAGGGTCCACCTTCAGTTTGACCGTTACATGCTTACCATCGGTTTCTTCTGTAACGACTACTCCTTCCGGCTTCTCTACGAGGGCTTTGGCGATCACCTCAACTAATTCTTTCATAGTAGCCCCTCCAAACTCATCGATATCAAAAAGAATTACTTCTCGATGTTAGCCAGCTTGAGGATCTTTCCTACCGTCTCGGTCGGCTGTGCGCCGTTTGCCAGCCACTTCTTAGCCTTCTCTTCGTCTACTTTGTAGGTAGAAGGATCGGTGTTCGGATCGTAGGTACCGATCTCGTCGATCACCTTACCGTCACGTGCGTTACGGGAATCTGCAACCACGATACGATACTGCGGTTTTCTCTTCTTACCCATTCTTGTCAAACGAATCTTTACTGCCATTTTGTTGTTCCTCCCTTTTTGGAATTGAAATGTTTACTATATCGGATATCACTTAATCACCTGTTATTCAGCGTGTTTCGTGTATATCTTTCTGTTTAGAACGGAAATCTCTTTCCTCCGAATCCGCCGAGGCCGCCCATCCGCCCCTTCTTTCCCATACCTCCCAAAAGTCCGGGCATGGATTTCATCATCTTCTGGCTCTGTTCAAACTGCTTGATAAAGCGGTTCACTTCGGCGATATCCACACCGGCACCTTTCGCGATCCGGAACTTTCGCTGCGGATTGAGCAGCTTCGGATTGGCACGTTCCTTCGGCGTCATAGACAATACAATCGCTTCCGTGCGTTTCAGCTGCTTCTCGTCGATCATCCCCTCGATCTCGCTCATCTTGCTGCCCATACCGGGAAGCATCGATAAGATACTGGTCAGACCACCCATATTCTGCATCTGCTTCATGGACATCAGGAAATCGTTAAAGTCGAACTTGCCTTTCTTAAGGCGTCCGGCCATATCTTTTTCCATTTCCGCATCCAGCGTCAGATTCTGTTCCGCCTTCTCGATCAGGGTGAGCACATCACCCATTCCCAGGATCCTGCCGGCCATACGGTCCGGATAAAACTGCTCCAGATCCGAGAGCTTCTCGCCCATACCGACGTACAGGATCGGCTTGCCGGTGACCGCCTTTACGGAAAGAGCCGCACCACCTCTGGTATCGCCGTCCATCTTGGACAGGATGATACCGGTCACTCCGATCTTTTCATCAA
>JAEEGL014446532.1_pt1 | contig 19345 bp, 16 predicted proteins | sample 9134231 | NCBI WGS metagenome assembly JAEEGL01 (sample SAMN16246548, study PRJNA631951) | gut metagenome | biome: gut microbiome; feature: rumen; material: fiber-attached | host: Bos | place: Iran: Karaj | collected 2018-10
AGGTCTGGGGGCTCTGCGGCAGGGCGTAGAACTGACCGGGGTTCATACGGGAAGGAACCACGAAGTCTCTGGCACCTTCCGGGGTGGACTTGATCAGATAAGGGGTTTCGATCTCCATAAAGCCCAGGCTGTCCAGATAGTTGCGGGCTTCGTGGGCCACCTTGTGCCTGAGAGCCAGGGCGCGCTGCAGCGGGCCGCGGCGGAGATCCAGGTAACGGTACTTGGCGCGGAGATCCTCACCGCCGTCGCTCTCTTCCTCGATGGTGAAGGGAGGGGTGACGCTCTTGTTGAGGATGGTGATGGCCTCCAGCTTGATCTCAATGTCTCCGGTGGGCATCTTGGCGTTCTTGGCGCTGCGCTCCACCACTTCACCCCTGGCCTGGATCACGAATTCACGGCCCAGGGAGGTGGCGGTTTCCACCAGGGCGGCGGGGGCATCGGCCTCCACTACCAGCTGGGTGATGCCGTAACGGTCGCGAAGGTCTATGAAGGTCATTCCGCCCAGTTTACGGGCTTTCTGCACCCATCCGGCCAGCGTTACTTTCTGGCCTTTGTTCTCAATGCGGAGCTCCCCGCAGGTGTGTGTTCTGTACATATGATGGTTTAATTTGTATTCCAATCTACAAAGATAAGCAATTTTCCCTGAAAGTAATTATCTTTGCAGGTATGACAGAAGTACGCGCAAAAAAGGCCCTGGGCCAGCATTTCCTCACGGACCAGAAGGTAGCCCGCGCCATCGTGGATGCCCTGCACGGCGGGCTTCCCACGCTGGAAGTGGGGCCCGGAATGGGCGTCCTTACCCAGTATCTGCTGGAAAGGGAAGACATCGACCTGAAGCTTATCGAGATAGATACGGAGAGCGTGGAATACCTTCTCACGCACTTCCAGGGTATGCAGGGCAAACTGATGGAAGGAGACTTCCTGAGGCTCAAACTGGAAAAACTGTTCCCGGAGAAGTTTGCCATCATCGGCAATTTCCCCTACAACATCTCTTCCCAGATCTTTTTCAAGGTGCTGGACTACAAGGACAGCATTCCGGAGGTGGTGGGAATGGTGCAGAAGGAAGTGGCCGAAAGGATTGCCGAAAAGCCCGGAAGCAAAACCTACGGCATCCTGAGCGTGCTTCTGCAGGCCTGGTACGACATCGAATACCTTTTCACCGTGGGTTCCGGCTGTTTTGCCCCGCCGCCCAAGGTGGAAAGCGCCGTCATCCGCCTCACCCGCAATTCCCGCACCAGCCTGGGCTGCGACGAGGCCCTGTTCAAGACGGTGGTGAAAACCGCCTTCGGCCAGCGCCGGAAAATGATGCGGAATCCCCTCAAACCCCTGGCCCTGGCCCGCGGCAAAGCCGACATCCTTTCCCAGGATGTCTTCTCCCAGCGCCCCGAACAGCTCTCCGTAGAGGACTTTGTGGCGCTTACCAATCTGCTGGATTAGATTCCGCCGCCGTCCACGCTGCCGCGGATGGGCGCGAAGTTGGGCTGCAGCAGATAGCGGCCGTCATTGCCCTCCTGCCGGGCCTGCGCGGCCAGTTTTCCTATTTTGGACTCCGGGCTTCGACCCACATCGATGATGAGTCCGTGCACCGTATTGCCGAAGGAAGTGAGCATCGGGACGTCTCCGTTGGAGTCCCCTGCCACCAGGATGGGGCCCACCTTGCCGTGAAGCGGAGCCATATGGGTGTTGATGCAGCTGACCTTCCCGTCCTTGATGGGCTGTACATAGGAGGGGTCATATTCGGCCACGATCTTTTCTCCCGGAACAAAGCGAAGGCCGAAAACCTGCTCCTCAGGCAGGCCGATACCCAGTTTGGGGTCACAGGCGAGCACCTCGACGATAAGCTCCAGCGAGGCGGAACATACATAAGGTGTAATTCCGTTGGCCTGGAGGGTATGATACAGATCTTTCATCTCCGGGGAGAGCCAGATGCCGCGCTCTACGAGCTGGCTCCATTGTCCGTCCGGAGAAGTCCACTCCTGTACTTCCAGTTTGTCCTTTCCCAACTGGTCTTCAATGGCTTCGCGCACCACTTTGCGGGCCTCTTCCTCCGTAAAGCCTGCCAGAAGGCCGGGCATCCAGAGATAGGAAACCTCATAACCGAACACATCGTCCATCTCCACCAGGAGGGTGGCCATCCGGGCGCGGAAATCCAGATACTCCGGGGAGGCGTAAACCTCCTCCCACGACATTCCGGCTCCCAGCTTATGCACCAGGCGCTCATGCTCCGCCTCCAGCATATTGCCCATGTCGGCAAATGTCACACCGGGAGCAATCTCCCGGGAAGGATCCGGAATGCCGTCCAGGAAATTGTGTTCCGGGGCATCGGCATAACGCAAATGCTCTACCTGATAGACCCAGAGGGCCTGGGACACATCGTGGACGATGGAGGTTTTGTCAAAATCGAACACGGCGTAGGCGCCCGAATCCCTATAATTGTCCAGGAGATTGTTCAGGTGATTCTGGATGCGGGGATCCCAGTTGCCGGCGGAGAGATAACGATGCTGCACCGTCGGCTGGCAGGCCAGCGTAAGGGTCAGGGAAATCAGTAAAAAAATGCGTTTCATTCGGTATAATTTTCGCAAATTTACGAAAGAACGTTTTTTTCTGCAACAAATCCATTTTCCGTACGTCTTTAAGATAGAACGAAACAAAATGACACGGCAAGAAATCACAGCATTCTATCAGCAGCACCACCGACGGGTCTACAACACCGCCTGGAGGATCCTGAGGAATTCTGACGATGCCGAGGAAGTGATGCAGGACACCCTTATCAAATATATAGGCCGAAAAGACGGCACTCCGCTCACCGAAGAGCAAACTGCGGCCTGGTTGTCCAGAACCTGCATCCGGGCTTCCATCGACCGCCTTCGGGAGCGGAAAAGAAGGGCCGATTTCCTGGAGCTCTACGCCGTAGACGAAAGTGAGGTGGAGCAGCCGGAAGTTCCCCTGGAGGGATGGGAGGTATCCACGGTACTCAAGGCCCTGGAGCAGTTGGAAGAGCCGTACCGGCTGGTTCTCAACCTGGTTCTTCTGGAAGGGCTGGATTATGAGGAAATCTCTGCTTTCACGGGTAAAAAAGAAACAACGCTGCGTTCCATCTACTCCCGGGGACGCGCCCAACTGATAAAAAGACTTGGAAAATGATGAAATTGGAACAATACATCCGCTCCCACGCCGGCGAGTTTGACGTGATGGAACCCGCTCCGGGTCACGAGGACCGCTTCCTCTCCCGCCTGGAAGAGGCCCAGAAGCCGGCCCGCCGCCCCTGGCGGGTGGTCTGGAGCGCTGTCGCGGCAGCCGCTGCCATATCGGCCCTTTTCATTGTAGAAGGCCATCGGAGAAACAGCCCGGAAGCCATCTATATGGCCTATATGGACCAGGTTTCCAGGCTTTATGCCGATTGTCCGGCAGATGCCGGAGAGGACTGGGACAGAAGTCTGGCCGCCCTCACAGAGGAAACCAGTCCGCTGTTTCTGCAGCTACCGGAAGAGCTGTCCCAAAGACAGAAAGCCCACATCCTCAAAGAGCACTATGCCTCCCTTCTGGAAGGCGCCAAACAACTTGTCAATCAATAAATTATTAATACCATGAAAAAAATTATCACCCTTTTCGCGGCCGCTTTGATGGCCCTTGCGCCCGCCGCCGCCAGCAGCAATCCCGAAACCGTTAAGAAGGAAACCAAAACTTTCCAGGTGGCTTCTTTTGAAGGACTGGAGGTGTCTTGGATCTTCCAGGTAGAGCTGTCCCAGGCCTCCCAGCAGAAGGTGGTGGTGGAAGCCCCGGATTTCCTGATGCCCTACCTCAAGGTGAAGGTCCGGGACAACAAACTCATCCTGGGCGTGGACAACCTGCCGGGAAATGTCCGCCGCAGAGTTGAGAAGGAAAACCACACGGTACGCGCCATCGTGGCCATGCCGGAACTCTCGGACCTGGAGATGTCCGGCGCCAGCAAAGTAGTGGCCACGGGAGATTTCCAAACCACCCACTTTGAAATGGAGCTGAGCGGCGCTTCTTCCCTCAAGGGACTGAAGATGTCTGCCAGAGATGCCGACTTAGAATGCAGCGGCGCCAGCAAATTCCAGATGAGCGGGAAAGTGAACACCCTTGAAATGGACCTTTCCGGTGCCTCCAAGGGCTCCTGGGAGGGAGACGCCAGCCTGGCAGACCTGGATCTTTCCGGATCGGCCAAACTGGATATGAGCGGCGCTTTTGACAACCTCAAGGCAGAGGTATCGGCCGCCAGCAACCTGCAGGCAAGAGGCTCCTTGAAAACGCTGCATCTCTCCTGCTCCGGGGCCGCCAAGGCAGACCTGGTGGAATGCCCCACGAAAGACCTCTGGGTGGTACTGAGCGGCGCTTCATCGGCCCGCGTCAATGCCCTTGAAACGCTGTCTGCCCACGTTTCCGGAGCCTCCAAGTGCCAGTACAAAGCCGGCGAGAAGCTCCAGATCACCGAGATGGATGTGGACCGCGCCGCCAGTCTGAAAAAAATGTAGGATTTAGAACTGGAAATAGATGAAACTCTGGAGGTCGGCCGTGATGAACTGGTAGATGAGCAGAACCAGCAGCACCACTACCAGGCCCATCCAGCCCAGCGGGAGACGAGAGAAAGCCAGACGGTAACGCCGCTTGAAGCGCTCCGGCAGCCAGTGGATGATCATTCCCAGAACAAAGATAATGAGCACGGTACGGTGCTCCCAAGCCATGGCCGGCACCTTGGAGAGATCCCAGGTGCCGCCAATTTGATTGACCATATTCTTGGCGGTGTTCCAGGCCTGCTCATTGGCCAGGGCGGGGTCCAGATTGGAGCCGCTGCGGAAGAAAAGGCGCGTAAAGGTTATGAAAACGAAGGTCTGGAAGATGTCCCAGGCGCGGGAGGTCCAGATCACAGACCGCACCCACCAGGGATCCCGGGCCCTGACCAGGTTAAGATTGCCATCCAGCGTATAAACGGGTTCCGGCGCAGGAACCAGGGCGTTAAAGACCCACTTGACCAGCGTTCCCGCCCAGATGATCAGAAGCCAGACCAGGAACAGGTTCCACACCGGGGCCGGGGTAATGCGGGAAAGAAGGAGCACCAGCAGCGTGAAAAACGTCACAATCCCCACTTTCTGGATCATACTGCGTCCGGTCCACACCTTGTAAATGACCATGCCGATGCCGTTGAGGCCGCCCCAGATCATAAAATTCCAGCTGGCCCCGTGCCACAGGCCGCCCAGCAGCATCGTATTCATCGAATTGATGTTGGTGGTGATGAGCTTGCGGTCGGCCGGTTTCTTCCAGGCCCAGAGGCCGATGGCCCCCGCCAGCAGCACTACGGCCAGCCCCACCCACCAGCTGCCGCTGAGGAAAGAGCCGATGATGGCGATGGCGGCAATGATGATATAAGTGGCGGGCGTAGCATTTCGGTTGCCGCCCAGCGGAATGTAAAGGTAGTCCCGAAGCCAGCGGCTGAGGGTCATATGCCAGCGGCGCCAGAACTGCTGCGTATTCACGGCCTTATAGGGTGAATCGAAGTTCTTGGGCAGGTAGAAACCCATCAGCATGGCCACGCCGGTAGCGATGTCCGTGTAGCCGGAAAAGTCTGCATAGACCTGCAGGGAATAGCAGAAAAGGGCCGACAGGTTCTCGAAGCCGCTGTACATCAGGGGATTCTCAAACACGCGGTCTGCGAAGTTGACGGCCAGATAATCGGCCAGGATGAGCTTTTTCAGCAGGCCGTTCATAATCCAGAAGATGGCTATCCCGAACCAACGTCGGCTCAGGTTGTAAGGCTTGTGCAGCTGCTCCACAAATTCCACGGCCCGCACGATGGGACCGGCCACCAGCTGGGGGAAAAAGCTGAGGTAGAAGCCGAAATCCAGGAAATTCCCAACGGGCTCTATCTTCCTTCGCTTCACATCCACCATATAGCTCACGGCCTGGAAGGTGAAGAAGGAAATGCCTACCGGCAGGATGATGGCGTCTACGCGGAAAATACTGGCCCCCGTGAGCATGTTCAGCCACTCTCCCAGCACATCGTGCACCTCCAGCGACAGGCCGAAGAGGTTGTTCACGAAGTCCGTGAGGAAGTACGCATACTTGAAATACGCCAGGATGCCCAGGTCTACCACCACGCTGACGGCGGTGAGGGCCGATCGGCCTTTCTCTCCCTTGATGCGGTTCAGCCACTTGGCGGCCAGATAGTTATAGACAATGACGAATACCAGCAGAGCCAGAAAAACGCCACTGGTCTTGTAATAGAAAAAGAGCGAAACGGCAAACAGGTATGCGTTTCTGAGAAGCGGCTTGGAATGGATGAGGGAAAAGCCGGCGAAAACCAGTGCAAAGAAGGCCCAGAAATAGAACTGGGTGAACAGCAGCGGGTGCGCCTGGTCAAAGGAGAACAGGTTCTTCAGGAAATCCCATATGAGGTCCCAGAAGGTCATCTTCCCTTGTAATAGTCTTCCAGAATGGCGTCAAACAGCATATCGGCCACCTCCCGGTATCCCTGGGGAGTGAAATGAACCTTGTCGGCCTGGGCCAGGCCGGCCGTTTCCCAGCTGGCCATGGAACCGTAGCCTCCCATCACTTCGTACCAGTCCCAGAACACGGCTTTGTATTCGGCCGCCAGGTCCCGGAAGGCCCTTTCGGCCCGGGCCGTGTGCTCGTTGACGCCGCGTCCCCTCCGCCAGCTGTCGTTGATGCCGGTGAACAGGAAGGCACAGCGGGGATTCACCTTCTTGATTTCCTGGATGATGGCGCGGTAATTGGCCTTGAAATAATCTTCGTCAAAGTCTCCTCCCTGGATGTCGTTGATGCCGATGGAAAAAACCACCAGGTCTGGGCGGACGCGGCGAAGATCCTCCGTCAGGCGGCTGCAACGGCGCCAGGAATGCGTGGATGCGCCGTTCACCCCGGCTTCGCTAAGGGTGAATCCGGCATTGGGACGGTCCAAATACAGGCCTCTCACGGTGTATTTTCCCTTGCCTTTGAAGGAGAGCTGCAGCCAGTCCGTATAGTACGGGAGGTCGAAGTGGCAGAGTTCTTTTCCAATGACTCCGCGCACCGTGTCCCGGCCATTGAGGACGATGACGGGCTCCAGGGAACCCTCTCCCAGCACATCCACCTTGTTGAAGCAGTAGTGCTGCTGGAGCAGCTGATTCTCCTTCAGAACCAGGTCTACCACTACACGGGCCGATGTATCCCGTGCCGTCACGGCCATTCCGCTGACACCCAGCTGGGCATCCCGCGGCTTGAGGCAGGTGGCACTTTCCCACGAGCCCTGCCAGGAGGTATTGTAGCTGGAGGGCGTATTGGTGCCGGCCGCCGAGAAGGGGAAAACCAGGCCCCGGCCCCCGTCTATGCCGTAGCGGAGAGACAGGAAATGCCGGCGCAGGCGGTCTGTAAAGGTGCCGCCCTGCACATGGGAGCCGCCCATATGAAGCACCTTGACATCCGTATTGCCGGTGGAAAGGAGGGTATCCAGCTTACGGAGGAAAAGGGCATAATCCGGCGAATGGCCGGCCGGATATTGGATCTGGCTCTTGTCCGGACGCATAAAAGGATACCTGCGCGCCCCGGCGGGGAGCAGCATTCCCAAAAGCAACACACACAGAATCAATCGTTTCATTTGGAAGACTTTCGGTACTGGTAGTAATCGTAATAAGTAAGGAGGGAACGGGTGAGGGTTTCTCCCACTTTCTGCGCGCCGGCAGGGGTGAAGTGGATGTAGTCCGATCCGGCCAGCGGGGGATTGTGCTTAACCCATTGAACCATCGAGTTTTCTCCACCCATCATCCGGTAAAGGTCCCAGTAGGCGGCCTCGTTGCGAAGCGCCGTAGCCTTGAGGGAATCCACCAGTTCCGGCAAGCGGGGCCAGGTGACCACGCGTCCATTCACGCTCTTGCCCATATCGGAAGGGCCGATAAAGAGGATTTTGGCCTCGGGCGCCACTTCGTGGAAATATTGGATTTGGGCGGCTATCTGCTCCATATACTGCTCTATGACCCGGGTGTTCCGGGCCACGGGCATATAGTTTCCTCCAAATTGCAGGATGATAAGACGGGTGCCGGTAAGATCCAGGCTTTCGGCCATCAGGGGTTTGCTGATGCGGGTGAAAATATTGCCCGAACAGCCCCTCAGCGGCACATTGTCCACCGCTACGCCGTTTTCCCCATCGGCACTGATGCCATAAATCTCGGCACTGCCGGAAAACTGGACCGCGGCTTTGGCCACCGGGCGGGAGAAGTGCCAGGTTTGGAGCACCACCCCGTTTTCTCCTTTCCGGGTTTCCACGCGGGGCTTCAGGGTATCGGCCTGCACCTTGACGGAAAAATCCTTGCCGGGACGGCCGTACAGCACACTTACGCTGGAAAACTCCAGGGCGCCGGGAAGGGCATACTTGCTCTTGGAGGCTCGAAGCGATACCGTTCCGCCGCCATAGAGCTGGACCACCTGGGCCAGCAGGCCATAGCGGTTATGGCCGGCCCTTACGGTGGTGGAATCACCGTACATGGTATATTGAACAAATCCTCCGCTGGCGCTCTTGTAGATGGTGGCCGAAGGAACATTGCTGAGGGCCGGGAAAAAACCCGTTCCCCTACCGCCAAAACGCTCCTGAAGGCCCTCCCGAAGGTCCTGGCTGATGCGGTCCATCTCAATCTGGGAGTCTCCATAGTGGAGAATTCTGAGCGGACGGGACTGCCGGGAAGCCTGCTCCATTTCCTCAAACAGAGGGTCGAAGAAATAGAGGTTGTTCTCCGGGAGATAGATGCGGTCCGGGTTCTCGAAAAAGAACTTGCGGTAGAAGGCCAGCGTATCCTGCTCCATAACAAAGCGGGAGTCCAGGGTGCGCAGAACCGAATCCACATTCACCCGGGCCATCTTGGCATCGGCCAGCGACCTCTGGTACGATGAGTAGCGGATGGTAAGCGGCCCCGCGGCGATGCCATCGGCCGGAAAAACCAGCCACAGCGCGCCCAATGCCGCAAAAACGCCCAGGAAGAAAATGAGAACCTGTTTTGCCTTCATAGAATTACAAAGATAAACATTTTCTTTCAATATCCCCACGGCCCGCAGAAAACGCAAAAAACGCTTGCCGAGGCGTCAGATAAAACGTCGCAGCAAGCGTTTAGAGGCTAAAGTGCGGGCTGTCAGTGCAGCATCACCGTGAGGCCGGCCATGACGATGGAGACCATACTCATCAGCTTGATGAGGATGTTCAGGGAAGGGCCGGAGGTGTCTTTGAAGGGATCTCCCACCGTGTCTCCCACGATGGTGGCCTTGTGGGCAGGAGAATTCTTGCCGCCGAAATTGCCTTCTTCCACAAACTTCTTGGCATTGTCCCAGGCGCCGCCGGAGTTGGCCAGGAAGATGGCCAGCACGAAGCCGGCTCCGAGGCCGCCGGCCAGCAGGCCGATGACGCCGGCAGGGCCCAGGATGACACCCACCAGCATGGGCACGACGATAGCCAGGATGGAAGGAAGAATCATTTCCTTCTGGGCGGCTTTGGTGGAGATGCGGACGCAACTGGTATAGTCCGGTCTTCTCTCCCCTTCCAGGATTCCCTTCATTTCACGGAACTGGCGGCGTACTTCCACCACCATCTTGGAAGCGGCCCGGCCCACAGCGTCCATCGTGAGGCCGCAGAAGAGGAAGGCCATCATCGAGCCCACGAAAACGCCCACCAGAACCATCGGGTTCATCAGGGTAATGTCGTAATACTCAACTATATCCGTAATGGAGGCCGACAGAGTATCCACCGTGCGGTCCCCTACCTCCAGAACGGTTTTTCCAATGTGGCTGAAGCCGATTTTGAGTTCTTCGATGTAGGAAGCCAGCAGGGCCAGGGCGGTAAGGGCGGCCGATCCTATGGCAAAGCCCTTGCCGGTGGCGGCGGTGGTATTGCCCAGGGAATCCAGCACATCCGTCTTTTCACGGACGGAAGGATCCAGTTCGCTCATCTGGGCGTTGCCGCCGGCATTGTCTGCGATGGGGCCGTAGGCATCCGTGGCGAGGGTGATACCCAGGGTGGAGAGCATACCCACAGCGGCAATGGAGATGCCGTAAAGACCCAGGCTGAGGGTGCTGGTGGAGAAGACGAAACCGGTGGCGCAGCCGTAGGCCAGAAGGATGGCGATGGCAATGGTAATCACCGGGATAGCCGTGGAGCGCATTCCCAAGCCCACGCCGCTGATGATGACGGTGGCTGAACCGGTTTGCGCGCTGGAAGCCAGCTTGCGGGTGGGACGGTAGGAGTGGGAGGTGTAGAATTCCGTCACCTTGCCCACGATGACGCCGGCAGCCAGGCCACTGAGTACGCTCAGGGACAGCTGCCACCACTGCGGCAGACCGTTCTGCCCGTCGAAGCCCAGCAGGTAAAACACACCGAACGCGGCTACGGCAATGAGGCTGGCGCTAAGGTTGGTACCCACGCTCAGAGAGCCCAGGAGGTCTTTCAGGGTGGCCCCTTCCTTGGTGCGCACGGCAAAAATACCCAGGATAGAAAGCACAACGCCGATGGCCGCGATAACCATAGGGGCCAGGATGGCTTTCATCTGGATGTCCGTTCCCTGGGTAAAGAAGGCCGATGCTCCGAGGGCCATCGTAGCCAGGATGGAGCCGCAATAGCTTTCGTAGAGGTCTGCCCCCATGCCGGCCACATCTCCCACGTTGTCACCTACGTTATCGGCAATGGTAGCCGGATTGCGAGGATCGTCCTCGGGGATATCCTGCTCCACTTTTCCAACGATATCGGCCCCCACATCGGCCGCCTTGGTGTAGATACCGCCGCCCACGCGGGCAAAGAGCGCCTGCGTGGATGCACCCATTCCGAAGGTGAGCATCGTGGTGGTAATCACCACCAGGGTCTGGGCGGGCGTCACCTCCTCAACGAACGCGTTCAGGACCACCCACCAGATGGAGATATCCAGAAGGCCCAGTCCCACCACGGTGAGGCCCATCACGGCGCCGCTGCGGAAGGCGATTTTAAGGCCTGCGTTAAGACTGTGCATGGTGGCATTGGCCGTTCTTGCACTGGCATAGGTGGCCGTTTTCATTCCCACAAAGCCCGCCAGGCCGGAGAAGAAACCGCCGGTCAGGAAGGCAAAGGGAACCCAGGGGTTCTGTACCCCGAAGCCGTAGGCCAGGATGGCAAAAAAGACGGCCAGTACAAGAAAGACGATAACCACCACCTTGTACTGCTGTTTGAGGTATGCCATAGCACCCTCGCGCACGTACTGGGCGATTTCCTGCATCGTGGGGGTTCCTTCGCTCTCTTTGTACATCTGCCGGAAGAAAATCCAGGCAAACAACAGTGCCAGCAGCGCCGCTGCCGGTACCAGGTAAAACAGAGGGGTCATAGTTTAGTGCTCGTTCTTGGGTTAATTCATTTCTTCGATGGTAAAGCCGTCCAGGCTATCCATCAGGTTCTTTATTGTGGTTAGGTAATCTTTCTGGCGAAGGCGGAGGGTAAGATGGACTTTTCCTTCCTGAATGGCGTAGGTTTCTACGTTGATGCGCTGCTGCTTGAGGAGCTGGGGAAGCGTCGGGAGGTCATAGGGCTTGCCGGGAATCAGCGTAAGGTCTACCACTTTCTCGGCGTAGTGGAGGTTTACAAAGTGCATCATCTCCAGGCAGAGTACCGTCAGGAGGGTTGCGGCTATGGCCACGGGATACATTCCGTCTCCGCAGGCCAGGCCGATGGCCGCTGCCACCCACAGGCCGGCGGCGGTGGTGACACCACGGACCACATTGCGCTGGAAAATGATGACACCGGCGCCGATGAAACCGATGCCGGAGACCACCTGCGCAGCCACGCGGGCAGCATCGTGCTGCTTGCCCTCAAACGCAAATTCCGAAATAATCATAAACAGGGCACTGCCCAGGGCCACGATAAAATGTGTACGCACACCGGCCTCCTTGGCGCGGAATTCCCGCTCCATACCAATGAGGCCGCCCAGCAGGCCGGCCGCCACCAGCCGGAAAATCAATATCCAGTCAAAATGTTCCATACTTGTGCAAAAATACAAAAACTAAAACAATCCCGGTGTAATATGAAGCCATTTTAAAACGGTTTCTCCGAAAAGAAGGATCAGGAACCAGGAAAAGGTCATCATGGTGATGCCGTATTTGAAGGCGTCCGTCATAATCTTACTTCCAGTTCTTATAAGGGTTCTTCATAAGCATGGAGTTGAAGTACTTGGGGTCTCCGGTCACTTCCTCACCCAGCCAGGCGGGCTTGTCGAAAGCTTCGTTCTCGTCGGAGAGCTCTACTTCGGCCACGGTCAGGCCTTCGTTGTCTCCATAGAACTCGTCCACTTCCCAGGTGTGCTTGCCGTCGGTGTTCTTCACCAGGTAGCGGGTTTTGTCGATGACGCCGGGTTCGGCCAGCTCCAGCAGGGACTTAACCTCATCCACGGGGATTTCCTTCTCCCATTCGAAGCGGGCGGCGCCGGAAGCGTTGCCGATGCCCTTGATGGTGATGAAACCCTTCTCTCCCTTGACGCGGACGCGCACGGTGCGCTCCGGAACGGAGGAGAGATAACCCTGCGTAATACGGGTGGCCTTGAAGGCCTCGGACTTGAAGTCTCCCTTTACCAAGAATTTCTTTTCAATTTCCTGTGCCATGGCTTATTCGTTTGCTAAAGGTTTGTCACTCATACCGATAACGCGCTTGATGGCCTGGGACAGCTTGACGGCCTGCTTGCAGAGAAAATTCCGAACAGTTTCATACGCTTGCGGTTAGTTTGCCAACCCAAAGGTAGAAACTATTCGGAATCTCTACAAGCTATTCTTTCGCCTGATGGGTTTTTGTAGAGTTTTTTTCACAACAAAGCTAACGCTTCGGGACCTGGATAACCGAGCCGTGTTCCTGGGCTACAGTCTCCTTCCAGAGGTCTGTATAGCCAGGTTGCTCCACTTTGGCAGGCATTCCTTCGCTGTACTTGGCGTGGATGAACCTTCCGTCCTCGTCCTGGGGCACCACGTTGCCGTCCATGAACTTCACCAATAACTCTACTTCCAGGTTCTGCCATTTGGCAAACTGCTCCTGGGCGGTATGGACGCTGTACTCCGTGACGTAGCTCACGATCCTGGCGAAAGGCTTGCTGGAAACCATCACATCGTGGCGGGATTCCAGCTTCTTCTGCAGCTTGACCGCCACCTGGTTGTACATGACCACGGCCATGCTGTCCACCGTATGGGTGCGGTGTTCCACCTGATCCCTTTCAAAGGCGTCCACGCGGGAGCGCACGTACGGGGCCATCTGGTTGTACATCTTGTAGCAGGCATTGGAAATGCGGTTGTTCAGCCAGAAGGAAGAGGTGGGAGAATAGTGCAGGCGGTCTCCGTTGCCCTGGCGGAAGCACTCGGGAACTTCCGTGATGCTGGTGTAGATGGGGGTAAGATAAGAGGTGGCAGCGTCGTCCGTGCCAAACCACAGGATGCCGCCCACTACGTCCGGAACATAGTTGCGGGCCTGTCCCACCATCCAGAAACCGGTTTGCTGGGTGGCGATGGCACGCTCGTTAACATAGGTCTTCCCGTCTACGGAGAACTCCATAGGGCGCCAGCGGTAAGGGAGGGCGTTGCCGCCGGCTCCGATATCCTGGGTCATATCCATCGGGGTTCCCTCGTAGTGGTCTCTCATGGCATCGGCCACTTCCTTCACTCCGGCCTTGCGGCGGGGGAAGATGAAAAGGGGCATATCGGCCTCCAGATCCCGGCCCATCACATAGTCCAAATAGGTATAGGCGTCCCGGGTGACGGCGTTTCCCTTCTCGTCATAGAAGGAGAACCAGCCGTCGGAGAGGATGTTGAAGGCGCTCCAGACGCGGGCGTCGCAGCCGCGCACCGTGCCGAAATCGGCCGGGCAGTAGGCTTTCTTGAAACTGAAGTCGCTGTCCTGGCCCTCGAAATAGCCCTTGCGGCGGGCGAAGGAGATGACGTCCGGGGCATAAATGCAGTTTTCGGGGTCGTTCAGGGGGAACTTGCCGATGCGGGCCTGGTTGGCGTGGGCGCAGATGGCTCCGTCAGGAACGCGCATCGCTACCCAGACAATGCCCTTCTGCGTATTGACGCCGTTGCGGAGATTGGTGCCCTTGCCGATGATCTCCATGATCCAGGCCTCGTTCTTGTCTGCGATGGAGAAGGTTTCTCCCTCGGAGGCATAGCCGTATTCATTGGCCAGGTTCACAATGACGTCAATGGCCTCACGGGCCGTTTTGGAACGCTGCAGCGCAATGTAGATGAGGGAGCCGTAGTCTATTCCGCCGGTTCTGTCCTCCAGTTCCGGACGGCCTCCCCAGGTGGTTTCCGTGATAATCACCTGAAACTCGTTCATATTACCCACGGTCTGGAAGGTGTGGGGAACCTGATCTATGATACCCAGGGGTTTGTTGGTATCCCAATCGTATATCTGGATGCTGGTACCGCTCTTCCAGTCCCGGGCGGGCTTGTAATAGAGCTCTCCGTAGAGGGTGTGGGAGTCTGCCGCATAGGAAACCAGCACCGATCCGTCCTGGCTGGCGCCCCGGCTGATAATGATATTGGTGCAGGGGCGGGCTTCCATAGATCCCAGCAGGGCGGCCGTAGCCACCAGTACTTTCAAAAGCGAATTTCTCATCGTATTTGGGCTTTTTCGATTTATTGCGTAATTTTGTCCTTTGACTTTATCCTGCAAAGTTATGAAAATTTATCATTTATTATGCGCTGCCGCCTTTTTTAGCCTGTCGGTTTTCGCCGCCCGGGCCCAGAACCAGCCCCTTTCCCCCGAGGAACAGGAAAAGCGCATCCTGGAATACGTAGATGCCCGCACCCAGAAACTCTCCACCCTTCTGGAGCTGGAGTACTGGCAGGAGTTTTATGTAGACTCCACCCTCACCCACGACATCAAGGCTATGTGGGAAGAGTCGTCCAAAATGCAGGCCGCCAAGGTAGAGAACCGGGATCTTTTCATCGCCGTGGAAGACAAGTGGGAGCAGCAGATAGACGACAGCTTCAAGCGTTTTTTCACCGAAGAGCAGTGGAAGAAGTACTGGAAAAGCGGTGCCGAGCGAGCCTGGAAGGCTCGCCAGAAACGCAAAAAATAATTATCTTTGCAGGCTTATTTATTGAAAGGTAATGAAAGAAGCGATTGAATTAATCATGAAAGAGCTGGCCGACCTCAAAGTGGCCAGCCAGAAAGAGGTAGAGGAAGCCCGCATCCGCTTCCTGGGAAAAAAGGGTGAAGTGACCGCCCTGATGGAGCAGTTCCGCACCGTAGCGCCCGAACTCAAGAGAGAGTATGGCCAGAAGCTGAACGAGCTCAAGAAAGCCGCCAACGCCCGCATCGAAGAACTCAAGTTCTCCGTAGAGGAAAGCGAGGTGGCATCGGCCCCGAAGGAAGATCTTTCGATGCCCGGAGACACCCTTCCGCTGGGCTCCCGCCATCCGGTATCCATCGTCCGTCAGCAGATTGTGGACATCTTCCGCAAATTTGGCTACGATGTGGCCGAAGGTCCGGAGATTGAGGACGACTATCATGTCTTCGAGGCCCTCAACTTCCCGCCCAACCACCCTGCCCGCGAAATGCAGGATACCTTCTTCGTGAGCACCGGTCACCTGAATCCGCTTCTTCTGAGAACCCATACCTCCTCCGTGCAGGTGCGCACGATGGAAAAGCAGTCCCTGCCCATCCGTGTGGTTTGCCCGGGCCGCGTCTTCCGCAACGAGGCCATCAGCGCCCGCGCCCACTGCATCTTCCACCAGGTGGAGGGTCTTTATATTGACAAGGATGTCACCTTCGCAGACCTCAAGCAGGCCATCCTGCTGTTTGCCCGCGAAATGTTCGGCCCGGACACCCAGATCCGTATGCGCCCTTCCTACTTCCCCTTCACGGAGCCTTCGGCCGAAGTGGACGTAAGCTGCAACATCTGCCACGGAAAGGGCTGCAACATCTGCAAGGGAACCGGCTGGCTGGAGATTATGGGCTGCGGCATGGTAGACCCCAACGTGCTCAAGGCCAGCGGCATCGACCCCAACGAATATAGCGGCTTCGCCTTCGGTATGGGCGTAGAACGCATCGCTATGCTCAAGTGGCAGGTGAATGACCTCCGCCACTACTTCGAGAACGATATGCGTTTCCTTCAGGAATTCGCCACCGCTACGGAAGTGTAGGTCTTAGTTGCCGTAACGTTCCTTGATGTCCTGCCAGCGGTAGAAACTGCCCGGGGCGGCCATAGGAAGCGGCAGCGTGGCCTCAAAGCCATTGAGAAGAACCTGGACCAGGATGTCCGGGTTCTTTTTGTTTTTGAAAAAGACCAGCTGGAAGTTGCAGCCCATCGGGATGTCGAAGTTGCGCCAGTAGTTTTCCGCCTCGTAAGGGTTTTCCACACGGACACCCATATCGTTCACCCCCATCAGGGACAGCAGGGGCATCAGGGTGGAGTCGTGGGCAAAGCGCAGCCGCAGCTGGACGCCGTTTTTCCAGTCTTCCTCAGCCTTGTCAAGAATATCGTTCAGAAGGGGCCTCATGGCCTGGACGCGAAGGTTCTGCGTGTCCGGTGACGGGCCCACAATCTGATAATCGCGGTAGTTTTTAACTCTCCAGAGCCGGTAGCGCTCTTCGGGGGTGTATACCTCATAGAGGGCCTTGGGGGCGGGAACATCCACATTGTCCAGCGTGGACACAAGGGTATGCATGTCGTAGCAGAACTTGTACTTTCCCCGGGTCACCAGAGAGTCCGGCTGGGTGAACCATTTGGCCAGCAGGGCGTCCAGGTCCAGGACCTCGTCCCGGAAAGCGTTGAACTTCTCCTCGGCCGATCCGCTTCTTTCCGCATTGGAGTCGATGATGTCTGGCAGAAGGTAGCTCTGGTAGGGCTGGCCGTAATCGGCCGCAAAAGTAAAGTCCCTGTCCGTGTTGTCCAGCTGGCTCAGGAAGAAGAACATACTAACAATCACGCGATGCGATACGGTAGAAACCGCCTCTGCGCGCGTGACACCCTTGAAGATGGACGGATAGTTCTTATAAATCTGCGCGGCGATGAAGCGGTGCTGGTTCTGGCCCTTGAGGGTCAGGTTGCCTTCCCGCCGGGCCACGGAGGGATAGAAATCCCTGTACGCCTGGTAGAACTCTTCTCCTTCCGGGGTTAACCAGCCCTTCTCGTGGCCCTGGGTAAAGGTGGAGAGGATATCCTCATACAACGACCCTCCCAGTCCGTGACGGGAACCGTGGCGGCCCACGTGGCTTACATAGAAGGCCTCATACCCCTTGGGGGCAGCCGTTGGAGCGGGCTGATTGGTAGGATAGAGGTAATACTCACCGCCGGCACGGGCGATATCGGCCATTATCTGGGCCCGGCTGTCCTGCTGGGCATACGCTGCACTGCCAATGGCAAGAAGCGCAAAAACAAAAATCGCTATCTTTTTCATATCCAAAGATAGCGATTTTAATTTAATTGCGAACCACCACTTCTCCGCCGGAAACATCCACCGTCACCGTGGAGTCCTTGTGGATGGTTCCTTCCAGGATATTCTTGGCCAGCAAGTTCACCAGCTCCCTCTGCATCAGGCGTTTCACGGGGCGGGCACCGTAGGCGGGATCGTAGCCGTGTTCCACCATGTGGTCTTCGAAGGCCGGAGAGAATTCCAGCGTGACGCCGCTCTCGGAAAGCTTGCGCTGGAGCTCCTCTTCCTGGATGTGCAGGATGTCACGGATATCGGCCTTGGTGAGCGGATCGAACATGATGATCTCGTCGATACGGTTGAGGAACTCGGGCCGGACCGTCATCTTGAGAACGTCCAGAACCTTTTTACTGCATTCGTCCAGAAGGCTGCGGCGGGTGGCGATAGCCTGCATATCCACTCCGTTCACTTCCGGAAGTTTCTCCATATAGCTCTGGATGATATCGGCCCCGGCATTGGAGGTCATGATGAGGATGGTATTCTTGAAGTCCACCGTGCGGCCCTTGTTGTCCGTGAGCCGCCCGTCGTCCAGCACCTGCAACAGCACGTTAAACACGTCCGGGTGGGCTTTTTCGATCTCGTCCAGCAGCACCACGCTGTAGGGTTTGCGGCGCACGGCCTCCGTAAGCTGGCCGCCCTCATCGTATCCCACATATCCCGGAGGCGCTCCCACCAGACGGGAAACGGTGTGCCGCTCCTGGTATTCGGACATATCGATACGGGTCATCATATTCTCGTCGTTGAACAGGAAGGACGCCAGCGCCTTGGCCAGCTCCGTCTTACCCACGCCGGTGGTACCCATAAAGAGGAAGGAGCCGATGGGGCGCTTCTCATTGGAAAGGCCTGCACGGTTGCGGCGCACGGCATCGGCCACGGCGCGGATGGCCTCGTCCTGGCCCACGACCCTCTTGTGCAGCTCACTTTCCATCCTCAGGAGCTTTTCCTTCTCGCTTTCCAGCATCCGCTTCACGGGAATGCCGGTCCACTTGGCCACCACTTCGGCAATGTCCTCCGGAGTAACCGCCTCTGTTACAAGCGGATTCTGGATGGCCTCGGCCTTGGCGGTGAGCTCGTCAATCCGCTTCTGCGTAGCAGCCATCTTGCCGTAACGGATCTCGGCCACCTGGGCGTAGTCTCCGTTGCGCTCGGCCGTCTTGGCCTTTTGATTAAGCTCTTCCAGCTCCTGGCGGGCCGTCTGCAGGCCGCCCAGGGTGTCTTTTTCCTCATTCCAGCGCTTCATCAGGCCTTCGCGCTTTTCCTGCAGCTCTTTCAGTTCGGTCTCCAGCTTTTCCAGCTTGGCCGATACGCCCTCGCGCTTGATGGCCTCCCGCTCAATCTCCTTCTGGCGGATGGCGGAATTGAGCTCGTCGATGGGCTCGGGCACGGAATTCATCTCCAGACGCAGCTTGGAAGCGGCTTCATCCACCAGGTCGATGGCCTTGTCCGGCAGGAAACGGCTGGTGATGTACCGGTGGGAAAGGTTGACGGCGGCGATGAGGGCATCGTCCTCGATCCTCACCTTGTGGTGGTTCTCGTACCGCTCCTTCAGACCTCTTAAGATGGCGATGGACTCTGCCGGCGAAGGTTCGTCCACCATTACCATCTGGAAACGGCGCTCCAGGGCCTTGTCGGCCTCAAAGTACTTCTGATACTCGTCCAGGGTGGTACTGCCGATGGTGCGCAGTTCGCCACGGGCCAGTGCCGGCTTGAGGATGTTGGAGGCATCCATGGCACCGGAGCTTCGGCCGGCACCCACCAGGGTGTGGATTTCATCGATGAACAGGATGATCTCGCCGGCGCTGTCCACCACTTCCTTGACCACGCCCTTGAGGCGCTCCTCAAACTCACCTTGATATTTTGCGCCCGCGATAAGGGCACCCATGTCCAGGGAATAGACTTTCTTGGATTTCAGGTTTTC
>JAEEGL014957709.1_pt1 | contig 19345 bp, 12 predicted proteins | sample 9134231 | NCBI WGS metagenome assembly JAEEGL01 (sample SAMN16246548, study PRJNA631951) | gut metagenome | biome: gut microbiome; feature: rumen; material: fiber-attached | host: Bos | place: Iran: Karaj | collected 2018-10
TGAGAGATGCTATCAGTGCGTATCTCAGCATGAAGTAATCGTACCCCCCCTTAAACTTTAAACTCTAAACTTTAAACTCTAAACTCTAAACTCTAAACCCTAAACTCTAAACTCTAAGCTCTAAACTCTAAACTCTAAACTCTCAACTCTACCCATCCCCTTGTCCCCTGCTCTTTATCTTATTCCAGTAGAATTGGGCGACACGCCTCAGGAACGTGTGTTGCCGGCGTATAATCGCGAAGTTATTCTGGGCATCCGCCATTTTATTGTGGAGGAGGTGAGGTCGGCGCGCAGGTTCCTGAAACGTGTGGACCGCGATATAGATATCGACAGCCTGACTTTTTACCCGATGGGCAAACATGCCGATGCGGCGCTCTTTGCCAGTTACCTGCGTCCGCTGGAAGCCGGCGAGGCGATGGGTGTGATATCTGAAGCGGGGTGTCCGGCGGTGGCCGACCCAGGGGCAGATGTGGTGGCGATAGCGCAGAAGAAAGGGTTAAGGGTGGTGCCGCTGGTGGGGCCCTCGTCGATGATTTTGGCGGTGATGGCCTCGGGGTTGAATGGTCAGAGCTTTGCCTTCCATGGTTACCTGCCGATAGATGCGACAGAGCGGGTGAAGCGCCTGAAGCAGTTAGAGGTGAGGGCACAGCAGGAGCATCAGACGCAGTTGTTCATTGAGACGCCCTATCGCAACGCGAAGTTGTTCGAGACGTTGTGTTCAACATTACGCCCGCAGACACGTATCTGTGTGGCTGCGGGCATAACGACGGATGAGGAATGGATTCGGACAAGGACGGTTGCCGAGTGGCGCCGCCAGCGTTTGCCGGACCTCTCAAAGATACCGGCCATCTTCCTTATGGGTTGAGCGACGAGAGGGCTTTACCAGTCATCATCTTCGTTGCCGACGACACCGTTCTTGATGGCTTCTTCGACTTTGTCGATGATGGCGTTGGAGTAGGCGTGGGTCATCACCAGTGCCTTGGCGCAGGTGCGCTTTTGTGAATCTTTCTCCACAAAGGGGTAGTGGCGGGCAATCTCCCATTTTTCGTCGCGCAGGCGAGGGTTGGTCTTGTCTTCGGCCTTGCGCTTGGAGTCGCCGAAGGTCTTGTTTTCCTTGTCGGCAACACTGAGCCATCCGCCGCTATCGTCGGCAAGGACATCGTAGGTCTGTACGGTGTAGGTGACGCGCACGCGCCCTTCTTTGATATCGAGTCGGATGACGGGGGTGATGCTGACGGAATATCTGTTGAGGGTACCTGTGTGCTCAGCAATGTTCTGGATGGTGGAGGAGATGATGATGCAGCCGGCATCTTTGTCGTTGAGGGTGATGGCCTGCTTGTCTTGGAAGGTGGCCGTAACCCAGTAGTTGAGGGCTACATACAACTGATCCTTGGTCTTTCCTGGTGCTTCGATGACCTGCTGGTAGGTCAGCGACTGGTTCTTGTCGAGGGTGAGTGTTGATGCCAGATTCTTGGCGGCATCCAGCCATTTGTCACCCCAGCGTTCCTTGGCGTAGGCTTCGAGGTCGGCTCCTCTGAGCACTTGTGCTTCTGCGGCGATGGAGGCGCAGAGGCAGGCGATGATGAGGAAGATTCTGTTTAGTTTCATGCTGATTTATTGTGGATTATGAATGATTCTGTTCGATGAAATCACGAGGCGAGATTCCAAAATGTTTGCGGAATACGGTGGAGAAGTATCCCAGGTTGGAGAATCCTACGGTGTAGGCCACCTGTGTGATGTTCAGTTTCTGTTCGCGCAGCAGGCGTGCCGCCTGTTCGAGGCGGATGTTGCGGATGAACTCTGTGACGGGCAAGCCCGTGAGTTCCTTCATCTTTCGGTGCAGGTGTGCACGGCTGATGCCAGCGTCTGCGCATAGCTGTTCGACGGTGAAGTCGCTGTCGCCCAAATGCTGGTTGACACTCTGGATAACACGATCCATGAGTGCCTCGTCGTTGCCTCGCACCTCCGGTCGTTCCATCTTATCGACGACGTGAACGGCATTGCCGTAGGAGTTCAGTTGCTGGCGACGGCTCTGTACCACACGGGCGATGGCACGGCGTAGGTCGTCGAGTGTCAGCGGGGTATTCTCGTCCTGAGTAGCACTTATGAGCAGATGTAATTTCTCGCGATCCATCTGGTGCTGGACGTGGCGGCGGTAGGCGTAGGCAAAGGCGGCAGCCACTGCCAGCGCAAGCAGCAGATAGACAAAGTAGGCACCTGTGGACTTCCACCAAGGCGGACGTACTGTGATGAGGTAGGTCTCGGTGGGAGTATAGGCTCCAGCGCAGCGGGCGCGCACCTCGAGGTGGTAGCTGCCTGGTGAGAGATGGCTGAATGCAATGCCATTAGCCCCCTTGGTCGTCTGCTGCCAGCGCGATTCGCCTTTCATGCGGTATTCAAAGGAAACACCTTCGGCAACGGCAAAGTCGAGCAGCGAGAATTCCAGGCGGAAGGTAGCGTCGACATAGCTGATGCTGAAATGATGACAGTCGGCTACGGGGGCCTCCATCACGGCTTTGCCATTGCTGCGAGTGAGCGTATTGGCGGGTTGTCCGCCAATGACGAAGGCGGTCAGATGCACATTGTACTGCTGATTGCCGGCGTGGCGAATGTCATCGGGCTGGAAGGAAGTGATGCCGTCGGCTGTGCCGAAGTAAATCTTGCCGTCGGCAGCTTGGAGTCCGGCTCCCTGCACGAATTCGCGCTCTTTCAGACCATAGGCTCCGACATACGCCACCAGTGTCTCTTCCTTCGGGCGATACTGCCAGATGCCCTCGTTGGTGCTGAACCAGATATCGCCTTCTGCATCTTCAGTGATGTAGCAGATGGTTTTGCCACGCATGGGCTCCAGGGCTGCTTCGTTTCTCAGTCCTTGGTCGTGAGACCAGCGCTGAACGCCATGTTCTGAGGCCAGAATGACATCGTCAGAAGCAAGAACTTTCAGCGCGGTACAGTACTGCCGGCCATTGAGTTCTGCCCATCCTTCTGATCTGAAGGTATGTGCGACTGGGTCGTAGCAGTCAACACCCGATGAAGTGGCAATCCATAAACGACCGCGGGAATCGGTGTCGATGGAGAATATCCAGTCGTTGGACAGACGGCCGCGGCCAATCGTGTCGGTGTCGTTCATCGTCAGATAGCGGCGCAAAGAGTGCTTGTCGGTGTCATAGAGATAGAGTCCGTTGCCAAAGGCCGAGATGGCCAACAGGTGGTCGCCCACCTCCTTGATGATATTCACGCGGTCGCCAGGGAACTGTTCGAGACGTTGTGCATGACCTGTCTGGGGGGCGTAGGACCACAGGCCATTGCTGGTGCCCAGCCAGTAGCGGTCCTCGCTGTCGCAGTAGAGTGTGGACACGCCCATTGGAGCTGAGGGATGCGCCTGGATATGGCCTTCGGCATCGAAGCCATAAACTCCGTCACCCTCCACAGAACACCAGATAAGAGGGCTTGTGGCAGAGGTGGTGATGGACGAGACGCATGTACCCGTCACCTGTCTTTGTGCAGCAAAGCTCCACGTCTGGAACAGCGGTGCACGATTCAGTGGCACCATCAGCAGTCCTCGCTGTTGGCAACCAACCCAAAGGTTGCCGCCCCGATCTATGAACAAAGCCCTGATGTTTGTGCGGTTGAGGTCCACGCCAGCCAAGGCCACTTCCATAGGCCGAAGTGTACTTTCATGGGCAGGGAGGAAGAAGAGTCCGTTCCCACGCGTTCCTATATAAATATTTCCGTTTGTATCCTGAACTGAGCAGGTCAGCGTCATGCCCGTTGGTGTCAAGGGGCGTAGCTCGGGTGCCAGTGTCTCTTCAGGGATGAATGCTTCTTCTCCCTCGGGTATGCTACCATCCTTGGGCTGTGCCGTGAGGTCTGAGGCATTAACGATGAATGTGCCGAAGCCTGCAGTTCCCACTGCCATACTGCCGTCGTGCTGTGGGACGAGTTTGCTCACTCGAGGGACGATACTGTCAGGGAAGCTGACGGGCATAAAATTGTCTGTAGCGCGGTCGTAGAGCAAAAGTCCACGAGCCGTACCCACCCACAGGCGTCCGTCGTTGTCTGAACATAGAACGGATATTTCTCCCAGACGCTCACCGCCTGTCTCGATGGGCAAGGATGCCTCGGTGAAGGTGTAGCCATCAAAGCGGTTGAGGCCATGATCCGTACCCACCCATAAGAATCCGTCGGCCGTCTGTGTGATGGCGGTGATGAGGGTACTGCTGAGGCGGTCGGGGCCGTAGAAATGAGGTGTTTGTGCGCAGAGCCCAAGGGCGGTCAGCAATGCTGCCGCGAATATTGCGATTCTATTCATTTGCTGTCGTCAATTCGATGATGTCGCCAGGACGAGTATTCACGTCATATTCGTAGACTGTGGCTACGGTTGGCGTCTGATGGGTGGTCGCTTCAGCAGAAATAAGCGGCTGGCGCACATTTGCTGAATACAGAAGAGGATTCTTGCAGGGACCTGATGCTGTGCGCAATCCGCTGCCTTTCAGAGGCTTGCCCGAGCGCAGACGCAGGACACCTCCCAAGCGGCTGTGGACGGTGGCACGAGTCAAGGCGCAGTCTTTCCATTCGATGTCCACTTCGAAACCGCCACGGGCCACGAGTCCGTGTACGCTGCCTTCAGTCCACTTCGAAGGTAGTGCCGGCAGCAGGTGCACCGCACCGTCGTGGCTTTGGAGCAGCATCTCGGCAATACCAGCGGTGGCACCGAAATTCCCGTCGATTTGGAAGGGCGGGTGGGCGTCGAAGAGGTTCGGATACATGCGTCCCTGAGGATAGAAGCGGGCCTGAGAGTCATCGGGTAGTGGATGCAGCAGGTTTGTAAGGATGGTCAGTGCGTGATCACCGTCCTGCAAGCGTGCCCAGAAATTGGTCTTCCAACCCAGACTCCAGCCAGTAGCTTGGTCGCCACGCTGTCGGAGTGTTGTGGCGGCTGCGGCGAAGAGCTCGGGGTGGGTATACGGAGAAATCTGGTTTGAAGGATAGAGGCCATAGAGGTGCGAGACGTGGCGGTGCTCATCCTTCGGGTCGTCGGCATCCTCCAGCCATTCTTGCAGCTGACCGTAGCGGCCCACCTGCATGGGGGGCAGCTGGGCGAGAGCTGTGCTGAGTGAATCCCTGAAACGGCGCGATTCTCCTACGATACGCCCTGCCTCCAACGCCTGTGAGAGCACGTCGAAGACAATCTGGTTGTCCATTGTGGCACCAGACGTGATGGGCACTTTGCCCATGGGGCCGTGCTCCGGGGATACGGAAGGAGCCATCACGAGCCATCCTTTCTGTGGATGAGGCTTCAGGTAGTCGAGGCAGAACAGCGCTGCACCGCGAAGAACTGGGTAGTAGCGACGCAGGAACTCGCGGTCACCCGTATAGAGGTAATGTTGCCACAGATGAGTGGTCAGCCAGGCGCCGCCACAGGGGAACAGTCCCCAGAACGAACCGTCGACAACACCCGTGATGCGCCAGAGATCCGTATTGTGGTGGGCCACCCAGCCGCGACAGCCGTACATCGTGCGAGCCGTCTCCACCCCCGTAAGGCTGAGATCCTGAATCATAGAGAACAGCGGTTCAGCTGTTTCGGTCAGGTTACAGACCTCCGAGGGCCAGTAGTTCATCTCGGCATTGATGTTTATGGTGTACTTCGAATCCCAAGGAGCGAAACGCTTGTCGTTCCAGATGCCCTGCAGGTTCGCGGGCTGACCGCCAGGCTGCGAACTGCTGATGAGCAGGTAGCGGCCGTAGTTGAACAGCAGTGCCACCAGCGCCTGGTCGCCAGGGGCGTTGGATAAATTATCCTGATGTTGGGGCTGTCTTCCCCCGGGTCTGCCGCCTCGCGGTCCTCTTGGCGGGTTGGCGAAGGCTTCCAGACGGCGGTCGGTGGGCAGCAGGCTTTGCTCGCTGGCAGGTAGTGTCAAGCTGACGCGGTCGAACTGCTGGCGATAAGTAGCAACATGGCGACTAAGCAGCGAGGCATAGTCCTTCGCCAGCGCAGCATCCATGCGGCGGCGGTTCTTCTGTGCCGCATTACCGTTGACGTTATTGTAGCTTACGAAGTTCGTGGCAGCGGAGATGAATAGCGTGGCTGTGGTGGCTCCGCGCACCGTGAGGTTATCAGAACTGGCTTCCAAAGTGCCGTCTGTCAGGATGTGGACGAGGCACTCGGCCTTCAGTGAGGCAGGGATACCCTCGTGCTCCTCGCCGTCCACCGTCACCAGCATTTCGCCCTCCTGTATCGTGACCTTAGAGGGGGAGGGGCTCTCGTGGGAGAGGGCAAAACTCAGAGCGCCAACGTGGTCGGCTTCCACACGGACGATGATAACGCTGTCCGCCATTGATGCAAAAACGGTGCGGCGGATGTTGGTTTCGCCCACACGATAATTCGTCGTAGTCGTTGCCGTCTGCAAGTCCAACTCGCGGCGATAGTCGTGGGCGCGATGACTGTTCCAGAAATGCATGAACAGACTTCCTAATGAGAGGTAACGCTGTCCGTGAGGACCCTTTACAAAGTATTGGTCGCAGAGCTTAGCGGCCTCGTCTTCGTGTCCGGCATAAATCAGCTGGCGCACCTCCTCCAGATGTTCGAGAGCCGAGGGACTGTCGTTGCGATGGGGGCCTCCGCTCCAGAACGTCTCTTCGTTCAGCTGTAGCTCCTCAGTCTCTGTGCCACCATAGACCATGGCTCCAAGAGTCGAATTACCAACGGGCAGCGCAGACAGCCAGTCCTTAGCGGGCCGGTCATACCACAACTTCAAGGAAGAGTCCTGCCCCCCTGTCTGCTGAGCCTGGATATACGTGGAGCAAAACAAGACGACAAGCGCGCACATGGTGCGCATTAGTTTATGAATAATACTCATATTGCTACTCATATTGCGGACGAATATTGCGAATTACGGCACAAAGGTAGAAATAAATTCTGAATGCAACAAAAAAAATCGAAGAAAAACGCTCCGTCCCCCACTTTCTCCCCAGTTTCTCTGCTGCGTTATTCAAAGAAAGATTCTGCAGTTACGACATTCTGGAAAATATCAGCATGAGCATTATGGGTCAGGCATATTTTTCAGAACTCTGCGAAATGTGTTTAAAAAATCAAGATATCGCAGAGTATTAATGTTATTTCCCCTATTTTGCATCCCCTTGGTATTAGTTCGCAACCGAATCTTGAATGAAAATAAAAACTTTTTTTCAAAAATCCACCGAATCCACCGATTGAGAACTCATACTTATCACGTTCTCACGCCATCGCCACCAGCAGACCAGCCAGCAGACTCAGGTGTTCTGCTGCCGCAGCAGGCTCTTGTTGTCGCCGCTCAACGACCTTCACTCGTCTCCTCAGCAGCCATAGGCATTTCAAAGTCGTAGTAGTCATCGATGTCGTACGGCTGGGGTGCATGACGTTCCCGCAGATAGATGGTGCGGAGCGTGTTGGCGAGGGCTTCCAGGGTCGCCTCCCGCTTCGCCGGCTTCAGTTCACATTCCCAGACGGTGATGCTGTGCCAGCCCATTGCCGCCAGCTTGCGTTGATCTTCTAAGTCCCACTCCATATTTCTCCTTATCTTTGCCACCCAGAACTCGCGGTTCGTCCTCGGTATCTTGCCGTTTACCGATGTTGTAGTATATTTGAAACATGTTATCGTACGGGTAATATTTTAAAGATTTTTTTTGTATAAATGAGAAGGAACATTTAATGGCGGACATAATTCAGATGTGCTGTACAGGACATAAAGTTTATGCATAGTTCGTGTCATTGCAACGTAAAGTGCTTTTTTTGATTCATCATCGTTCGCACCATTATACATTGGAAGTATTACTATGTCAAATTGTAGCCCTTTGGCACTATGATAAGTCATAATCTTGGGAAAAGTGGTATTGAAATTCAGGTTGTCTACATAATCAAAGTCATTGTCCCCTTTGTTATATTTAAATTCACATTCCACATTGTTGTTAGAGAACTCCTGACTTACCTTAATAACTGCTGGATTATTAGGCAATAATATGCCTATGCTTCTTCCATCATTATCTTTTACCAACTTCAAAAGAGCATCTATTTGTGCTTGATCGTTATTAAGATGAACAAAATGAGGTAATTCTTTTTCCTTATTCTGATAAACCTTTTCTTTATACTCTTGTACATCCACACCTACATAATTTTGAGTAATCTTGGCTACTGGACGTGGCAATCGATAATTGTTGAACAGTTGTAATGTGTTTAATCCTGTCATCTGAGCAATCTGGTCAATTGTCATTGTCTGTTTACCATATTGTCGGTAGATAGATTGGGCAGTATCACCAAAGAAGAGGTAATGCATACGTGCTGCACCTATAAATTCTTGGATTTCATCTTTGGTAAAATCTTGGATTTCATCAACAATAATGTAGTCAGCCTTAGGCATCTTCAGCTTGTATTTCCAGAGATAATGATGGTAAAATCTAAAGGAAGAGTCAGATTTCCCATTTCTCATAAATCTACTAAGCGATCTTGTATAAGCAATAAGGATTACGTCCTTGCCTTTTTTGTAAAGCTGTTCTGCTTTGTGCATGGCAATTACAGACTTACCACTACCAGCGCAACCTGCGACTAGCATAGATTTGTCATCAGTATATTCAATCAAGTCTAATTGATCATCATCCATTGACTCTTCTGTGACATCCCAGTCGTTTACTCCTTGGAGAATAGCCCTAAAGGAATGAAAACCAGTTCTGTCGCTTGGACTATAGGGACGTGCTTCAAGTCCTACCTTGTATGAAATATTATTCTCTTCTATTTCATCTTCGGGGTCTTCTGTGTCTTCCTGATGTGAGTCGATTATTACAGGCTGGCTGTTTATTAATTGTTGAAGTTGTTTGATTCGTTCTTGAAGTTCTTTATTTCTTTCTTCAATATCTGCTGTCCTCTGTTCAGCAAGCAGTTTACTCTGCTCTGCTTCAAGCTGCATCTTCTGAGCCGTCAATAAGGCTGTTGCCTTTTCTTCTGATTCCTTAATTAGACTCTCTATTTGGCCTTGATATTCTGCTATATTATCTCCTTCACCAAAGGAGAATACATCAAATCCGTCAAGAAACTTGATCGCTTCTCCGCTTACAACTAGGTTGCTTTTAAGATAATCTATGAATCCCATAAAGAACGCCGCACAACCACGCGCCTGTATTTCAACATTTAGGTTTGTTCTTCCTGCATGTGCCCCAATTTCACTTGCAATACTATAGTATCGGCACAATTCAGCGCTGCAACTATCCAATCCGCGTTTCAAACGTTTTTTATTTTCATCGAACTTGGAAGTAATCACATCCCCATGTTTGTAATAATATACTTTGAGGAATAACTCGGGGAAAATTCTTCCTGTTGGTTTGATATTTGGAGGGAATTCTGAGTATGAATATGTGTTATCTTCACGCTTCCAATAAATTGATGCGTCGCCATTGATCAAATCTATAGATTTTTCTTCATTATCCATGAAGTCAAAGATGAGATACTGCGACAACAATTCTATCGCAGGTCGAATGTTGCGAAAAAAGGAAGGATAGTCAGCATCGTTGAAAGCCCTGACTGCTATACTATATACATGTTTTAAGTTTTCTTTTGTATGTTCCATATTCTTTTGTATTATGGATTTGGATAGCCAAACCCTGCAATGTTTACCACGTACACATAGCCTTGGTTCCTTGCAGCATCAGACCATTCTCCAGAATAATTTGTTGTTTGCGAACCAAGTATCCTATTCTGAACGTTCTGTCTGTTCTTATCGTCGACTCTGACGGAATCTGCATATTCCCAGGCACAAATCTCACTAATAAAAAAACCAGCTAATTTATTGATCCCGTTTTCTCTCATTTTGCTTTTAATGAGGCTATTGTCAGATAAACGGCCTATGGTAATGCCGTTCCATACGATGTTAGCGTTTCCATTATCAAGCCAGATCTCAACGGCATCATTCTTTTTCACCTCATCAGCGATAATAGCATGATTACTAAAATGGTTGTTTACATTGAATCCTAAATTATACTTATCCAGTCCCGGCTCTCTCTCATTATAACCAAGGATAGCCTCGTTGGGAGTCTTATATATTTGATTTGCATATAAAGCTTGCTCACGTTTGGCATTGTAGACATGGAGGTATTTCTTTGCACGAGTATAGGCGACGAAGAGCAATCTACGCTCTTCTTCCATGTCTGCTAAATCATCGACTTGGCTTGTATATCCATCACCATAGTCTCGATGTGCCTTTAATGGAAGGTTCGCAAATGAGGGAGTAATTACAACTGCATCAAATTCTAGCCCCTTAACTTTATGCATGGTTGTAAGAATAATCGTCAAATAATCTTCTCTTATAATGCTTTGGCCTTCCTCTTTATAATAGTCGTATATCTTATATACTTGGCCACCATCATCACTGCCTGCAACATCTTTTATATAAGATGCCATATCAGCCAATGTGTGAGATTCTTGGTCAGAACGTATTGACTCTAAAAAGTTCAGGACCAGTGTATATGACACATCTAGAAGATAAGAATCCCAAATGGGGTTTTCATTAATGGCCTTTTCTATAAATGATTTTATCTCAGATACGGTTCCATTAGAACTGAGGTCAACAATATTTGTGGATTTAGATTTAAGATAATGAATCAAATAATAAATCTCTCGTTCGCGCCACAGTTCATAAGAACTAGATCCCTGAATTCTTATTCGTACATCCTGGGGTAAGAGAGCCTTAATCTTTGAGTAGCCTCGGTAGACTTCATTATTTGTTCTGAAAAATACTGCTATGGTACTTATCTTCCTATAATCAATCGCGGTAGAATTTTCTTGTTTAGCCCATGTTATCAGATCTGCAATATCTTTAAACCAAGCATTCCTCGGATTCTCAACATTATCTGTAAAAACAACGTAATCTTTCAACGTAGGTTCATGTTCCATCAATGACGCTGCAGAATGCGGAAGTTCGTATCCTTTAGGGATAAATCTTGCTGATGCATCCAAAATCTTCTGATAGGAGCGATAATTTGTAGTCATCGTTAGCTGAACAGGTTTGAGTTCTTTATCCAACTGTTCATAGTATGGTTGCGGATTGAGTTTTTCTGCATACTCTTCAGGGTTTAAACGCAAATCCTTCGGTACTCTGTCAAATCCATAAATGCTCTGATTAATATCTCCAATGGTAAAGAACTTGGCCTTTCTAAAGATATGATGAATTCTCAGCAGTGAATCCAAACGGGTCTGTGTGATATCTTGGAACTCATCGACCAGCACAAACTCAATTTGTGGGAAAAGAACCTTAAACTCTGACACATTGTTCTTTAGGTATTTCAAGAACTCTGATTCCCATTGTTCAGTCGGAATGTTGTTAAGTTGCTGCCCTATGCATTTTTTTGCAAGCGCATGGAAGGTATACACATGCAACTGGTGGGCAATCTTGCTTAGTCCAAGTTTCGTGAAGAGTATGTCAAGTCGATTCTTAAGTTCTGTTACAACTGCCCTATTATATGCAAGAACAAGAAGATGGGATGGTTCAATATGTTCACGATATATCAACCTTGCGCAGCGTAATGTCAAGACATGTGTTTTGCCGGAACCAGGGCCTGCCAAGACGTTGACATTCATATCGATGGGCTGCTGGTAGATCTTCAATTGCTGTTCATTTCCAGCCAGTCTATCTTCTTCCTTTTTCAGTGCTTCCTCTGTCAGCTCTGCCATCAAGTCAGAACCTTCAGGAATGTAATCACCTGCCAATCTCAAATAGTCATCGTAATTCCTGCATAGAAAGTATTTCTGTATGTATTCTGCTTGTTTGTCTTTTCCAACCATAGAGAATATCTCCATCGCGGCAAGACGAACTTTTTTTACACGTTCCTGCTCATCAAACTCATTCCGATATTTGTACATCGAAGACTTTTTATCAAGCCCTTCTTCAATAGGCTTATCTGTTAATTCCGTAGCATAGATCTCTACTCCGGATTTAAGCAAAGGGGTATAGTCAATATATGAGAGACGCTTTAGGATAGATAGCATCGCATCAAGATAGGCAAACCCCTTTGAAATAATTCCGTTCTTTTTGATAGCATCGGCCCAGTTAAATGGTCCAGATTGTTCGCATGTAAAATTAATCCAGTCAAGACAATCGTTCTCAAGAGTATTGAGGTACTGGTACACTTCCTTGTCTTTTTTTCGTGTGATATGATATTCAATATCGTCTTCTGTTTTCACAATTCTGTATGTTACATACTCTGGCAAATAATATAATATAGAGAACATTTGGGCGCCAACTCTCGTAAAGATATTCTTTCTAAACGTGTCATATAATAGCACAGCGCCTTTTGGGAGAGCTGTAAAATCATCTTTCCATGGCATATATTTTACATTTTTATTGCCACTTTGTCCGTCAATTAGAATATTTCTGTAATCAAAGTCGTCCATCAAGTGCTTGAAGATTCGATCACGCTCTTCCTGCATAATGACACGTTCTTGGCCAATTTTACAATCTGCAAGCAAGTTCCTCAAACCTTCAAATGCAATATGAAGAGCAAAGATGTTTTTATTGTGAGCAACCATATAACGTGCCTCACCGTATCTTCGTGCTCTGAGTTCGCACCGCATATTTTCGTTGAGCGAAATTAAGTCGTACTGAACTAAATGAAGAAGTTCATTCATCAGTTTGTTAACCCCTTTTGTTCTCAGTGCAGTGCCAACTTCCTTAATATCAATTAGAACAGGAACTCCATATCTGCCAATTTTATTTGCTAAATAAACATAGAGGTCATTCTGAGCCCAATGGTTATTGTCATTACTCTTTATCGTAATGTCTAAAGCGGCCATATCCAGATACCCTTGCCTGACATAGCAAATATTCTTATCACTTTTCTTAATACCAATATGTTCAAGCCAGTAAAATGCTAACTTTGAGGCAGTCGTGTCGTTAAAATGCTCAGGGTCGTCATTCTTCACCCATATATTGTATGGCACCACAATAGGCTTAACGCGAGTATCTTCAAGAGACTGAAATCTAGTTATATAGGCAATGATGCTTTCTTTGGCTTCAGCAAGATTCGACCAACTCATCTGACTCTTGATAAGAAGGTCTTTTAACTTCCTGAAATCTTCTTTGGATGTCAAACACATTGCAGGAATCTTCTCGTCATGAAGAGCTGCAATATACATATCCTCATTACGTCCAGCTCGACCCACTTCCTGTAGGTAATCTTCCATCACCGAAGGTGGATTAAAGTGAACTACATAGTGTACGTTGGGTATATCCATACCCATACCGAATGCCTTTGTCGCACATAAGATATAGATGGGATCTACTCCTTGTTTCCGTTTATATTGTTCGTAGACATCGTTCCTCTTTTCTGCATCAAGGCCTGCATGGTAATAGCCTATACGCTCAACACATTTCGAAAGAGCACTATTAGGTTTGGCATATTTACTTGCCTCACTAAGAGCATCTGACACTTCTTCACATTCTCTGTGCGTTCTACAGAAGATGAGCATGCAACTTTTGTCGAAATCGATGTGATGGGATTCTATATAGTGAACGATTTCCCCTATACGAGCAAGCGTTTCGTGTTTTGTAATCTTGAAGTTGATGGATATGTGTGACCTGACAGGATTACTATTTTGCTCCCCTAATATTTTTAAGTTAGGAATAAATGACTTGAAATCAGCCTCAACCTGAGCAGTTACTGTAGCAGAGAATAGGGCAATCATAATGTCATACATCCCTTCTTTCTGCAATTTCACGCACTTATTCATGGCGTTCCGATAGGTCAGGGCGGAAATCCTGTCCCCATTGAGACACACAGTGAGATTCATCAAAAATGACATACTCTAACCCTCGGTCCGCTTCCAATCGTTGATAGAGTACATTCATGAATGAACGCACTCGGAATCGTTCCGGTGTTACATAGAGCAATGCCAATTCTCCTGAGCGTATGCGGCTGTATATCTGTCTTACCTCTGGCATCATGCGATCGCCGCTCAGATAATCAACATTCGTGACGAAGCCCTTCTTCTGTAGTTCCTCAACTTGGTCTTGCATCAAGGCACGCAATGGAGTGACCACCAATGAGAGCTTGTGGCTAAACATAGATCTATATATGGCAGGTCCTTGGAACAAAACGGATTTACCGCCTCCTGTAGGCATTGAGACCACACAATCGCCATGTCGCTCTAACATGTGAGGCAATACGGACAACTGATTGTCCGACCACCTACTGTTTTCTCCGATGAATATCTTGCGGATATAGTCCATGGCTTCAGCGGTTTCCATGTTGACTGCTTCAGCCTGTATATCCTTAAAATGTTTCTTGGCCACAGCGAATGCCGCTTCGTATTCATCTTTATTTTCCCATAATGATACCTTTAACCATTTTGCATTGCATTCTTTGGCCAAATCCGAATAGTCATCAAAATGTGAATCGATAATAAACAATTGTGAATCTTCATTGTTGGCTTTCATCAGCGAACAATAATGTTCAAAGATAGGCCATGAAGCATAGATACATTGCTTGGGTGTTGTCCTGTATACCTTGTCGTCTTTTTCATCATCTGCATCATCTTCTATATCGTTCTCAAAAGGCAATTTGTCCCACATCAGCATATACCTGTCAATGTCCATGTTGTCCCACACATAGCAGAACGCCTTGTCTGTGCGGAATGATCCAATTTCATTAACGAATTGGTCTTTGCTAATGATGATCATTCCATTGGGATGGCTACCTATGTATTCCAACTTGCGGAAGCTGGTACCATATTGTGGTACGTAGAAATCTTGGGTCGTGGCATACTTATTCAACTCATCTATTTCATCTAGATTGTTGACTATATACACAATCGGTATGTCAGGGCATTTCTTATGGATTTCCTTTAATATCTCAAATTGGAATAGCCAATATTTGCTACGTTGTGTCGAACAGGCACTTACTCTAAGTTCAGCATTTTCTTTTTTTTCTCGGCTTACTTGAGTAATGCTGATATTATTATCCCTTTGCCCTTCCAACATCCAATCAATGTATTTGGGCGTAATATTGAAATGAGAGTAGAAAAGATTCTTGTATGCCTGGTATTGAAAGTTCTGATATATGGAGAATGTATTATCATGGTTTCGTTCTGCCCAGAAATTCGCAGCCAACTTTGGTTTGGGGATGCCAAGTTTTTTCAAGTCTTCATTTGTTATCACTGCACTATTTGCTGCCGCCATGGCGAATGGCAGTTTACACCCTCTCGTCATGAGGTCTGCAAACGACCATGTTCCCACACAACATTTATGGATACGATCGTGTAGTTCTATGCCAATAACAAAAATGTGCTTATACTCTGTTGTCGTTATAGCTTCATTTTCAAACGAATCAATATCTATACAATCAATATGACTCTCGCTTATTTTCAGGCAGTCGCACAAGAATTCATTTGTAAATGAGATTTTGAAAGGATTGTCTCCTTCAACTCTTAGATACTGAGGAATGTTAGCTACTATTGGTGTCTTGGATTCCTCACAAAATCTAAGCAGTATTTTTTTAGCCAATGGTTTGTTTACCGGAAGAATTCTTACTTTATCCGCATCAATCGACATAAACTCATTGTCTGTCATTATCTTTGGAAATTGCAATGGAACAACTTGGGCAATTCGTGGCCAAAGATTATTGGGAGCAACGATTAAAGTACGTTCATCTGAAGGTATTTGTGCTATGGCTTCCAATTCTTCCTTTAGTTTTTCACTAAGCGGTCGTAATTCTTGGAAAAATCTTGTTTGTTCCGTTGCAGTTTCCTTGAAATACTCTTGAAATACCGGCCGTTGAAGTGTTTTAAGAATTTTATTTATTTCTTTTGGCAAGAAATCCCTCAGACTTTGGCAAACTTCTGGTTGTAAGGACAATCTATATAATTGATTCCAAAACAGTTCGTTAGTCAATTGGGAATCTGTCTCTGCATTATGTTCTGTATGCAAAGAGTAAGCATACCTACATGGATTTAGTAATATTTCTATTTCAAGGGTGTCCCATACAAAGATTCCTTCGGGCATCTCCAATCCTTTCTTTTCCAAAATTGGGATATCCCAAAGTTTAATGTTGTGGCCAACAATAATAGGACTCTTCTTAAGTTTCCTAAATAACGTGTTTAATTGTTCTTCGCCATTATAGGCTCTCATGTTATCCTCTGCTAAGAATGCAAATTCCATTATAGCATCTCCATCTGATTCTAAATCAAACACGCAGTACGGCATTTCGCCTTTAATTGCTTCCCATTTTTCTCTAATAATAGTATCATATAACTTTGTTTTAGGATAATGATCACAAATGATTTTTATCCCTATTTGCTCAGGCAAAGATGAAACGAATTGAATTTTTTCATCCTCTTCCATCCCACCCATTGCTAATAATAAAGTATCCTCTTTTAATAGGGATAATACATCAGCAGCATCTTTATCTATGACTTTCAAATATTGGGTTAGGAATGCCTTAAGAAAATCTTGACTCTGACATTCAATCCAAGATATTGTAGGTGTCCATTCATGAATAGATTCTATTAATCCTAAATCACAATTACAGCAGAAAAGCACAGCTTTATAAATGTCAGATGTAGATGCTTTTGCAAGAACTATGCCTTTGTATATATCAGATTGATATAGCTTGAGAAATCTACCCCAATTAAAGGATTGTGTATTTAATGACTTCTCCATTATCATCTTACTTAAAAGAGATAATGATTCATTCTTGGCCCAATTTTCTGAATAAAGAGTAAAGATATCAACGAGTATATCATAAGTTATTTCATCCGATATTAATTGTTCAATGATAGTCTCTTGTTTACCCTCTTCTATCAAGGCTAAGAAATCACATAATGCATAAAAAAATAAATCATTATTACCAGTTTCGCTAAGCGACTCCTCTTGAAAATGTCGAATTACATGTTCATCGTAATTGGTTTCATGCTTTATGTCCCATCCACAAAATTTAGCTGCAGATCCTCGATATGTAAAGGACAAAATGATGTTCTTCTTGTTATATTGAATTGAATGTACGTTTCTTGCATTCCTAACATTCTTGTTTTTCTCTTTATCAAATTTTTTTTGTATTGAAAACGTAACCCATTCACCTTCTACTAAATAATCACATCTAGAAATGTCGTCTGCTTCAAAACGGATTTCAGCCAATATATAATTACCTTCTGCTGTTCTTTTGTTTGTAACTATATATCCGAAACCTTTACTAAAGTCAAACCACTTTACAATTCCTATTTTCTTATGTCTTTTGGAAAGTTTCTCAGGCTTATCTTGAGACTTTGTCCTATTTGCATCATTTACTTTTAGAATTCCACCTTCTTGTATCAAATTCACTTTTGTTCTCGTACTAATATTTCTAATTGCCAATTCTTCATCAATCGTTTCTTTTTTTTCACAGTTTTCTATAGGTTTTACAGGTATATCTATACTTTTTTTCATTTGTAAGAATAGAAAAGGGTCAATAGCTTTTAACTCAGAGGCAGACAGAATATGTTCAGGATTATTTGGAATAATAATCCCCTTTTGGTTTTTTAAATAGGCAACAATATCTCCAGTCGTAGACTCTTTTATGGAAGCTATTTCTCCTAGAGTGTAAATCTTATTCTCCATACTGTTTACATTATATTAAACGAGAACCAAAAGGACATCATCGAATGATGCGTACTCCACATTATCCATCTGCGCCAACAACTGCATCGGCTTGGCCACGATGACCTCACTATGAGGCTTTGTCTGCCGTATGCTAATTCTCCGCTTGGTATTACGTGCGTAGCATTGATCGTAGTTATATAATGTCAGTGTCCTATTCATAATGCAAATGAATGTTCATTGTAATAAAAGAGTTTTATACGATGTTTCATCTTCTGCCGCCATCGGAATCTGCATATCCTCTTCATCCATTGATGGATAGTGAACAACATTTGCATGATAATCTTGAAGCCAGATGTGATTTAGAGTAAAAGCGATGGAGTCTAATGTCTCTTCACGCTTCAATGGTTTCAGTTCACACTCCCAAACGATGATGCAATGCCAGCCCATAGAGGCGAGCGCCTGCTGCTCTTCTCGGTCACGTTCTTTGTTCCTTCGGATTTTCGATACCCAGAAGTCATGGTTCGTCATGGGAATCTTGCAGCACTCAGAGCTTTCGAGCAAGTCCATATCTGCATTATGCCCATGCCAGAAGCACCCATTCACAAAGATGCATGTGCGGTACTTCCTTAGCACCAAATCCGGATGCCCAGGCAGACATTTATGATTAAGCTAATAGCATTATTTATCATAGTTTTCAGGCGTGAAATCAACGGTGTATTTGCAATCGCCGTGATCCAAGTCTGTTTCTGGCATCATGGCGAAAACCTTCTTGAGTGCTTCATGCATGTTTTCCGCCTCTATCTCAACGGGCGTATAGATGGATTTAACCAATCTGATATTGTATTTTGTCATCGTCTTGCTTTTATTCTTTACTGATGTTTCACTATTGAATATATGACAGTAGATATCTTGGCGACTGAAAGAACAGTCCCGTTTCTGCATTGCCAAGCTTCTGAAAAAGCTCAGAAGAATAGACTTTGTCTATGGCCTGTTCCAAAGGTAGCCCCTGTTCCTCTGTGAGGATAGCTATCATCTTTGCTGTTACCTGTTCCTTCAGGTACAGAAAATCTTTCTCTGATACATTCATACCTTGGTGAGTTCCATCACAGCTGACCTCCTTTCCTACGGCAGTATGAAGCCATACTCTCCACCATGTCATCGAAGGACTGGGTGTGCATCACGTCATAGTATTCGTGTGCAACAGAGATAGCCCCATAGCGATGGAGGTACTGATACGCCTCTGCTTCGGTCAAGGAAAAGCGGCGAGCAAAAGCAGCGATGAGTGCTACGATATATTCTGCGATGTCATTGATGCTATACATACAAATACTAATTTGGGGAGGAAAAGGGGGTGATTCCTCCCTTTTTTTGCCTCATTCGAGTACAAAACTAAACAAAAATATCCATTTGTTAAGGTACGTGCGCGAGAAAAAAAGTTAAATCGGGGCAAAAATGCTGTTTTGGTACTCTTGAATGTGCTAAAACGAAGCATAAGGTGTGCAAAAGTCTTCAAAAGCGATGAATGAGCAACAAAAAACAGCGTCTCCATCATTTTGCATGAAGGAAACGCGGGAAGAGGGCATAGAGACGTGCCTTAGCACGTAACTTGGGGCGGCGAGAGGGCGTTGACGAAATGAAAATAAAAACTTTTTTTCAAAAATCCACCGAATCCACCGATTGAGAGATGGGGTGAGATGGGATAGATCTTTCCTCTCTCTTGTTTTTATACGCTGTTTGACGACTGCTGGGGATAA
>JAEEGL015384838.1_pt1 | contig 19345 bp, 18 predicted proteins | sample 9134231 | NCBI WGS metagenome assembly JAEEGL01 (sample SAMN16246548, study PRJNA631951) | gut metagenome | biome: gut microbiome; feature: rumen; material: fiber-attached | host: Bos | place: Iran: Karaj | collected 2018-10
GGATTACGTTTCGGAATTCAGGGCCGATAACGTCTACGCCGTATTTGAGCTGTTGAGAAGGGGCGTAAGCGTTGAAAAGCTGCACGAGGTCACGATGATTACCGAACTGTTTCTCGATTGCTTCAAGGGCATAGTCGAGATGGAGGAGCTCCTTAAAGCAAAGCCTCACGATGAAAAAATGCTGCTTTCTGCAAAGACTATCGGCTTTTCGGATAAGTATATCGCCGGGCTCTGGAATATGGAAGAGACCGAGCTATATGAGCTCAGAAAGTCTAAAGGCATGACGCCGGTATTCAGAATGGTGGATACGCTGCATACCGGAAAATACATTGCCTATCTCTATTCGACGTATCTCAACCTTATTGACGGCTCCTGCAAAAACGAATCCCGCCTCACTGATAAAAAGAAGATAGTCGTTCTTGGAGCAGGTCCTATAAGAATAGGGCAGGGCGTTGAGTTCGATTACTCCACCGTCCACGCAGTTCAGACGATAAGGCGCGAGGGATTCGAGGCGATCATAATAAACAACAACCCGGAGACTGTCTCAACAGACTATACGACGGCGGACAAGCTCTATTTTGAGCCGTTGACGCCTGAGGACGTTATGGCGATACTCGATTATGAAAATCAGGAGGGCGTCATCGCCTCGCTCGGCGGTCAGACTGCGATCAATCTTGCAGAGCCGTTGATGGAGCGCGGCGTCAAGATAATAGGCACTGACTGCGACGCCATCGAGAGGGCGGAGAACAGAGACAGCTTTGAAAAGATACTCGTTGAGCTCGGTATCCCTCAGCCCAGCGGAAGGGCTGTAACGAACGTCGAGGACGGCATAAAGGCCGCCTCAGAGATAGGTTATCCCGTTCTGGTTCGCCCCAGCTTCGTCCTCGGAGGCAGGGCAATGCAGATTGTCGCAAACGAAGAGCAGCTCCGCAGATATCTGCGCTCTGCAGTCGAGATCGACGCGGACAAGCCCGTACTCGTCGACAAGTATATCCAGGGCAGAGAGGTCGAGGTTGACGCCGTCTGCGACGGACGCGACGTTTTCGTGCCCGGTATCATGGAGCTTGTGGAGCGCACAGGAATCCATTCCGGAGACTCAATAAGCGTGTATCCCCCGTTTTCAATCTCCAATAAGGTAAAGGGTATAATTCTCCAGTATGCAAAGAAGCTCGGACTCGGCATCGGAATCGTCGGACTCTACAATATCCAGTTCATTGTGGATCCGGATGATAAGGTTTACATAATTGAAGTCAATCCGCGCTCATCGAGGACCGTGCCTTTTCTCTCAAAATCGACCGGTTATTCTCTTGCGGATATAGCGACCGAGGTGATACTGGGCAAGAGTCTCAAGGAGCAGGGCATATTCGACCTCTACCCGGAGGAAAAGAAGCGCCATTACGTCAAGGTTCCTGTGTTCTCGTTCAATAAGATAAAGGGTATCGATTCTTATCTCTCGCCGGAGATGAAGTCAACTGGCGAGGCGATAGGATATGACGATAAGCTTAACCGAGCGCTCTATAAGGCGCTGCAGGCGGCGGGAATGCACCTGCAGAACTACGGCACGGTTTTTGCAACGATTGCCGATAAGGACAAGGAGGAGGCGCTTCCTCTTGTAAGGAGATTTTATAATCTCGGATTTAATATTGAGGCGACAGAGGGCACTGCAAAATTTCTTAAATCACACGGTATCAGGACTCACGTGCTTCAGAAGATCTACGACGGCTCCAGCGAAATACTCGATTCCATAAGAATGGGGCATATAGCCTATATTATCAACACGCGCAATATCGAATCCTCGAATCAGATGTCAGACGGAATTGAGATTCGCCGCTGCGCTGCAGAGAATAACGCGACTCTCTTTACCTCGCTTGATACAGTCAGAGTTCTGCTTGACGTTCTTGAAGAGACGACGTTGACAATTTCAACGATAGATTCGTGAGGACGCTATGAGAGAAGAGATTTTTAAGGTAACCGCAAACGACGTTCTGACAGATAACGTCTTTCGCCTTCGTCTTGAGGGCTGCACGGAGGGCATTAGACCGGGGCAGTTCGTGAACATAGCGGTGGACGGTTCGTTTCTTCGCAGACCTGTTTCTGTCTGCGACGTATCGGAGAATGAGCTAACGCTTATAATCAAAACGGTCGGAAAGGGGACCGGTTGGCTCTCAAACCTTCTTCCGGGCGACTACCTCGATATCCTTACCGGACTTGGAAACGGCTACGATGTGACAAGCTCCGGCGAAAAGCCGCTGCTGATAGGAGGTGGAGTCGGCACGCCTCCTTTGTATCTCCTTGCGAAGAGGCTCATAGAAGAGGGAAAGAGCGTGAGAGTTCTTCTCGGCTTCAATTGCGCGGATGAGGTATTCTACGAGGGCGAATTTGAGGAGCTCGGCTGCGAGGTGACTGTAACTACAGTTGACGGAAGCTATGGCGAGAAGGGATATCCAACGATGTATCTGCCGGAGGATTACTCATATTACTACACCTGCGGTCCGCTTCCGCTTCTGAAGGCCGTGTATGACAGAGCTTCTTCTGATGGCGAATTCAGCTTTGAAGAGAGAATGGGCTGCGGCTTCGGCGCATGTATGGGATGTACGAAGAAAACAAAAAACGGCTATAAGCGCGTCTGCAAAGATGGTCCGGTGTTCCGAAAGGAGGAGCTTATATGGGAAGACTGAGCGTTTCCCTCTGCGGAATAGAGCTTGATAACCCCGTTATTCCTGCTTCCGGAACTTTCGGCTACGGCTGTGAGTTTGCCGAGCTTTACGATATTAACTGCCTCGGCACTTTTTCCTTCAAGGGAACTACGAGAGAAGCGCGCTATGGCAATCCCACTCCGAGGATAGCGGAGTGTACCGAGGGAATGTTAAACTCCGTAGGGCTCCAAAATCCGGGAGTTGATGCAGTTATTAACGATGAACTACCGAGACTCAAAAAATGCTTTTCAAAACCGGTTATGGCAAACGTTTCCGGTTTTTCCGTGGAGGATTACGCTTATACCTGCGCGAAGCTTGACGGTGAAGAGCAGGTAGGCTGGCTGGAGGTAAACGTTAGCTGCCCGAACGTACACGGAGGCGGAATGAGCTTCGGAACTAATCCTGCTGCCGCTGCTGAGGTAACGAGAGCGGTTAAGGCTGTTACGACTAAGCCCGTAATAATAAAGCTCTCTCCGAACGTAACGGATATCGTTGAGATCGCAAAGGCCTGCGAAGACGCGGGTGCGGATGGAATCAGCCTTATAAACACTCTTTTGGGAATGCGAATCGACCTTAAAACAAAAAAGCCTGTTTTAGCCAACAGGATGGGCGGGTTTTCCGGCCCTGCTGTTTTTCCGGTTGCCTTGAGAATGGTATACCAGGTTGCTTGCGCAGTTAAAATACCGGTCGTCGGTATGGGTGGCGTAAGCTCCGCCGAGGACGTTATCGAGATGATGCTTGCAGGCGCGACGGCGGTTGAGATAGGAGCAAAAAATCTCGTCGATCCGTTTGCATCGCGTGATATTATTTCCGCGCTGCCTGAAACGATGAACAAATACGGTATCGAAAACCTGAGAGATATTATCGGAGGTGCGATAGATGGGTAAGGACGTTATAGTTGCCTGTGATTTTTCGAGCGCTGAGGACACCCTCGCGTTTCTCGACAAGTTTAAGGGCAGAAAGCCGTTTGTAAAGATAGGTATGGAGCTCTATTATGCCGAGGGTCCATCGATAGTCCGTGAAATAAAGGCGAGAGGTCACAGAATATTTCTCGACCTTAAGCTTCACGATATTCCGAATACAGTAAAGAAGGCAATGCGCGTTCTTTCAAAGCTTGACGTTGATATAACGAATCTTCACGCTGCCGGCACTTCTTCAATGATGAAAGCTGCGCTTGAGGGACTGACGAGGGAGGACGGCACCAGACCTCTTTTAATTGCCGTAACGCAGCTTACGAGTACTGATCAGGAGAGTATGGAGCGTGATCTGCTCATCAATGAGCCGATAGACAGTGTTGTAATGCATTACGCAAAGACTGCAAAAAGCGCAGGACTGGACGGCGTCGTCTGTTCTCCGCTTGAAGCAGAGAAGGTACACGGCGTGTGCGGACAAGGTTTTCTGACCGTGACGCCCGGAGTGCGCTTTGCAGACGGAGAGACAGGAGACCAGAAGCGCGTTATGACGCCTGCGGAGGCAAAGAAGATCGGTTCGGACTACATAGTCGTCGGCAGACCGATAACTGCAGCAGAGGATCCCGTTTTAGCGTATGAGCGCTGCGTCAGAGAATTCGTTGACTGAGGTGTTTAAAATGGAACTGTGTAAAGTTATAGCCAAGGACCTTCTGAAGATCAAGGCGGTCTTTTTCAGACCGGACGAGCCCTTTACGTGGGCGAGCGGAATCAAAAGCCCGGTCTATTGCGATAACCGCCTCACATTAACGTCCCCGGAGGTCAGAAACGACGTAGAGAACGGGCTGGCTGAGACGATCAAAAAGAATTATCCCGAAGTCGAGGTGCTTATGGGAACGAGTACGGCGGGAATAGCTCACGCCGCAATCACGGGACATATCCTCGGACTACCTATGGGCTACGTGCGGTCCGGAGCAAAAGACCACGGAAGACAAAATCAGATAGAGGGGAAACTTGAAAAGGGGCAGAAGGTCGTCGTAGTCGAGGACCTTATCTCCACCGGAGGAAGCGTTATCGAAGTGGTGAACGTGCTGCGCGAGGCGGGCGCCGACGTGCTCGGTATCGTATCGATCTTCACTTACGGTATGAAAAAAGGCATTGACCGCCTTGCCGAGGCGGAAGTTGTAAACTACAGCCTTACGAATTTCGACGTTATTGCCGAAACTGCTGCGGAGGAGGGATACATAAAGCCTGAGGACGTTGACAGACTGATCAAGTTTCGCAATAACCCTTCAGACGAATCGTGGATAGGTGAGAATAAATGAGAAGCCTTTTGGATGTTACCGATCTCTCCACGGATGAGCTTGAAGAATTATGCAATACTGCTCTTGACGTCGCTGAGCATCCGGAGAGATACAGCGACAAGTGCAGAGGCAAAAAGCTTGCAACTTTGTTCTTTGAGCCATCCACGAGAACAAGACTGAGCTTTGAGGCTGCTATGCTTGAGCTCGGAGGCAGCGTTATCTCGATGCCCGGAGTCTCCGCATCGTCTGCAGCGAAGGGTGAGAGCGTACACGATACGGCGAGAGTAGTTAGCTGCTATGCCGACGTTATCGCTATCCGCCATCCGAAGGAGGGCGCTGCATTTGTCGCCGCACACAGCGCAACCGTACCCGTGATCAACGCCGGTGACGGAGGACACTGCCACCCGACTCAAACGCTTGCCGATCTGCTTACGATAAAGAGGGAGAAAGGGAGCTTTGAAAATCTCACCATCGGAATATGCGGAGACCTGAAATACGGCCGAACGGTGCATTCCCTTATAAACGCAATGAGTCGGTATAAGGGTACTAAATTCATCCTTATCTCACCGGAAGAGCTGAGAATACCCGATTACGTCAGGAAAAACGTGCTCGACGAGCTTCATATACCATATGAAGAGGTGAGCGACCTTGAAAAAGCGATGCCGCTGCTCGACGTTCTTTATATGACGCGGATACAGAGGGAACGCTTTACTGATATGGATGAGTTCGAGAGGCTGAAGGACAGCTATATCCTGACAATCGAGAAGCTCAGCTCAGCAAAAAGCGATCTTGCAATACTTCACCCTCTGCCAAGAGTAAATGAGATCAGCGTAAAGGTAGACGACGACCCCAGAGCCTGTTATTTTAAGCAGGCCTTGAACGGAAAGCTTATGCGTATGGCGCTAATATTGAAGCTTTTGGGCAGCAGGGACTTCTGTGAAGAGCCAAAGGTGACTATACCTGGACCGACGTGCAAAAATCACGCCTGTATAACCGGAGTTGAGCAGGAGCTCGACTGTTTATACACCGAGAGGGAAGAAAACGGCAGGAGAGTGCGTCGCTGCCTCTACTGTGAAGCCGAGGCGTTATGATAAGAGAGAGGCACGAGCACGGCTTCGGTCCGTTTTACACTCCCGAATCTCGTATTCTTATTCTCGGAAGCTTTCCGTCAGTCAAATCAAGGGAAGCAAGCTTCTTTTACGGACACCCGCAGAACAGATTTTGGAAGGTGATTTCCGCTGTTTTTAATAGAAGCTGCCCCGAAACCTTTGAAGAAAAGCGGGTGTTCCTTTCAGAAAACCGCATAGCTCTCTACGATGTCATTGAAAGCTGCTCGATCATCGGCTCGCAGGACAGCACAATTGAAGACGTTGAACCTGCCGATTTGCACCAGATACTTGATAATTCAATGGTGAAGAAAGGTATTTTCGTGAACGGCGGAAAAGCGTATGAGCTTTATATGCGGTTTATATTCAAAGAAATCGGAATTGAGCCGATAAAGCTGCCGTCGACAAGTCCTGCGAACGCGGCGTATTCGCTTGGCAGACTGATAGAAATATGGAAAGAAAAAATCAGCGTACCGGAATAATATCCGGTGCGCTGATTTAGTATTTTTTACTTATCGAAGCCGGGATTAAATGCGTAGACGTTCTTCTTATCGAGCCTATCGAGCGTTTTGCCGAGAGCCTCGCCAAAACGCTGATAGTGGACTATCTCACGTTCACGCAGAAACCTTATCACGTTGTTCACGTCGGGATCATCGCTTAGTCTGAGAATATTGTCGTAAGTTGTGCGAGCCTTTTGCTCGGCTGCAAGGTCCTCGTTTAGATCTGTTATAATATCGCCCTTAACAGCTATTGTCGACGCAGTCCAGGGTGTTCCGGACGCAAACTGCGGATAAACTCCCGCCGTATGATCTACGAAATAAGTCTCAAGTCCGGCTTTTCTTACCTCGTCGACTGACATATCGCGGGTAAGCTGCTGGATTATTGAGCCGACCATCTCAAGGTGATTGAGCTCTTCGACTCCGATATCGGTCAACAATCCTCTTACGTCGTCGTATGGCATCGAGTAACGCTGACTGAGATATCTCAGCGAAGCGCCAAGCTCTCCGTCTGGACCACCGTACTGGGAAATGATGAACTTCGCAAGAGCGGGATTTGTATTTCTTATTTTTACCGGATACTGAAGACTTTTAAAATAGTTGAACATCAGATTTTTGCCCTCCTGTCCTGAAACTCCCAAGGCCACGGGCCTTCTATCCAGTCATAAGAGTCCATAGTGGCAAGGTCGCCTACGGTTAGAGCGCCGAAGCGCGCGACGTATCTTTTCTTCGCCTCCATATAAAGCGCAAGAGTTTCTTTGAGAAGAGCGAAAGCCTCTTTATCGTCCGAGTGAGTGTCGAGATAGAGCTGAAGCTCCTTTACCATAAAGCTGAGTCCCATCACCTCGCCGAGAGGCGTTCCTGCATAGGGATTAGTTCTGTTGACCGTGTTCATAAACGGAAGATCGAGCCCCGGGAACAGAGTTCCGCGCGTCAGCGCGTCTATTGGCAGATCGTATCTCGTATCCGCGTTCTCCTGCGGCGGTATCCATGCCGTTGCAAGCGGAGCGCAATTCGGCAGTCTTCCGCATTTATAGCCGCAATCTGCGGCGGTTGCATTATTATCCAATTGTCATTCCTCCTGAGAGCCGTAACAGGCTCCGGAGCATTCTATGCAAAAAACTAAAGGAAGCCAGTAAAAAGCTGACTTCCTTTCAATGATTTCCAAGCTGCCAGAAGGCCACTGCGCTTGCCGCGGCGACGTTCAGCGAATCTACGCCGTGACTCATCGGTATCTTCACGGTGTAATCGCAGGATACGATCGTATCGGTTTTAAGCCCGTCTCCTTCAGTGCCTAAAACAATCGCAAGCTTCTCTTCACGCGAAAGCGTGGGATCGTCAATACTAACGGAATCGAGTCTGAGAGCCATTGCGACAGCCTTGAAGCCTGCCTCGTGCAGCATATCTATTCCGTGACTGCGCCACTCGCCGACCTCCGTTCCTATATGCGCCCAGGGCATTTGAAATACAGTACCCATACTGACGCGAACGCATCTTCTGTAGAGGGGATCGACAGAGCCGGGTGTAACGAGAACTGCGTCCATGCCAAGAGCTGCGGCGGAGCGGAATATCGCGCCGAGATTGGTGGGATTTACAACCTCTTCAAGAACGGCTATCCTTGTCGCGCTTTTGCAAATCTCCCGCCAGTCAGGCTCAGGCCTGCGCTCCATGGCGCAGAGAACGCCTCTCGTAAGCTGAAAACCAGTCAGATTAGTCAAGACGTCTAACGTAGAGACGTAAACCGGGACGTTGCCGCATCGCTCAACGACAGCTTTTGCCTGACCTCGGACATGGCTTTCTTCCATAAGAAGGGAAACCGGGCGGTATCCCGCGTCAAGAGCGCGGTGGATCACGTTCGGACTCTCCGCTATAAAAAGACCGTTGTCAAACGGCAAACTGTGAAACAGCTCGCGCTCAGTAAGCCGTGCATACGGATCAAGCTCAGGCGCGTTATAATCGGTTATCTGTATTATCTCGGGCATATCGTTTACTCCGTAATAAGTTTATCTATAAGCTCTCTCATTGCTTTTTTACAGTGTTCAATAAAATAGGTTTTTTTCTCGGAAAGCAAATCGCATAGCTCGCTGCATTGAGCGAGGGCGTCGTTATATTCCGTTTCGGTAATCAGACCTGCTCTACGCGCCTCATCGAGCTCGTCGCGGTCAAGCACTCTTATATCGCCATTTGGCGTTACAACAACGTCGAGATACATATCCGTGAACTCGGGATTATCCGGGTCGTGAAAGCGGTTTCCGCTCGTTATATCAAAGTATAGCTCAATAAGCTCGCCCGCATCGTTGAAAGCCGCGGAAAGCCACCAGCATAAGCCGCGCAATGCAAGCTGATACCAGATGTATCCAACGTCTGATATCACTATATCGCGTCCGCCTGCGCTGATCACCTTGGTACGGTCAACTTCGTCAATAATAATCAGAGCCTCAAGCCCGCTGACATTTTCAAAAGCAACTTCTCTTGAAGTAAATCTCTGCCGGATTATCCCGCTTCTGAAAAGCGTTTTGATATTTCTTATCTTCATTTTTTGCACCTCTTACGCATTATAGCGTCATTTCTCGATTTTAGCAATTGAGAAAAGAAATAATTAGTGCTAAAATAATAAAGAGGTGATCGAAAAATGTTTAATAAGCACGATATAAAGAGAGACGAGGTACAGCTTTACGGGCAGCAGTCGATGTTTGGCTACGACTGGTGGTGGCATTCATTTACCGCAAAGAACGAGAGAACGGGGGAGGACAGGCAGTTCTTCATTGAGTTCTTTTTGATTAACCCGGGAAGAGGCGGCGACGAGCCTGTTCTCGGTCAGCTTAGAGAGAATAAACGCAATTGGTTCAGACCGTCCTACTTAATGGTAAAATGCGGAGCATGGGGCAGAAAAGCCGTTCAGCTCCATAGATTTTTTGGCTGGAACAAGATAGACGTTAAATGGAAGGCTCCGTTTGCAATAACGGCTGACGACTGCTTCCTTAACGAGACCGAGACCCGCGGCAGCGTCAGCATAACTCCCGAAGAGGTGCAGGCTCATCCGGAGTGGATGTGCGGCGCGGGCGAGATGTCTTGGGATCTTAAAATCGATAAGAAAATTGCGTTTAACGTAGGTTACGGAGCGGGAAGGCTTTTAAGAAAGCTCCAGCTTTTTGAAATGTCATGGCATGCTGAGGGGATGAAGACCGAATTCACCGGAGAGGTAACCTATAACGGTGAGAGATACATAGTATCGCCCGAGACCTGCCGCGGCTACGCCGACAAGAACTGGGGCAGAAACTTTACCTCACCCTGGGTATGGCTGAGCTCAAGCGACCTCACGAGCGAGCTGACGGGAAAAAAGCTTGAAAACAGCGTATTTGATATCGGCGGCGGCAGACCTAAGCTCGGAAAGATAACCTTCAAGGGCAAGCTTCTGTCTGCATTCTGGTATGAGGGCAAGGAATATGAATTCAACTTTTCCAAGTTCTGGACAGGGGTGAAAACAAAATTTAGCTGCCATGAAACGGATTTTGAGATCAATTGGCACGTCGAGCAGTGGAACAGACGCGATAAGATCATCTGTGATATAACCTGCAATAAATCCGATATGCTTCTCATAAACTATGAGGCGCCGACAGGTCAGAAGAGGCATAACAGGCTGTGGAACGGAGGAAACGGCAGGGGAACGCTCCAGCTTTTCCATAAGGGAGAGCTCGTCGACCGCATCGCTGTTAAGACCTGCGGCTGTGAGTACGGCGAATTCGGCGCTCCTGCCCCGGGCGTATAAAAAATATACTATAAATGAATCAGCCCTGAGGTTCACCGTCAGGGCTGATCCATTTATTTGAAATGTTTTGTTACTTTTTTTACTGACGGTATTTTTCTCGTAATTCATCAAGAGTTTTTGGCAACGTCTCCAAAGTGGAATAAGGTTCACGAGACATTTCGTTTATAACTGTAAATTCTCCTGTTGTAGTGTCATATGTGAAAACTGTCCACAAAGTGCCAGCTTGTTTTGGTACATCAATTGTCATATAAAGTTCATTGCCCTTAAAAATATTAACCTGCGCATGGGAATCTGCTAAAGAAGGTGAAGTAATATGCGTCATATTTAGCGAATCAGCTACAGCGTATACGAAAAAACCATCAACATTATTATTAACTAGTTCTGATGGGTGAATAATAATACTATCTGAAAAAGTACCTCCCAAATCATACTTATAACAAAAATCATCACGTCCATTATATATATTTTGGTAATAGTTATTAACAATTACTCTTGATGTCCGATTTGATGTTCCACAAAGGCCAACAAAATTAGCATCTGGTCTATCATGGTATGCAGCATCCCACGTCAAAATTATCCTAATATCGTCATTCTTGATACCTTTAATTACTTCCTTATTTGATTTGGAAACATGCATAGATATTAATGGGTTAACATAGCCTGGAACCATAATATTGTAAAATTCATATGCAAATCGTTCATCGTCAGATATATTATCTCGGTCGTCTATTATCTCCACGGTATAATCTCCACCATCTATTTCAGGTGTGATAAAATAACCGTTTTCATCAGTATAAACAACTAGTTCATCTTTTTCATGCGCTGTGTTATTTATCCCCTTATGAAAAACGAGCTTTATTCCTTCTGCCCCCGCTAGATGTCTATTGGGCTTTTCATATTGTATATATCCATCAGCATATCCCTTTGATGTTTTATCAACTCTATATACACTATAGTCACAAAAGAAAGCTGAATCCTTACTAATATCAATCGTCCTTTGAAGTAAGATAATTCCATTCTTAAATGCATATTGATTATATTTTCCCGCCGGGAGATTTGTAAAGCAATAAACTCCGTTTGCATCAGTAAATACATCAGCATGCGTTATACCCTCTAACCAGACATGAGCGCCTTCCACAGGTATATCGTTTGACGGATCGTTATCTGAATCCTTGAAAGTTATCTTGCCTCTAAGGTTTCTTGGCTCGGAAAAGCACTGTTCAATTGTATAATTGTAGAATGTGTCCGAATTATTATTGACTTTGATGTTTTCTTTAATATGAGTAAAACCATCTGATAATACTAATAAATCATAATTGTCTGGTTTAAGGTTAGTAAAGCTAAAAAAACCCTCTTCATCTGTTGTTGTATATAATTCATTATCTAACCAGACGTGTACACCCTTGAGAGGGATATTATTTGACCAGTCTGTATCATCATCTTCTATAACAATTCTGCCAGTTATAGAATGATTGCCTTTGTCATTTAACAGAATATTTGCATTATCAAATGCTCTATTTATTATTTTGAGTATATCTACTCCTTTAGGAATATTATCGTGTGGATCATTCCTAAGTAGCATTGCAATAGCAGCATGAAGAACATTTAATCTGACGTTGACAAAGGTTGAATCTTCATTATATCCCAAAACCAAAGATTCATACCATAAGCGTGCGAGAACATCTAAAGGTATTCCATCTTTTTCTTTCCACATTTTTTCGTCTATTTTTTCAGGGTGATTCATCAAATATGCCGTATGTGATATTATTGTACTGTTAATGTGTGCACCACCTTTATCTTCTTCACTGTCAAAAGATACAAAATAATTATCTTCTTCCAATTTAACCGGGTTTTTGGATTGATGCGGATCTGCGATATTCCTGCACATTTTTAAATACTTTTCTTCATCAAATACGTCTTTTAATTGTCCACCTGAAATCCATAGATTATCAGTAATCTTTTTATCTATTTCGACAAAACTGCCAAATATGTCTGCATAAGCCTCATTTATAGCGCCTGCAGCCTTTTCATTAGGACCATGACCTGTTAGCCGAAGGAAAACACCGTGAGTAAATTCATGGGCTACAATATCAAGACACCCTGCAGTGGTTGGCAGTTTATCGTTTGAATTATCAAAGAAAAAAATACATTTGTAAGAAGAGTCGAAGGTTGCATTATCCTTCATATTTTTTAAAAACGAATGAACTACTACCGTTATTTCGCAGTTATCGGCAATAACCGGAGTAATCCCAATTTTATCTTTATACCAATCATAAATATCAATTACATTTGCATAAGCAGAGATAGCTGTTTTATCTTGCTTTATTTCTTCGGAATGTATTTTATAGAAATTGTCATAACAATCAACAAAAGAATTATTATTGAAAGTATACTCATTTGGTAATCCACTGTTTAATATGCAAATATTTCGTGAATCATCCCGCAGATAATATATTTCATTACCGATTATAACTGGAACTACTCTATCATTTCCCAATTCATCCTTAAAACTTTTGCATTCATCGGAAGGAGAATTATTATACACCGCCGCGCTCTCAGCGTACAGCACCTCGCCGGTACTTGCGTCGACGTATAAGGTCTCGACTACATAACCCTCCGTACATGCGCTGTAAACGTATACCAATTTCGGAATACTCAAATATTCGTTCAGCGTATAGACGGCTAAGCCCTGCTCTTCATATGTATAGTCGCCGCTGTATTCGCTCGTAAGTTTTGCTATCACTTCCGCGGCGCTGAGCTCAGGCTCTGTTGAGATGCTTATTCCGGGCAGATAAGAGTTGTTGACGAAATCGGCAACTCCGTCCTTTGTTGTGGCAACGGTAATCGTTCGATATACTACGGGTAAGCCGTTATATATTTGCTGAAGGACATATGAATTAACGTAGTTTGAGATGTTTGATCTTATCCCGATCAGCTCAGATTCAGGATCGTCAATTTCAAGAATGCCCTTAATGCTCTCAAGTGCTTTTATAGCGTCGTCGCAGGAGTATACCTCAACGTTGGAGATTACTCCGTCGATATTGCTGATGATTCCGCTCTCGCTTATATACAGGTTTGGAACACACCCGTCCTCGCTGAACTGCGCCAGGTCATCGATACTGTCGCATAATACGGGAACGTTTCTGTTCGCTTTAATAACGGTCAGGTCGAAATCCTTGGCTCCGTTCTTGCCCTGATACGTCACCTTGGCTGTAAGCTTGACGTCGACGGTGCTCGCGCCTCTCTTTACTTGTCCGTTGTATTGAATAGCGTTTTGATTATTTGAGTACCACTTTACGGAGAAGCTTCTCTTATATCCTTCAACGCTAATCTCAGTGGGCAGCGTAACGTCCTTCGTTACGCACTCCGCACAGTCTCCGTCCGCATAGCCTATTCTTACCTGTCTCAGTACTTCATCAATTACGGATGAATCATCACTATCGAACAATTCTCCGCTTCCGATGATCGGTATAAAGCTAAAGCCAGCGTCTGCGGTTGCCTGAAGCTCAATTGATTTACGTAGCGACGAATCAGCCATGCGAGAAACGACGGCGGCGACTTCGCTTCTGCGTATGAAGCTGTCGGGAGAGAAGGTGCCCTTGGAATCGTTTCCGGCGAATATTCCGGCGCGATAGAGAAGGTAAACGGCGTCGGCATACGTTTCGCTTAGTGTAACGTCGGGTATGGCGTTGTCATCAACATTGTTGATAGCAGCAAGAGCGTCGGCGGGGAGGGAAGAGGAGAGGATAACGGCGAACTCCGCTCTTGTCGCCTTCTTGCTGTAGTCGGGATAATCGGAGGAAATGATACCCTTATCCTTAGCGTAGTCGACGTAAGCCTTATACCAGGGCTCAGTACGCGAAAAGGCGTCGGTTCCGGTCGAATAGATAGAGTGGATTCGGGATGCAACGGTAATAGCCTGAGCAAGAGTCAGATCGCCGTCGGGGTCAAATGCGCCGGAGCGATTACCGACCATGAGGCCGAGCTCATAGGCAGCCTTGACGTTGTCATAGAACCAGTCGCCGGGCTTAACGTCCTTGAACGTGGTATCGGAAAACGAGCGCTGCTTTGAGAAGTTGTCAAAGCTTCCGTCGCCGGCAGCAAAAGCTCCGAACGGAAGCATGCCCAGTATCATAATGATACCGAGGATGAATGAAAAAACTCTGCTTCTGCGTGACATGATTGTTCCTCCTTCAGTTCGGCATGGTAAATGCCAAAAATACCAATTTGAAATTATATCACTTTTCGTTTATATTCACAATCCATAAAATAGTAACAATAAACAACGCGCAAATATGTACAAAGTGCCCGATCAGCTTTCGCCGACCGAGCACTTGTTGACCGTAGAAAAACCAGAGCTTTTCTATATTCTTCAATTAAAAGAATCGCGAGAGCGCAAGATAAACAAGAGGGACTGTGGCGAGGGACAGAACGGTCGTAAACACGACGCCGCTTGAGGCGATGTCAGTGTTGACGTCATACTCCTTGCTGAGCATGGTGCAGAAAGAAGCGCACGGCATGGCGAGGGAGATGGTGATAATGCCAACGATCACGGAGTCGGTAAAGAAAAGCTTTGCAAGAACGAGCGCCGCAATTGGGAAGAACAGGAGCTTTGCCGTCAGGAGAAGCTTGATTTTTAGATCGCTAAAAATACTGGAAAGCGGATACTCAGCGAGGATCGAACCTATGATAAGCATAGACAGAGGGGGCGTTATTCCGCCGACGAACGAGAAGGTCTCGCGCAGAATGGCGGGAAACTGAATATGCGTAAAGTACATCAGGAGAGCGACGACGCTGCAAATTATTCCGGGAGACATTAGGCTTTTCAGACTGAAACGCGAAGAGACTTTCGTGGTGCTTTGAGGTGCGGCTGCAATCTGAGCCATCCGATCGCGGCCGAGCAGCCATACCCCGTAGGAATGTACAAGGAAATTAAAGGGCATATTCATAATGGTTAAGTAGAAGACTGCGACATCGCCGTATAGTGCCTGCAGAATGGGGATCGCCATAAAGGCGGTATTTCCGAAAATGAGCAAAAGCTCAGCGATACCACGTCTGTCGGCCTTGACGCGAAAAAGGCGGGTAAGCAGGTAGGCCGCCGCAGGCAAAAATATGTACATTCCCACGCTAAACAGCAGCAAGATCAGCACGTTCCCCTCAGTTACTGCGCCGGTGGACGAAAGTGATCCGAGTATAAGGGCGGGATTCGTAAGGTTGACGACCAGCGAGGTCATGCCCTTGTTGACTCTAGAGTCCAACATCCTGAGCTTATTAAGCGTAAACCCGGCAATAAGAAGAAAAAACAGCTTAAAAAGCGCGATCAAAATACCGGAAAATTCCATAAGACTTCTCCTAAAATAGATATCGTTTTTGAATAACTTGCTTGACAATGCTCTAATTTGGGATTACAGCAATTGCCAATGGCACCTGGGTTTTGCGATAAGATACGTTATCAGAGCAACAGGTACGGAGAGATTTATCGCCGATGACGCCGACGCACTAACTAATGAAATTATAGCAGAATACTTGAAATTTATCAAACAGATTTGATTATTCTCGGATAAGATATCCGATTTTTGCAGATCATGCTGTGAGGCTCCGTGACAGAATGAGGAATATCAAACGAAACAGCTCGTAACAAAAAAAGCCCCCGATAAACGGGGACTTTCTCTGCGTCGCCATGTTCTACACAGTGACGTGCAAGCGTGGCGGACAGGGTGGGATTCGAACCCACGGTATCTTCGACGAGGGTATCATTCCAAAGAAGACTTTGAAGAGTTAAGTGAGTTTGGCGAAATAATTGAAATACATCCATTGTCCTTGAATGGAGAGGAATAACCGTCCAATGCTGTTTTAGGCCAGTTCGACCCATGTCGAGTTGGCCTTTTTTTGTACATTGGACTATGAGATCGTCCAAGAATATAATCGTATTGACGGATTAAGACCTTTCATGAAAAAGAATGATACTCTTATCTTAGAAGTGCCGAAGTAAGTTCGGAGTTATCACGGCTCTGTCAGAAGAAGAACTGGAGCGGAGTTACGCAGAACAGCTTAGCGAATACCGTCCATACATCGTCCTCAGTCCTGCTTTCGGTGAAATCAGAACGGAATTCGTCAGAAACGAGAAGAAACATGCAATGCGACGGCAACGTTCAGAAAGCATCTTTGGGTTTGACGAAAATACCGAATCCGTCCATATAGAAATTGCTTGTCCGGGTACTGAAGAAGAATACTTAAGCCTGGAAAATCAGACAGAAGTAAGTCGGATGATTTCTGAACTTACAGAGGTTCAGCAACGGAGAATCAGAATGTATTTCTATGAAGGATACACTATGAGAGAAATAGCAGAAAAGGAAGCCGTAGGACTTTCTAAAGTGGAGAAATCAATATCGCAATCGATAAAAAAACTCAGAAAACAATTTGATCTGTAGGGGGTACAAAAGGCCTCTCCCAGTGGGTACAAATGAAAGGCTTTGTCTCACAATAAAACTGCCTTTCTAATCTAATACATTGGAGAGGTTTAGAAGATGAAAAATGTAAACGATCAGAAAGTTATGCGCGGCCAAATCTATTTTTATGACTTCGGTCTAAATGAAGGATCAATTCAAAACGGAACTCGTCCTGTTTTGGTGGTGCAATCTGATGATCTAAATGAGAACAGCACTACCACAGTAGTCGTCGCGATCACAACCGTCATCAAAAAAGCATATCTGCCTTCCCATGTTTATCTTGGAGAAGAATATGGGTTGAGTCGCCCTTCTATGGTGCTACTCGAACAAATACGAACAGTTAACCAAACTGAATTGCACGATCTCCTCGGGCAAATAACGGACGAGAGGCTTTTGAATAGGATTTCAAAAGCCATGAAAAAAACGTTGGGGCTTTGGTTTTATAACACTACTCGCAGAGGAGACATTCGTTGTTTATGCACAAAATGCTTGGCAGATTATAAGCAGAATAAAGACTACATTATCAGCAGAGTTGATCCGTTCAAGCGAAAGAAAGACCGTTGTGACAAATGTCAGAATTATGGATATGACTACTTTATTGTCGATAAAAGTATATCTCATTAATTCTGATAACCATTCCAGAAATCAGAGGGGTGACACGGCCAACTATGAAAAAGAACGAACTAAAAGAACTCTACCTGCTAATGTTTCCAGAGTATCCAGACATTATTACCACAGCACAACTCCAAGAAATGCTTGGTATCAGCCGAAGGCTCGCATATCAACTAATTAATGATGGAAGCATTCCTGGTATTTTAATTGGAAACACATACAAGATCCCAAAAGCAAACGTCATCAATTACTTCATTGACGAAAAAAATAATAAACCAACAACCTGACTTGATTAGAAGAATCATTTATAATTCTATTGATGGTGCCTCATCCTAATTTGCACATTTGAAAGGATTGGTCATACAAGGTAGAATAGGTCAGTCGGTACGGACCTGTCCTGTGTAGTCTAAGAAAAAGGAGGTAATCAAATGGTTGCAGGACATCTACAAGTAAAGAAAGGATACTACTACGTCGTTTTAAGCTATTATGACGACAGCGGGAAGAGGCACACAAAATATGTCTCAACTGGGTTGCCCGAAAAAGGCAACAAAAGACGTGCAGAGGCCGCATTAATCAAAATACGTAGCGAGTTTGAGCCGCCGGTTCACGTCAACGAGCTTCGCTCCGATATGCTATTTGCTGACTATTTGTTGGAATGGCTCGAAATTGTAAAAATGCGTGTAAAAATAACCACCTACGGATCATATTCTCAAATGACAAAGCAGACCATTGAACCGTATTTCCGTAAGTTGAACTTGTCACTTGCTCAAATCGAAGCGAGGCATATTCAGCAATTTTACTCGGAAAAACTCAAAACAGTAAAAGCAAATTCGGTGATTCATTACCATGCCGTGATTTATCAGGCCCTGAAATACGCAATGAAAACCGATCTTGTTCCTCAGAATGTAGCAATGAAGGTGGATAGACCGAAAAAGAACGATTTTCAACCTGTCTTTCTTGATGCTTCGCAGCTCGAAAAGCTTTTTGAAGCTGTCAAAGGAACTAAGCTGGAACTGATCGTTCTCGTTACTGCTTTCTATGGTTTACGGCGCGGGGAAGTATTGGGGCTGAAGTGGGACGCAATAGACTTTGAGCGGGATACAATTACGATCAAGCGAACTGTTACCACAGCAATGATAAATGGGAAAAACACGATTATTGAGCAAGACTCTGCCAAGACTAAATCAAGCTTAAGAACGCTACCCCTAGTTGGAAGCTTTCATAAATACTTTGAAGAGGTTAAGGCCGCTCAGGAGGTTAATAAGAGAGTCTGCGGAAACAGCTATAACTACGAATATGAAGGTTACGTTTTTGTTGACGAGATTGGCGACAGAATAAAGCCGAACTGGTTGACAACATCCTTTCCGAAATTTGTTGAAAGTCACGGTTTGCCAAGAATGCGCTTCCATGACCTCCGGCATTCCTGCGCGTCACTCCTGCTGGCAAATGGTGTCCCATTAAAGCAAATTCAAGAGTGGCTGGGGCATAGCGATTTCTCCACAACTGCCAATATATACGCTCATTTAGATTACAGATCTAAACTATCTTCTGCAAAGGCAATGGTGGATGGGATCGCACTACCTGATGCTGACCATTTTGGTAGCCGATGGGATGCGGCCACGGAAACAAAGCCTAACGGAATTGATTGTGATACGAATGAATGATTTGGGTTTTCTCACATGGTTCTGGAACTAAAAAGAATCCAGCTACATAATGGTAACTGGATTCTTGATTGGCGGAGGCGGTGGGATTCGAACCCACGGACCGGTTATTCGCCGGTTTACCCGATTTCGAGTGTTGTCTATCATTGGCAGATACGCGGTTGGAGCAGGTCGTTACGGGCAGCCTCGTGAAATGCCGGAACCCCAGGCACCGCAAGGGATTGCGGACATTCCGACCCGTTTCGGCCAGAGCTGATTTGAACCAGCCCAGAGTTCAAATAAAACCGCGTTCTTGCGTAAAAAGCCTCCGTTCTTGCGCGTTTGCAAGAAGTCAGGCAAGAAA
>JAEEGL015436619.1_pt1 | contig 19344 bp, 14 predicted proteins | sample 9134231 | NCBI WGS metagenome assembly JAEEGL01 (sample SAMN16246548, study PRJNA631951) | gut metagenome | biome: gut microbiome; feature: rumen; material: fiber-attached | host: Bos | place: Iran: Karaj | collected 2018-10
TGATGGCGATACTTCCCATGCTCGGAACCTCGGATATGAACCTGATGAAGGCGGAGTCCAACGGACCTTCCGTCGAAAGGATCGTGCCCCATGTCCGTGATACCGCAAGACTTATGTACGGAATGTATTTCGGAATAACCATCGCAGAGATACTGTCACTGCTCATCACGGGAATGGATCTATATTCCTCCGCACTGCTCACCTTCGGAAGCGTCGGTACCGGCGGCTTCGGCATGGTCAACGAATCCTGCGGAACTTATACAACGGCCCAGCAGAATGTCATCGCATTCTTCATGGCAGCAAGCGGAATCAACTATACTTTCTATTTCTTCCTGATATCGGGCAAGATAAAGGAAGCATTCCATATAGAAGAAGTCAAATATTACATCGGTATAATCATTGCATCAACGATCCTGATAGCATTCAATATCAGCAGGATCTACGGAAGTCTCGGAGATGCATTCCATCATTCGTTCTTCCAGGTTGCATCGATAATGACGACGACCGGATATTCGACCGCAGACTTTGATGCCTGGCCGGAGCTTTCGAGAACGATACTCATCATGCTGATGATAATCGGAGGCTGCTCCGGATCCACCGCGGGAGGCGTCAAGGTTTACAGGATCGTTCTTCTTATGAAGCAGTTCAGGAAAGAACTCTCTGTGCTCCGCCATCCCAGGGAAGTAAAGATGCTGAGAATGGACGGAAATACCGTCAAGGAATCGGTCATCAGATCGACCAACGTTTTCATATCAATATATTTTGTCATCTTTTTCATATCGCTCCTGTTCCTCAGCATTGAAAACTATGACTTTACAACGGGTTTTACGGCAGTCACTGCGACCATTAACAATATAGGTCCCGGACTATCGCTCGTAGGTCCGACTTGCAATTACGGATTCTTTTCCGTCTTTTCGAAAATAATACTGATATTCGACATGCTCACCGGAAGACTGGAACTCTTCCCGGTACTGCTTCTTATCAGCATGTTGCATACCAAAAGGAGATAAAATGGTCTACACTTTAACACTTAACCCTTCACTCGATTATGTAATGTATCCGGCAGCTTATCTGAAAAAAGGCGGAACAAACAGGTCGGAAAAAGAGGAGCTGCGCGCAGGAGGAAAGGGTATCAATGTATCGGTCGTGCTCAAGAATCTCGATGTTCCCACCAAGGCACTCGGATTCATTGCGGGTACAACCGGTGATGAGATAGAAGGGACTGTTCGTTCCATAGGAATCCGTACAGGCTTTATAATGCTCCCCTTCAAAAACGGAATGAGCAGGATCAATGTCAAGATAAGAGTTCCCTACGAAGAAGCGAGTGAGCGTGGATTCGAAGAGACCGAACTCAATGCGGCAGGCCCTGTTGTTGAGAACGGATCGGTCGATGAGCTCTGTGACCAGCTTGAAAGACTTTCCGAGGGGGATGTGCTTGTACTTGCGGGAAGCATGCCCACACAGGCACCCGAGGATATGCTCGAGAGAATCCTTTCGGCAGTTCCCGAAAATGTAAAGACCGTTGTTGATATGACCGGAGACAGGCTTAAGAGGGCACTTCCGTTTAAGCCGTTCCTGGTAAAACCCAATCTCGAGGAACTCAGCCAGGCTGCGGGACGCGAACTTAAGGATGAAAAGGAGATCATCTCCGAAGCGGAAAAACTCCGGAAGTCCGGAGCGGAGAATGTAATAGTATCGATGGGGGCGGACGGTGCGATCCTTCTGGACAAGACCGGAGAGATCCACAAGTGCAAGGCGCCCGAAGGAAAGGCACTCGGTGCGTTCGGTGCAGGCGATTCCATGACTGCCGGATTTATAAAGGGATTCCTGGATGAGCATGATTACGGATATGCACTTAAACTCGGGATAGCTGCCGGAAGCGCTGCAGTATTCGAAGGAAAGCTTCCCGACTACAATGAGATAATGAAGGTATTCGATGAAGTATAAAGGCCTTCCCGCTAATAAAGGAATAGTGATGGGACGCATCAGGGAAAGATCTGCAGCATCGTCATCTTCCGAGGAAACGGAAAGATACGACGCGGATCTTGAGAGGATGCGTTTTTTTGATGCACTTCTGGAATTCGAAGGCGATATGAAAAAGGTCGCAGCTTCCGCATCCAGTAAGGAGGGCAGGGAGATAATATCCGGCCAGATCATGATAGCAAGGGATCCCGTGCTTTCGGATGAAGTGACCGGGCTTATTGATTCCGGCAAAAGAGCGAAGGATGCACTTATCGAAGCATGCGGAAAGTATGAGGAACTTCTGAGGGCTTCCGGTGATGAACTGTTCATGGAAAGGTGCGAGGATCTTTTTGAGGTTAAGAGCGGCATTCTTACCCGCATGGGCGAAGCGGACGCATCCGTACAGGAGGAACTGAAAAACGACGGAGATGTCATATTTGCCGACAGGCTGAGTGCGGCTGAGATCATAGGCTTTCAGGATGACGGGATAAAGGCGGTTGTCATGAAAACCGGAACGGCAACCTCTCATGCTGCCGTGATTCTCCGCTCCATGGGCATAACCGCGGTATTTGGAGTTAACTTCGATAAAGAAGCGGCTTTGGGCGGGACTGAATGCATAGTAGACGGAAACAGGGGTGTTGTTATCGTTTCACCTTCCGACGATGAAAAGGCGGCATACCGCAAGGTCATCGTTAATTCCGGAGAAGACAGAAAAGCCGCAAAGGAGCCTTATGCACCAAGCATCACAATGGACGGTGTTACCATTGATGTGATGTGCAATATAGGATTCGAAAAGATACCCGGAATTGTATCCGCTTCGGACGGTGCGGGGCTTGTTCGTACGGAATTCCTATTTATGAACGGAAGCGTTATTCCGACCGAAGACGATCAGACCGGGGTTTACAGCCGCATAGCCGATTCCTTCGCCGGAAAGCCCGTGGTAATAAGAACACTCGATGCAGGCGGTGACAAATCCACAGTACATGCATCCGGCGGTCCTATACATGAAGAAAATCCCGCGCTCGGCGTAAGGGGGCTCAGGGCGAGCCTTTCCGATCCGGGATTGTTCAAGCGGCAGGTACGTGCGATACTCCGTGCATCAAACGGAAGGGACGTCAGTATACTTGTCCCGATGGTCACGTCGATAGGAGAGATACTCAAAGTAAGACATATAATAGAAGAGTGCAGATCGGAGCTCGGCGCTGAGAAGATTGCTTACAGAAGTGATATAAAACTCGGATGCATGATAGAGACTCCCGCGGCCGTTCTGTGTGCGGACAGCCTCGCCGGGGATGTGGACTTTTTCTCGATAGGAACCAATGATCTGGCGCAGTATATAATGTGTGCGGACAGAACAAATCCGCTGATGTCGGAACTGTGCAGCATATATCAGCCTGCGGTTCTGAGAGCCGTAAACAAGGTATGTGAAAGTGCAGCCGCTGCGGGTATTCCCGTTACCGTTTGCGGGGAGGCTGCATCATATTCGGATATGCTCCCTGTATTTATCGGAATGGGAGTGAAGTCCTTCAGTGTAGATCCTTACAGGATCCTCGAAACGAAGAAGCAGCTGCGCAAGCTCCATGTCTGGAGCTGTAAGGAGGTCGCACAGATGGTCCTTAAATCCGAGACAAAGGAAGATGTGGAGAAGCTGATCAGGTAAGGGAATTGAACCGGGAAGAAGCAAAACAGTACAAAAAAATGATTCTTACTCCGCCGGGCAGGCTTATCTTCACCCTTGCGGTCCCGACCGTGGTAAGTATGCTCATAACCATGATCTATAATCTGGTCGATGCGTATTTTGTCGGAAAGCTCGGAAAAAGTGCCAGTGCCGCGATAGGGATAGTGATGACATTCCAGACCGTATTCCAGGCCTTTGGTTTTATGTACGGCCAGGGATCGGGATCTAAGATTGCAAGACTTCTGGCAGTGGGAAAAAAGGAGGAAGCCGACCGCGTACTGACCCTGGGTATAGCGGCTTCTTTTATGTCGGGTCTTATTCTCATGCTGCTCGGGCTTGTCCTTATCGATCCGCTCATTCATCTCATGAGTACGGATACGATCTTCCCCTACGCCAAAACCTACGCTCTCTACATCATCATTTCCGGTCCCGTGCTTTCTGTAAGCTGTGTTCTCAACAATGTTATGAGGTATGAAGGCAGGGCGTTTTTTGCGATGTTTGGTCTTGTGTCGGGCGGTGTTCTCAATATGATCCTTGATCCGATCCTCATGTTCGGTTTCGGAATGGAGATACGCGGTGCCGCGATAGCAACCATGGTCTCACAGTTTCTGAGTCTTGGCATACTGCTCTATATGTTCCTTTCACACAGGGCGATCAGTTCAATCAATTTTAAATACCTCAAGCTTCCTTCGGGAGTGATCGCCGCAAGTGTATTCGATATCATAAAGACCGGTTTTCCTTCGCTGCTCAGACAGCTTTGCGCGACGCTTTCTACTTCAATACTGAATATAGTTTCAAAGCCCTTTGGGGATGCTGCGATGGCGGCTATGACTATAGACGGAAGAGTTCTGATGTTCATAGGAAGCACGATGATCGGAATAGGACAGGGCTTTCAGCCGGTATCGGCATTCAATTACGGGTCGAAGAAATACAAAAGACTTAAGCGTGCATGCTTTGTGACCTGGAGAGCCGGAACACTTCTTATGGCCGTGCTTGCTGTGCTGGGATTTATCTTTGCCGCAGATGTCATAAGGATGTTTGTGGAAGATGAAGAGATAGAACTTGTTGTGCATTACGGAGTCCCCGCACTCAGATTCATGTGCATAGCCGTGGTGGTTCAGCCCACGTCCGTGGTAGGCAACATGCTTTTTCAGAGCATAGGGGATTCGAAAAAGGCTTCCTTTTTGTCCATGTTAAGGTCGGGCCTTTGCTACATACCTCTCCTTATTCTGCTCCCTCCTTTCATGGGATTTTTGGGAATTCAGTGTTCGCAGATGGTCGCCGATATTTTGTCGGCAGTCATCTCCGTTCCTTTTGTAATAAAGTTTCTGAAGAGCATTCCGTCCGAGGATATAAGTACGATACAGGATGACAGATATGCTGAGTATGTAAAAAGTATGGAGAATATCAAAGATGTCTGATACTTCAAGATACAGGATAACAGGCATGAGCTGCGCGGCATGTCAGGCACATGTGGAAAAGGCGGTGTCCGGTGTATGCGGTGTCACAAAATGTGAAGTGTCGCTTCTTACAAATTCCATGAACGTGGAAGGAAGCGCATCGCCCGAGGATATAATAAAGGCCGTTGAAAATGCCGGCTACGGAGCACGCATAACCGAGGGAGGTAGTTCGGGAGCGGTAACAGAGGATGAACTTAAGGATACGGAAACCCCGAAGCTTATCCGCAGGCTTATCCTGTCTGTGATCCTTCTTATCATTCTCATGTACTTCAGCATGGGTGTGATGATGTTTGGATGGCCGGCTCCGGTGGGCCTCGTCCATACCGGCATTGTGGTGCTTGAAGCACTTCTTTCCGGGATCATACTTATCATAAACAGGAAATTTTTCATAAGCGGTTTCAAAGCAGTCATGCACAAAGCTCCGAACATGGACACGCTCGTTGCGATGGGTGCGGGTGTTTCGTACATATACAGCATCGTGACCGTCATCAGGGTCTTTAACATATGCCGTGAGGAAGCGATGGACCTTATGATGAACGAGCTGTATTTCGAGTCGGCAGCCATGATAGTCACCCTCATCACCGTCGGAAAAACCCTGGAAAGCTACAGCAAGGGCAGAACCACTGATGCACTTAAGAGCCTGATGAAACTTGCTCCCAAGTCGGCTGTTATAGTCCGGGACGGAAAAGAGACGGAGGTCCCCATCGAAGAAGTGAAGGTGGGAGACATATATGTGGTAAGGCCGGGCGAAAACATCCCTGTCGACGGAACCGTTGTAAGCGGAAGCAGCGCCGTCAATGAATCCGCACTTACGGGAGAGTCCATACCCGTCGATAAGGAAGCCGGTGACAAGGTCTCTGCGGCATGCACTAATCTGAGCGGTTTCATCACATGCAAGGCCGAAAGGGTCGGAGAGGATACCACGCTTTCCGAGATAATACGCATGGTCAGAAACGCCTCATCCACCAAAGCGCCGATCGCAAGAATAGCCGATAAGGTATCCGGAATATTTGTCCCGTCCGTAATGGGCATAGCGCTGGTTGTGTTTGTGATCTGGATGATCATAGGAGGAGGTCTTCCATATGCGCTTACAAGAGCGATCACGGTACTTGTCGTAAGCTGCCCGTGTGCGCTCGGACTTGCGACTCCCGTTGCGATCATGGTCGGAAACGGTGTCGGTGCAAAGAACGGAATCCTTTTCAAAACCTCCGCATCGCTTGAGGAAGCGGGCAGGAGCAGGATCGCGGTACTCGATAAGACCGGAACCCTCACAAAGGGAGAACCGGTGGTGACCGACGTACTCCCTGCGGCGGGGATCACGGAAGAGGAACTGCTGAAGAGGGCATATGCTCTTGAGGCGGGAAGCGAGCATCCGCTTGCAAAGGCAGTGATCGCATATGCGGAAGAGAGAAAGATATCATTAATAAAGCTGGATGACCTGCATGTTTTACCCGGAAACGGACTTGTGGGAACTGCGGACGGCCGCGAGATAAAAGGCGGAAACGCAAAATTTGCTTCGGATGGATGCGGAATTTCCGGAGAAATGAAAGCTTCTGCGACAAAGCTGGCTTCCGAAGGAAAGACACCGCTGTTCTTTTCGGAGGATGATAAGCTTCTCGGCATGATAGCGGTGAGTGACGTACTGAAAGACGATTCGGCAAAAGCGGTATCGGAACTTAAGAACCTCGGCCTCAGGGTTGTGATGCTGACCGGTGATAACGAACTGACCGCCGCAGAGATCGGAAAGCTCTCCGGAGTCGATGAGATCGTATCGGGAGTTTTACCTAGCGGAAAAGAATCCGTCATAAAGAAACTCCGCGAGCACGGAAAAGTACTTATGGTCGGAGACGGAATAAACGATGCACCCGCACTTACCTCGGCCGATACGGGAATGGCGATAGGAGCCGGAACCGATGTAGCAATAGACGCGGGTGATGTTGTGGTCATGAAGTCATCTCTTTCGGATGTTTGTGCGGCGCTGAGGCTTTCGAGAAAAACTCTCACGGTCATACACGAGAACCTGTTCTGGGCATTTATTTACAATCTTCTTCTCATTCCGATAGCGGCGGGAGCATTTGCCCGGATCGGATTGCAGATGAGTCCGATGTTCGGTGCCGCGGCAATGAGCCTTTCGAGTTTTACGGTATGTATGAATGCACTCCGTCTGAATCTTTTCAGACTCTGTGATGCATCCGGAGACAGGGCACCGCGTGATTTTGACAGAGAGAGCAAACTGTTGGATAATGAGGAAAAATCAGTTTTTTCCGATGTAAAGGAGACAGCTATGACCAGGACAATGAATATCGAAGGAATGATGTGCGCGCACTGCGAAGCTTCCGTTAAGAAAGCACTGGAAGCCGTAGAGGGTGTGGCATCTGCAGACGTATCACACGAAAAAGGAACCGCCGTAGTGGCGCTTTCATCGGAGGTATCGGATGATGTCCTTAAGAAGGCGGTCGAAGACAAGGATTATAAAGTGACCGGAATCGAATGAAGAGACTAAAGGTATCAAAGAAAACAAAGGCAGCATATTTCCTGCTTCTTGCCGCATATACGGTACTGCTTTTCGTGCTGTTCAGAAATCAGGCATTACATCTCGAATACCAGCACTACGGTTCGGATGTCGATGCTTATATTCTTGAAATGATGGGGATCGACAGCGGGTTTGATTTCCCGTACCCCGTTTATTTCATGCTGGGAAAATTCCTTGCACTGTTCTCAAATGTACATATGGGAGCGGCACTTTCCGCAACGATACTCAATTCGTTATCTCCCGCCGTGCTTTCGTATTTCATGCTTAAGGAGCTTGCGCCTCTCGTTCCCGAAAAGGACAAGAACAGGACGGCTTACGAGGGCTTTATCCTGCTGGTCACTTATTCCGTATTCTTCGTTTCGATGCTCTATCCTCCGAAGAATATCTATCTGCCCGGAATGACACTCAGAAATCTCGGGGTGTTCAGTGCCAATCCTTATTACAACCAGACATATCTTGCGGCAAGGGGATTTGCGATAGTCGCATTTTTCCTGTTCGCGCACATACTGACTTATTACGAGGACCATATCGATAAAAAGGAGTACATTGCCTTTTCCGTATTCCTTCTGCTGGCAACACTCACAAAACCGAGCTTTACCTTTGTTCTTGTATCGGCGGCAGCGGTTCATATGATCGTGAAGCTGATAATGTCCAAAAGGAAGAAGTTCAGGGAATTCCTCTGCCTTCTTGCAACGGCGGTTCCCACATTCATCACGCTGATCATACAGTTCGGAGGTGTGTTCGGTTCTTCTTCACATGCGGGAGAAGGAGGAGGCATCGGATTCGGAATAGGAAAGGCGTGGAGCGTTTATACGGGAAACATCGTGCTTGCGGTCATGCTCGCAAATGCGTTTCCCGGTGTGGTGATGCTCCTGAACCTGAAGCGTTTCAAGGACAACAAGATATTCCTTCTTGCCTGGGAAGTTATGATGGCGGGATTTCTTGAGTTCCTCTGTCTCTATGAAAAAGGAGACAGATTTGTCCATTGCAATTTCGCATGGGGATATATCTACGGAATATTCTTCGTGTTCGTGGCAGGCCTTATGCTGCTTATCGAAAATACCGTAAAGAAAAAACAGCCCAAATGGATGCTTGCATTCGAGTGGGCGGTTTATGTATGGCATCTCGGCTGCGGTATAGCATTCTTTGCGATGCTCTATATGGGAGGATACTTCTATGTCTGATAAGGCAAAGCGTCCTTCGGCCGCACATATAATATCGACGGTGCTGATCCCTGTCTATGTAGGTGCGTGCATCTATATGTACTTTATGTTCATGGGATGGACCGGCGGTTCGATTTACGAATCCGATCTTCCCGCACATATAAGTCTTGCGGTTGATGACGGACTTATTTATTCACTCATCTCTTTCATACTGATCGCACTTGACCGCATTCATCTGATGGTGCTGCTTCCGCTGATCCTTGGCGGTTTCGCATATCTGTCGGTGTATTTTACCTCAAAGCTTATTGTCGAGGTTACGGATCACCGTTTCGATATCTACACCGCGGAGATTATGGCGCTTTTCCTGAACCTCTTTATGCCCTGCTATATCAAGGGACTTTCGAGCGGACGCTATATGGGAATGCACACCTCATCCATATGGCACAATTCGACATATCTTATGATGAAGTGGATGGCGCTTTGGACACTGCTCATCTACCTGAAGATCGAGAAGGACGTAAAAAACAATCTGACGGCAAGATCGTTTATCCTTTTCACATCTGTTATGACACTTACGACTGCGGCAAAGCCTAATTTTTTCCTGGCGGCCGCTCCGGTCATGCTGGTATTTCTCATCGCAGATCTTGTGAAAAAGAACGCACCTGCAAAGAAGCTTCTTCTGTTCGCGTCTTCAGTCATTCCGTCGTTTCTTATAATGCTTCTGCAGAACAAGGCCCTGTATGATGTGAATGCAGGAAACAATCACATTATTATTGCGCCCGGAAGAGCGATGGGGGCACATGCTTCCAGTATCATCGCGGTAAGTGCGCTGTCTATCGCTTTTCCCCTTATGATATTGCTTTTTCACGTTAAGGACATTTTCAAAAACAGGATTCTTCTGTTTGCGTGGATGAGCGCGGGAGTCGGATTTATGCAGTATTTCATTCTCAGCGAAGAGGGTGCCCGCGATATGGATGCAAACTTCAGCTGGGGCTATGCTTTCACGATAATCCTTATCTTCGGAATATCCCTGATCATGTGGACAGAGGATATGAAGAAGCTTAAAACTGCGAGTGTACTCTCCAGGATATACCTGTCCCTTTGCGGGATCGTGCTTTTGTATCATACGTACTGCGGCATCCTTTTCTTCGAAAGGATAGTGCGCGGCGTTTCATATATGATGTGGGGATGATGCTCTGATGGATAATACTCCCGTAATCAGAAAAACAGAAAACCGTTTGCCTTTCGTCATATCCGCTCTATTGGCAGGATTTGCGATAACATATAAAACAACCGAAGCCGCCCCTTTCTGGGCTTACGGAAAAGTTACGCAGGATTTTATTATCGCAAGGATATATTCGACACTGGGTGATTATCAGTTTGATATGATGATTGCCGCGCTTTTATGCGGATGCGCGATGAAGCTGATTGGAGAAAGATCCGGAAAGCAGCTTAAGGGATATGTTCTTCCGATGATACTCGGACTTATCGTTGTTCTGGGAAGAAGCGCGAACGCCTTCGGAAATCTGTCCGGAATATTTGAGACCGTTCCGTTCATCATAAGATCTGTTCTTGCGGCCGCAGGCTTCGGGATCATATTCAGGTATGTATTTGCCCTTGCGGAAGCGGGGCTTGAGCGGGTTTCCTTAAACCGCAGCGAGAAGAAGATATTTGCCGGATTATTCGGAAAGCATATATTCCGGAATGTATGCCTGCTTTTGATGATCCTGTGGCTTCCCGTGATGATCCTTAATTACCCGGGAAATCACAATGCGGATTTCATCGGACAGCTTATGCAGACCACGGGAGATATGCCCTGGTCCGGACATCATCCTATCGTACTTACCGCATTCATAGGAATCTTCTTTGGTGCCTTCAAAGCTGTATTCGGTTATTACGATCCCGCGCTTTTTGCATGGATATTCCTGCAGGCACTGGGACTGTCCGCAGCTCTTTCTCTTACGATCACTTATCTTAAGAAGAAGGGGGCATCGCAATATCTTCTGGTCACGGTGCTCGCTGTATATGTTCTTTCGCCTGTATATTCCAATATAGCAACGACTGCGATCAAGGATGTTCCATTTGCCGCAGCCTGCATTTGGTACTGCGTCCTTACGGCAGAGTACTATGAGGATGTCAAGGCATTTGCCGGGAAGAGATCCTCTCTCATTAAGATCATCATCGCTTCCGTATTGATCTGCGTGTGCAGGAACAACGGCTCGATCATCGTTTTTGTAAACGGACTTGTGATGAGCGTTTACGGACTCGGCAAGACCCAAACGGAAGAAAAAGCCGATATTAAAATGCTAATCAAAAAGACTGCATTATTCCTGATACTTCCCATAGGCATTTACACCGCGTTTTCATCCGGCATCAAAGCATATGTGAATGCGGAAAGCGACGGACTTAAGGAGATGCTTTCGATCCCGATGCAGCAGACGGCTCTTTATATGACGAGATATGAGAGCGAGCTTACTGCCGAAGAGATATCATCCGTCAATGCACTTTTCGGAAATTACGAGGATATGATCGAAAGCTACGATCCGTTCATATCCGATCCCGTCAAACAGTATTACGATACGAAGGCATCGAATGAAACTGTATCGGGATATCTTAAGACCTGGTTTAGGATGTTCTTCAAACATCCCGGAACATATTTCGAATCATTTTTTATGAGTACTTACGGATGGTTCGATCCGGAAACCGACACATCCGTCAGATATGAACTGGACAGCGACTATTTTACCAGAACGGGATTGTTCGAAGGCGCGGACGAACTGCTTATTTATTTCTACCGCTATATAGACAGGATATCCTTCTTCGGAATGCTCCAGAGCCCCGGACTGTGGACCTTTATAATGCTCATCCTTATCAGGAGAAGGAAGGAGAACCTGCATCTTTATCCGATGCAGCTCATAACCCTGCTTGTGTGCATGGCGGGTCCATGCTTCATGAAGCATGCAAGATATGCGTTTCCCATAATGTTCACGATCCCGTTTATGATGGGATATGAAGGAACCGTAACCGCAGGAGAAAAGAATGAATCTGATATTTCTTGATATAGATATGACTATCTGGGATGAGATACTCCGCATCCCCGAAAGCACAAAGGACGCGATCAAGCTTGCCAAGGTTATGGGCAACAAGGTCTTCATAAACACCGGTCGTTCAAGATCCAATACAAGATACGAATCGCTCGAAGAACTCGGGATGGACGGAGTCGTAGCTGCGTGCGGATGCCACGTCGAGATAGAGGGCGAGATAAAATACCAGAAGCTCCTTACTCCCGATCAGATCAGAACTTCGCTTAAGGTGCTTTCGGATGAACATATGCCGGTCGTGCTTGAGGGAACGGAGAATTGTTTCTTTGATCCCGAGGATTTTCCCGATGATCCTTATGCAAAAACGCTCTGGGAATCGCTCGGCGACAGGGCCAGGAGGCTCGACACATTGACTGATGAAGATCCGATCAACAAGTTCAGCGCGGACATCACCGCGGAAACGGACTATGATGCGGTATGCGACAGGCTCTGCGGATTTCTAGATATGATCGATCACAATAATATTGTTGTCGAATTTGTTCCTGCCGGACACTCGAAAGCGACAGGAATGGAGATCGTCAGGAATTATTACGGAGTGCCTGCAGAGAATATCTATGCGGTGGGCGACGGAATGAACGATATGGAGATGATCAGAGCCGCGGCCCATGGAATAGCGATGGGACAGGGCAATCCTGAGCTTCTTATGGCTTCCGATTATGTGACGGATTCGATATACGAGGATGGGATATATAAAGCCTTCAAGCATTTCAAACTCATTTGACGTCATCGGTTTACTTAACATCCTTAACTCCTTGAATCTGTTTTCGTAAAGATGTATATTCGACTTAAGCACTAAGTTTTGCGCTTTATTGAGGGAGGTCAGTATGGATTTTAAACTTCATGCATCGATGATGTGTGCGGATTTCGGAAATCTTTCCGCGGAAGTCCGTGCTCTCGAAGAGGCAGGAATAGATTATTTTCATATAGATATCATGGACGGACGATATGTTCCGAACTATGCGATGAGCCTTAATGATATGAGGTATATCGCCAAGGCTACGGACAAGAATCTTGATGTCCACCTGATGATAGAGCACCCTATCAACAATATAGGACTGTTTCTCGATTGCCTCAGACCCGGCGATATCGTCTATATCCATCCCGAAGCAGAGTACCATCCTTCGACCACACTTCAGAAGATAATCGATAAGGGGATCATTCCCGGAATAGCTATAAATCCCGGAACCAGCGTCGAATCGATACTTGAGCTTCTGAGGATAGTCGACAAGGTTCTCGTAATGAGTGTTAATCCGGGAAATGCCGGCCAGATGTTCCTTCCCTATGTCGGCACCAAGATCCACACGCTTCTCGAGCTTCAGAAATCGATGCACTTTGATCTTATCTGGGACGGCTCCTGCACGATAGATAAGATACAGACTTACGGACCGATGGGAATGAGCGGATTCGTTCTCGGAACATCGCTTCTTTTCGGTAAATCCAGGAGCTACGCAGAGATAATCCAGGAACTCAGGAGTCTGAAAATATAATGAATGCGGCGATCATCCTTTCCGGCGGTTCCGGAAGCCGGATGGGAACTGAAATTCCAAAACAGTATTTAAACGCAGGCGGAAAGCCTGTGATCTCTTATTGCCTTGAAACCTTTGAAAGATCTCCCGAAACGGATGCGATAGTTGTTGTTGCTTCCGAAGAGTACAGGGATCTGATAAGGTCTCTTTTTTTGCAAAAAGAAAAATTCGCAGGATTTGCGGATCCCGGTGAGAACAGGCAGCTGTCTATACTCTCGGGACTCAATGCGCTTAAGGGTAAATTGAAAGATGACGACTGTGTCATAATTCACGATGCGGCCAGACCACTTGTGTCCGATGAGACGGTAAAGGAAATCTACGAGGCTCTAAAAAGCAGCGAGGCGGTTCTTCCGGTACTCCCGCTCAAGGACACGGTATATGAAACCGTGGGCGGAAGGGTCATCGCGAATCTTGACAGAAGCAGGATCTCTGCGGGGCAGGCTCCCGAGGGCTTCAGGTTCGGAAGGTATCTTAAGGCCAATGAAGATCTTCTTCCGGACAGGATCATGGAGATAAGCGGATCCATGCAGCCCGCCGTAATGGCCGGAATGGACATTGCCTGCATAGCGGGCGATGAGAATAATTTCAAGATAACTACACCCTCCGATATGGCAAGGTTTGAGGAGATGATCAGAAAATGAAAGCATACGTGCTTAAGGAAATCGGAAAACTGGAGCTTGATACGGTATCATCACCGGAAGATGACTGCAGTGGGATTGTCGGAACTGACTCAAGACCGTCGGTTGCGGAAGATGAGTGTGTTGTCGTAAGAGTACATGCCGCAGGAATATGCGGATCCGATATACCGAGAATCTATAAAACGGGTGCGTATCATCATCCTCTGATACCCGGTCATGAATTCAGCGGCGAGGTGGTTCATACAGGCAGTCGTGTGCCGGCGGGCATGGCCGGCAAAAGAGTCGGTATCTATCCGCTCATCCCCTGCATGCAGTGTGCTCCGTGCAAAAAGGGCATGTATGAGATGTGCAAGAACTATAACTATCTCGGATCAAGATGCGACGGCGGATTTGCGCAATATGTAAAGGTTCCATGTAAAAACGTCATAGAACTTCCGGACGAAGTTACCTATGAACAGGCAGCAATGCTTGAACCGTTATCGGTTGCACTTCACGCCATAAAGGAATGCGGCCTGGATCTGCAGCCCGGGGATGCCGGTAAGGATATCACGATAACCGTATGCGGGCTGGGAACAATAGGAATACTTACCGTGATGCTCCTTGGGTGTTTCGGTTACAGAAATATCCTGTGTATCGGAAATAAGGAATTCCAGAAAAGAAAGATCCTCGAACTCGGCATAGCCGAAAATAATTACGCCGATTCCAAAAAGGAAGATGCCGCAGCTTTCATAATGGATAAAACTGAGGGCCTTGGCACCGATGTCTTCTTTGAATGTGTCGGAAGAAACGAGTGCGTCACACTCGGGCTGCGGACTCTTTCCGCGCGGGGCAGGCTTCAGCTTGTCGGAAATCCCGCTTCGGATATGCTTCTTTCAAAGGATGATTACTGGAAGATACTCAGAAACCAGTTAAGGATCACCGGAACATGGAATTCTGCTTTTACCGGAAAAACGGATGATGACTGGCATATTGTTCTTGATCTTATAGCAAAGAAGATCATAGATCCTTCAAAGCTTATAACCCACCGCTTCGATATGGACAGCCTGGGTAAGGGTTTTGAGATGATGAGAGACAGATCGGAGGAATTCATCAAGGTCATGTGCCTGATGTAAAGTAAGATGCTGACAGGTTCGGAAACTTCCAAGGGAATAGGGATAGGAGTTGCAAGAGTCCTGGGGCTTACGGAAATTACAGAGATGGTTTCCGCGGGCTCCGTCGATTCATTTTTTACTGCGCTCAGATCCGGAACGGTTCTTGTCGCAAATCATCTGACTCCGTATATGGTTGCCAGACTGAAGGATTGCGGTGTGGTGGGTTTCGTGTGTGAGACCGGAGGAATGACTTCGCACTCCGCACTTGTGGCCCGCAGCATAGGGCTTCCTTCAGTATTCGGTGTGGCAGGTGCGACGATTGCGATAACGGACGGTGACACCGTCATAGTCGACGGCATAAACGGCTATGTTTATGAAAAACCCGCATCGGATCTTATAGAGGAATTTGCGTCAAGAAAAGAAAAATATCTTGAGTCGAGAAAGGAACTGGAAAGATTCTGCTCGATGAAAACCCTTATGGCCGATTCCGAAAGTGCCGAGGTTTTCTGTAATGTGAACGATATCGTCGATGTCATGCATTCACTCGACAGCGGCGGTGAAGGCATAGGACTTTACAGGACCGAGAATTTTTTTGCGGAGCTCGGGCACGCACCGAGTGAGGAAGAACAGGTCAGGGCATATTCACGTATCGCCCAGGCCATGGACGGGCGTGAGGTTGTGATCCGCACACTTGATATCGGGGGAGACAAGAGCCTTCCCTACATTGATATGGAGATTGAGAGCAATCCTTTTCTCGGATACCGTGCGGTAAGATACAGTCTCGGAAACAGGAAGTTTTTTGCGACTCAGCTAAGGGCAATCCTCAGGGCCAGTGCCGTTGGAAAGATTTCGGTCATGATACCAATGATCACCTGCGTGGATGAGATGAGGGAAGTCAAGGCCCTTATCTATGAGCTCAAGAGTGATCTCAGGGATGAAGGATATGAATACGACGACAATATAAAGGTCGGTGCTATGATAGAAACGCCTTCCGCGGCGATCATATCCGATATGCTATCCCTCGAATGCGATTTCTTTTCGATAGGGACCAACGATCTCGTGCAATACACCATGAGCGCCGACAGGGGAAACAGGAATGTTGCATACCTGCAGTCGGTAACCCAGCCTGCCGTGCTGAGGCTGATTAAGACTACGATAGAGAATGCCGGTAACGCAGGCATACCGATATCCGTCTGCGGTGAAGCGGCGGCGAATCCGTTACTCGTTCCGATACTTGCCGGAATGGGATGCAGGAGGTTCAGCGTTAATCCGGGATCGGTTCCCGAAGTCAGGAGAACTCTTTCCCTGTGGTCCGTAAGCGATGCGGAAAAGTATGTGTCCGACATACTTAAGATTCCTTCGGATAATGAGATAAAGGAATATATGCGCAATAATATGCGCATCTGATCAGTATGAAGACCGGAAGAACTGCTTTTTTTATCCTGCTCCAGCTTTTCGGGGCACTTATCTGGGGACTGGCCTTTGCATTCCAGAGCATCGGAATGGAAAACACCGGCCCCTTCACCTTCAACTCAGTCAGATTCATGCTTGCCACGGCGGTGGTGTTCGTGTTCTCGATATTTACGGATGCCGGACGCAGAAGAAGATCTTCACGCGCAGGTGAATCCGGGATTTCCGCGGACGGGATGGAGCATTCATGGAAGTCGGCGGGACTCTGGAGGACCGGTATAGTCATAGGCATACTTTTGTCCCTTGCAGGAAATCTTCAGCAGCTGGGGATCCTGTACACGGACTCGGTGGGAAAAGCAGGATTCATTACCGCCATGTACATTGTCCTTGTTCCGGTATGCGGGATCTTCATGAAAAAGAAGATAAGGCCCGTGGTGTGGGCAGGGGTTCTGATCTCGGTATTCGGTCTGTATTTTCTCACCATGAGCGGTTCGTTTTCTTTTTCAAAGGGGGATATCCTGCTGATGGCCTGCGCGGTGATGTTCACTCTGCAGATACTGGTCATCGATTCGGGAGCGTCCAGATACGATAATGTCAAGCTTGCGTGTGTGGAGTTTCTTACCGTTTCCGTAACTTCGGGTATTGTCATGCTCGCTGTGGAAAGCCCGGATATGAAGTCGGTCATTGCGGCCGCGGTCCCGATCCTGTACACGGGTATTTTCTCCGGGGGAGTGGCTTATACGATCCAGATAGTATGCCAGTCCAGGCTCGAACCTTCCACCGCATCCATACTTATGAGCTGTGAAGCACTTTTCTGTGTTCTTGGAGGTTACGTGATACTTCATCAGAGACTCACATTCAGGGAGATCATCGGAAGTATACTCATGTTCGCGGCAATCCTTCTGGTACAGGCATTTCCGGCAAAAGAAAAATAAAACGGAAACCTTAAGGTTTCCGTTTTTTGGTCCGATATAAAGTTCAAAGATAGATCCTGTAACCGTGCTACGTCCCGGCCACCGACGGTTTCGGTGAAGAGGGCGGATAGGAGAGGGATTTATTTCGTGGAAGAGCTTCCGGTGAGGGGATCGTCCGTGTAGGAATCCGCAGAAAAGCTTATGCCTCCCGACATAAGGTCATCACCGGCTACGGCTGCTTCTTCATCGGCTTTACCGTTAAGTATATTCTCAAATTCTTTGGCAGAAAGATTTTCGAAATGTCCGGCATCTTCAGGATGTCCGGGCATTTCTTCTTTTGCTCCGTTGCTTATGGACATAAGGATCTTGTCGATCTCGGACATCTCACCGCTTTCGGCCATTTCTTCTTCATCCGAGGTAATGCTGACGACCCGGTTTCTTCCGCTGTTCTTGGCGATATAGAGCTTGTCGTCGGCGTTCTTTATGAGGGTGTCCACATTCTGCTGTCTGTCCCATTCGCTCACGCCGAAGCTCATTGTGACCTGAATGATGTAATTGTCGTATCTGATCTTCATGGCGCGAATCTTCTCGAGCAGGCTCCAGAGGGAATTTTCCGCCATGATAAGGCTAGTCCTGTCGAAGACCAACAGAAATTCCTCTCCGCCCCATCTTGCGACGAAGCCGCAATTCTTCATATGCTCCCTGATCGTGTCCGCAACCTTTATGAGAACCTCGTCACCGGCATCGTGTCCGTATGTGTCGTTGACTGATTTGAAGAAGTCGATATCACCTATGCAGATACAGAAGCTCTCGGAGCCGTTTTTGGCTTTGCTTATGATGGGACCCAGCTTTCTCTGTGCGGATCTTCTGTTAAAAAGACCGGTGAGCGGATCGGATTCCATCATGTTTCTCATGGACCTCTGCATGGAAAGAACACTTTCGCCGATCTCCCCGAGCTCGTCGCGGCGGGTCAGTACGTGTTCGTCCAGGACGGCCGTCTCATTACCGGAAGAAGCATCCTTGACGAATTTGAAGATGCTCTCTATTGAGACGGTCATGGGCTTGGTTATCCTTATGACGATGAATATCATAAGTGCCGTGAGAACTGCGGCGATGGCTATGAGCATCAGTATGTATGTGCGTATTGTCTTGTTAACGTCCGATGCGGGACGCGCCGCTGCGATCATGCCCTGGATATTGCCGTGGCTTGAAACAAGTGGCATATAGTAAGTGAAATAGGGCTTTCCGAAGATCATCGTATTGTGATAGAAGGCCTCTTTTCCCTCCACATAGACAGCGGTCTGGATCTGGGAAGCAATGCCCGTGCCGACCATCCTGATACCGTTTTCATCCGTAAGTGTGGTGAGGATGCGGGTATCCTTGTAGAATAGCGTAATATCCAGCCCGGTGGATTCCTTGATGGTGTCAACAACCGAGTAATCGCTGGTTATGTCCGTATCGCCTTTGTAGAGATAGAGGGAATCGCTGCCTGTCAGCCTGTAATCGCCGTAGTATCTGGCGTCCATGAGGAGCTGTGTGCTCATGCAGGCGTCTTTCAGCTCTTTTTCCGCGGAATTGTAAAGAATGCCGGTAAGGAACGGAATGCCGGCAATGATGATGAAAAGGGCAAAAAGAACGACGGGAAGTATCGCTACTCCGTACATATGTCCCGAAATAGTGCCTTTTCTTGACCTTTTATGCTTTTCCGCCCTGGGTTTAGAATCTGATTTTGCCACTTTTGGTACCCCCTCCAAAAATTACCCATATATTATATATTTTTGCGGTCCAAAAAACAATGCAAAAGCCCCGTTAATATTGACATTACAGCCATTTTACACTAAAATCGCATATGTGCATTTATATCTTAA
>JAEEGL016830466.1_pt1 | contig 19344 bp, 14 predicted proteins | sample 9134231 | NCBI WGS metagenome assembly JAEEGL01 (sample SAMN16246548, study PRJNA631951) | gut metagenome | biome: gut microbiome; feature: rumen; material: fiber-attached | host: Bos | place: Iran: Karaj | collected 2018-10
AGATTGAAAGAAGCTCTCAATTCTTCAAAAGAACCTGAATCCATGACTGAATAATATTACGAATAAATAAAACAAACAGGTCGATGTGAAATCACGTTGACCTGTTTTTCAGTGCATTTTATTCTTGTTTGTTTTGTTCGCTATTGTTTTCTTCTTTATTGGTTTCTTCGCTCTTGTTTTCTTCGTTATTGGCTTCTTCGCTCTTTTTCTCTTCGCCTTCACTGGGCTTACCATCTATTGAATCTACAACTTTTTTGGCAGTTCCGGCAGCAGCTTTGCCCAAAGATTTTCCTGTATAACCGAAGCTGTGACCAACTTCACTCCAGCTCTCTCTTAGTCCGGTTTCTTTCGGCTCATTTGGATCTTTTTCTTCGTCCGAAGTCTTGTCATAGAGCTTATTTATTCCGACTTTAGCTGACTTTATAATAGCTTTTCCCAGTCCGGTAAAAGATTTTCCAAACCCTTTACCTGTATTTTTCCAATCATCTTTTACACTCATAGTAATAATCTCCAATAGTATCAGAGTTCAACAACAATTCTGTGTGTCTTTTTGTCGTTGAAATTCTGAATTGTTTTAACAAATGGTTTTCCGTCAACACTGAACTTTGTGTTCTTAGTTACTCTGTTTTCTCCTGTTACGGATTTTACAACAACAGAATACTTTGTGCCTTGGAAATTGATTTTATACTCATACTCTTTCTGGTCATTTCTCAATATAGGATTGATTTCAATCTCGTTTCCTTTGATTGTAAAACCAACTAGTTCCATGATACTGAGCATCAGCCAGCTGGCTGTACCTGAGAGCATAGGACCGATGTTTTCATTTGTTTCCGCATTAATATATTGAGTGCAGAATCTCGGATTTCCTTTTGTCTTGTATGGATGCTCCATTGTCTTATATGGCAATACAGTATCAAAAGCGTAATCAGCCAATTCCATAAGCTTTTTGGACAATTGTTTATCTTCAACTTGTTTAGCTGCTTTTATGAATGCTGCGCTTGCCATCATTTCGGCATGCTTGAACACGCCTCCGTTTTCTCTGTCGCCTTGGAAGTACGGGGAAGTTGTAGCATCACCCTGAATTCTTCCAAGTGCACTCGGAGAACACAACTTGATTCCGGCATCAATTTTCAGATACTTTTCAATTGATTCTACCATTTTAGCTATCTGGTATTCATTTGCAACTCCGCTGAGTACAGACCATGAAAAAGAATTGAGCCAATATGTTCCGTCGATATTATCATCTGCTGACAGACCATCGCCTTTTCCGCCAAGATAAGTAAACTTATCACTTGAGTTAATAAGGGCTCTGGCATAGAAATCATGTTTCCATGAAGACAGTTTAATCAGATCTGAATAATTTGATGATGCTTTTTCAATTAGTGAAGCTCTCTTTTTGTCTCCGACAATTGAACAAAGCTGGGATAAATTGTCCAGAGCCAATTTAGTTAAGAATGCATTCATTACGCTTTCTGCATCTTGTGAAATGTATCTGCTGCCAAATTCCTCATTGTTCTTTTCGAGTTGTTCTTTATATCTCTTTTCTTTTTCCGGACCATTGATCCAATCCGGATTAAGTCTTAATGTATCATTCCAGTCTGCCTTGTCGAGAAGAGGTAAACCATTCTGGCCAATACTAATATTCGTGCTGTAATTAATGATGGCAAATAAAGTGTCAAAAACGGTTCTCTTTTCATCGCATCCAGCCATCGGGTATTCTTCAAACAGAAAGTCAGTGTCATTAGACAGTGTCACATATCTGTAAACACCTTGGATCAGCCACAAAGCGTCGTCTGAGCAGTCACCTGGTTCTTTTCCGGTTGAGTAGAAATTGTGGTTAGCATATCCGAATGGGTAAACATTCTGTACCCATTGCACTAGCATGGATTTGGCTAGAGAAGCATTGCCCATGCCTACAAGATAGTGCATGGATGCAAATAAATCCTGAATCTCCCTGAATCCGATTTCTCTAAATGCCTTTTGGGTCCAGGCAAAAGATCTGGAAATGAAGCTTTGATAATAAACCTGGAACGGGAGGTTGTTGTTTATATATCCGTCATAGAGATAATCTTTTGTTTTTACTTGCAGGAAATCCGAATACTTAGCCGTGAATCGTTTTACTGAATCGAATGCTTTATCAAATGATTCACTTTTAACATATTTCTTTGAAAACTTTGACAAAGAATCAAGGAATGGTTTGTCATCACCATTTGGTATATATGAATAGCCTGTATATTCTTCGCAGGTAATTTCGCCATGCGCCTTTATTTCAATGTCCTTTGATACAGCAAAGAACGGGGCAATCTTCATTGTCAAGCTGGAAGGTAAAAATGCAATGTTTTCAGGATGTTCTACTGTTCCGTTTCCTACAAATTCTTCGTAATTTGTACAATAGGAATCCATGTATTTTTCATCCGAAACCACCATTGCAAATCTCTTTTGTGTTTTGAGATAATTCGGGTTAGGTTTTGGGGAAAGGGCTATTGCATTTTTGTTTTCGTCATAAACCACTCCGCCTTGCCATGTTACGCTAGCATAAATAATGTCATTCATGGCGGACTCCGGACTGGCAAGACCAAACATTCCGGTGAAAACAACAGAGAGTTTTCTAGATTTGTTCTGGGTATTATGGATTGTAACTCTCTGAGTTTCAATTGCATCAGGCATGTCTTTTTCAGATGGGAGGATGAATATGGTTCTTGTTATTCTCAGTCCGTCTTCTGTTGTATATTCATATTCAGAGTAGTTTTGACTATGCGTGCAAGTTGCTGTTTTAACATTAGTATTTACATCAAGTGAAGAAAAAATCTGTTTTCCGTTTTCACAAATATATATTTGTCTGTTTGAGGGTTCTCCATTTTGTTCAGGGTGAAGATTGAACAATGTACTAGTAACCTGCCTTGAAGCGCCGGCTCTGAAAGAACCTCTTCCGAATGAGTCGAGTGCACCTTTAGGTGTAGTCAACATAGGAGAAGGGAACCCGCATCTGTTTCCAATGAGAAGATTGACATCATAATGAGTGCCTATCTTGTTCAGTTTCAAGTCTAGTACGTGTTCACCATTTGGCCTGATTAAGCCTGGAGCAAGGATTATTTTGCCATAAACAGTCCTGATCGCATCATTTACTTCACTTGGGATAACAATTTTCTCATTATTATCTGTAATCGCAACTATTTTCTTATTCATTACAGAGACAAGCAGACTGTCTTCGCCTACTGAATCGACAAATGTCTTTACGACAGGATTGTTTAACATGTAGCTGCATATAGGTGCTTCATAATCAAGTCTGTCAAAACATAGAATTCTATTTTTGCTTGAATCAAGATAAACGGCATCACAGATGCCGACAATTTTGGAAAATACCTTTTCAGGTCTGATTCCACCATTGCTATACCTATCTCGAGCTGTTTCAACTACAAGTGCCATAATTACTCCTATTAACCAAGTGCAACATCGAGCGCCATCATCAAAGTAAATCCGAAAGCAAAGAATATGGTGCCCATGTTTGAGTGGGTTCCTTGTGCCATTTCAGGAACGAGTTCTTCTATTACAACATATATCATTGCACCTGCTGCAAAACCCAAGAAGTATGGAAGAGCAGATGTGATGAATGAAATTGCGAGCATTGTCAAAGCGGCTGCAATAGGTTCAACTACCCCTGACAAAACTCCATATGCAAATGACTTGCCTTTGCTTGCGCCTTCTTTGAGCATTGGCCCAGATACAATTGCGCCTTCAGGGAAGTTCTGAAGTGCTATTCCTATAGCAAGCGTTAGTGCGGCAGACAGAGAGATTGTTTCTTCTCCTGACATCCATGCTGCAAATACTACACCGAGTGTCATTCCTTCAGGAATGTTATGGATAGTAACAGCAAACATAAGCATTGTTGTATTCTTAAGTTTGGATCTGACACCTTCTTTTTCATTTGTGTTAAAGTGAAGGTGAGGAGTTAATCTGTCTATTGCCAGCAAGAATAGAATCCCTACCCAGAAACCAACTATAGCAGGCACAAAAGAAAATTTCCCCATGCCTGATGATTGTTCCATTGCGGGAATAATCAAGCTCCAGATAGATGCTGCTACCATTACTCCGGCAGCAAATCCTGTAAGAGCTTTTTGTAATTTTTCGCCCATTTCCTTTTTAAGAAAGAATACACAACCGGCTCCAAGCGTTGTGCCTAAAAAGGGAATAAACAAACCTAGTAAAACATTTTCAACCATAAATGGTTACCTTCTGATAATTTTGATCAATAATAGATTATTTGTACTGAGCGAGCATTTCTTCAACAATACTCTTAATTTTTGTAGCTGCTTCATCAATTGGAACATCAAATCTTGCAGATTTGTCTCTGTAGCTTACTTCTATTGCGCCTCTTTCGCAAGTCTTAGGACTTACTACAGCTCTCAGAGGAATTCCATAAAGATCAGCGTCAGCAAACATAGCGCCGGGTCTAACGTCTCTGTCATCATATAGAACTTCAACGCCTAAGGAATCAAGGTCACTTGCCAATTTATCTGCTACGCCAGAAACTGTTTCATCATCAGCTCTCAAATTGCAAACTTCAACTTGCCACGGAGCTATTGACATAGGCCAGATAGGACCGTAGTCGTCATGGCTTTCCTGACAAATGGAAGCAGCAAGTCTTCCTACGCCAATTCCGTAACAACCCATGATCGGGTTTTGTCTATTGCCGTCTTTATCTATGAATTCCATGCCCATGGACTTAGTATATTTTGTTCCGAGCTGGAATATGTTTCCTATTTCAATACCTTTTTTGATTACTATTGAATGTTTTCCGCAAACAGGGCATTCTGCGCCTTCATAAGATTTTGCAAAATCTGCAATGTCTGCATTAGGACAGTCTCTATTCAGATTGAAACCAGTGTAATGGTAATTAACTTTGTTTGCTCCGCACACTAGATTCTTTTCAGCGACAAGGGATTTATCAAAAACCATTCTGCAATCGGCTCCATTAACCGGACCAATGAATCCTTCAACTATTCCAGATTCAGCAGTAATTGTGGCAGCAGGGTGAATTTCGGACTTTAGATAATTTCTGAGTTTTGTTTCATTTACTTCAAGATCGCCTCTTAAGAACGCAATGATGTATTTGTCTGTTGCGTTTTCCTGGTAAACAACTGCTTTACATGTTGATTTAGGGCTTCTGTTTAGAAGTTTAGTCAAATCTGCAATTGTTTTTGTGTTCGGGGTTTCTACAAGCTCAAGAGGAGCTTCTTCAAAGGACAAATCAGGCTCAACTATGCAGTCAGCTGCTTCCATATTTGAACTGTATCCGCATTCAGGACAAATGACGAGAGTGTCTTCACCAATATCTGTCAAAGACATAAATTCATGAGAAACGCTTCCACCCATCATGCCTGAGTCACTCTTAACAGCTATAAAGTCTTTTAATCCGCATCTGTGGAATATTCTCATATATGCGTCATAGCATACTTGGTAATATGCTCTCAAGTCTTCCCAACTGGTGTGGAATGAGTAAGCATCTTTCATTGTGAATTCTCTTACACGGATAAGTCCGCCTCTGGCTCTAGGTTCATCTCTGAACTTTGTTTGGATCTGATATATCATGTAAGGATATTTTGTGTATGTCTGAGCAGCAACTCTGCACATCTGAACAGAAGCTTCTTCATGAGTCATACCTAAAACCATGTCAGTTCCGGTTCTATCTGTGAATCTGAGCAATTCGCTTCCTATTGAGTCATATCTGCCTGATTCTTTCCACAGAGAAGCTGGCATAACAACAGGGAACAATACTTCCTGTCCCCCTATGTTGTCCATCTCTTCTCTCATGATGTTTTCTATTTTTCTTGTGATTCTCTTTGTCGGTGGATAGAGTGAATAGATTCCTGCTCCTACTCCCTTAATATATCCGCCTCTGACCATTATTGAGTGGCTCTCTATAGTACAATCTGCAGGTGCATCTTTAAAATGCTCTCCTACCAGTTTAGATACTTTCATTATCATGATTTGTTTTCCTCTTTACTTTTTGTATATTTCTTCTTTTAAGATCCCGACATAAGGAAGGGCTCTGTAATTTTCATCATAATCCAGACCATAACCGACGACAAAATAATCCGGTATTTCACGACCTACGTAGTCCGATTTAAAGTCAACTTCACGTCTAGATGGCTTGTCAAGCATGGTGCATGTCTTAACACTGCATGCGCCTTTTTGTTTGAGATATTTTACAAGATAAGACAGTGTCTTTCCTGAATCTATAATGTCTTCAATTATGAGGATATCGCACTTGTCTATGTCTTTTCTTCTTATGTCAAGGATAATATCTATAACACCTGTGGACTTTGTCCCTGAACCATATGAAGAAACTTTCATAAAGTCAATTTGTACGGGAATGGAGATTTTTTTCATCAATTCCCCCATAAAAACCACAGAACCTTTAAGTATTCCAAGTAAGAGCAAATTTTTGCCCTTGTAATCCTTGCTTATTTGATTTGCCAAACCTGTTACGATATCGTTCAGTTCCTGTTCGGATATTAATACTTTTGCAATGTCCTGATTCAATTTAGTCTGCCTCTTTCTCGTAATAATATATTGTTATACTGTTTTCGTTTTCCGCTAGATTGTCTTTTGGCGGATAGCCCGGATACCATACAACTTCATTGTCAAGTTCAAACACCGGTCGGATGTTTCTTTTGTAATCCTCTAACCTTGTGCTGAATTTTTTGATGTTTCTTGTCATCTTCCAAAACTTGTATGAGTCTTTAGCAGTCCAGCTTCTGACCAATAGTTTTGAAATGTCACTTTTATTGAATACAGCCTTTCCGACTAAAGCATATCCCGGTTCATCATTTTCTTTGTCTGAAATAATAAAACCTTCTTCAAATCTATCAAATGAAAAGGTGTGACAATACTCAAGTCTATAGTCGTTTTGAAGATCAGACTCTTTAACCATGATGAGCATTCCGTCTTTTATTATTGCTGCAATCTTGCCGGGCAAAATGCAACTTGTGCCTTCCTTTTCGCTTGACAGCATATTCAAAACGGAATCAATGTGTTTTTTCTCCAGAGTATTGCCATAAATAATGGTTACAACTCTTGAAGAAATAGCTCTGTGTGCCTGGTTAAGTTCCCTTACAGGAAAACCTTTAGGTGAGACGTGTTCACTGTAAAAAGCTCTTGACTGACTGTCTAAATAATCGCAGTCATCTGACACTATATCTGACAGTGAAGATACATTTGATTCAGCATTTGAGTTAATATGTTTTAATCTCGGTACAATTTCACTGCGTATAAAGTTTCTTGTGTAGTGAGTATCCATATTTGTCTTGTCTGTGACAAAACTCAATTTATTCTTTTCAATATACTCAATTATCTGCTGGCGCGTTGTTTTTATAAGAGGACGGATAATTGTGTGTGTTCCTAAGGGTCTAGAATAGGGAATACCCCTGACCCCGTTTATTCCGCTGCCTCTTACACAGTTGAAGAGCACTGTTTCAAGATTGTCGCTTGATGTGTGAGCTAGAGCAATATATTTTATGTCATTGACATCTGCACTTTTTTTTAATATCTGGTATCTACAATTTCTTGCTGTTTCTTCAATTGCGTGTCCTTTGGACAACTCCAGAACATTAACTCTTTCAGAATAGAAATTGCATCCGTATTCTTTGCAGATGTTTTTGCAAAACTCTTCATCCGAGTCAGCGTCTTTTCCTCTCAACATGTGATTGACATGAACTGCATAGACTCTGTCTTTTCCCAGTTCTTTAACTAAGCAGTCAAGCAACACCATTGAGTCCGGTCCGCCCGAGAACCCGACAATTACTTTGTCTAATTCTTCGGGGAGCTTGAGGGTAAGTTTGTTATCAATCATTTTCTGATACATTAGATGCTATGGATGAGAATTTGGTGTATTGCGGAGACCAAGCAAGATCCACGGTTTTAATTGAACCATGTCTGTTCTTAGCAATAATGCATTGAACAATGTTTGCTTTTTCGGGATTGACTTTGTCCTTGTCGTAATAGCTGTCTGAGTATAAGAACATTACCAAGTCTGCATCCTGCTCGATTGATCCTGATTCTCTCAAGTCTGAAAGCATTGGCTTTTTGTCACTGCTTCCTCTCTTTTCATTGCTTCTTGAAAGCTGGGCAGCACATATAATCGGAACACCCAGGTCTTTAGCCATGATTTTAAGATTTCTTGTGATTTCAGATACTTCAACAACTCTGTTTTCAGTTCTTCTGTCGCCTGTTACTAGCTGCAAATAGTCAACAATTACCAGTCCCAGATTATGCAGTCTTCTGAGTTTAGATTTCATTTGCATAACTGTAATGCCGGAAGTATCATCAATGTAAATGTTTGTTTTAGATAACTGAGCTGCTGCATAACCGATTTGCGTTTGGTCATCGGTTGTCAGTTTGCCAGAGCGCAAATTATAGCTGTCAACCAAAGCTTCACTGGCAAGCATTCTTGTAGCTAATTGTTCAGCTGACATTTCAAGTGAGAATATAGCGACCGCTTTTCCTGTGCTTTTTGCAACATTAGCAGCAATATTCATTGCAAAACTTGTCTTTCCCATACCAGGACGGGCACCGATGAATACCAGATCTCCTTTACCAAGACCCACAATAACTTCATCCACAGTGGAAAAACCGGTTGGTATTCCTTTTGCGGTTTCAGGATCTGTTTTGAGAAGTTCGATATGGCTCAAAGACTGCATCAGTGCTTCGTGCATGGTCACAAATTCGTTTGAATCGCGGTTGTTTGACAATTCATATATTTTTTGCTGAGCATTGTCTAAGACCTGATTTACATCAGCACCGCGCTCCATAGCAGAAGATTCAATTTCTCTTGATGCTGTTGCAATTTTTCTCAGCATACTGCTGTCACGAACAAGTTTAACCCAGTCATCCATGTTGTTTGAATCCGGGAATGAACCTATGAATGCTTCCAGTTCTGCAGCATATTTTTTGAATTCAGTATCTGTTAAAGATTTTTTTACAACATCCATGACCGACGCATAGTTAACGCCATTCAATTCCATGTTGACAATCTTCATTGCTTCAAAAGTTGTCGCGAAATTCTTGATGTAAAAATCTGAAGGTGACAACTTTCTTTCTACATCTGCAAACATATCAGGATGTATCAGCAACTTGACGATTATACTCTGTTCAGCTATCGCCTGAAATGGTAGTGTTCTATCTAATTCTGCCATGATTAAATCCTTTACTGTGTAACAACAAGGTTGATTTTTGCAACTACTGATGGATGTAACTTAACATCTATGGAGTAACTGCCGTATGCTTTGATTGGATCTGTTAATACTATCTTCTTTTTGTCTACATCTATTCCGGCTTGCTCTTTAAGCTTTTCGGCCAGATCTTTAGATGTGATTGCGCCATAAAGTTTTTGACCTTCGCCTGAAGCAGCCTTTATGACAATCATTGCACTCTCAATTTTTTCCTTTAGTTTCTGAGCATTTGCTAAATCAACAGCTTCCTGATGCTTTTTAGCTTCTTCTTTGCTCTTCATCTCGCTTAAAACTTGTGCACCTGCTTCAACTGCCAGTTTTCTTGGCAACAAATAATTGCGCGCATATCCGTCAGAAACATCAATAAGTTGTCCTTTTTTTCCTTGTCCTTTTACATCTACTAATAATACTAACTTCATAATCTCCTCCGCGCGTAATAAATAGTTATATTATATTAGCATAGGAAATAAATTGAGTCAACAAAATGGACAACGAAAAACAAAAAACTTCGGTCAACAAACTGTGTACAATTTGCATATGATATCTGAAAATGGTAAAATCAAAATAAACAAGTTGCTTTTTTTGGAGGAGAACTATGTCAATTATCAAAAGAACTATTATTGTTTTGTTGGCAATAAGTGTTTTATTGTCAATTGTGTCATGTTCTCAAAGCCATGAGATGGAAAGCAATATTACAGAAGAAGAGACAACATTTGCAACACAAATAGAGAGTACAACTGAAACAACGAGTAATCAGGAAACGGATGTTTCTATTGAGACTACTACTATAGATGAACCGTCTAATTATATGAATGGGTATGACCCTATAGCAGAAAATGTCGGAAAATATGTGGTCGTTGAATACAATCCTATGTATTGTTCAATTGAGTCTGAAGTCAAACAAAATGTGGGTTCAAAAGAAACTGTTGTTTTAAAAGTCACAATGCATGACGGATATATTTTTGATGGATGGTCAACAGGAGACTACATTTGCAACAAGGCAAAAGGTGTTGGTGTAATCAACAAAGATACATATTCTCTGACAGTAAACAGCACAACAAAAGTATTTGTCAACTGCAGCATGCATGTAAGATATGACTGTAACGGCGGACTTACAAAGGATAACAAGAGCATTCTTGATACAACATATTGCGTATCCGAATACAAGTGTCCAAGTACCTTGCCGGATCAAGGGTATTTTTCAAGAGAAGGATATGTTTTGTCAGAGTACAATACTGAACCTGATGGCTCGGGAAAAGCCGTGAGTATGGGTTCAAAAATACGAAGTGATTCCTCTTCATTGACTCTTTACTGCATTTGGCTTAAAGAAGACAGCTTTCAAGATTTTGAATACACAAAAGGCAGTGGAGTAACTATTACAGGATACAAAGGGAACAAAAAAGATGTTGTTATTCCTGAAAAGATAGATGGTTTAGATGTCACAACTATAGCAAAAAAAGCATTTCACGATGTTGATATAGAAACGGTTTTTCTGCCAAAGACAATAGAAACAGTAAACAGAGGATCATTTTATAAATGTAACAACCTTACATCAATAGTTTTCTTTGATAACATTCTTTCGTTTGACAAGGATTCCATAGCTGAATGTCCGAGTTTTAAATATGTAAGGATAAATGCGGTTTTGGACATGTATTATGGATGGATGACCGGAACTTATTGCAAGACTGACAGGCTGATATGGGCAGAGGATATGAAGAAATTCATTTTCTATGGCGGATCAGGTACTCTGCACGCAATAAAATGCGACATGGTAAAAGAAGAAATCGGTGAAGAATATTTCATTATCAACATGGGAGCAAATGCCAATGTTTCTTCTGCATTCGTTTTTGAAGGAATCAAAAAGTGGTTAAAAGAAGATGATATAATTCTTTGGTGTCCCGAAGCCAGTGGCGCAACTCTGGGAAAAACAGATATGACGGGAAGTCTTGGCATGAGAAACATAGAAGTGTATGTATGTGGCAATTACGACTTTTTAAAAGGAGTGGATGTCACGCAATACCAAGGGTTTTTCGATGTATTGATGACTGTTTTTTCGCAACACCCGGCTAACACGACATCATGGGAAATGGGCAGTATTGGCTACAATTGTTACGGAGATTCCGTTTCAGCTCCTAAGCAACAGTTATTTGATAATTCATACAATCTCCCTATCGTAACTTCTTCAGCTTATTCCAGAATGCAAATGATGATCAAAGAAATGAAAGCCATCGGTGTAGATGTTTGGTTTTCTTACGGGGTAATGGATGAAACAGGCACAGGTTTTACAAAAGAAACAGTAAAGCAATATGAAGAAAGCATCAAGAACACATTTGATGTTACAATCATTTCGGATTTTTGGGATTGTCTTGTGCCTCACGATTGCATGGCGGATTCAAAATGGCATGTAACACTGGAAGGAGCAAATATACGAACAACGCGGATTATTAAAGATATATTAAATCAGTTTGAAAAGGTAAAAAGCACTTGAGTTGACAAAAGTGCTAAACGAAATATAATAAATCTAGACGAAAAACAAAAGGTGAAAAATTGGAGGAAAAAATGTCTAATTTCAAAAAAATCATTGCAGTTGTAATAGCACTTGTTATGGTTCTGACAATTGTAGCGTGTACACAAAACACCCAGACTGAGACCACTTCAGGTGATAAAACAGAAAGCACAACGACTGCTGAGAAAACAACCGGTGACGGAACAACTCTGAATCCTTCAACAGAAGAAACAGCAGGAACCGAAACCACTTCTTCAAGCGAGGAAGTAACCACAATTGAAACAACTGAGACAACCACAGGAAAAGATCCTGTCGAATATATAAGCGGATACGATCCGGTCGACGAAAAAGTCGGTTCATACGTAACACTTGAATATAACCCAATGTACAGCTCAGTCAAGAGCGAAGTCAAAAAAGGTCTTGGTTCAAAAGAGACAGTGACACTTACAGTCACAATGAAAGATGGATATGTTTTTGATGGATGGACATCAATAGACTACTTATGCAATTTGCCTAACTACTCAGATACAAAACCCGAAACAGTAGCAAAGCGTAAAGCTATATCTGATTCCGTTACATATACTGAAACATATTCATTTACTGCAGATAAGGACATAAAAGTATTTGTCAACTGTAGCATGAAAGTTGTTTATGACGCAAATGGCGGAAAGACAAGCAACGGAAAAACAAGTTTGGACACATCATTCTGTTTATCTGAATTCAAATGCCCTAGCACTTTGCCAGATAAAGGATATTTCACAAGAGACGGATATGTACTGAGTGAATATAACACAAAAGCTGACGGCACAGGCACTGCAGTAAGCCTTGGATCAAAAATAAGAAGCGATTCTTCAACACTTACTCTCTACTGCATATGGCTTAAGACAAATGAAGCATCGGATTTCACATATTCAACAGGTTCTGAAATCACAATAACAGGCTACAAGGGAACAGCAAAAGATGTTGTCATTCCTGAAACAATAGAAGGCAAGAAAGTAACCGTTATTGCTGAAAATGCTTTTAACGGAAAGAGCATAGAAACAGCGTTTATTCCTAAAACGGTAAAAACTGTTAAAGCTAAAGCATTTGTAAACTGCTCAAGTCTTACAACAATTGTATTCTTTGACAATGTGTCATTTGAAGAAAGCTGGTTTGATCCGAGCAGCGGAGTTGTTTCCAAATGTCCAAACTTCAAATATGTCCGTGTTAATGCGGTTTATGACATGTACAATGTGGGCTGGATCACAGGCACATACTGTAAGACAGACCGCCTCGTATGGGCAGCTGACATCCAGAAATTTATCATCTACGGCGGATCAGGATCCCTTTATGGCTTTGATTGTTCACAGATAAATGATAAAATCGGCGAAGACTATGTTGTAATCAACATGGGTGCAAACGCCAATACTTCTGCAGCATTTGTGTTTGAAGGAATGCAAAAGTATTTAAATGAAGGAGACATAGTTCTCTGGGATCCGGAGCCAGGCAATAACACACTCGGTGAGGCTCAGATTGGCACAAGAGCAGTTGAGTTCTACATGTGCGGAAACTATGACTTTTTAAAGGGAGTAGACGTTTCTAAATATCAAGGATTCTTTGGTTCTATCTCATCCATCAATTCTTCTCACAGATCTGCAATAACATCCTGGGAATGCGGAAGTATTGGATACAACTGCTACGGAGACTGTGTGTCGAATAGAGATTTTGAAGACAGAGAATGCTTCTACAACTTCGGATATTTCGGTTGGTATGATTATTCCAGAATGTCATCACTCATTGATGAATACAAAGCAAATGGAATTGATGTATGGTTCACATATGCCGTTATGGATGAAGAATGCGGCGGCACTGAAAAGGAAACAGTAGACGAATACATAGCAAACATCAAAGAAAACTTCAATGTAACCATTATTTCGGATTTCTATGACTGCTTCGTTCCTCACGAATACAGATGGAACTCAGAATGGCATCTGACTGATGAAGGCGCAATATTCAGAACAACAAAATTGTTGCCGGATATTTTGGCTCAGTTTGCAAAAATGGGAAAAGACTATTAATCAGAATTATTAAATCTAAACGTGGGTCAGGCTTGTGCCTGGCCCTGTTTGTCACTCAAAAAGAATTGTTTGCAGATTGTTGTATTAACGGTATTTAAAATATATAATTATTGAGTAGTGATGGAAATGAGGAGAGGAATACATGTCAAAAGCATTAAAGTTTATCTCGGTAATACTGGCTTTATTAATGGTATTAACAATTGTTGCGTGTACGCAAAACAAACAAGACGTGACAACAAATGTTGATGTAACTGAAACCACTGAAAAAACAACAGCTTCTACCAGCAGAGACATGGTTACAACAGCTGAAACAACAAGTAAAATTACAGATACAACGAAAGAAACCACTGTCAATTCAACAACAGAAAGTGAAACCACTGAACAGACAAGTGCTGTTACGGATGAAACTTCTTCATATGATATAACTACCACAAGTGAAGAGACAACAACTCACACAGACCCTATTGTTTACTTGGACGGATATGACCCAATAGCAATAAAGGTAGGTAGCTATGTTGTCTTAGAATACAATCCAATGTATTGCTCTGTTGAAACAAAAGCTGAAAAGGCTTTGGGGTCAAGAGAAAATGTTACATTGACCATCAAAATGAAAGATGATTATATTTTTGACGGGTGGTCAAGTGACGATTATATCTGCAACGGAAAGACAGCAAATGTGTTGTCAAAAGACTTGACATATTCCTTTACAGTTAACCAAGAAACCAGTGTTTATGCAAATTACAGCATGCATGTTAATTATGAGGCAAACGGCGGAAAGACTGCAGAGGGAAAATCATCATTCAGTACTACTTTCAGTGTTTCAGAGTATAAGTGCCCGAGTACATTGCCGGATCAGGGATATTTTACAAGAGATGGCTATGTGTTGTCTGAGTACAACACAAAGGCCGATGGTTCAGGACAAGCAGTGAGTCTTGGATCAAAAATAAAAAGCGATTCATCAACCTTAACTCTCTACTGCATTTGGCTTAAGACTAATGATGCTTCGGATTTCAAATATTCTAAATCTTCTTCAATTAAGATTATAGGATATAAAGGTTCGTCTAAAGATGTAGTAATACCTGAGACAATTGAGGGATTGCCCGTTACATCAATAGCAAGCAGTGCTTTTGACGGAGCATTTATGGAGACTGTGTTTATACCGAAAACTGTTGAAACAGTTGAATCCAAAGCTTTTGTCAACTGTTTGAATCTGACCACTCTTGTTTTCTTTGATAACATCAGTTTCCAGACTAAATCAGGTGATCCTGTTTCCAAGTGCGACAATTTCAAATATGTCAGAATTAATGCTTATTACGATATGTATTATGTAGCCTGGATAACTGAAACATACAATAAGATTGACCGCTTGGTATGGGCTGCTGACATGAAGAAATTTATTATCTATGGTGGTTCAGGTACTATAAACGGTATTGACAGCACTATCATCGACAGCGCAATAGGTCAAGATTACGTAGTAATAAATATGGGCGCCAACGCAAATGTAACTTCAGCTTTGGTATTTGAAGGAATGCGCAAGTGGCTGAATAAAGGCGATGTTATCCTTTGGGATCCTGAACCCGGTAACAACACATTGGGCGAAGCCAAAATAAGCACTAGAACAGTAGAGTTTGTTATCTGCGGAAACTACGACTTTATCAAAGGAGTTGACGTTACTAATTATTCAAACTTTTTTGCTTCTTTATCCAACATTAATTCTTCTCACGAATCAGTTCAGACATCTTGGGATTGGAGCCACATAGAAATAAATTGTTATGGTGACAATGTCAAGATAAGACAGCATCAGGACAAAGAATATCGATATAAATTTGATTATTTTTCCAGATACGACTATACGCACATGTCATTTGTAATTGATGATTTAAAAGAAAGAGGCATTGAAGTTTGGTTTTCATTTGCTGTTATGGATGAAGAGGGAGAAGGCCTTGAAACTTCCAGAATCAACGAATATATTGATAACATAAAGAGTACATTCAATGTGACCATTATTTCTGATTTCTATGACTATATCATTGCAGATAAGTATTTCTTTGATTCTGAATGGCATCTTATTAACGAGGGCGCAACACTCAGAACCACTAAATTGATTCAAGATATATTATCTCAATTTGCAAAAATGGGTATTAAATATTAAGGGGTAAACTTATGTTTTCCGACACGGATTTGATTTTCAATTCAATATGGCCACTGGCACTGATAGTGCTATCCGTTGCTATTGCCATATTAATGAAAGCAACAAAGCTCAAACTGGTTTTCGGTATTACGGGCGCAGTTGTTTTTGCAGGATCAATTGTTGTTTTGATGGCAATTGGTGCCTCACTTGCTGATGTTCTTATTTACATTACCGCAGTGTGTTTATCATATGTAATATGCGGACTTGTAAAGGGAAAGAAGGATGAGTCATGACTTTTAACAGTTTGCAATTTCTTATCTTCTTCCCGATTGTAGTAGCATTGTATTTTATCTTGCCGAAAAAGATAACAAAATACATGCTTTTGATTGCCAGCTATTATTTTTACCTAGCGTGGAATATTAAGCTAATCGGACTGATTTTATTTACTACAGTAGTCTCATATGTCTCAGCAAGAATTATTGAAAAGAAGGAAAGCCAAAAAGTAAAAAAAGCCTGTATTGTAGTAACTTTGGTTGCTTGCTTGGGAGTATTGTTCTTCTTTAAATACTACAACTTTATGGCCGATTCTGCCTCATTTTTGTGGGGACTTGTAAGCGGAATAAAATATGACTGGACATTGAACCTGGTCTTGCCTGTAGGTATTTCTTTCTACACATTCCAGACTTTGTCTTATGCCATAGATGTCTACAGAGGACAGGAGAAGGCAGAACATGACTTTTTCCTGTATGCTTTGTATGTTTCTTTCTTCCCGCAGCTTGTTGCTGGACCAATCGAAAGACCCGGAAACCTCATTCCTCAATTAAGAGAAAAACACAAGGTCAATTCAAACGATGTAAGAGTCGGATTGTGGATGATGGCATCTGGTTTTTTCAAGAAAATTGCAGTAGCGGATTTTCTTGCGACATACGTAAATTCAGTTTTTAATTCTGTAGATAGTGCTACAGGATTTGGTGTGCTTGTCGCATCAATAATGTTCACAATTCAAATTTATTGTGACTTCTCAGGATATACAGATATTGCAATAGGATGCGCCAGAATCATGGGCATCAAACTTATGAAAAACTTTGATATGCCTTTCCTGTCCAAATCGATTAAAGAGTTCTGGAACAGATGGCACATCAGTCTTTCCAGCTGGCTCAGAGACTATTTGTATTTTCCGCTCGGCGGAAGCAGATGTTCTAAACCAAGACATCTTATCAATATCCTTATAGTTTTCCTGGCAAGTGGTTTGTGGCATGGAGCTGCATGGACATTTGTCATTTGGGGTTTGCTCCACGGCGTTTACAGGATTGTTGAAGAGCTGCTCAGAAATCCATCATCAAAGTTCAGACAAAAACTGGGAATTAAAGAAAACTCTAAGGTACTGGGAGTTTTCAAAACAATAGGTACTTTTATCTTAGTTTGCTTTGCATTCATATTCTTCAGAGCAAACAATTTTGATGATTTATCCAAGTTGTTGACATTGTTGTTCACTTCATGGGGAAATATTCCTTCAACATTGACAAACATGGGACTTACAGCTTCAGCTATCCTCTACTTTGTAACTTCGATTGGCCTTATAACGGCAATAGATTTTACTACAAAGAGGGGCGAAGAGAGCTTAGAAGGAAACGAATCAGCCAAAATGTCTGCTGCCATTTGTTTGTGGGCGGTTGTAATAGCGTGGATGTTGCTCAACTCCGTAGGTGGAGCAAGTACATTCATCTATTTCCAATTCTGATGAAGGGGGAAGCAGTATGAAAAAAAGCAATAAAGTATTGATAATAGTTCTCATATGCATAATTCTCCCTTTAATCATCATTCTTGGAACAGGCTTTTTATTGCCGGCTCAATTCAATGACACTTACATGGGAGAATTGGCAGAGAAGACTGACAGATTGTATTCAACAAAAGGTGAGAAGATAATCATAATTGGTGGAAGCAGCGTTCCTTTTGGAGTTGATTCTAAACTCCTTGAAGAAATGGTTGGAAGACCGATTATAAACTTCGGTCTATACGGATCAATAGGCACTAAAGCAATGCTGGATATATCCAAAGGTGCAATTAATAAAGGAGATGTAATTATTATCGCTCCTGAAACCGATGCTCAAACCTATTCACTGTATTATGGTGCAGATTCAGTATGGCAGTCGTGTGACGGCAACATTTCTTTGTTGTTTAAAACCGGCGGAGACAATGCAAAAGCAATGTTTGGTTCTTATTGGAAATTCTGCACTCAAAAAATGAAGTATATATTTAAAGGTGAAAAGCCTCAGACAAGCGGAGTATATTCCAAGAGTTCATTTGATGAGTATGGATACATTGTATACGACAGGCCATATAACATAATGGAAGGAAGATATGACCCGACGTCAATTATCAAGATCAACAAGGACATAATCAGCGAAGACTTCGTTGATTACTTAAATGAATATATAGAATTCGCTGAGAAAAAAGGTGCAAAAGTATATATGTCTTTTTCACCTATGAACGAAGATGCTCTTGATCCTGATACTACACTTGAAGATTTGGAAGAATTTGTTGGATATTTGAAAGACAATCTCAAGTGTGAGATTATGTCAGATATGAATAACTATATCTATAGATCAGGATACTTCTACGACTCAAACTTCCACATGAATAATGCCGGAGCAATAATGCACACATCTAATTTGGCGCATGATATTGCCAATGCATTGGATATTGAAATCAAAAAAGAAGTAGAAATACCGAAAGAGCCCGAAGTTCCTGTTATTATTGATCCTATTAAATATGAATATGATGAAAATGAAGTATTCTTTACATTCAGAGAGACTTCAAGCGGATATATTATTACCGGCGTAACCGAAAAGGGAAAAGAACAAACTATACTTACAATCCCACTTGCATACAACGAGAATAAGGTTTATTCATTGGATCCGGGAGTATTCTCTGACTGTGATAAATTGAAAGAAGTATTTGTGACCGAAAACATCTCATATATCATGGACGGAGTATTTGAGGGAGCAAGCAATCTTGAAAAGGTTCACATTCTGAATGAAGATCCGGATAGAGTAACGGTTAACAACCTCTCCGGAGATCTTGTAAAAGGCATGAATAAGAATGCTAAATTCTATATCAAATCAAGTGCATATACAGCATTCATAACGAACTATTTCTGGGGAGTATATACTGATTATCTTGAAACAGAATAGTTAAGGGAAAAAATAAAATGGTTGAAAAGACAAAATCTCTTCAACCATTTTTTTGATGAGTGAACTACCCACCACCTGTTTACACTTAGGTGGGGGCTTCATAGATGATTTGCATCATCCAATCTTTTTTACTCTTCGATGCAGGTATCCCCACAAGCATAAGGAGTCTAGCCCCGGCGTCCCGACCGGTTATGTAATCCTTTTCGCACTCTTTCTCACAATTCAT
>JAEEGL010213248.1_pt1 | contig 19343 bp, 11 predicted proteins | sample 9134231 | NCBI WGS metagenome assembly JAEEGL01 (sample SAMN16246548, study PRJNA631951) | gut metagenome | biome: gut microbiome; feature: rumen; material: fiber-attached | host: Bos | place: Iran: Karaj | collected 2018-10
TAATTTTATGTTAAGATAGTGTTAAAACAAATGCCATTTTCTGTTGTATTCAATCTTTTAAAATGCTATATTAGTGTTATGCTTTTATTTTGGAGGCCATATGATAAAACGAAGATTTGGCGATAGATATGATGGATTTAGACTAAGAAGAGCTGATCCTACAAATATAATAATTCCATATATAATTAAAGACCGTGAAGATGCGCAAGTGTTTTTTGACACCGAAATTGATTTAACAAAAATCACAGATTTAATTCATAAAAAAAGAGCCGAAGGAATGAGAATTGGTATTTTAGATTACGTTGTAGCTGCATCCGTAAGAACACTTTCTCAATTTCCTAGGATTAATAGATTTGTGGCAGGAAGACGTATTTATGCACGTAAGGGACTTTTTGTTTCATTAATTATCAAAAAGGAAATGGACTTTGAAAATCATAGAACTGCAGTTAAGATTTGCTTTAAACCAGAATCAACACTATTAGAAATAAATAAAAAAATGCATGATTTAATTGCAAAAAGCAAAGGCCATGATTCTATGAACGGTATGGACAAATTGCTACACTTTTTAATGCATATGCCCAGATTAATAATAAGACCTGCAATTAGAGTTTTAAATTGGTTGGATTTTCATGGAATTATGCCTAAATTTGTACATAGAGTTAGCCCATTTCACTCAAGTGTTTTAATAACTAACATGGGTTCCGTTGGTGGAGATGCAATATATCATAGTATAGGTAATTGGGGAACGTCTTCTATTTTTGTTGCAATGGGTATTAAAAGAAAACGTGTATCAATTGATAATGAAGGTACTGCTAAGTCTAAAAGATATCTTAATATTAGAATTGTAGCCGATGAAAGAATTGCCGATGGCTTTTATCTTTCAAAGTCTTTAAAATATTTTTCTCAAATCTTTTTAAAACCAGAATTACTAGAAACACCACCAGCATTGGTGCTTGAGGATGATCAAATATAAAAGGTGGACCTTTAAGGTCCACCTTATTTATTATCTAATCTTTTATTTATTAAAAAGTTTACGAATACTTCTAAATGATTTTTTAATGGTATTGAATATGAATTGTAGCTTGATTGAAGCGAATCATGTAAATACTCAATATTAATTGTTGGTGAAAAGCCATTTAAATCTAACAGTATTATTTCACCTGTATTGTCAGAATATCTTTTATCTATTAAACGTTCAATGTCATAATCCAAAATGTCTTGGCCTTCTAGCTTATCTACAAACAATTTGCTATTACTTAGCACCATTGCATCAGCACTTTTTCCCTTGTCATCTTCAATAAGCGAGTATAAATATTTACAATTAAAGCTTTCATCTAAAAAATTTGTAAGCATATCAATGACTTGATTTTTGTCCCAAGTCATAATGTATTCATATTTTTTTATATCATTTGCTTTTAATTCTTCTAAATTCATATTCTCGCCACCTTTACTAAGACTATTGTACATTAAGTGGCGACTAATTTTCTACATTGTAACGAAAAAGTAATATCTAAAAAACTGTCAGTCGAAATAATTTCAACTGACAGTTTTTCTTTATTCTTGAACTTTAGCTAAAAAGCTAGCAATATCTCGAGCAAGTTCTGCCTCTTTGCCTACGTACGAGTGATTTGCTCCATCGATGTACTTAGCATCAAGATGTGGATTGTGAATCTTTTTCTTAACAAACTCCACTTGCTTTGGTATATCCATAAGCGCTATCTCGTTATTATTACCCCATCTGAAGAAAAGCGGTATCTTGAAGCTATTTAAAACTTCAAATTCATCATGCTCTTTTCCAAATTGAGCAAAGTTTATATCTTTGCCATGCTTAGCATACCTTAGGAATGTTGCTGGAGACATAGGAGATATAAATTCTTCTTTGTAGAAAAGAAATGTGTCATGCCCCTTTTTAAGAGCCGCTTCTGCATACGGGATATACCCTTTTGCCATATGCTTTACAAGGTTAACAACATCAACCAAAGACATGAGAATAATAGCCTTTACGTGTTTTGAAAGCTTTTTATTCTCTTTTAGCATTCGGTTATATGCATAAACAACCTTCGTTGCACCCAGGCTATGGCCTTGTAAGTAAACCCTTGTATAGCCTCTCGAAAGAGCAAATTCAATAGCTCCACAAATGTCGAAGTATGAATCTGAAATATCTTCAAAGGCTGTTCCTGCGAGCTTCTTCGTTCCATCTTTAAACTTAATGAACCTTACTATGTCGCTACCTCTGTTGTTGAAAGATAACGAATCAATTCCAAATCTTGCTACTTCTTTTGCTATAATAGCATTTCTGCTACCAAGACAATTGGCTGTCATTCCATGTACTTGGATTAATAATGCTTCGTTATTCTTTTCTTTGGTCCTTAAAACACCATCCAGCGAAACACCATCACTTGCAAAGAACTCAACTATTTCTTCTCTCATACTTGGTACCTCCTACAGTAGGTTATTTATATCTATATCATAGGCTTTATACTATAACACGATTTTCCCGTTTTTGCAATAACATAATATCTTACTTCATTTTCTAGCAAATAGTTTTACAAAAAGACTTTCATCTTTGTAGCCATAGAAATTATCTTGATGTGGACTTGTAATAAGGTCTACGCTTGACGTATTATTATCATTTCTTGTATTAGCTATTGTCCTTTTAATCTCATTTAAAGGCGTAAATGCACCTAGTATCAATGCAATTACAAGTAATTTGTATTCAAGTGACTTTTTGTCCATCGCAGCCATAGCTTCCAATAGTAATGTAAAAAGAACTATTAAGCCAGGAATAGAGGCGCGCATACAAAAATCTCCAGTGCCATTAATTTTAATAAATGGACAAATAATAAGTAGGGTTAAAGATAGCAAAATTAGATTTTTTTCTTTGCAATGTTTAAAAACGAAGTAATAATACAATAAAAATTCGAGTGTCATTGCTAATAAAACTCCTGGTATACGATAAACTGGGATGCCGACAGTAATATTACCACTCGTGGAATTCGAAGCCACAAATGTTCCAAAGATTATAAACAATGGTATCCCAATTAATATATTCTCAACAGAAATAGTATCTCGTATCTTATCAATTATTTCTTTTATACTTAGTTTATCCTTTTCATCGAAGAACACTTTATAGAGAACAATAAACATCAAGCCAAAAGTTGGTAGCGTTGAAAATATTAAACCAAATGAAATTAGTACCAATAGTCTCTTATTGTCTTTTTCATTTAAAATCATTAAAGTTAATAACCACGCTGGTATTGCCTGATTAAATACCCAAAAGAGCTGTGTCGTAAAAGAAGAAAATTGATATCCAGCGCCCCATTCTAGATGTGTCGTAGAATTTATTAATTCCCAAATGTTATTGCCATACAAGAATTTAGATACAATGTCCAAACCGCTAAACCCGATAAACAACAGTATTGGCATATAGTAATTCTTTTTATAATAAACTTTTAAATATTTAAAAGTAATATATACACCTATAGAACACCAAAGATATAATGCTATCAATCCAGCTTTAAAGCCAAGTAATTTACCCACTACTGCAGCAGGTAGCCACAACGCAAAATAATATACCATTATTACTTCTCTAGAAAAATTACCTCCTGGCTCTGAATATACTGGCCACTCGTTATTAACTAGCTCTTTGAATACTCCATTCCTATACAAATGATCCGTATTTTGAAAAACAAAACCACCGATACCAGACATGAATACAAGCAATAAAGTTATAGCCAATGTGATTAGTATTTCTTTTTTGTTTGTTTTAAAATACTCTTTTATATTTATAGGCTTGTCGACATCTTTATTTATTCGAAGCACTATGAAAATGCCCATCAAAATTATAATTGGGAGAGAAATCCATAGCTTAACCCAACCGACCAAAAAAATGATTACTGGAATCATCAAATAAAAAAATGTAATATCATTTAATCTTTTCATAATATATCTCCTACAACACGTATATTATTAATACCATCATGCACGCTAATAACGCCATCAAAAACATCAATACCTTATCTGAAGTTATTACATCAACCGGATCACCATATGAATCAACTTCAACATTTAAGCAATATTTCATTATAATAACAAAAACTAATGGTATTGTATAAATTAAATAATCGTTCCCAATTCTCATAAGTGTATCAGCATCAATGCTCCACAAAGAATAGAACACAACTGTAAGAACTAGACTTACATACATAAATTTATCTAAGAAATCTTTATTGTAAAAGGACAAAACCTCTCTAGTTGAACTTTTTGATAGTTCCAATTCGTTTCTTCTTTTTCCGAAGGCCATAAAAAAAGACCCCATCATTACAGTAAGATATAGCCACTTTGAAATAGCAACATCTACAATAAATGCTCCGTAGTATGCCCTAATGACAAATCCAAATACCAAAATACATACATCTACCAATGGGAGCTTTTTTAAAGCTGCTGAATACAAAATATTAATCATTAGGTATATTTCAAGTGTTATTAGTCCTGAAACACTATTAATCCATAATGCATTAATAAACACACCAATTACTACTAAAAAAACTAGTACTATATACGCTTTACCAATACTTATCTTGCCAGATGCAATAGGTCTATTCTTTTTTATAGGATGTTTTTTGTCATTATCAACATCTTTAATGTCATTGAAAATATATACCGCTGATGCAATAAATGAAAAAGACAAAAAGCCAAGAAAACATTTCAATATCAACTGATAATCAAACAGCTTTCCACTAAAAATTAGAGCTAAAAAAATCAAACCATTTTTTAGCCAATGTTTGATTCTCAGTAATTTCGCATATTCTAATAATTTATACATCTTTGAACCACCTGGAAAAATTATACCATAAAAAGAAAAATGTCAAAACCGCCAGCCGAAATAATTTCGACTGGCGGTTGATTTTGGGCTTAACAATTAGTTTTTTCCCTAAATGTTAGCCCACTGTTTGAAATACTCAAATATATCGATATTTGGATCTTTGAATTGACGATTGAAGTCTTCAGGATAATGCTCTCTGTATAGTTTAACCTTTTGGAGAATCTTTTTCCTTACATGAGAAGTTTCTACATCAGGAGAGAACTTTTCGATGTAAAAAAGAATTGGTATGATGTCGTTTCCACAAATTGCTACGTTGTAATCAGTCATATCGGTTCCACCCCAAGAAGTAGGAACGGTACGAATCGGCTTACTATAAGAGATATAAATATAGTCATCTTTGAACAAATGATTTTCATCGATGAAGCTATAATCTACATACTTGACTCCCTCGGTTCTTACAAAGCCATCCATGTACCAAATTGACCGACTATGAATTGGGCAGTAATGAGGCGGCAGTTCCTCGGCTTTTATCTTAGTTCTGTAGTATCCACCCGAGTAAAGAAACTGGTTATCTCTATCTAAAGTCTCCCGAAAGCCCTTTCCAAATTTTCCCTTGGTGTACACGAACGCACGTATTCTCTTCATAAAGCACATCTCCCTTCATTCGTTGAACAAGCTAAATCTAGGTCATTCACCATCTAAACTATAAAGTAGCTTGATGATAATACCATAAAAAGGGCAAAAAAACAAGCCATAACTAAGTTATGGCTTTTAACATGGAGCGGGAAACGGGGCTCAAACCCGCGACCTCCACCTTGGCAAGGTGGCGCTCTATCAACTGAGCTATTCCCGCGTGGACAAGATTTATAATAAAGCATATTAGCGCCTTTGTCAACACCTTTATCTATAAAATCGGCTCAAAAAAGAGTAAAAAACAAGAAGATGGCCTATTTTAAGCCATCTTCTTAATTATTATTTAGCAAAATAGAAGTTACTTAAATCAAATTTTGATAGAACGCTATATCTTCTATAAACGCCTGTTAAATCACAGCTGCCAGCTTGATGTGCTGGAACAGAAACTCTTATTTGTTTTGTATATGAGTAGAATTCAACCTTTAAAGAAGAACATGTTGTACCCTCATAGCCAGCTGTGCTAATAAGAACACTATCATTTTCGTCTAGTTGAAGATTATCAAATCTTAATACTACGTTTTTAAAATGTCCCATTGCTTTAATAAAGTACAATCTATATGTTCCATCTGGATTTAATCCTGCCATACAATAAACCTTGTATTTGTTGCCATTTTCATATGAACCATTAATTTCTGATGGTGCTAGTTCATATGAGAAAGAGTCTTCCTTAGCAATATCTATATTAAACTTACTAGGGTCAAGTGATCCAGAACCTCTAGTGGAAATAACAACAACTAGTGCAACAATTAGAAGCACTGCCACCACTATTGTTTTTATCAATTCCTTCATAAGTATTCCTCCAATTTTCTTTAGTAACTATATAAACATAAAATCCATTTTTACTCATTAAAATTATATCATAGCCCGTCAAAAAACAAATAAGTTTTACAAAAATGTAATGTTATAGTAATATTATTCATGAACGAAAGAGGTGTGTCAAAATGCTTGAATTAATAAATGTTACGAAACAGTTTGATAAGATTACCGCAGTTGATAATATTAGCTTTAAAGTAGATGACGGTAAAGTTTTAGGCCTTGTAGGGCGAAATGGTGCTGGTAAATCTACTATTTTTAGAATGATTTTAAAGTTAATCGAGCCTAATTCACGGAACCATTCTTTTTAATAACGATAAAATTTCAAATGACTTGCTAAATTCTTTCGGCTACCTTCCAGAAGAAGGAAGTTTGCTTCCAGAAGCTTCTGTTTTAGAGCTTTGTGAGCACTATGGAGCACTCAAACTTGTATCTGAAGAAGATGTTTATAATCGTCTAACATACTGGCTTAAAGAATTTAAAATAGAAGAGTATTTAGATATGAAGGTTAAAGCTCTATCTAAAGGCAATCGTCAAAAGATACAATTTATTGTATCATTATTAAATGACCCAAAATTTTTAATTTTAGATGAACCATTCTCTGGTTTAGACCCTGTTAGTGTAGAAGAATTAGAAAAAGCTATTTTAAAGCTAAAAGCTCAAGGAAAAACCATCATTTTTTCTTCACATATTATGAGTCATGTTGAAAATATTTGCGATGATGTTTTATTAATTGACCACGGAAAAGCATTGATATATGGCAATCTTTTAGAAATATTAAAAGAATATAAAATCAATGGCAATCCCGTATCATCATTTAATGACGTTTTCATTGACAAGGTAGGTGAAGCAAATGAATAATTCAAAAGTACACGAGCTTATTAAATACTCTTTTTCAAAATTTTTCCAAAATAAATGGTTTGTTATTTTCAATATTCTTTCTTTATTAGGTGTTTTATTTTTACCAAACAAAGATTATTTATCTCAAATATTTAATTTTGGAAACGATGAAGATACTTATCATTTGGAAGTTATTACAGAAAACGACTTTTACTACTCAGAATTAGAAAAAGCATTTTTAGATGATGATTTAATTGATGTATCAAAGTCTCATCTTAACTCTTACACCGCTGAAACAATTCCAGAAGATGTTTTGGTACTAGAATTTTTCGAACAAGAAGAGCCGTTTTTTAGTGTAAAACTTACTTCAAAAGAAGGCATTAAAAACGATGCTGGCACAAAGATAAAAAACGTATTAAATAGTATTAAATCTAAAAAAGTTGTACCTGCCTTTAATCTTTCGTCAGATGAGTACGAGAAAATAACCTCAGATGTTGAAATTGAAAGAGTAATGCTTTCAGTTGATTCTGAAGATTCAGAAACCAAAAATATGATAAAACTAATGTCAGTTTTCTTTACATATATGGTTTCTTCTTTACTATTTACTAGAATTGCCAACGAAATTGCTCAAGAAAAATCATCTAAATCTTCAGAATATATACTTACTTCTGTTTCAGAAAAAGAGTATATGTTTGCAAAGGTGTTTAGTAATATTTTAATAATGCTAATACAATTTTTACTATTTGTTGCTTATTTAGTAATGTCTCTATCGATACTTAGCATCTTTAAAGCCGAGCAGGCTGATTTAAATCTAGGCATTTCACTAGATAGTAGCTTATTAAATATTGATTTAATAATTTATATTGTAGTTTTGTTTATATTAAATGTTTTAACATTTACATTGCTTTCTATTATACAAGCCATGCTTGCTGCAAAGGCCGCTTCTGCACAAGAAGCAGGAAACAGTGTTTCATTTTTAGTTTTCGCAATGATGGGCTTATATATAGTAACTTTATTTTTAATTGACCCTTATCAAATCGTAAGCATACCGGTACATATACTATCTTGCCTTCCTGTTTTTTCTGCATATTTTATGCCTGCTTTGATGATTGTTGGTCAATGCTCAACCCTCGAAATCGTTATTTCCGTAGGCCTTTTGGTAATTAGTATTCCAATAGCATTTAATATTTGTTCAAAATTATTTAAAGAAGGTTTATTAGATTATACAAAAGCAAAAAAGAAACAAGAAAAGAATTTAACATTAGAAGAAAAGCAAAAAACATTTATTAATAAACGCACATTCAAGACTATTGGCATGATACTTGGCATAGCAATTATAATTATTTTTGCAGTGTCAACAATCATACAATTAGTACAAATGTATATAATTAGTCCTCTACTTCCGAAGACTATTTCAAAAACAGATAACCTACTATTAGTTCAAGGTATTTCGCAAATAATTAGTTTTTATTTAGCATATTTATTTATTAAAATGTATTTATCTAAGGTTGGCAAGCAATCTGATGAAGCTAATTTAGAAAAAACAGTAGACTCCCAAGAGCCTGAAGAAAAGAAATATAATCCAACTAAATTACAAGCAATTTTAATATGTTTTAGTGCCGTATTTTTATTAAATATTATTATTTCTTGTTTATATGCACTATTTAATATTGAAGTTAATACAACCGATATTTTTGAAATTACTCCTAATAGTAGCCTATTTACAAAAATCCTTACAGTATTAGTTATTGCCATTATTCCAGGCATATTAGAAGAATTATTATTTAGAAAAGGAATTATAAGTCTTTTACAAAAATATGGAGCTTTATTTGCTGTGGTTACCTCTTCACTCCTATTTGCACTAATACATGGCAACCTTACACAGGGAATATTTGCTTTTGTTGTAGGCCTAGTTTTAGGTACTACTTATTTACTAACAAAAGATATAAAAATCACAATGATTGTTCACGCTATGAACAATGGCTTTCAAGCACTTGCTCTAGTATCTCCAATAATGATTCAATATGGGCTTGTAGTTGTTTCAAGTGTTTTGGTATTGGCCGGATTATATTATTTGATTAAATTAATAATTAAAAATAAAGTATTTAAAGATTTAGAAATAATTAAAGAAAAACTTCGTTCCCCATACTCATTTAAAACATCGTATAAATACATCCTTTGCGATTATATCTTTGATATTTCTATGGTGGCAATATTTCTAAACTTCATTCTTTCAGGTAAAGTGCTTTAACAAAAAGAAAGTAGACTTATTTTAGTCTACTTTCTTTTTCTTTTTATTTTGGCCTACGCGGCAGCCTTTCTTTTGGTTTTCTCATCTCAACAGAAATCCTTGCAAGATTTAAAGCATCCTCTTTTTTATTACAAGTTGCAATAATTCCCATCGGATGAATAAATTTTACGCCAGGAAGATCCAAGTCGCTTCTATGGTCTGTATCTTGATAACCATAAAAACTCATAGGAAATCCGCTTCTAAACCCAGTCGGATTATTCTTTGAAGGAACAGGCTTCACTTTCCATATTCCCGTATCCGTCGGCATCACTATGAAGAATATGCTTTTGGCATTGGGATTATTGAAGAGTAAATCTTGCCACATAACCTGCTCGTCAAAGACGGCTATATGATTCTGGGCATTTTTGACTGCTTCTTCAACTATGGGCCGACTTCTAATCTTCTCAAGCTCTCTTTCAACGACATGCCTAAACATTACGTTGAAAACGCCCATTAAGTCCTGTTCAAAAGTGTCGTCATAGTAGTGGTCTTTGAAAATGTCTCCCAAGGTCACACAGACAATGTCATCCCATTTTTCTGGATATGTATGAGACTTTCTTAAAATGTCTGCTACAAGTCCATTTATATAGTACTCAACATACGTCTGTATTTCCTGCCAGTGCTTAGGATTAAGGCCAAAGCAATAGCTCTCACAATTTGGAAGCCAAACATTTTCGACCTCTGAATAATGGTAATATTTTGTCTCTTTGTAGTATTTAATTCCCTTAAAAATCCGCCTTAAGGCTTCTGCCACGGTTTTATCTAGATGGCTGTTGCCATACATATGCAAATAATCTACACCTTTTTGGTAAGATGTTTTGCCTATGTCTAAAATCGTCAATATAGCCCTTTTAGCAAATCTTTCGGCAATATAAAGGTCTTCTTCCATCTCGTCTTTTCCTATCACGGGGACCAGTAAACTAATCACCGCAGGCAAGGAAAGAATTCTATATTTAGACTCAGAAATTTGGGTTTCAGGGAAAATGCCGTTATCTCCAGCATCAATTTCCCTTGTAAGATTGTATTCTACGTAAAGGTACATGTACTCGTAGAAATCCTCTGAATACCCTGGATATAGCTTTCTAAGGAGTACTCTACCGAAACTTTCCCAGAGCAAGCCGAAAGATGCAAAAGGAATAGGAAGCTTGTCTTTACAAAGAAGTGGATGATTTCCATTTCCGTTCGGCTGATGATGATCAAATGGACCTCCACCAACGTCAAAGACTATTTTCCCCTTTAGCGATAATTTGGTTTGCTTTGCGAATTCCTCGTGAGACAACCTTATAAGCCGGACATTTCTCAGAAGCAGCTCCAAGAGTGCCATTCCAAACACGTCGTCACCATGAAAACTTGAACCGCCATGAGTCACAATGTTGGCCTCTTCGACCTTAGAGACAGTCTGAAAAGACATATTCAATCTCCTTTCTGCAGTTTATATATCATTAACGGTACCATTATAGCACAACTTTACATAATGTGCAATAACCAAATTATCCTATATAATATAGTAGGAAGTTGTATATAATACCCCTAAAACCGTCAAAAATGGCCAAGGAGACGTTAATCTCCCTGGCCATTATGATTTTTACTTACTTTTTGGAGTTTGCCCCAAAAGCATTAATGTAAGTATGTGAAGTATCCTGGATTTGATGTTCCACCGTCTACGTGAGCGTATGATTTATCGGTATGATCTACATCATATGTTGTTCCAGCTCCACCTTTTAGTAGTGGATTCAAGAAGAACATCTTAACTGAGCTTGTAACTCCATTTACGTCAAAATTATCACCAACTAATATTGTCTTTAATCTACTGTTGTTTTGGAACATAGAGTCCATCTTCTTAACGTTTGTTGTATTAAATACATGTAAATCAAGTTCTTGTGCAGCCGTATTATTGAACATGTATGACATATCCGTTACAAGGCCTGTATCAAAGTGACTTACATCAATGATACTTAATGAAGAACAGCTAGAGAACATACTTGTCATCTTAGTAACGGCACTTGTGTTAAATCCTGAAACATCAAGCTCTGTTAAAGAATGACATTCAGCAAACATTTGAGCCATATTGGTTACTAATGCAGTGTTAAATCTGCTAACATCTAATTCTCCTACATTTTCACATTGTGAGAACATACCTTCCATATTTGTTACTTTTGAAGTATCAAATCCACTAACGTCTAGTTCTGTAAGTGTACCGCAGCCTTGGAACATGTAAGACATATCTGTAACATTGCCTGTAATAAAGTTGCTTACGTCTAATTCTTCTACCATGTTACATCCTAAGAACATATAGTGCATATTCTCAACTTTTCTTGTATCGAATCCATCTACATCTAGTTCAGTTATTACATTACATCCAAAGAACATACCTTCCATAGTAGTTGCATTTGAAGTATCAAAGTGACTTACATCAATAGCATCTAACTCATTACATTCTTCAAACATATAGTAGAAGTCTGTAACATTGCTTGTGTCAAAGTTTTCAAGCCCTATTATTGTATTTGCATTCATTGTGTTAGAGAACATCTTTGACATATTTGTTACCTTTGATGTATCTAAGTTACTTACATCCATAACATCAATACTGCTACAATCGTTATACTCTTCAGAGCTTAGTAAGAAACTACTATCTGGGTTTGCATATATCTTTGTTCCTGAAATCTTGCTAGTTACATAGAATTTTCTATTTAAACTATATGCAACTATAGATCCATCTTTGGTTGCAGAAACATCAGTTGTTGTAACACCATCAGGAACAGCAGTATCTGTAAATATTACATGTGTTGTATCTGCTGGTATATGAGCATTGAAGCTTGGTCCTGGCTCTAACATAGCATCTGCTCTTACATGATAGAAGTAACCTGGAAGACCTCCTATGCCATCATAACGAGCATAAGTCTTGTCTTTAGGATTGCTATCGTTATATGTTGTTCCTGAACCACCTTCAAGTACCGAACAGTTGTCAAACATATTTTCTGAAGCTGTTACTGCAGTAGTTACAAAGTTATCTGAAACTACAATCTTGGTTATTCTTGTACAATTTGAGAACATAGAACTCATATCTTGTACTAGTGATGTATCAAAGCTTGTCAAATCAAATTCAGTAATATGCGTACATCTTCCAAACATTGTATTCATACTCTTAACCTTAGAAGTATTGAAGTTACTCAAATCTAAGCTTGTAAGTCTTACACAGTAATAGAACATGCCATCCATTGTTTCACAACTTGAGGTGTCGAAGTGGCTTACATCTATCTGAGTTAATCTCTTATCTAGATAGAACATATTCTTAAATGATTTAACCTTGCTTGTGTTAAATCCACTAACATCAAGTTCCTCAAGTAATGAACACTCATTAAACATCTCATACATTGTTTCAACTTTGTTTGTTTTAAATCTTGTAACATCAAGACTTGTTATACTAGCACATCTTGTAAACATGCCGCTCAAATCTTTAACATTTGTTGTATCAACGCCTGCCAAGTTAAGTGATGTTAAATCACTCATTCCAGCGAACATATGCTTCATATTTGTTACACTACCAGTACCAGTTGTTATACCCAAATCACTTAGTGGTGATAAGGTTTCTATAGCAGCCAATTCTGCAAACATGTATGATAAGTCATTACTTAATGAAATGTTCTCTGCTTCTGTCCATATCTTGATGATTCCATTATCGAACCATGCATAGATAGGGAATATAGATGTTGGAGCAGATACTACATTATCTGCAGTAAAGTTTTCAATTGGTGTGCTTACCTTTTGAATCTTTGTAATAGCAGTATCTACTGTACTATTATTTGCTGAACCTTGACCTGCTAATCTCTTTATCTTAGCATTGAAGCTTGCGCCATCTATATATGTTGCACTCCTATTCTTCCATACTGCGTATAGCGAAGTCTCTTCAGTTATTGTTATTTCTTCTCCTGGAAGATATGGTGGAACAGCACTTATGTCGTAATCACTTGTAGTTGCAAATCCTGCTAGAGTATATCCGGTTCTTGTGAAAGTTTCAGCTGTTGGAAGTATATAAGTCTTTGGATCGCCTCTTAGAATTGTTCTAATATTTGCTCCATTTCCTCCGTTAGTATAAACATTTAAGATTATACCATCTTCATCACTATTACCTTCTGAACCAGTATTATCTGAAACAGCAGACTTGCCAGTAAATAGAACTGCTCTATAACCTACCTTTCCATCTGGAGAACCATTTACTGGAACACTTTCTACAGTAATGGTTCCAGATGTATAGTCTAGTCCTCTATATAGAACATGTGATGTTCTATATGGACTTTCTAGATAAGCTGTATCAATTACAACTTTTTCTTGTTTTGTTAATACTAGCTTATCTAAGTCTGCTAGAGTTATTATTTCTTTAGTTCCTGCATTTGTGCTATTTGCTAGACTCGATGCAAATGTGCTTAGTCCAGCATCATCAATATAAGTTGCAGTATACTCTGCGACTCCACCTATTAAGTCAAATACACCACTTCTATTACCAGTTGTTGAAGTATTATTGTTTCCGCCTGTATCTAATGTATTATCTAGTGATATGAAGTTTCCGTTTCTTCCATACTCAGATAAGCCTAGAATTGCAGTTGCTTCAAATTCACTATTCTTCATTAAGTGTGAGCCATCATTTGGATACATGTAATTAGCATTATCAAATGCATTTGAAACGCTTAATGCTCTCCAAGGTGATTTACCTTCTTTTGAAACCACTCTAACTAACTGAGCGTTGTTTCCAGCGTTCGAAGTTGGAAGGTCTCCTCCCCCTAAAGCTTCTTCTGAAGTTACCCAGGTTGTGCCATTATCAAATGAATCTTCTCTAGACATCTCATACTTAGCAATCCAGAAGCCTTCAACTGCTGTTGAACCGCTTGTGAATGCTGGAGATACTTTGTATCCTTTTGGTAAATCATGTAATTTACCATCTGCATCAACGTAGTCTGTGCTACTTGTTCCTTTCAAGAATACTACGTCATAATCTACAAACTCTGTTGGAGTATCTGTTTCTTCACCCATGCTTGCATTTGTAAAGTATCTTGCTTTATATGCAAATCTTGGAATCCAAACCCAATAGCTTCCATCAGGTGTTATTGCGTTTGCCCAATTTGACGAAGCACTTTCTTCTCCGCCTTCTGCCATTGTGTATGAATACATGCTATTTATGAAGTATGATTCATATACTTCTTCTGTGCCGTCCATAGATACTGATTGCATTCCTGGAAGAAGTACTGGTGCATTAGGTATTGAAGTATTTACTACAAATTCAGCTTCGTAATCAATTACTTCTTGAACATCGTTACCATATTCATCAATTACCTTAATAATATTTCTACCATCATTTAATGATGCGGTGTATTCACCATTTATTCTTCCTATGATTGCACCATTAACCATAATAGCCTTAATATGTGCATCCTCCGCATAAATGTGAACTTTTCCTTCAAGTTCATTTACTCTTAGGATTGGTAATGTGTTATCTACAGTAATTTCTTTTGTCTCAATTAATTGATTATCGTCTGCAATGTTATTTCCTGCTCTGTCATAAATCTTTAATTTATCAACTGAGAAGTTCAATAATCCGTTTCCAGTAATATTCTCCATTACACCGGTGTACTTATATCCATTTTCTGGATCATTAGATATAGCCCTTCTTGTTAGAGAGGTTAATCCGCCAGTTGTTGTAAATCCATTAACAGTTATCTGTATATCAGCAGCATTAATATTTGATGTATGTAAGAATTTATCAGTTACTTTGAAGTAAATATTTGCCTTGTTAATGTTATTGTTACCTATCTTTGTAGCATTTAATGTAATCTTCTTAACTATTGGTCCAACCTTATTTCCTGCCTTATCTCTTTCCCAGATGTAAAGTGTCTTAACTTCATCACCTTGTGAAAGCTCAATGATTGTCTTGTTTTCTTCACCTTCTGGGTTCTTCAAATCTTGCCAATCATCGTCATCGTCAGGTTCATAATCTGGATCTTCTGTTATAAAGATACCATCAATTTCTTCATCAGGATCTTTAACTTCAACTTCAACAACTACTGAATCTGTCTCGTCTGGAACTTCAACATCCTTTTCGTCTGGTGGAGTTCTATCGATTATTACAGTATATGTTGTCTCATCAGATACTAATGTAGGGTCATCTTTCAAGTACGCCTTAGCAATAATTGTTACGGTGCCTTCATCTTCATAATGAAGTGTGCCTTCATATTCGTGCCATGTTACTCCATTATCATCACTATATAAGTATCCAATCTCAATCTCTGAATTATTGTCTGTTTCACTACCATAAATGTTAATGAATATTTCTTCATCAACAGTTCCGCCACTTGGAACAAGTCTTTCACCATCGTTACCACTAATTCTTGGTGCTGTTGGAGCTCCTAAGATTACTAATCTAACAATGTTTGAATAAGCTTCATTATGGTTGTCATCTGCTGGTAAGTAAGCTCTTACATAGTATGTTCCTACATCTTTTGGTAGCTCAGTCAATTGTCTTGTTAAGCCATCATCTGTGTAGTACTTATATTCAACAAATTGTGAAGCAGTATATGGAGTAAAGTCTCCACCATATTCGTGGATGTTTCCAATTGTTGCGCTATCTATTGATTGTGTTCCTCCACTATATGTTACATACTTATCTGTTAATCCTAGAGTTGGTGTTGTCTTATAAATCTCAAATCCTGTTTCTGCAGTTCCATTGAAGTGATTTGTTGCAGTGATTATAACTTTTGCATTACCAACATAAATATTATCTACGTACTCAGCTTCATAATCGATTCCTTGAACTAGAATCCATCCTCCTGGAGCTGTAACTTTTACAATTCTTGGAGTCTTTGGAGTACCATCGTACTCAACTCTTGTTCTATCTAATTCGATTACGATATCATCTAGTCCGATTCCAATAATACTAAATGTTGCGCTTGCTGTTCCAGAGTAATTACCAATACCAATAATTGTTGCAACAGCTGTGTTATAACCAACTTCAATATTATTAGTATAAGCTACTGTATAATCTTGATCTCTTACAAGTTCTTTACCATCAAAGATAACTCTTGTTGCAGGTTCTTTTGGTGTTCCGTCATAGATGAACTCTGTTGGATTTAAGGTTAATGTTAGCTTATCTCTAAATCTATCAAAGTCTGCTCTTTCAATTGTAAATGTAGAAATCTTAGTTCCAGTATAGTTGCCTTTACCTGTAAATGTAATTGTTCCTGAACCATAATCTACATTATTTGAGTATGTCATCTCATAATCTCTACCTGCTACCAGAGTTGTATTATTTACAACTAGTATTGGTTCCGGTTCGATTGGTTCACCAGTATAAATGTATTCTTCAACATATGTAACTGTTCCTGTAGAAATATCTCTTGGATTAATTCTTAAGAACTTGTCTGCTCTTTGGAATGTAATAGTATAGTTTGCTGGGTCAAATTTACCAGGTGCAGTAGCCTTAATAGGTCTTAATGTACCTATACTATTAATTTCATAGTTTCCAACATTTTCTCCTGTAGCTCTTGCTAAGCTTCCATTATATGTGAATAATTCACCATTTTGTAAGCCTATTGCTACTGGTAATAGTGTTGGGTCAGCCTCTTGATATACTTTAGTATAGTCTTGTTTTGGTTCAATCTTTAATGGTGCAGGTTTAATAGTAAATGGTACTTTCTTAACACCTGCATATCCACCTTTACCTGTTATTACAACATAAGCAGTTCCTGCATTAATATTATTTTCATAACCTAATGTATAATCTGTTCCTTCTACTAATGTTGTAGAATTACTGATTACAGTAACGCTTGGTGTTCTAGCTAAGCCGTTATATACGTATTCGTTATCACTTAATACTACTTGTGCATTGTTTAGAGCACCATTTGAAATTGCTATGTCGGCATTTCCAGTAAATGTTGTGTATCCGTCTGCTGTAATTTCAAAGTATACTTTTGTATTTCCTGGATCTGTTCTCGTAATAACTTCTGTGCTATAGTTTCCTTCGGTCAAGCTATATTTAACAACATAGCCTGTTCTTGGGTCTGTTACTCTTAAGTTAATTGTATGTGGATTTCCGTCATAAGCTCCAATGTAATCACTATATTCAACGCCAATTTCTTTACCAATGATTCTTAATGTACCATTTGTGTAATTTATATTATAGTTATCGGCTTTGAATGATCCATTGTTTGCAAGCTCTAATGAACCTCTTTCAATTCTGTAATTACCAATAGGTGAAGAAGAATTTGCCGATGTTGTTAGTGCTCCTGTATACTTAGGAGTTTCACCTGCAACTAGGTTAGAAACAACTGGTTCAAATTGTGGGATTGCATCGCCATAGTGGATTGTAACAGTTCCACCGTTCATATTTAGTTGTCTCTTAGAAATTGTAAATTCTTTCTCAAATGATGATCCTTCGTAAATTCCTTTACCTGTAATAATTACTTTTGCTGTTCCAGCATCTTTATTGTCTTGATAAGAAACAGTGTAATGTGTATTCAGAGTTAATGGTGTACCAGCATTATATACTGTCGGAATTGGCTCATGATATGTTCCGTCATAGATGTAATTTGATGTATCTAAGTCAACTCCGGTAATACCATTAGATACAATTGTTAATGTCTTACCACTTGCAACTGTGAAGGTGTAGTTAGCAGCTTTGAATGATCCATTATCTGTTAATGCCAATGTACCTTTCTTAATTTCGTAGCTTCCTAATCCTTCACCAGCATCTCTTGTTAAGCTATTAACAAACTTGTATGGTTCATTATTTGCAACACCTTCAACTACATAAGTTAATTCAGGATCAGCTTCTCCCAATCTCTTAATTTGGTTATTAGGTGTTACTAATAATGCTCTACGATTAATTGTGTATGGTAAATTAATTGTTCCGGTATAATTTCCTTTACCAGTTATAATAACCGCTTTTGTTCCAGCATTTGTATGGTCGGTTGTGTATGAAACTTGATAATCTACTCCGCTTACCATTGGTGTTGGTCCATCTGTTACTGTAGGTATTGGTTCAATTGGAAGACCAGAGTACTCAAATTCATTTGGATTAATTGTAGCTACTATATCTTCGCTTGTTAGAGTCTTTCCTGTAATAGTAAACTTCTTACCAGTTACGAAGTCTATTGTGTAGTTTCTAGCCTTGAATGTACCACCATTTGCAAGTGCTAGTGAACCTTGAGAAATTAGATATCGTCCAACTCCCTCACCAGGTTCTCTTACTAAGCTTCCTGAGGTTGCAGGTACTTCTCCTGTTACCATTCCGACATAAACTGCTGTTAGAGGTGGGTCAGATTCACCATATACTTTAGATAATTCATTTGGTGTAACTCTTAGAGTTCTTGGATTAATAGTAAATGGTATTCTAACTTCGCCTTCATAATTATTCTTTCCTGTTATAATTACTGTTGCACCATCGCCTACGTTGACATTGCCTTCATAAGCTACTGTGTATTCAGTTGTTGGAACATTTACTCCATTGTTCTTAACTGTAACTGTTGGAGTATGAGCTGTTCCATCATATGTGTATGTAGTAGGATTAATTGTTATTGCTATCTTAGTAGGATCAGATATTGGCATCTTTGTGATTACAATATCTACGCTTCCTGTCTTAGGTGTAAAGCCATCAGCTGATACTTGATAGAATACAGTAGTTGTTCCTACTTCAGTTCTTGTTGGACTATCCGGTAGAACGTATTGTCCAGCACCATTTCTATATCTTATGGTGTATCCACTTGTTGGATAAGAAACTGTTACTCCGCCAATTCCGTGTGGTTGACCATCATAGATTCCGGTATATCCTGTTGCTGTTGCAGTAATTGCACCATCTTCAACATTCAATACATTTGGTGTGTATACTACGTTATA
>JAEEGL011980847.1_pt1 | contig 19343 bp, 12 predicted proteins | sample 9134231 | NCBI WGS metagenome assembly JAEEGL01 (sample SAMN16246548, study PRJNA631951) | gut metagenome | biome: gut microbiome; feature: rumen; material: fiber-attached | host: Bos | place: Iran: Karaj | collected 2018-10
ATCATCAAGGGCAAAATCCGCAACATCACCGATTTCGGTCTCTTCATTGGTGTCGAAGATGGCATCGATGGTCTGGTTCATGTCAGCGACATCAGCTGGACACAGAAAGTCCGCAACCCGGCCGAAATTTACAAACGCGGTGACGAAGTCGAAGCCGTCGTTCTCAACATCGACGTCGCCAGCGAGCGCTTCAGCCTCGGCATCAAGCAGCTCACAAGCGATCCGTGGGAAGTTCTGCCCGATCGTTTCCCGCCCGGATCGGTTGTTGATTGCAAAATCACCAAGATCACCGAATTCGGTGCTTTCGCCAGCATCGAAGAAGGCGTCGAAGGCCTCATTCATATCAGCGAACTCAGCCGCGATCGCGTCGATGATCCCGATCAGGTCGTGAAAGTCGGTGAAGTGCACAAAGCCGAAGTGATCAGCGTTGATCCAGCCGAACGCAAAATCGCCCTGTCGATCAAATCGTTCGTCCGCAACAGCGAAACCGGCAATCTCCGTCAGTACATCGACAATGACGCTTCCTCGACCGCTCACCTGGGCGACCTGCTCCAGAACAAACTGAGCGATTTGGATTAATCGTTGATATATATGGTTGCGACGCGCGGGCCGTGCGTCGCTACTCGCTTTGGGTCGGCCACACAGGGCCGCCCCTACAGCTCGTAAACGCCGCTATCCTTCGGGCGACCACATGGGGTCGCCCATACGGATACGCGGCGTTTTTTTTTGGCTTTGTACGGCGACTATTTTGATCTTTTCAATTTTTGGAAATTAGTCTGTTTGTCCGGGCGTGCCTGTGGCACACCCAGTTAGTTATACAGAGGTGACGCCTTCCAGGCGTGTCAGATTGCTGCAGCGCTTTGATGTATCTGTGCGTTAGCGTATTATCAGCACTCTGGCTATACAAGGCTTTTTTTATGTGCCTGCAGTCCATGGCCGTGGGTTTCACCCACGGTAAAAATATGATGCCCTGCTGGGGCTCTGCAGATGGCGCTGTCGTATCCCAAAAGAGCATATTCACTGTGTCATCACAGGCAGAACATCACTTCGTTAATTTTTGAAAAAAAACTGGACGCAAAAAAGATAATCTGTATTATGTAGCATAGGTGTATTGGATATGACCTAAGGTAGTGTAAACAACTCTAACGTAAGGAGAAAAGGTTATGGCAGAGCAGCTTGTTTATGGAGACAAGGTATCTTCAGCGTTTTGTGACAAGGTTCGCCAGATAGCGGATCGTCTTGGCATGCCGACCGAAGGTGCGAACTGGCTGATGACGTGCATGCAGTTTGAATCTGCAGGCACGTTTGATCCGGCGATTCGCAACAAGTATTCGGGCGCGACAGGCTTGATTCAGTTCATGCCGTCGACAGCAGCTGGCATGGGTACATCAACGGATGCGCTGGCAGCGATGGATCAGCTCACGCAGCTGGACTGGGTTGAGAAGTATTTCAAACCGTATGCTGGCAGATTGAATTCGCTTGCAGATGTGTACATGACGATTTTCTATCCGTATGCAGTCGGCAAGGATGACAGTTTCGTCATTGGTTCGCAGAATGGTACGGCGAGCAAGATCTACAGCCAGAACAGCGGCTTCGACAAGAATGGCGACCAGCAGATTCAGAAGATTGAAGCGACGAGCACGCTTCAGCAGCGTTATGAAGCTGGTCTTGCAGCACTCGGTCAGAGCGCACCTGTAAACAATGGCAACACGACCGGTGGTCAGACGACCGGCGCCAAGAGCGGTGAGATTACCTATACGGTCAAGAGCGGTGATTCGCTTTCGAAGATCGCCAATATGTACAATGTTGCCGGTGGTTATCAGGAACTGGCTCGCTACAATGGCATTTCGAACCCGAATCTGATTCGCGTCGGCCAGGTGATTCGTATTCCCGGCACGAGCTCGAGCGGTGGTTCGGCAGAGAACAAAGAAACCGAGGCCCCGAAAGGCGAGATTGAGACCAAGCCGAATGATGGCAAATCGCCACTGGCTTCGTCGAAGGTTGGTCTGGATCAGAACAGCAACAAGCGTCCCGGCAAACCGACCAAGATTACAATCCATCACATGGCCGGTGGCATGGGTGCCGAGCAGTGTGCAAAGTATCACCGCGACTGCGGTCGCGAGGTGAGCGCCAATTACTATGTTGGTACGAATGGTGAGATTTGTGCGGGCGTGTCGGAAGATCGCCGTGCATGGACATCCAGCAACCGTGACAATGATAATCAGGCAATCACCATCGAAACGGCCAACTGCAAGGGCGAGCCGAACTGGGAAGTCTCGGATGTGACCTACAATGGCCTCATCAATCTGTGCCGCGACATCTGCTCGCGCTATGGCATTACCCCGAGCTATACCGGCAACTCCGGTGGTACGCTCACCATGCACAAGATGTTTGCTGCAACCGCCTGCCCGGGTCCCTATCTCGAAGGCAAACACAAAGATCACTCCATCGAACGCGATATCCTCAACGGTATTACCAAGAAGGATGATAAGGTTTCCGACGATAAGAAAGTTGAAGAGCCCAAGACTGAACAGCCTGTGGCGGATACAAAGCCTGTCACGCAGAAGGCAATCGGTGTTGGCAGCAAGGTTCGCATCATCGGTTCGCGTTATTCAACCGGCCAGACGATTCCTGGCTGGGCACGTGGTCCTGTTTATACCGTCATGCAGATGGGCAGCGGCAAAGCGCTCATCAAAGAACTCTACAGCTGGGTAAATCTGTCCGATCTCGAACTCGTGGACGGTGGTGTTGAAGCCCCCAAATCCGAAGTTCAGGAACCCACTCAGCCTGAAGAGAGTGTCAAGCCTCAGCAGCCTGTTGCCGGCACAACCGGTACATTGCTCGATGTCGAACTCAAGGCCCAGCAGACACACTATACCTGCGGTTTCGCGTCGGGGGCTATGGCCGCTCAGCATTATTCCGGCAAGCCTGTTACCGAATCGGATGTTCACAATGCTTGCAAGAATATCGGCGGCTCACAGGCCAACTGGGTTTGGTGCGTTGAGGCTGGTATCAACAGCATCCTCAAGAACAAGGGTAAGGGCGGCGATTACAAATGGAGAAACAATCCATCATCCGCTGCTGCTTTCGCAAATGGTATCAAGAAGAGCCTTGATAACAATGCTCCTGCAGTGCTTCGCGTTGAGCCAAACAAGGCCAGAGCCCTCTATGGTTATGGCTCGGATGGTCACTATGTCGTCGCAACCGGTGTCTACAAGAAAGACGGCCAGATCTGGATGAAGCTGAATGATCCGTATTCGGCAAAGATGGCGAACAGTGGTGTCCCCACCGGTTCACAGCATGATGCTCCCGCCAGCGATATCTTTGCATCCATGAAAGATGACAAATACGTCATCATGCACAATGGTGCGGATTTCTCCAGTGCTGATACCAGCAGCTGGAGTGAAGTGGCGACCGGCGAAAAGAAGCAGGAAGAAACCGTTGCTGAACCCCCGAAACAGGAAACAAGCGATCCCAATGCCGTCACGTCAATGGATAAATACGGTTATGTTACGGCCAATGATGGTCTTAACGTCCGCGATTCCGGCAGCGTCAATGGCAATAAGATCGGTCTGCTCTCCAAGAATACAGGCGTCGAGATTACTGGCCAGTGCGCAAGCGGCTGGTATCAGATTAAATACAATGGCAGCGTAGGCTATGTTTCCAACGATTTCATCCGTATTGGTGAGAAACCTTCGACCGATGCTGTCGCCGATCAGGCTCTCGCTAATAATTCGCGCCAGGTTGCTGCTGAGCTCGGTACGGTTGGCTGGTGCGCCAAGGGCGTGTCGACCGCTGTCCAGCGTACGCACGGATTCTATCCTGGTGGCAACGGCAATCAGATTGGTACCGGTCTGCTCAACAGTGGCAAGTATAAACAGGTCAATCTCTCCCTCGCCGATGCCCTCAAGATCCCCGGCCTTATCTTCTCATGGCAGAAGACCGCTACCGAAGCTGGCCAGAAATATGGTCACACGGCGATTTCTCAGGGTAATGGCAAGGATTCATCCTGCGATTACTATGAGTACAACACCATCGATAAGTGCGGTGGTCGTACCGGTATGACGGTGTACTCGCTCAAATAATCATTCGGTGTGAATCACCACTGGTTCTAAAGCCCAGCCTTTTGGCTGGGCTTTTTTTTGGTCTTCTTGCGACCCAGCCGCTCGCAGCAGCATGGGGCTTATCCTTTACTGCCTGGAACTATTTTTCTCATAAAAACTTGAATAAATTTTCCGATTAACAGTAGAGTAGGCGTGTAAGTTAATGTGTAACCAAAAACACTTACAAAGGAGAAAAACATGGCAGAGAACGGAAATTCTGGTGGATTAAAAGTCCAGCAGTGGCTGAACAGTGGTAATCCATTTCAGGTGACGCATTACAACCGGATTTCGGAGAACGATCCGAAATTCGCGTCGGGTGATCTGGCAGAAATGATCACAGCGCCGGGCCTGGATGAGCCCCACAAAAAAGGATTTCTTGGCAGCCCTTATGGCGTCAAGATGCAGGGCACGGGAACGGCTAGCGACGGCCGCAATATCATGTGGGCTGGCAATGGCCGATATGCTTATGGTGCTGGCGGTGCGTACGCTCCTGTAGAGCGTCCGCTCGAGCAGATCGCCGTCGATCCGACCGTGATTCCCAAGCGTTCAAAAGTTTATGTCGATTGCCATAAACGCGTGATGAGCGCGGATGATACAGGCAGCGCCATCAAGGGAAATCACATCGATGTCTACGTCGGTGCAATGGAATACGACAAGGTGATTTCGACCTACGGTCCTTATGGCAGCTCGAAACTCGCCATCGTTGATCCCAGCACCCCCACTGGTCCGGTGGATGCATCTGCAACGCCTGTCACTTCCGACAATATCACCGGCGGTCAGACGACTGGCGGTGCTCCGGTGGCCCAGGAAGAAGAAAAGGCTGCATCGGGCACCGGCAAGGTGAACTGTGATGTGCTCAATCTGCGCAACAGCGGCAGCATGGGCGGTTCGATCATCGGCACGCTCAATAAAAACACTGAGGTATCGCTGTTTGCCCAAAACACCGAATGGTACAAGGTGAGCACCAACGGCCGAATCGGCTGGGTGTACAAGAAGTATATCACGCTTCAGGATACCGGCACCAAGACCGATTCTGTTCAGACGACGCCGGAACAGGTCTATACCGTCAAGAGCGGTGATACGCTTTCGAAAATCGCCGATATGTACAATGTCGCCGGCGGCTATCAGGCTTTGGCGCGTTACAATAATATTACAAATCCCAATATCATCAGCGTTGGCCAGAAGATCCGCATTCCCGGCACGACTGTGTCGGAGACCGGTTCGAGCGATATAGATGCCGAAGGCAAAACCGATCGTAAAGACGAAAATACCGATACCGGCGTTTCGACTGGCGAGATCATTACGAAACCAAATACGGGCAAATCCTCACTTGCCACATCTCACGTCGATCTTGACGGGAAGAGCAACGAACGTCCGGGCAAGGTGAGCAAGATTACGATCCACCACATGGCCGGTGTAAGTAGTGGTGAAAATAGCGCCTATGATCACCTTACCTGTGGCAGGGATGTGAGCGCCAATTATTATGTGGGTTCGAGTGGTGATATTTGTGCCGGTGTATCCGAAAATCGCCGTGCATGGACTTCGAACAGCCGTGAAAACGATTTCCAGGCCATCACCATCGAGACGTCCAATTGCAAGGGCGAGCCGAATTGGGAAGTCTCGGATGTGACCTACAATGCGTTGATCAACCTCTGCCGTGATTTGTGCTCGCGCTATGGCATCACCCCGAATTATACAGGCGACGCCGGTGGTACGCTCACGACACACAAGATGTTTGCGGCGACCGCATGTCCTGGCCCCTATCTCGAGAATAAACTGAAGACCAAAACACTTCAGAACGATATCCTCAATGGCATCACCAAAAAGAGTGATGACAAGAAATCGGATGACAGCAAGACCGAAGAACCAAAATCTGAACAGCCGAAATCCGAAGAGCCTGCCAAGCCCGTTGCGCAGACGATTGGTGTCGGCAGCAAGGTAAGAATTACGGCTTCTCATTACTCGACTGGTCAGGTGATTCCAGGCTGGGTAAAGAATGGTACCTACACCGTTTCCGAAGTACGCAATGGCAACAAGGCACTGCTCAAGGAGATCTTCAGTCTCGTCAATCTGGATGGTCTTGAGCTGGTGAGCGGTGGCGTTCCCGTTACCGAACAAAAAACCGAACCCGAGCAGAAAACTGATCCCGCCAAGAAAACAGATCCCGAAGTCAGCCCCGGTGAACAGGTTGAACTCCCGAAAGGCGCCATCGGTGAGGGACTTGATGTTGAACTTACCGCGCAGGAAACCAATTACACCTGCAGTGCAGCTTCGGGGGCGATGTCGCTGAGAACGCGCGGTCTGGATGTGAGTGAATCACAGCTTTGGCAGAGACAGAATCAGGATAATTGCGTCGGCAGCCTGACAAATGCCATGAATTCCTACTCGGGCGGCGCTTATACCTATACCTCGGGCATGGAAACCAAATACAACACTCAGCAGTATTTCTCGCTGATTCAGAGCAGCATCGCAAGCAACTGCGCACCTGTCGTCCGAATCAAACCGTCTGCGGTTGCACAGTTCGGTTACAAATCGAGCGGTCACTATGTCTGCGTCTCGAAAGCCTATACGCTCAGCGGCAAAAACTATGTCGAAATCTGCGATCCATACAGCAGCAACTGGAAAGATACAGCGCATACCGGCCAGCGTATCCAGATGGAAATCGGTAATCTCTACGAAGCCAACAAAGAAGCTTCCTATGGCGCATGGATGGTTCATGCCAGCGGCGCAAGCGCCGATTATGTGTCGACCAATACCCTCAAAGATGAAAATGCATCGCCTTCACAGAACGATCAGGAAATCAAGCCAGAGGAACCCGCAAAGACCGATACGCAGACATCCGGCGATGTCGAACTCAATCAGACGGGCTATGTGACTGCAAACGATGGCTTGAATCTGCGCCCGACCCCCGATACGAGCCAGACGCGCCTCACCTGCATTCCGAGCAGAGCATGGGTCGATATCATCGGCAAAGCAAGCAACGGTTGGTACAAAGTGACCTATCAGGGCATGACCGGTTATGTTTGCAACGATTATATCAAAATCGCCGAAAAACCTGAGCCCGGTGCATGGCGGTGGCCGACAACTGCGACAAATATCACATCACTGTTCGGCCCCAGAGACCCGCTGCAGCTCACAAACGGCGGCTCGAGCGGTGATTTCCACCGTGGTGTGGATATCTCCGGCGGTGGTGGTTCCAAGATCTTCGCGGCGAAAGCTGGTGTCGCAACCACGCTTTGGGATGGTGGCGGATACGGCAACTGGATTCAGATCGATCACGGCGATGGCACTTATTCGCGATATGCGCACATGCGTGAGATGATGTTCTCTGGAACCAAAAGCGTCGAAGCCGGCGAGCAGATTGGCATCGAAGGCGAGACAGGCGGCGTGACCGGACCGCATCTCCATTTCGAAATCCGCATCGGCGGCACTTCGAACGATTGCGCAGTCGATCCTTTGAAGTATGTTTCTCCCTAATCCATCGCTGACAGATGAATGAAAAGCCTCCCTTGCGGAGGCTTTTTTTTGGCGCTCGCCTTGAGACGTGCCGCGGCACGTCTCTACGGCTCGCTAACGCCGCTATGCCTTTGGCATACGCGGCGTTTTGCTTTTGGGAGAGTTGTGCTGCGGCTGCGTTGATTCAATCAGATTCCGGTGGCCTGCAGATGCGGATCTACAGCAAATACCGCATCCATCGGCCCCACCGATAGTGCGTGCCCCAATATACAAAGATCGCGAACGCAAATGCACATAACGATACGATCGCAAACATGACCAGACCCTGACTGATTCTGTCCATCATCAAGAGAATGAATGCAGGATGGATGCAGTAAATCATAGTTGAGGTCTTGCGAAAGAATAATGAAACGCCGCTATTTCCCGGCCAGGCAATCTGCTGGCAAAGCTGAAATGAGAAATAGACCAGCGGTACACATGCCAGATAGAGAATGCGGGAATCCGTATGCAAAATGGCGCTTGAAATATAGGTTTCTGCGCCGAGCAGCGTGAATGCACCAAGAATTGCAGCAATACAGCCGATTCTGGATAACTGATGCCGGGCTGTGGCGAGTTTGTGGCCAACTGCGATGAACGGAAATGCGTAGAACAGGGCATTCCAAAAACCGAGAACGAGATGATCGCCGCAAAAATCGTGGATGGGGATGAGGGCATTCACGGATGCCAATAGGGGCCACATCGTCGTCATGAAATATCGAAATATGAGGAATAATGCGGCGATTAGGTAGACTATCCATGTTTTTTTGATGAAGTGTATGAGACAGGCTGCCAGCATCATGCCAATGAGCAGCGCATGAAGAAACCACAGGTGCCGATAGCCTGATATCAGTGTTCTGAAAACGATATCACTGTCAAATCCGGATTGCATGCATGAGGATATCGTTAGAAAAATAACGGAATAGATGAGGTAAAGGATAAGGATGCGTTTGGCAAATCGTGCGCAGTTCGGGCGTGTGACCGGTTTTTTGAAGAAGAAAAAACCGGATGCGGCAAAGAAAAAAGGCACGGCGATGCGCGAAAAGACGTCGAATCCCATGTCCAGCCATTTGAACTGGGCGAATACGGTCGTGTGGATGCCAATAATCACGAACGCGAGCATGAATTTGGCGAAGTCGACGGCAGGATACTGTTCTGGTTGAGATTGCATCATAAGATCCTGGAATTTGAATGGTCATATTGGCCGGGCGTATCGGGCCGGCGGCCCGATAGCACGGCCGCGCATGGCGTATGGCGACAGCCATAGCCTGCGCCACCATATCAAAAAAAGACGAAACGCATTTGACTTTTTTCGAACGGCGCTCAGTTTGAGTGATGTCGATGGTCGCGGACGTCAGTCGCTGAAATCGAGTTGTGATGCCGGTTTGCGTCGCTTGATTCGTGCGTCTGGCCGTAAACATGCAAAAAATTATTTGACTATCTGATTGCGTGTTTAAAGTCCGTTGCCGTTGAAGGCCGTTTGGTTTTAACAGCGGTTCAGTCCGCTTAAATATTTTTTAAGGAGAAGTCATATGAGTAAGATTATTGGTATTGACCTTGGAACAACGAATTCGTGCGTGGCAGTGCTCGAAGGCAGTGAGCCCAAAGTGATTACGAATGAGGAAGGCGATCGTACAACCCCGTCGGTCGTTGCGTTTGACGATAAGGGTGAGACGATTGTCGGTCAGTTCGCACGTCGTCAGGCGACGATGAATTATGAAAACACGATTTTCAGCGCCAAGCGTTTCATCGGTATGAAATACAGCGAGCGCGAGGACGAAGCCAAGCACATGCCGTTCAAAGTGATTGAGATGAGCAATGGTGCGGCCGGTTTCGAAGCTCGCGGCAAGCAGTTTGCGCCCCCTGAAATCAGCGCAAAAGTGCTCCAGAAGCTTAAAAGAGATGCCGAGAAATATCTGGGCCAGCAGGTAACTGAGGCCGTTATTACGGTTCCTGCATATTTCAACGATTCACAGCGTCAGGCAACCAAGGATGCCGGCAAGATCGCTGGTCTGAACGTGAAACGTATCATCAATGAGCCGACGGCTGCTGCTCTGGCCTATGGTCTGGATAAGAAGAAGGATGAGACCATCGCGGTTTACGATTTCGGTGGTGGTACGTTCGATATCTCGATTCTTGAGGTCGGTGACAATGTTGTCGAAGTGATTTCGACGAACGGCGATACGCACCTTGGCGGCGATAACATCGATGAGCTCCTCATCGACTGGTTGGTGAAGGAATTCCGCAAAGACAGCGGTATCGATGTGTCGAAAGACAAGATGGTGCTGCAGCGTCTGCGTGATGAAGCCGAAAAAGCCAAGAAAGCGCTTTCGACCATGACCACAACGAACATCAATCTGCCGTTCCTCACGGCCGATGCCACAGGCCCGAAGCATTTGAACGTGAACCTGTCGCGTGCACAGTTCGAAGAGATGATTTCGGATATCGTCGCCAAGACACTGGAACCCTGCAAGAAGGCATTGCACGATGCGAACAAGTCTGTGTCGCAAATCGACGAAGTCGTTCTGGTTGGTGGTTCAACCCGTATTCCTCTCGTTCAGCAGGAAGTCGAGAAATTCTTTGGCAAACGCCCGAATCACAGCGTGAATCCCGATGAAGTCGTGGCCCTTGGTGCTGCTATCCAGGGCGGCGTGCTCGCCGGCGATGTGAAAGATATTCTGTTGCTCGATGTTACCCCGCTGTCGCTCGGTATCGAGACCCTCGGCGGCGTGACGACCAAGCTCATTCCTCGTAACACCACGATTCCTACCCGCAAGAGCGAAATCTTTACAACCGCTGATGATAATCAGACCAAGGTAACGGTTCATGTTCTGCAGGGTGAGCGTGAAATGGCTTCGCAGAACAGAACGCTTGCCAAGTTCAATCTCGAAGGCATTCCTGCAGCGCCGCGTGGCGTGCCCCAGATCGAGGTCACATTCGACATCAACGCCGATGGTATCGTGAACGTTTCGGCAAAAGATAAGGCGACGGGCAAAGAACAGCGCGTCACGATCGAGGCTTCCTCGGGACTCAATCAGAACGATATCGATCGTATGGTCAATGAGGCCAAGGAGCACGAAGCCGAGGATAAGAAACGTCGTGAAGTCGTCGATGCCAGAAATGAACTCGACACCCTCATCTTCTCGGTCGAAAAGAGCATCAAGGATTATGGCGATAAGGTCGGTGCCGACGAAGTCGAAAAGGTCAAGAAGGCGCTCGAAGTCGCCAAGGGCAAGAAGGATTCGGAAGATCTCGATACGCTCAAGGCTGCCAAGGATGAGCTGATGAGCGCCGCGCATAAGATCGCCGAAGTGATGTATGCACAGGCCAATCAGGCTGGTGCCGCAGGCGCAGCAGGTGCGCCGGGTGCAGCCCCGAACGCCGGTAAAAAAGACGACGATGTGATCGACGCCGAGTTCGAAGAGAACTAAAATATTCACCTCATACGGTTATCTGCTCTGAATATCCCTCCTCAGAGCAGATAAAAAAGCCCGGGTTCAGACCCGGGCTTTTTTTTTGGCTCTAACGCCTGCGGTATTCATAAGCAGGCTGAGTTTCGAGGTGTGTTTATTTGTTCAGGTAATTTGTGCTACCCATTTTGCCGTAGATATCATACAATAGAGGGGCTGATGGAGGTGCGTTATCGGCATTCATGCAACGACATGTGGGAGAGCCATGACAGCCAGATTTATAGCGATTGCGGGCAATATTGGTGCGGGCAAATCGACGATGGTCAGTTTTTTGTCTCGCAAGTTTAGTCTGAATCCGCTTTACGAGCCAGTCGATGAGAATCCGTACATTGCGGATTTTTATGAAGACATGCATCGTTGGGCGTTTAACTCGCAGATATTCTATTTATCGCGCAAATTTGCGCTGCATCTGGAGGCCCAGAATTCCGACAAGCGCGTGATTCTGGATCGCACGATATATGAAGATGCCGAAATATTTGTGGAAAATCTGAAGCGCCGCCGGGGCATTGATAAGCGCGACTACGAGACGTATATGGAGCTTTATCGCACGATACGCGAAGAGCTTCAGCCGCCCGATCTGGTGATCTACCTGCGCTGTTCTGTGCGCGGCGTTCGCCGGCGCATCAAGAATCGCGGTCGTGCATCCGAAATGGCGATTCCGCTTTCGTATATCCAGCGGCTGCATGCGCAATACGAAGACTGGTTTGAGCGATACGATTTGGGGCCCAAAGCGGTGATCGAAACCGAGAAACTCGACTATCTGCGCGATATCATTCACCGCTACGATTTGATCGAACAGATCGAGGCGCTGCTGAAGTAATGCTCATTCCCCAAAGCCCTGGATCTTGGAAGCGTCGACGAGCGTGTAGAGGTACGAAGACTGCGACTGGATGTTGGCGAGTACCGATAAGAACGCGGGATAACTTGCGATGGGGATGTTCAGACATCCCTGTGACGACGTTTCGAAGTCGGGGCTGGTGTGAATGTTGATGCCGATTTCCTGATCGGTATCCCGATAGCGGGTAAAGACATTTTTGAACAAGCTGGCGCGAAGCTGCTTGCCGCTGTCACTGTAGAGCACAGCCGCCGGTATGTTGAACAGATCCATGCACTCCTCTTCGGTGTACGGTACAAAAAAGTCTTTGAACCACTCATCGAGCGCATCGTTGAGCGCTAAATCGGGATAGGTATTGGTGAGCTGTGCATCGGTCGGATAGATGTTGGCCAGAACCTTTCGGGCGGTATTCAGTTCCCTGCGGTTGATGATGCCATCGCTGGCATCCTGCTTTAGCCTGAAATCCCTGATGACTTCGGATGTGCCGGATGCGGTGATGGTTATACCGTTATATGACTTCTTGCCATAGACGTTGTTGATGGCTCCATATCTGATCCGCGGCAGCTCCGTCAGACTCACCCAGTTCTCAAGATCTTCATATATAATCGGTTCATAGCCACCGTTGGATTCGCGGGCCTCGGGCGTGAGCACATCGAATGCATCGCTGTTTTCGTAACAGGCATTTAATACCGCATGCGCATGATTGAACATCGATGTGCTGTGACGCCATATCACGCCGATATATTGTCCATCGCGCAGATGCGCGGTGCCGTCGAATCTGTAGCCTCCGGCATTGCCGCCCTGCATGCCGGGATCGACGCTCAACGGTACGGCCAGCACATGATAACTGGTAACGCTGTTGGTCACTTCTTTCCATATGGTGAGCATGGTATCGTCGTAAGGCACCAGACCCGAGGCCGGATTGAGCCCGATACCCGATGCAAAATGGATGGTGTCCTGCGGATTGGGCTCGGATTCGTCGATGTGATTGATGTACAGATCGGCTGTATTGGTGCGCCTGATCTTATCATTGTCGATGACGGCACCACGAATGGCCAGCAAATTGCGGTAGCCAGGGGTGGTATCGAAATAGCCGCCGAATGATTCGATGATTTCTTTGCAGCGCATGTAAACTTCTTCGTCTACATCGTTTGTGCTGCCCAGACCTTCGAGAATGACGGCATCTGCAGATGTATACATGCCGATGAGCTGATGCATGCCGTCTTCGTCGAACAGCTCAGATTCGATTTTGAGTATGGTTTCGGCATCTATCAATCCATTGCGGGATTTGCCAAACCATGTTTTTTGCAGGTCTGACAGCTTTTCGATCATCTGTTTGTTGAATTTGACTGCATTGGCCAGCGAAGACCGGTCGATATCGACCCCGAGCTTCTGCTTGAGTTTGAGCACAAAACGAATGGGAAGAGCGCTTTCCTGATTGAACGCAATGGCGTCTTCGGCGGTAATGGTTTGTGGCGAATCCTGCGGATCTGTCGGCCCCGGCTGCGGATCTGTCGGCCCCGGCTGCGGATCGGTGGTTTGCTGGTTTTGCAATATCGTTGAATCTTCTGAATCGTCGGAACATGAGACCGCAAAAATCATGGATACCGCTGCGAAAACTGCCAAATATTTATTAAACATCGTTTACTCCGGGCCTCTGAAAAATCACACTCGCCGCCAACGGCAGGCTTAATTTGCGTAAAATATTGTGGGATTTCAAGTAAAAGAATGATGCCAGCGGCGCGTAGCCGCGCAAATCATGCGCTTACGGCGCAAGCCGTCCCCAAAGGCCTGTGGCCGAACGATTACGCTTTATAAACCTTTCTTTTTGCTTGCACTTGATGTGTGACAATCTTATTTCTAGCGTGGCGATTGGGCTTGAAGTGCATTCGCTGGATTTGTGTATAAAGGCAGAAAATATGGAATCTATTGAAACACCCGAGTCGCTTCGGGCTGATAAAGTTGTGAAGGATACTGTACCTTCGGTCATTTTTGTGCTCAGTAATGATGCCGGTGAAGTGCTGGATTTGGCGACACGCGATAATCCAATGCGGTATTTGCATGGCCACGGACAGATCTTGCGCGGTCTTGAGAAGGGACTGGATGGTCTTGGCATTGGTGAGCGGATACATCTGGATGTGCCGCCCGAGGATGGCTATGGTGAGCGCGAAGGCGAGCCCCAGGCTGTTCCCAAATCGATATTTCCCGAAGGCACGATTTTTAAGGTGGGCGCCGGCATGACGGCAAAATCCGAAGACGGCAAGCCATTTCCCCTTTGGATTGTATCGATCGACGACGACAATGTTTATGTCGACGGCAATCATCCGCTGGCCGGTCAAACGCTGCATTTCGACGTTGAAGTGCTGGCCATTCGCAAAGCAACCCAGGATGAACTCAACGACGGACGGGTGCACGATGGCTGTAATCTGTGCCGGTCATAGACGGTCGCAGACAGATTGGATTTGGCGATATAACTCCATTATTTCTATGGATTTTTGCCATAATCATTCAGTTGTGCCGGCTTATAGCTTATAGCTTATGGCTTGTAGCTTTGATCCCGGGAGAATTCAATCTCTGCCATAAGCCATAAGCAATCAATATCGACAAATACTTGGATGATATGAAAAAACCAAACCCCTTTAAACTGCTTGCCTCTTCGTTGGCTGATGCTGCGCTTGACAAAGTATCGCATGCGCTGTTGCCGCTGTTTCGGACAGAGGACAAACCGCGTCGTGCCGTCGAAAAGAAAGCCGCAGCTCGTCGCGAACCAGAGCCTGCTGCTTCGAATGCAGCTGCAGTCGCCGAGCCGCCAAAACTGTCGGAGATTGCACAGACAGTTCAGCTGTTTTTGTCGTTTTCGCATCTGGATGGCTATGTATCGCCATTTTTGAAGCTTGATTGCGTGAGACAGCGCGAAGATGCAGATGCGGTGGCCAAGGTGCTGAATGAATCGATGTGCATCATGCGGTATCTCTGCCAGAGCGATGTCGCGTTTTGCGAAGGCGCGCTGGACTGCATGGTCGCTCTCGTTGAGATGCACGATTCGATGGAAATCACTTTTACGGACGCATGGTTCAATGGCTGCGATGCGGCCAAATCGAAAGAGTTTCTCGCGCATTTTAAAGCCAATCCGCACGAATCGTGGCAGCATCAGTATATCGTGCATATTCGCAGCGATGCGCAGTTTGACGAATTTATCGCGCAGATACAGGCGCTTTATTATACAAAGGGGTATGCGTGCACCGACATCGGGCGCGATATGACGCACGACGATATCGATCACGAAAACTGGCTTGCGGCTTGCGCCGCGCAGATGCAAGATGCGGAACACAAGCTCGTGTCGCTGGGCAGATGCAGCCGCGGGGATTTGTACCTTACGCTGCTCAAGCCGCTGGAACAGAATGTTTTGCGCGGTATGCTGAGTGAGTTTGGTGCAGAAAATGTGGATCAGGTCGTCGAAGTGGCCGGACGTATTGAGGCGCAGCCGAAATAGGACGGCCAGCCGTGCGTGTTTGCGCAGCAAACAGCACGGCGCGAAGCCGTATCGGCGCAAGCCGACAGGCCGTGACCAAAAATAGGCGCTGTATGCGCATCGCGTTGATAAAATGCAAATGCATACGGTACATCAATGTATGACAATAATCTGATACGCCTGGAAGGCGTCTCATCTGTTGCGCAACCGGGTGCGCCAAAGGCGCGCCCGGACATAACTGACTGCTAAAGACTGAAAATCGGCAAATATGGCTGAATTGGGAGAATAAAACATGCAAAAGATTAAAGCGGATGTAGCGATTATTGGCGGCGGCGTTGCGGGATTGTCGGCGGCGCTGGGACTGGGCGACAAGCGCGTCGTTGTTTTGACGAAGTCGGAATTCGGGCGCGGCGGCTCGACGCCGATTGCACAGGGCGGAATCGCATGCGCGATGGGCAAGGATGATACGCCCGAGCTGCATACGGCCGATACGCTGGTTGCGGGGGACGGGCTGTCGGTGAAGTCGGTTGTCGATTTGCTCACCACCGAGGGGCCATCGCAGATTCGCAAACTGATTGAAGTCGGCGCGCAGTTTGACCGCACGTCGGATGGCGAACTCGATTTCGGGCGCGAGGCTGCGCATTCCAGACGGCGTATTTTGCATGCCAATGGCGACAGCACCGGCGCGGAGGTCGAGCGCGCACTCGTGGCCGCCGTAAAACGCTCACCCAATATCAGTATCATTGAGAATTGCTATGTCGTCGATTTGTTGCGCACGCACGACCAGATTTCGGGCGTGTATGGCATCATCAACAATACGCAGGAAATCATTGCGGTGGATGCACCTGCGGTGGTGCTGGCGTGCGGCGGCATCGGCCGTATTTACCGATATACGACGAATCCGGTCGAGTCGGTCGGCGATGGGCTTGCCATTGCGGCGCGTGCTGGCGCGGTGATGTCGGATGTCGAGTTCGTGCAGTTCCATCCCACTGCGTTGAATACGGCGCTCGATCCGCTGCCGCTGCTCACCGAGGCGCTGCGCGGTGAGGGCGCGGTGCTGCTCGCCGATGGCCGGCGGTTTATGACCGAAATTCATAAGGATGCCGAACTTGCGCCGCGCGATGTCGTCGCTCGCGGCATCTGGGCTCAGCAGCAAAAAGGGCTGAAGGTCTACCTCGACGCGCGCTGTATTGGTGAGGAATTCCCGCAGAAATTCCCGACAGTGTTTGGCTTCTGCCAGCAGGCCGGCATCGATCCGCGCAAAGATTTGCTGCCGATTTCACCGGCTGCGCACTATCACATGGGCGGCGTGAGCGTTGATAAAAATGGCCGCACGACCGTGGCCGGATTGTGGGCATGCGGCGAGGTTTCAGCCACCGGTGTGCATGGCGCGAACCGTTTGGCGAGCAACTCGCTGCTCGAAGGGTTGGTCTTCGGCGCACGCGTGAGCCGCGATATCCTCGCTTCGACCGATTGGTCGGGCGTTTTGGTCCCGGAAAACGACGATTTCGTGCCGCGTCCGACTTATGTGACCGCCGAAGAAGAAGCCGATGCGATGAAGCTGCGTCAGACCATGTGGGATGATGTTGGCCTGGTCCGCAGTGCATCCAGCATGAACCACGCACTCGCCGTGCTCGACGAAATCATGCACAAAAAGCCAGTATCGCTGATGATGCACAATATGATCGATGCTGCACGGATTATTACGCAGGCAGCGCTTGAGCGCAAGGAAAGCCGCGGTGGTCATTATCGCACCGATTATCCCGAGCACGCAGAACACAGCGAGCACCATCCGTTTGTCTATACCGGAAACGGACCGTGGTATTAATGAAGGTTGAGTTGGGTTCTGCTTAAGATAGGTTATATTCCATGACGAGATATGAACTGGCTTGCGACAAGCGTGTGACGCTTGCTGCAATTGTGTTTGAAGTTTTGATGGTGATTTCGTGCGTACTGCTCGCCGACGCCATCAATGCCGAAGTGCTGAAGAATGAGACGATGCTTGCATCGCATGTATCGGTCGTCACTGCTGGTGTGATTGTATTGGTATTGCAGTACCTGATCGCCGGAACCGAGCTGATTGCAAGACACAGGGACAAGACAGACAAATTCACGCTTCCGCTTGTATTTCTTCCGGGCGGCATCATCATACGAACCGTGACGATGATTGGATTGTGTGCGATTGTTGTAGCCTTCAAGCTGATAGTATATTTTGTATCTATACTGTTAACGTTTCTGCTTCAGATTCTGCATATAGAAAGACTGGTGAATACATCGGCAATGGTGGATTATCCGGACATTTCGATGGAGCCGCTGGAGAAATTTGTGAACGATGTATACAACACGTTGTATTATCACAAAATACGCGAGAATTCGAGCGTGTTTACATCTGTATTCAATGGCTGCCTGAGTCTGTGGTGTATCAATCATTAAACCGGCGTACACATGCAGTGCGGTAAATCGCTTGCCTGGAGGGGAACGAAGTGAACAGGAATCTGTTGAAAAATGTGTTGTGCTGTGTGGCTTTGAGCCAGTTCGCCTTTGGGTGCGCGCATACCCAAACTCCGGATATTGCCAGTGCATGTGCATACAGCAGCGGCTCATATCGCGACGGTTATTGCATTTGTGGCGAGGATACATGCGGCAAAGGCATTGTATGCAATACGCTCACGCGGCAGTGTGCAGACAGCGCTTCGGCTGAATCTTCGGCGGCGCCGGCTGCATCCGGCGATGTATTAAATCTTTGGAATGATGATGCCGAAGCCAGAAAATCCCTGATTTCATATATTCAAACCATCACTGCACCTGGCAAAGATTATATTCCGCCGGCCGATCGCATCGCTGTATTCGATTTGGATGGTACGCTGCTGTGTGAAACCGATCCAAACTATATGGATTATAATATCTATGTATACCGCGTTCTGGAAGATCCCGATTATAAAGACAGAGCGACAGCCGAACAGATTGAAGTTGCCAATACCATTGTTAAAGTCAATCAGACCGGGGTGGTTCCAAAAGGCCTGGATGTCGCGCATCAAATCGCCTATATGCAGGTGTTTGCCGGCATGACATTGCCTGAATACACCCGATATGTTCAGGCATTTATAGAACAGCCTGCGCCCGGATATACCGGCATGAAGCGCAGCGAGGCTTTCTATAAGCCCATGCTCCAGGTGATAAAGTATCTGCAGGATAATCAGTTTACTGTATTTATCGTGAGCGGTACAGACAGACTTCAGGTGCGCGTGGCGATTGCCGGTGTGATTGATATTCCCGAGTCTCAGGTGATTGGGTCTGACGGTGCGATTATTGCCGCAGGTCAGACCAAAACTGATAATCTGAACTACGACAATCTCGAATATGTTTATAAAAATGACGATAGTTTGATTCGCGGCAGCGGGTTTATCGTCAAAAATCTAAAGATGAACAAGGTCGCTGTGATTGCCCGCGAAATCGGAAAACAGCCGGTGCTTTCGTTTGGCAACAGCAGCGGCGATTCCAGTATGGCTGAATATGTGATTTCAAATAATCCTTACCCCAGCCGGGCCTATATGCTGCTTGCCGACGATTTCGAGCGTGAAAACGGCAGCCAGGCAAAAACAGATAAAATGCAGCAGCTCTGTGATCAGAACGGATGGATTCCAATTTCTATGAAAAATGATTGGAAGACGATCTATGGGGATGGCGTGGTACGAATTCACAAAGAATAACGCCGCTTCAACAGAACCAAAAAAATCCCCGGTTTGTATAAAACTGGGGATTAAGTGTATATTTGGGTTGATATAAATAACTATTCCGCTCTAAGCTTGCGTTCAAACATTACGGCCGCAGGCCGTCATGATGAGCTAACGACTTACCCGACAACAGGATGTTGGCGGGCGCGTCGATGTAACGCCATGGACGGCGTTTCAGCGGCGCAATTGGAATGAATAGAACACAAGCCGGGGGACGGGGGGCAGAGCCCCCAGCCG
>JAEEGL015032279.1_pt1 | contig 19343 bp, 11 predicted proteins | sample 9134231 | NCBI WGS metagenome assembly JAEEGL01 (sample SAMN16246548, study PRJNA631951) | gut metagenome | biome: gut microbiome; feature: rumen; material: fiber-attached | host: Bos | place: Iran: Karaj | collected 2018-10
GCCATGGTAAAGGACGCTAAACTTAACACTCAATGGAGGAAACAGTTTATGTATTATGAATACGAAATTGCACAATCTTTCCGCACCGGCAAGGACGAGGGCAAAAACGAAAAAGCTGTTGAAGATGCTGTTGAGCTTTTGAAAGAAAACATTCCTCCTGAAACAATTGCAAAATGCGTCAAACTTCCGCTGGAAAAGGTTCTTGAATTAAAAGAACAGATTACTGTTAAAGCCTGATTACATACAGAATTGAAAATCTAATTTATGTCCTTCATCCCTTCCTTTTGATTTGGCATTAACAAAAAAAGTATGATATAATTGTTATTTAAACGGAAGGAGATATATTTTGAGTTACAGCGCATTTGGTCTGCTGGCAGTGCTTATTCACTTGATTGTTAATTATGATATCTTTTATAGGCGGGTTGGAAATTCTTTTCCTGCCATAAAGCAATATCGTTACTTTTTGCTGAGTGTTATTCTCTACCACATTACCGATGCTCTCTGGGGTTTTTTCCATTCACATCATCTTACAACCCTTCTTTTTATTAATACTACCCTTTATTTCTTTGTTATGGCTCTTTCCCTGCTTTTCTGGACTTCCTTTGTAGTAAATTATCTTGAAGATAAAAGCTTCTTCTGTACTGCAATCAATTATATTGGAAAACTCTTCTTTATATTCCAGGCAGCAACTGTAGCCGCAAATGTATTTGTTCCTGTCGTTTTTCATATTGATGAAGCGGGTGAATATCAGCCTGATATTATCCGTTATGCCCTCTTTATTCTGCAGATTTTCATTCTCTTAAACTCTTCCCTCTATTCTTTTGTCATTGCAAAAAAATCAGAGGGCTCCAGAAAAAGACGCCACCTTACAATAACCATGTTCGGGCTTGCAATGATAATAGCAATAACTGCCCAGATTTTTTATACTTACCTGCCTCTTTACACAATAGGCTACCTGATTGGCTGCAGCGTTCTTCATACCTTTGTTGTTGAAGATGAAAGAGCCGAAAATATCAGCGCCCTTAAAGAATCTCTGGGTCGCGAAGCTTTGCAGATTGAAGAGCTGGGCCTTACAAGAAACCTGGCCTATACAGATCCTCTTACAGGTGTAAAAAGTAAGAGGGCCTATCTTGATACAAGAAAACAGATTGAACAGAAAATTGAAAATAACACTATAAAGGAATTTGCCATTGCTGTTTTTGATGTAAACGGCCTTAAGGAAGTAAACGATCATTTTGGTCACGATGTAGGCGACCAGCATATTATCGAGGCCTGCAACCTTATCTGTAATAATCTTAAGCACAGTCCTGTATTCCGTATTGGTGGAGACGAATTTGTTGCAATTCTTGAAGGCAGCGATTTTGAAGAACGCCATGCCTTAATTTCTGATTTTAACAGCCTGATAGAGCAGAATACCAGAACAGGAAAGGTCGTTGTTTCTGTAGGCCTTTCTGCTTACAGACAGAATGTTGGAGCAACCTATGCCGCCGTCTTTAAGCAGGCAGATGAAAACATGTACAGACGCAAAGCCATCTTAAAAGAAATGAAATAAATTTTTAAGGAAGTCTTATGTTAATTTTCAGTATTATTATTTATACGCTTTTTGGCGCAATGTGTATCTGGTTTGTTATTTCCGGAGTACAGAAAATCAAGCAGATAAAGGCAAGCCAGGCTCTTTCTGACTTTTATACAGACGAAGCAGAGCATGACAAGGCTATTGCCGATGCCCAGGCCTACGAGGAAGGCTATTTTGAGCGCATAAGAAGAGGTGAACAGAGCCAGCAGTTTCTTGCAGTAGGAAGTTTTCTGGTATGTTCCTTTATCAGAAGCCTTCTTGCAGCCGAAAACATTCCTACCTACACAGAAAATGAACATATAAACACCATGTATTCTCTTAATACTCTGGGCGGAACTTCGGGCTTTGCTATAAAAGTTTATATTCTTATTTCCGATTACGACAGAGCCTACGAAATTGTCCGGGACTTTATAAGTAAAAACGAAAGACGGGTTGAAGACAGGCCTCCTGCTCCTTCGCAGACAACTGCCAAGAACCTGGTAACCGGCCTTTTCTTTATAAACATGAACGATGTTTCCGAAGAAGCCGTTTATGGAATTATGATTTTACCTCGCGTTACAGGAAATGAATAATATGACAAAAGATTCAAACGAAATAACAAGACAGTATTTTGACAGCCTTCTTCTTGAAACAAGATACATAGACAGCGACCTGGCAGATACAAAAATCAAACTTTTCGGGCAGGAATTTTCTATGCCTGTAGCAACGGCAGCCCTTTCTCATCTGAACAATACAGCTCCGGATGGCATGACAAAAATGGCCCAGGGAGCCTGCATGGCCAATGCCCTCTGCTTTTGCGGAATGGGAGAGCTTGATGAATTAAAGGCCATGTGTGCAAGTGGTGCAAAGGTTATTAAAATTGTAAAGCCTCATGAAAACAACGATATAATTATGGCTGTTTTGCGTGACTGTCAGGAAGCCGGAGCTTTTGCCCTGGGCATGGATATAGACCACGCCTTTGGTTCTAACGGTGAATATGACAATGTGCTTGGCCTTCCTCTTAAATCAAAATCAACAGAAGAAATGCGTTCCTTTGTTGCAGCAACAAAGCTACCTTTTATTGTAAAAGGAGTACTCAGCGTCCAGGATGCAAAAAAAGCCCTGGAAATTGGAGCAGCCGGAATTATTGTTTCTCATCATCATGGAATAATGGATTATGCGGTGCCTCCTTTAATGGTTCTGCCGGAAATTAAAAAAGCAGTCGGCGATAAGCTTACAATTTTTGTTGACTGTTGTATTGAAAGCGGAATGGATGCCTTTAAAGCCCTTGCCCTTGGAGCAGATGCTGTCTGCGTAGGACGGGCCATTATGCCTCCTCTTAAAGAAAAAGGCGCAGAGGGTGTTAAAGAAAAGCTTGAAGAAATAAACCGGGGCCTGAAGGCTACAATGAACCGTACAGGCTTTAGAAATCTTTCCCAGATTGATGATTCTGTAATCTATCATAAAAACTTTTAGCAAGGAGCCTTTTTATGCGTTTAGGCGGCGGAATAGAAAAGCAGTATGAGAACCCTCAAGAATGGGTGAGCTATGCCAAAGATCTTCGCTACAGTGCAGTCCTCTGCCCGGTTGACAGCAGCAGTGATACAGGTACAAGACAGGCCTACCTGCAGGCAGCAAAAGCAGCAGACCTTTTGATTGGCGAAGTAGGCGTATGGAGAAACTGCCTTTCTGCAGATGATGCTGAACGCAAGGCCGCCATGGATTATGCCAAAAATCAGCTGGCACTTGCAGACGAAATGGGAGCAAATTGCTGTGTAAACATTCTTGGAAGCCGCAATGCCCAGTCCTGGGATGGTTTTTCTAAAGAGAACTACTCCCCGGAATTCTATACTCTGGCCATAGACAGCGTCCGCGAAATAATTGACGCCGTAAAACCTACCCATACTTTCTTTTCAATTGAGCCCATGCCCTGGTGTGTCCCAGATTCTCCTGAACAGTACCTTAAACTTATAAAGGATGTTGACAGAAAGACATTTGGAGTTCACCTTGATTTTGTGAATATGATAAACTGCCCTGAGCGCTACTGCAAAAGCACAGAATTTGTTCAGCACTGCTTTGATTTGCTTGGCCCCTATATAAAAAGCATTCACGGAAAGGATGTTTTTATGGAGCAGGCCTACACCACTTTAATTCACGAAACTATGCCCGGCAAAGGAAGCCTGGATTATAAAAAGATTCTCGCCATGGTCGAAAAGCTGGGGCCTGATACCCCTCTTTTTGTAGAACACCTGCCTGATTATGAAAGCTATAGAAGGGCTGCAAACTATGTGAGAAGTCAGGCTGAGGAAGCAGGCATTTTTGTAAAGGGCTAGTGCCTGGGCTTGGGGCTTGTGGTGGCGCCCGCATTGTAAACCCCAAAACCTCGCAAGGTTTACATTTCCTTGTTTTTCTGATATATTCACCTTATGAATAAAACTGTTCTTAGAAGCACCTTTATAGCCTTGTTTGCTGCTATTATCTGTCTGGGTTCTTTTATTAAAATTCCAATTGGCCTTATTCCCATTGTTTTGCAGAATATGCTCTGTATTTTGTGTGCCGTTTTGCTTGGAGGTCTTTGGGCCGGAGCTCCTGTGGCTCTTTTTCTTATAGCAGGGCTTGTGGGTCTTCCTGTTTATTCGGGAGGCAGCGGAGGGCTTGCTGTATGGCTTGGACCTACAGGTGGTTTTTTACCAGGATATCTGCTTGGGGCTGTTGCGGCGGGTTTTATTGCGGGCAGGCCTACTGTAGACGAAAAGGCCCCCACCGCAAAAACCCTGACCCGAATCTGTCTTGCAGTTATTGCAGGCATGGTTATTATCTATATCCCGGGCCTTATCCGTTTTTCATATTGGGTTACTGCTGCAGGAAAGGTTCCTGTAGATAAAACTGCCCTGTCTTATACACTTACAGCCTGTTTAATTCCATATATTCCGGGAGATACTATTAAGACCGCCATAGCAATTCCGCTTGCTGTTAAACTCAGGCCTCTTGTAGCACAGTATTTATATGATGAGCCAGATAAAGATTGAAAATGTAACAAAAACCTTCTCTACTCCCAAGGGTAAAATTAAGGCGCTTGATAATATCAGCCTTGAAATTTTCCAGGGGGAATGCCTTGTTATTGGCGGAGAAAACGGCTCGGGAAAAAGCGTACTCATGTCTATTATTGCAGGCCTGGAAAAAAGTGATCGTAAGAATAAAGATGTTCTGGCTCCTCAGGTAGGACTGGTTTTTCAGGAAGCAGAAACTCAAATTCTTGGAGAGAGCCCTGCAGAAGACATTGCCTTTGGTCCAAAAAATCTTGGCTGGAAAAAAGAAGGAGTGGAGCTGGCGGTAAAGGCTGCCCTTGAAAAAACAGGCCTTAGCCAGAAAGCAGATTTTCCTGCAAGATTCCTTTCGGGCGGAGAAAAAAGAAGGCTTGCAGTTGCTTGTATGCTTGCCATGAAGCTACCTGTAATTATTCTGGATGAACCTTATGCAAATCTTGATTATGCCGGTGTAAAGCAGGTAAATGCCCTTGTGAATCAGCTTAAAAAAGACGGAAAAACTGTAATCATCCTGACCCATGAAATTGAAAAGTGCCTGGGTCTTGCCAACCGCTTTATTGTCCTTTTTCAGGGAAAAAAAGTTTTTGACGGGACTCCTGACCAGGGGCTCAAAGAAAATCTGGAACAATGGAATATCAGAAATCCCCTTGTTTCTTATAAAGACATAAAGGATTTAATCTGGTGATAATAATAAAGCTTCTTTTGATTCCTGTAATCAGCCTTGCAGTTTTTACTCTTCCCTGGCAATTTGCTCTTGGACTTACCCTTGTGCAGATTATCTTAAGCTTTTACCTGCATATCAGCCTGCGCGAACAGCTTTTATCTTTAAGACCGGTTCTTTACTACGCCCTGATTCTGATTTTTTCAATGCTGATAGGGGCCGCTTTTGCAAAACAAATGCCCAAGGATTTTCTACCAACCCTTGTAATGCTTTTAAAGCTTTTTTGCATTATGCAGACGGCCTGTCTTGTTCTTAAAACTTCTACTTCCCTGCAGATCCGCCAGGCTCTTGAAAAGGCTCCTTTTGGCCAGATCCTCACCCTCTTCATCTGCTTTATTCCTCAGGTTTCTAAAAACTGGGAGCAGATAAAAAAAGCTTGGTATGCCCGTGGAGGAAAAAAATCTCTTAGAATGCTGCTGGTTCTGCTTCCGGTTTTGTTTTCGGTTGGAATGAAGGAGGCTTACAACACAAGCCGAGCCCTTTTGGCCAGAAAAGCAGATCTGAAAAAATAAGCTTCTTGTAAAATGACCTTTTTTTGCTATAATAAAGGCATGAAAAAAATAACATTTATATTACTTTTTACCATTCTTTTGTTTACAAGGCTTTTTGCTTCTCCTGCTGCCATTAATTTTGACAACCTTTCCGACAAGAAAAAGTTCAACGATCTGACTCTTGATTTTGTAAACGCCTATGATTCAATCTCTTATCCTGATTTTGAGCACGCAGATTCAAAAAAGGAAGACCTGCAGGCTGCCAAAAAGCTTCATAATTATCTTAAAAAACAGAAAAAGGCTAATTATGACGAAAAGCTTCTAGATCTTCTTGCCCTGCGATGCCTTTATAATTATGACTGGGTTACCTTTGCGGAGGTTGAAAAGCTCTTTACACAGCTTGAAGAAGATTATCCTGACAAGCCGGAGCATCACTGGATTTATGGAAACTTTTTAGCTTCTTCCAGCAAAACTCTTGAAGGAAAAAAGCAGCTGGAACAGTACATGGAAATGAAAGACTACTATATCAGTAATTTTTTCATTCAGGATTACGCCTACTGCCAGCTTCTTTGTATGATGCCTTTGAATGCATATTATACAATAACAAACGGCGGAACAATCCCAGAAGACCAGATACCCAATCAGCAGCTTTTATCGATAATTAAGGGAAAGATTAAAGATAGTTCTTCAGACCAAAACTATACATCCGGTGAGGTCTGGAAAATTTCCAAAACCGATGATGAGTGGATTTATGTTTACAGTACTATGCTTGGATTTAAGTTTCCCTGCAAAGGAAACTGGAATCTTACCCTAGAGTCTTTTTCAGAAACTACACCTGCCTTCTGCATTTTAAAACCAAACGATTTTAACCTGGAAGGCAACACTATAAGCATAAGCCTTCTTTTTATGGTCTATCCTGAATCCCATTACAATGAAGCAATTAAGGATAATATGTTGCAATCTATGCCTGTAATCGGAAAAGAAAATGTAACAATTGCCAAGCAGGTCTTTGAAAAATATTCCTGCGAAGACCTTACTAAATATCAGGATATAAGAAAGGGAGCCAGAACCTATATTTATTTTGGGAAAATTACCCCTGATGTATATTCCGGCTTAAGATGCGAATGTCCTGTAGATTTTACAAAAATGGAAAAGGGCGAAAATGCCTCTAATCCTTCTTATTACGCTACATCACCTGCTCAAAAAAGACTGGAGGAGCCCCTTTATATGATAATGCTTGTAGACACCTGCAATGCTCTGCTTGAAGAAACCGACGCTCTGCTCGAAGAATTGTTCAGTAAGGCAGTTTTTGAATAATTTTATGTGCTGATTTTTTAATCTTGTGATACTATATATATAAAATAAATCAGGAGTATGTATATGACTAATATTAATGATGTTTGTGATTTTATCAAAAAGTGCGGAGTTTACTACCTTGCAACTGTAGAAAACGACCAGCCACGCAACCGTCCTTTTGGAACAATTAACCTTTTCGAAGGAAAGCTTTACATCCAGACAGGAAAAATTAAAGAAGTTTCTAAACAGATTCAGAAAAATCCAAAGGTTGAACTCTGCTGCTTTGCCGGCGGAGAATGGCTGCGCTTAGCCGGAGAACTTGTCCGCGACGACCGCCTCGAAGCCAAAGAAGACATGCTCAACAACTACCCAGACTTAAAGAACATGTACTCCGCCACCGACGACAACACCGAAGTCCTCTACTTCAAAAACGCCACAGCAACTCTTTCAAGCTTTACAGGGGCGCCGCAGGTAGTGAAGTTCTAAAAAAACCGCGTCATTGCGAGGAGCGCAGCTACGCGGCAAACCATTTTACTTCATTTGGGCCGTTTCGATGTAACCGCCAGAACCTTTGGTTATGGCATAACCGAGGATTGGGTTCTTTGAACCGTTACCCCAGACATGGCCACCTGTTCTATATCCTGTATTACCAGCTTTATATCCCATATCTTCTGATTTAAATACTTCCTTATAGTCTAATTTTGTTTCACCTATATTATCTTCTCCAGGTGCATTTCCATCTGTTGTTGACCAGGTTATTGTTCCTGTTGCATCTTTCCATACTCCAATATTTACATGGTCTATAGAAACCCTGCTTAGGGTTGGAATTACACTTACTTCCCAAACGCCTGTAAAACGTTCATTGTCATCTACACCATTTAATGATGTTGCGTTGGCAATAGAAGTTGTTCCTGCCCAGCGCGCAGTCTTAGGATGCGCACAGCTTCCTGCATAGTAACTGATATAAGGAATTGGATTACCAGATGCATCCAGAGCAACATCAATATTGAGTTCTGTACCTATAAGTCCATAAGAATCTACAAGACAGGTCTTTTTATTTGCTGGGCTAGTGAAATTTGGTATATATGCATACCAGACATCACAATTCAAGCCATCATATCCGACAATATGTACGCTGTAATGTTCAGAAGCGCCAGAACCTTCTTTAATAACCGCAAGTTTACAATATTCACCAATGTTTGAGCCAAAAATTGGTACAGGAGTAGTCCACTTTGTATCTGCCTGTTTATATTGGCCAACTGTAATTGAATTTGGAGTAAGGTTATAAGAGTACAACAATTGATTATTATATGCATCCCACCAAATTGCTATTACAGCATCATCACCATTTGTTCCTCCGCCAGGAATTGCAGCGATACTTACATACTGTCCTGCATATACAGGATCTCCACTTGTCGTTATAACCTTTGCTTCTCTTGTTTGACCATCGGCATTATAAATACGAGAAGTTTGACCTGCAAGCCAAGAGTTGTGCACAGTACGATATTTTGAATAATCTTTCCCATTATCCAGGAGTTTGTCTTGTGCTTCTGAAATTCCAGTATTGTCAGTATTTGGACCATAATAGTCCCCAAAGAAAGTTGGTGCTCTTAGTGTACCATTCCAACTACTATTCCAGGTATCAGCTCTAGTTGCCTTAATTCCACCCCTCTTAAAACGAATTTCATCGTTTATAGCATCATAATATGCAAGATACACATTGGTTGAATCACTTGTAACAGAACCTGTTGCAAGAGAAGGAGATTTTATTCTTTCCTTATCAAAGTTTCTGAATCCTTCGTGTTTGCCTTCTGCATTAGTAGTCTCTGTATAATCATATTGTCCGATAAGTTCAAGTCTCAAATTATTTGTTGCTCTATTGTATCCACCTGCATCTCGGTCTGCATAACCCCACCGGCTTGTCATAATTCTAAACTGATCTGCCTTTGATTCGTTAATATCACCACCAGCTGCAGTTCCGTAAGAATTACCTAAAGAGTCATAAGCCATTGTAACGCTGGTCCAGTAATCAAAACCACCAATAAAGTTATCATAAGAATAAGAGCTTCCGTTAGGCATACTGTAATACAAGGCTCCGTTTACAAAGGCAAATCCAACATCATGGTTTACAGGGTTTATAGACATTACAGGCTGTGAAGTAACTCCACTTATTGGAACAACTGCCTGTGGATCAATCTCCCAAACATCAATTTCAACATCATCAGTCAGCAAATTATTGTTATCACCGTTTGGCTGGCGGTTGTAGTAGTTGTCGTAGATGGTTTTGTCGCCGGTTATGCTGTCGGTTGTGCCTGTGTATGAGCCCTTTGCATCGGGATTGTTGTGGTTGTTCAAATTAGGAACACTATTAACTGTCAGATCCAGGGCTCCGGAAGTTGTCATGTTGCTTACTGGGAAGGTTACAACATCATAAGAAGCATAGGCTGCTCCGGAATAATATGGTGTAGAAACAGGATCTTCTGCTGTTCCCAGGTTGGTAACGCTTCCGTTTACTGGAGCTGCAAGCTCTGTATTGCCATAGCTTGGTTTATATGTAGAGTTTCCAAGGTTAAAGCCATACATGTAGATTGTTTCATCTGCTGCAACAGGATAGTGGCCCAAAGCAGTTCTGTTATAAACAGACCAGTTATTGCTCTTAAGCTTAGCAAGAGAAGTATAGATTCTTGCAATATATGGAACAACGTCCATCTGGTAAACAGGCTTGTTGTAGGCTGTATCATCGGTTGAAAGAACAGATTCACCGCTTGCGCTTGTTACCGAAACCAGACCGCCTGAATCAAGAGAGATAACTGTTAATGCTTTATCAAGTCCGGTAACAGTGCTTATCCTGCTTGTGTCTATGCTCAGGTACCAGTCTACTTTATGACCAGACTGATTAAAGTAGTTATCAACAACTGTACATTCCCAACCATCTGCGGCCATTGTTGCAGGAGCAAATTCCCAGGTGGCACTTGAAGAATTGTAATAAGCGGCCTGAACATAGCCTGCTGTACCTGATTTTCCTGAATCTGCACTTGTTTTTCCATTTTCTGCAGTAAAGCCGCCAAAACTGAACCAGATAGAACTTAATCTTGCGTTGTCATAAGAAGTTCCATGGAAGGTTATCTTTCCGGAAACCTTAGGGTCTAGTCCAAGGGCTGTGGCCGGGCTTCCTGCTGTCATTGTTTCAAAAGAAGCCGGTAAATCATTTTCGAGCTCAATATGACCATTTGCTGTACTTGCACCGTAAAGGCTGTTGTTTGGAGTAATTGTAACTGTTGTCTCGGTTGTTATGCCGTTCACTGTAGTACTTGTTGTTACAGAACCAAGCACATCACCAGGGCCAAGAGATTCAAGAGTCTGACCTACAGGTGTTTGTGTTATTCCGTTTACAACAGAAACTGTAGATTTTGTATAACCTGTTCCGTTCCATTCAAACGGCTTAATTACAGAATTAGGAATTACATCATCTGTTAAATCCTGGCGTACATAAGCATTCAAAATGGTGCTTCCGGTATCTGTTCCAGGAATTGATTCTTCTGTTGAATCCCAGAATGAGAAGGTATATACAACAACAGGGTTTGTTTCTGTGCCATTGGCTGCCTTTGCATATTCACCTGTTCCTGCTACAAGATTTGTATTTGTAAGAGTCAGGGAACCGCCGGTATTTGATCCGCTTGTAGATGTACCATAAGTCCAGGTAGCATTTGAACCGCCGGCTCCTCCCGTCTTAATAAGAGAATTAGCTCCGGAATCCAACAGGGCAGGATTGTTTTCAGGATTATCTGAATAGACAAAGGTTGTCGGAGAAGTTTTGATATAATCAGAAAGCTCGGTATCAGGCGCTACAACGCTCTTTTCAAATACATAATAGAATGGGCCTGCTCCTCCTACAAATTCTGGAATTACAGCCATTCCTTTTTTGACTGTCCAGTAATTTCCGTTTTCTACAGAAGTATTCAGGGTCCAGGCTGCATTACCCTTCTTTGTGTTGGCATAACCGTAATCATCTTTAAAGGCATAGAAGGTAGAGAATTCATCGGTATCGTAATCGTAAACACCGTTTCCGTTAAGGTCTGTACCAAACAAAACCTTTGTAATTCTAGGAGCATTGTTGCTTGCTTTTGTGGTTAAAGAACCCCAGCCTATGTTTCCGGCTTTATCGAAGGTTACTACATAAATTTCTATAGGACCGTCCGGAATATTAGCAGAATTAAAGGTTGCTTCCCATCTGTAGTTAGCGCTTGTACTTCCTGAATAAGATTCAAGCAATCCGTCACCGTCATCAAAGTCTACGCCGCCAGAGCCATTGTCTCTTTCACCATTGTGGTCAACTACAAGACCATATACAAATTCAGCAGAAGTATTTTCTTCATCTGTTTCCGGTTCAAAAGTAATTGTACCGCTTGTTCGGTTTACATCTGTAATGAGTCGGTAAAGTCCGCCAATGTATACAAGGCCGCCGACACGGATATTCATGTTGGTTTTAATTTCATTATTCTGTGCAGTTTCAGTAGAATTTCTGACTACTGTCAAAGCACGAACAGGCAGCTTGTCACTGTTTATAGAAATTGTATCAGCGCCTATATCAGTTCGGTTTGCAAGATTGTTGGTTCCATGGCCTTCCATTGGATTGTAAACACGAGAAATTCCATCAGAAGCACCAGTTCTCATAAAGTAGATTACAGCCTTATCAAAACCACTCTGCTCTTCTACGATTTTTCCAGCAAGAGTAAACTGGGCACCATTGGAATTCTGAATATAATGGTCTGAACCAAGCTGAGTTCCGCCTGCTCCATAACTGTCCTGATAAAGAACTATTTTGTTGCCAGGCTTATCTGTATAATCTGCAAATGAAGGTGCAGTATTATCAATGTTAATTTCAGGTGTTTCTGTTCCTGTATGATTTGAATCATCTGTTGCTTCTATAGTTATCTTACAGGTTGTTGATCCGGTAACAGGAATCTTAAAGTCTAAGGCTTTATCATCACTATCATTTCCAAAGGTAATTGTGACATTTGCATTGTTTGTTCCGCTTATGCTTCCCTGGTGGGTATTTGTTCTTTCCCAGGTTGAAGTTTTTGATTCTCCGTTATTAACATTTATGGTCATTTCGCTGAGGAAGTTTGAAGATGGTGTTATAAACCTTCCTTCAAGAACCCAGTCGCCTTTTATATAAATGTTTGGTTCATATTTTTTCTCTACAAGAAGGTTTCCGGAATTGTCGTACTGTCGCAGATACATGTCGCCGTCAAGAGAAGGAATTGTATTGTTTACCTTTATTTCAAGAATATCGGTCCAGGCACTTAAAAGGCTTGTATCGTTGTCTTCTGCAATTGCCCTTACCTGAACAATTGTTTTGTCCGGAATATTCTGTACTTCATAAGTGTAATTCCAGTTCTTTGTATTCTTTGCTATAAATCCGTAAAAATCAGTTCCCGGAATTTGAACAGCGCCTTCAACTGTAGAATCTGTCCAGTTTCCATTACCAACCTTAAACTGAAGATATACTGCTTCAACACCTTCGTTGTCCTGGGCTGTACCGGATATCTTAATGCGTCCACCCTTTTCTACTGGCTCGCCATTCTGCATTTCAGGATCGGTAATATAAACCTTAGGACGATCTTCGTTAGGGTCATAAGTGATTTCATTATCTGTTACATAACCAACGTTCCCAACAGAGTCTGTTACTTTGAACCAGACTGGAACACGGTAAATATATTCGCCTATGTTGTAAGCTGCAAAATTTGGATCTACTGTTACATCTGTTCCGTTTGTAGCATAGCTTAATATGTCTGCATTAAAGTTATTAAAGTCTATTGACCACTGAATTGAAGTTGCACTTTCAATGTGAATAAAGGCTTTGCTATCCAGAAGAGTCTTCTTTGCTGTTTCGTTAGCGGCTCCTTCCAATGCTGTCTTTTCTGAGTACATTGGAATATAGTATTCCACTTTAGTAACACTAGATTCTGCATCACTTACCTGACCACGATAGGTAAATTTACCGGAAGCTTTTTCTTCTTTTGCCGGAGAAACGTTAGATATTATTATGTTGGCGTCATTATCGACTGTAATAATCTTTTCTTTTGAGGCTGTTTTGTTTGCTTCGTCCTTTGCAGTAAACTTTAAGGTCTTTTGTGCAATAGTATCTTTTTCGGATAAATCAAATGGTCCAAGGTAATAAGTGTAGACATTTCCTACCGGATCTGCTGCATAGATATTTGTTGAAGTAAGGGTAATATAATCAAAAAGCACAGGCTTTTCTTCATTCATGCCTGTTTTTTCTGTTACTTCTACCTTTACATACATAAGGGCATAGTTTTTACCAAAGACAATATTATTAGCTGTGCTCCATTCAAGATTCAAATCATGCATATAATCTACAATTTCAGAAGCTGCATAACGTGTTTGAGTTCCTGGATTTTTATATGTATTTGTTGGAAGCCTCAAAAGCTCAACCGAATTGATTTCCGGCGATTCTGTATCGTATTTGAAAGTAATACCGCTTATATTCGGCTGCTTTGTTATATTGTTGTAAGTAATATATGGCTGTGTAAGAGGAGTTCCTCCAGGTACGCTTTCTGTTACTCCGGATTTTGTCCAGAATACAGTATTGTTTGCATCTGCAAGGGCCCAGAACCAGGTTGTTTCACCGTCTGCTTCGTCCGATTCTATCTGCCAGTTGTTGTTTTCAAGAGTAGAGTTTGTTCCTGCCCCACCAAATTCAATCCAGCCGGCTGAGCCTGCAGGAAGGCTTGGAAGAGTCCAGGTCTGTCCGTTATCACTTGTTGACGGTGCCTGGCCTGGTTCTGCATTATTATTAAGCTTCTTTGACCATACCCAGAGCTTATTAATAGTTCCGTCATCATCCTTTACCGAACCAAAAACCGTTTTCGAAGTAAGGTAGCCCGAACCGTCAGACTTAACCTGATTCATTTTTATAATTGGGCGGTCGGAGTCCTGTTTAACAATTACTGTTTTAAGAGCTGAATAACCTGTGTTTCCGGCTGTATCTTTAGCAGCAACCGTAAAGCATACTTTTGTTCCTTCTGCAAGTGTAGAATTATCTGCATTTTTCAACAAAGTTGTATCTATATCGTTTATTGTCCAGTTTGCGGCATTTGCAGGAAGGCTTAAACCTTCTACCACTTTCCAACCATTTGCAGTTATATCTGCACTTGTTTCCGGCTTTGATGGAGCGTCTTCATCATTTACATAAGCAAAATAATAAAGACCTGTAATAGCACCTACGCCATTTGTATCTGTTGCTGTTCCAGAAAGACTTATTTTTCCGTTAACCTGAATACCATCTTCATCTGAATCTGCATCAGAAGGTGAGTTAGTATTTATTGTTACTGTTGGGCCATCCAGGTCTATTGTTATTGTTGCAACAACGGCAGGCGTAGAGTTTCCTTCACCTGCAGCATCTGTTGCAGTGGCTGTGATGGAAATAGTTCTACTGTCTGCCGGAAGAAGAGATGTTACATCTGCTTCCCAGATTCTTAAAGTAGGATCTGAAGCGGCAAGTGTTCTTATTTCTTCCGGATCTGTAGATTTCACTTCTCTCAGAGTTGCCTGGATTGTAGTATCAACACCATCTCTTGTAAGCTCAAAGCTTGCCATTCCTGCAGAAGCTGCACTGTCTGATTTATCTGAAACAGTACCCCACAATAATGGCATATCATTACCATTTGTATAGATAATTCCGCTTGATGTTCTGGTTATAATGTCAGATGGTGGTGTAAGGTCTATGTTAATTGAATAATTGATAAAATCTGTAGGAACTCCTTCAAAAATAACATTTGTTTTTATAACAGCGGTGTTTCCTACATTATCTTCTGCGACAAAAATAAGATAGTTATTTCCTTCGTGTAATCCTCGAATTGAATCTTTAAAGGTAGAAGGAATTGTATTGTAATATTTATAAAATCCTTTTGAATTAGGACTGTCTGAGAATTTTATACCATCAGGAAGGCCTGCAGCGGTAAATTGATTTTTAATGCGAATAAGTTCTGAAGGATCTGGGACTGGTTCGTTCTGATCATTAAGCTTTTGGCTTACATTATAGAATACATGTTTTTCTTCAACAGTATCCAATGGTGTTATAAAGCCAGTTGGGTCTGTTGTAATTTCATCTATCAGGTCATTCAGGTATGTCTCTATTTCATCTTCATTAACAGGAAGCAGGTGTTCATTCTGATATACCTTGTAGTAAATTTTTGAAAGACCGCTACCGTCTGTATTATCTGCTATGTTTCCACGTAACTGGATTGTTGTTGTATTACCAAAAGAGCCGTTTCCGTATTTACCACCAACATTTGTGTCCAGAGAGTTATCCCATAGAGGGTTTGAATTATTAATATCGTCATTGTTGGCCTGACCAAGTCTTATTGTTAAATTCTTTGCACTTGAGTCAATTACATCTAAAGAAGCGGGAGGTGTTGTATCAAAAGCAATCTTTATTGTTTCGGTAATTTGATTTCCGGCAAGGTCTGTTGCTGTAATTACAGCATTAACACTTCCTGTCAGAGGCTTGTTATCACTACCCTTGAATTTTATATCTTCAAATTTAAAGCGGCTTTCATTTTCAACAGTCATAGGGTTAAGACCTGGAACATTCAGAACTACACTTTCAATTCCGGTCTCATCATCTGTTGCAATACCGCTCAAATCAAACTGTGAGCCCAAAGCGTTGTTTACAAAGTATGTAGACGTTTTATCATCATAATAAGCTCCCCTGAATATGATGTTTGAAATGCTTGGCTTATTAGAATCATATTTTATGTTTATTATTGCGGTTGTGGAAACAACGTCATCATTCTTTTTTATCTGATAAGAAATAGAATCTGGGAAACCAAGTCCGGAAAGTTTAGAAAAATTAAATTCTTCTGTTGCAAGCCATTTATTTTCGCCGTTTACATTTGTTGGACTTGTTACTGTTATTGGGGTTGATTCAGTATCTCTATAGATGTCGTATGGAGGTTCTCCTCCTGTCCAGCTCAGCTCTGCATTAAACTTTGCATGAGAACCCTTCCAGGCATCAGAATCCTGAGAAATGTATTCTGGTACACCTTTTCCTAAGAGTTCAATTTTTTCTTCTGTAGAAACGAGTTTAAAACCAAAGATTCCATCAGAAATTATTTTTCCACTTTCGGCACCCTGTGTATCATTTCCTTCAACAATTACTCTGTAATGAATTCCAGTATTAACGTTATAGTTTGTCTTATGAATTATTTTTGAAGTTTTAAATTTGTATGTACTTCCTGAAACACTATAAATACCATAACCGCTTGCAAAATTCTGGCCTTCTGCCTCTTCTTGTGCCTTATGATATTCTGCACCAGTATTTATAAGCCATATTTTTTCATCAGAAAGGATTACTCCGTTTTTATCACATTTCTGAAGATAAACACCAACTGTATCTGGATCTATTGGATAACCATCAAGACCCGGAGATATTTCAACTTCAAGATATCGGTTTCCTGCTGTTAATTGGTAATCTACATCATCTAAAGTCTTTCCTGTTTCAAGAACACTTCCAGAAGTTACAATATACCTTGGATTGTTTGCAGGGTTTATAGAAAATTTACTTTTTGTTACTTCATGACTTTCAAGCTGCAAGAGAAGATCTTCTGCCGCTGCTGTACGACCTGCATCTGTTCCATAGGTGCCGTTTTTCATGTGATATAAATCTGTAATTTTATATGAACCCTGAAGTATAGCTGATATTTCAGAATTCATATAATAAACATCTGTGCTGTTTCCCTTTAAATCTTCTTCTGTCTGTTCACTGCCATCAATCGGATATCTTTGAGCACCATCATAAATCATTAATGTACAATATCTCTGCTCTGTATCTTTGCTTTGTGGAAGAATAATACCGTTTTCATCTGTGTGCCCATAAATTAAGGCATAATCATTTGCTTCGGTGGCATCATAAACAGCAACATCCATTTCTATTGTTAATGGAACATTAGTAAGATTAACAATCTTCATTGGGTCAGCTGCGTTTTCGTTTTCAAATATTTTTACTTCTATAAGGCTGACATCATTATCATCAGAAGCTTTTCCTTCAAGAGTAAATGAACGACCATAACTGTCAAAACCATGCTGACCTGCTTTAATACTTGGTCTTGAAAGGACAAGAACCGGTGCTGTGTTATCAATTGTAATTGTGGTACTCTGTGTAGTTTCATGCCTTCCCTTATCCTTTATACATACCGTGGCCTGATAGGTTCCGTCGACAATATGTTTTTCGTTGTAATCAACAATTACTTTCCAGCTTCCTTTTTCTTTGGAATTTTCATCATATTCAAAATCACCGTCTATATGGATTGGTTTTCCTGTGCCATCTGTTCGTTTTAATGTAGCTTTAACGCTGGTAATAGAACCATCATCTTTCCAGGTACCGGAAAGTGCAAAAACATCCCTGATTACCGCATCAACCTTAGGACTATCTATAGTAAGGCTAGGAGGCTGTGTGTCTACAGCTCCGCCAAGTCCTACTTCGCAGGATATTATTGAGATCAGAAATAGAAAACTAAAAAAACATGCCTTAGCAAAACTCTTGTTTTTCATAGAAAAAACCTCGCTACACATACTCTCTGGCACTTTTTTAAAATTCTTTTTTTACCTTTTATTTTCGGCAAAAAAGGCTCAACTCTTGAGAAAATCAACGGTTTTGGAAATAGTTACATTTGAAAATAGAACTTATTGAGACATTTATATTGTTAAATCTTAACTATTTTACCATATTTCGTATGTTTTTTGCAAATTCTTCAAAGGCAAGAGGGTCTCTCTGGAAGGCAGCAAGATATAAATCGGGCAGAGCTCCTCCCGGACAGGAAGCAGCCCAGTAACGAACATCATCTGCCTGTTTGTCATAGGCCTGGGCTCGGGAATGAACCGGAGCCAGCATTGTAAGATTTGAAAGTTCAGCCTGAGCTTCTTCGGTAAATAATTCCGCAAGATATCTTTTGCAGTTTGAATTCTTTGACAAAAGCATACATGAAATTGCAGGAGCAATAATTCCGTATTCTGTAGAAGAAGAAACCGGCGGAACAACAAAGGCTTCAAATTTTTTTATAATATCATGCGAAATGTTTCTGTGATCGTTAAGAAAAGTAAAAAATACTCCTACCTGATCTTCGTGAGTAAAATATATTAAATCGCTCTGCTGACCATTGAACCATGCAGGATGAGTAAAACCTTCGTTTGGCCAGGCCTTGAGCATTTCAAGAATGGAACGCAGGGTAAAATTAGCAGAACACAGCTGTTTGTCCAAAAGCTCTTCAAAGGCTGTTCCTGCCTTTAATTCTTTTATAAGGTTATTATAGGCTGTAAGACCTCCATTTGCCTCTACAAGGCTTCCTACAAAAGCCACAAGAGTTCTGTTATCGGCTCCTGCACAGAAGAATGGAGAAAATACATATTGCTTTGACTGATACAAATAATTAAGCAGGCCTGAAAAAGAGTTAGGAATATTTCCTGTAGTATTCTGGACAACCGCATTATTATAGGCCAGCTCACAATGATCCAAAAGAATTGGTACACATTTTTTATTCCTGAGGCTCGAAGGCATTGTTTCCAGAATCTTTGAAGGAATCTCTTCTGAAGAGGCCTCCAGCATATCCGTAATTTCTCCCCGCCAGGTAAAAAGCATATCATATTTTTCTTTAAGGGCAGCAAGATCAACCTTGCCTGCAGATAAAACGTCACACTTTAAATCAATATTATCTTCAACAGGAAGCATGTCTTCAAGAATTTTAACATATTCATCCGAAAGCCCGTAAAATGCAACCCTGACTCTTCGTTCAGCTTTCTTCTGTTTGACAGTAGAAACTGTCGCCATGATTCCGCTTGCAAGACCACAAAGGCCCAAAATAATTACAAGAATACATAAAAGTTTTTTGTTGTTTTTCTTTGCCATAATTTGATTATCGGAATATTTTAGTGTTATAATTATTTATTATAAGTAAATAAAAAAAGGAGTATTTTATGGAAAATGAAATCAAACCAAGAAACTCATTTACCGGTTCGCTTGGTTTTGTACTCGCAGCAGCAGGAAGTGCAGTTGGTCTTGGAAACATCTGGCGCTTCCCTTATCTTGCAGCAAAGGATGGCGGAGGTCTCTTCCTCGTAGTTTATCTTGTGCTTGCTATTACTTTTGGTTTTGCACTTTTAATTTCAGAAATTGCAATCGGTCGTAAAACTCAGGAAAGCCCTCTTACCGC
>JAEEGL015194479.1_pt1 | contig 19343 bp, 4 predicted proteins | sample 9134231 | NCBI WGS metagenome assembly JAEEGL01 (sample SAMN16246548, study PRJNA631951) | gut metagenome | biome: gut microbiome; feature: rumen; material: fiber-attached | host: Bos | place: Iran: Karaj | collected 2018-10
CCCGCCGCTAAGTATCTTAAACAGACGCCCGCCAAGGACTTCAAGTTCTTCGGCAAACATTTCTCTCCTGTATTTCAGTGTATAATCCCACTTACGGTTTTCCTCAATCTGTCTGCGTATCTGCTCCTCTTTTCCCTGATCCCTTATGCTCTTCCAGAGCTGATCCAACAGTGACTGTACGTAAAGCGGCACAAGAACAAGCACCTCGGGTTTTTCGTTCTTAATATCTTCAAATACCCTTCGTGTGTTCTGATTGATAAAGAGAGTATGACCTGAAAGCAGTGTATTGAGCATTGCGGTTTCTGACATGACATGAGTAAAAGGAAGCACCAAAACGGAATCTCCCGTAGCCTCTTTATCCTGTTCATACTCCATAACTTTTGCCGTCAGGTAACTTCTCTGGGAGTGCACAACTCCCTTGTTACGCCCGGTTGTTCCTGAAGTATAGAGAATCAAAGCACTTGCATCAGGATCTATTTCTACATCCTCAGCCATATATTCTCCCTTATCACGAAGACTGCTGCCCTCCTTCATGTATTCGTTGATTTTCGACATGTAGAGTACTTCTGCCCCTGTGTTATCCGAAAATTCCTCTGCTCTTTTCTCGCAGTCAGGAGCGCAGAATATCGCACAGCTTTCACTGTCATTAATAAGACCTGTCAGTTCCTGATCTTCCATGCGTACGTCCAAAAGTACCGCAGTACAGCCGCAGCAGAAAAGAGCCTGCCTCACAAGAATATATTTATAGCTGTTAGGGCTGAATATACCCACATGTTTATGCTCATATCCTTCCTTCAAAAGATATGCCGAAAGAGCCATTACCTGGTTTTTAAACTCAGAAGGCAGGATCTCTGTTCTTTCGCCTGTCTTATCATCCCTGTAGGCATACATTGGAATCGCAGGATATTTTTTTACGTGTTCCTCCATAAAGTCCCGATAGTTTGTCAACATATTCCGTTATCCTTTCCTGTTTGTGATTAGTTTATGTGTAACTGTATCATTACTTCTTAATAAGCCGTGCAAAGTCACTGACCGTCCTTACACGGATCAGCTCGCTGTCATCGATCGTAACATCGAATTTCCCCTCCGCATCATTTACCATGCGCACGAAAGTGAGGGAGTCAATGCCAAGATCAACCGGAAGAGTTGTATCTTCCGTTATGTCTTCCACCTGCTTTTTGGCATATTCCCTGATAAAACTGATGATCTCATCTGATATGTTCATATTATCTGCCTCCTGGCATTATCCTTTATTTTCTCTTAATTACTTCTTTTACTGTTTCATCACATCTGTCATAGATAAAAAAATGTCCTCCCGGATAACACAGATACTCAACATTGCTTATAAAATCATCCCAGTTTCGGATCTTATCGCTGCTGATATCCTCATCTGAATAAATGACAAGTGCACTAGTGTCCAGAATATCGTGTTTTGTGTCTTCAAATGCTTCATGCAGCTGAAAATCCCTGCGAATGATAGGCATAAAGATCTTCAGCATAAGAGGATCATTTAAAAGTTCTTCATCAATTCCTCCCATACTGATCATCTCATCCAGGAAATCTTCCTCAGACAATTTATGTATCCACTCACTTTCCGGAATCTTATGAGGTGCCTCCATTGAACAAAGAAACATCTTCCCGGGAAGACGGTATCCGTTTTCGCGCAGCCTACAGGCAATCTGATAAGCTACGATCGATCCAAGACTGTACCCAAAAAGACAGTAGTCCTCGTCTTTTGACAGTTTTTCCGTAACTTCCCCATAAAGATCACTGACCATCTCGTCCATTGTTTCATAGAGAGGCAGACCAAACTTAGTGCCATGTCCTGAATAATCAAGAGCTATCATATCAAAAGCTTCTTTCAGTTTACTCAGACTACCCTCATACAGGGTTGATGATCCACCTGCATAAGGAAAACAAAACAGTTTTTCTTTTCCCATTTTCCATCCATTCTTTCTTTTATTTATTTGATCACTCATGTTCCAGAAACCATGAGGCGATCATCTCATCTACCGCTATGCTCTCCGGGATCTCCGGTGTCAGTGAAGGAAAGGCGTGAATCAGTTTTTTCCCCTTGTCATAATAAACAAGTCTGTATTCCTTCTCCTGTTCTTTTAAAAAATCACTGTATTGCAATGTGTATTTCCTGAGAAAGTCTCCCTTGCTTGATACGAGAAAAACAGGAGGAAGGCATCTTACGATCTCATCCGACTCCATACTCATAGTCTTCCTGATCTCGCCTTTTCTCCAGTTTCCCGGGATAATATTGCCTCCCATCACCATTCCAACCATATCTTTTTTATTTACGTAAAACATTCCGCTGACAGCTGCCATTGCACGGATTCTGATACCGGGATCACGGCCTCCGATGATCTGTTTTACAGTCTCGCTCCAGTTCATTGAAGCCGCAAAGATCGCCGCATAAACACCGGCACTTTCAGCAGATAAATATATGTGGCCGACATCGCCGCCATAATCAGATGCTGTTCGTCCAATATGTTCCATTCCACCTGCCAAATCCAGTACGGCGCCTGTGACATCCACCTTGGGAAATACACGATATTCCAGTGACACGGACAAAAAACCTGCCTGCGCAAAATGCCTGCATATTCCCATTTCCATATGCCGGTCTCCCATTAAGAAACCTCCGCCATGTACCATCAGGACTACAGGATACGGATGACCATCACTTATGGCCGGACGGTATATATCCATTGCAAGATCTGTTCCATCCTGACTTTTATAGGGAATATCCGGGATGTATTCCACATCATTAAATTGTCTGTAATGCTCCACTACCTGATCCATATTCCGAAGATAATCTGCATGCCAGGATGTGGACAGCTTCTTAAGTGTCTTGTTAAACATAAAAAAATAATGCCAACTGTACTCAATATGATCGGATGAAGATTATCTTCATCCGATCATATCTTAACCATTTTTACTTTTGTTATCTGATATGTTTACCGGATCATAGGATCTTTACCAAGGATCAGTCTTCCTCATAATCATGACCGGTTTTATCAGACCGGAACATATTTCCCATAAAATCGTTCCATTTCTGAAGCTGTGGGCTGTACCCCTGTGCAGCTGGACCGGCAGGTGTTGCACCGTACCCCTGAACATTGGGAGCAGGCTGATCATCTTCTTTTACGCTTTCGCTGCCCTCATTGGCACCTTCTGCAGTTTCAGCGCTCTGTTCCGGGGCTGCTCCGTTCTGTGCCGGCATCTGGCCATAGCCCTGCATCTGTGGAGCCTGAGCTTCTGCGCTGTTCTGAGCCGGAGCCTGACCATAACCCTGCACCTGCGGCATCTGGCCGTAGCCCTGCATCTGCGGCATCTGGCCGTAGCCCTGCATCTGCGGCATCTGACCGTAACCCTGCATCTGCGGCATCTGGCCGTAACCCTGCATCTGCGGCATCTGACCGTAACCCTGCATCTGCGGTGTCTGACCGTAACCCTGCATTCCTGCCAACGGATTCTGACCATAGCCCTGAACACCGGGCATTCCTACTGTTTTAAACAAATCAAATAGTGTCTGCATTTCTTTTTGCTCCTTTCCGCTTAAATTCATGAACTGACCTAATAATTCAGGCTGAAGCTTCGCAACCATGCTTCTCATGTCTACTCCGCTGCCGCTCTTTGCTTTTTGGATCATGCTTGGAAGATCGATCGTGCCAAGCCTCTTATAGATCTGCGGCAATTCCTCTTTTACATAGTTTGGCCAATAACCGAAGAAAGGAAATACTACCAGATCATCAGCAACACTGGCTAACAGCATAATTATTGCCCCGGTATTATTGTAGATCTCATTGGCTTCATCAAGTCCCGCAGGAGAATTATATTGCCATACTACGGAAGGCACCGGCGCAAGAATGATATCTGCCAGCTTATCCTCAATACGGATCGGTGTGACACTGAAATGCATGCCCGGTATTTCTCCGGACGTGATTCCGTGAACATCTATCTTACCGGCTGCATTGTGAGGAAGTCCCGGTACAATGGAGCACATTACAGGCAGATTGGTTTCCTCAAAATGTCCCTCTGCGATAAACTCTTTCACCATCGCCTCTTTAACAACGGCTTCCGGCGACTTATCCGTTTCATGAACCGATACCACCAGACCGGGCTGTGTATCATGAAGCACCTTATCGTAAAGCGGTATAACAGCGCACTCTTTGATACCGTCCTGCTTACTCATAAGAGTTTCAACAAGTCCTGCATCAAAGCGCACCCCCTCATTATTGACATAGTATCTGTCCATTCTGCCAAGGAATGTAATGCTTCCATTTTCATTGACCCTGACCTGATCATAGGTACAGATATATGGCTTACCATCAATATCTTCCGGTTCAAAATAGGTTTCCCCATCAAGCTTTCCGGAACTTAAGGAAGAAGATCCGATATACATGACTCCGCTTCGTTCACCTTCACTGATATCATAGTATTTATCCTCATCCTGATCATAGATCTTGATGCTGATCCCGGGAAGCGGATAACCTATCTCATCATCCTTGGATTCAGGATTGGCAAGGATGCAGGCTCCACCGGCTTCTGACAGGCCATAACCATTGGTGATCTTTATCGATGCCCCATTGGCTGCAAGAAAATCGTTGTAGCGCTTCATGCTCTCATCTGAAATGTAAGAGCCTCCGATCACCATCATCTTGAGGCTGGAAAAATCAACATTCAGATTCCCGGCTGCCACAGCTCCACACCAGGCCTCAATAAATGTAGCTGAAGTAAAGACAACGTCTGCCTTGTAATATGTAATGGCATGGCAGAAAGAAAGCGTATTGGCTCCCATCGGAACAATAGCCAGCGTACATCCCATGGTAAGCGGCATATGAATCTGATTGATCATGCCATAGGCGTTTGCAGGGTCAACCGAAATAAGAACCCTTGCCTTCCCCACAAATTCCTGAGCCTGCGGAATATCCAGCATTCTTATCGCTGCTTCATTCATTGCCCTGTCAGACATGGGAATGGGTTTATGTATACCCTTGGTGGTACCGGATGTGTGGAAAACAACGGCTGACTCATCATCTGTCGTTCTGACGGCGGTAAAAGGAGTTGTCTCATACCTGTGGAACAGATCCCTTAAGAAAACAGCTCCTCGTACATTCCTGATCTGCTCATAGATCCAGTTCGCGGATTTTGCCATGGTTCCGCTGGTACATGGTCCGGATACTTCCGAATGAATAATAATAATGTTCTTCAGTCCCAGCTCATCTTTATCGTTAAGAAGATCCTTGAGGAATGAAGGAATAATACAAAAATCCACTAAAATAACATCCGTGATATGCTCCGCGCGGATCATTTCCCGGAAACGTTTGGGAAGCATTGTCTCATTCTCATACATGATCGATACCGAGGCGCCCAACATGTTAAGCGCATATGTTGAGAATATCACTTCCGTAGCAATGGCAGAAGTAACAGCCACTCTCGAATGGTTCTTCCCTGTTATTCCAAGCGCGGCAAATATTTCTGCGTATCTCTCCCATTCTCTGAACATCTGTCTGTAGGTATAGGATCTTTGTCCATCCATAATGGCAATATTGTTCAGCCTCTCATCGTTAACGGAATTGGTCTCTTTTATCAGCTTCCACATTTTCTGCCCGCTTATTGTCCTGTCCTTTATCCGCTTATCCACTTTATCCCTCCTTGCTTTTTCTCCAGCTGTAAGACGCCTGCGTTTTTTTGCCTCAACTGCCTTCCTGTCAAACCATGCCAGCATCTTGTCAAGAGCCTCTGCCGATTCAGCACAGTCAGGCATAAAACTCAGGAATGAGTGCATTAGATGCTGATTGCCAAAGTATAAAAGATGACAGTCCCCATTAAACTGTTTAAGCCGCTCATGAAACTTAAGTGTATACCCGTTAAGAAAGTCCCCTCTGCTGGTTATAAGAAATGCCGGAGGCATCTGGTTCATTATCTCAGGATGATCCGGATTCATATACTGCATAAAGGAATCATCGGATAATTTGCTCCCAAAGAACTGTTCTGCCATGAGATTTCCAAGAAGATCATCCTCAGCGGTATAATACATACCGCTTACCAGCCCCATGGCCCTGAACCTGAATCTGCTTGGTTTGTGGCCAATGGCATCCTGAAGCTTTGGGGATCCCTGCATAGCAGCGACGTAAGTGGCCAGAAAAGCACCTGCACTCTCAGCCAGAAGGAATATTCGGTCGAAATCCACATTGTATTGCAGAAGATTCTTTCCTACATAATCAAGCCCGGCACAAATATCATCAAACTGTCCGCAGACATCAGTACTTGGTATCAGCCGGTAATCCAGTATAATAACCAGATATCCCCGTCTGGCTATAGTTGCGCCAAGTCTCCTTGATGAGGTTCTGTCTCCCATTATCAGCATTCCGCCATGAATGATAACTACTACGGGAAGTTCCTTGTCTCCTGTACCCAAAGGCTTGATCCAGTCCATGGCAAGAGGAACGCCGGTACGATTGATATAAGGATTGTCAAAACTGCACTCTATCCCTTCCGTGTCTATTGGGGGAGCCATTTGTTCAAGTTTATCTCTTTGCTTGGCCATCCAGGTCTGAAATTCCTCAACTGCTATCCGGACCGTGGTTTTAGTCGCCGGGTTCGAATATTTGCTGACTCTGTTAGTAAAATCCATCAAGATCCCTCCTACCTGTATTAAACACAATACTTATACTCTGAAATTATACCATTGAATGATATGTTTTAAAATACACTTTATCAAATTAGATCTTCAAATATTTTGAGATAGAATACCTCCATTTGGGGACTTAAGAATATGCTTCCGTGATCATGTTCAGGCAGATCGATGATCCTGGCTTGCGGACAGATCTCCTTCAGCAGCGTCAGCTTACTTCCTTTATTTTTCTCAATATCGCCCTTCAGGGCATTTAAGTAAATGACCGGTCCGTCGTAGTGCAGAACATCCTTATGGGTTGCCTCAAGGCGTCTTGACAGATTGGCCGTATAAAGGATCTCGTCCATGTTAAGCCCTTCAGATAAAAGGAATCTTTCAATCGAACTGTCAAAGTTCTCTTTGGTAAGCTGTTCAACCTCATTCTCCGGGATACTGCGTTTTAAGTAGGTGTCGCCCATTATTACGAGCGGCTTTCCTCCGATACTGTTCCTCCACTTTGCAGCCATATGATATGCAATCTCGCCTCCAAAGGAAAATCCCAAAAATCCAAAGAGCTTTGAGCTGTCGGGAATACAGTTCTTTACCTGTTCAAGATAATAGTTGACTACTTCATCAAAGCTCTTACCGGACAGCAGTTTTTCATAATGAACTGCCAAAGGTTCGATGATCAGAATATTGAACAGAGACTCCCATGACCGGTACAGATGCTCTGTTCCGACAAGAGTGGTATTCCCTGAAGGAACTGCAAGAACAGGCTTCCTTTCATCATAGGGCCTGAAAAATCTTGCGATCTCCGGATCTTCCTTAAGAAAATCACGTATGTTCCTGCGGCTTAACAGTCTTCCCATCTTATATGTCTTATGGGTCAGGGTTTCAAGCTTCGCCACCAGCTTCATGGCGATTATGGAATTCAAGCCTGCATCAAGCAGATCATCCGTAACACCGAAATCAACTTCCGGCATCAGTTTTCTCAGCTCCTTCAGTGCAGCTTCCTCCTCCGGATCTGCTGCTTCTTCACATGTAAACGCAGGTGCAGACATCTGATGATCAGGCAAAGCTTTTCTGTCAATCTTGCCGCTTGGCGTCTGCGGCATCTTCTGCAGCTTAATACAGACAGAGGGGATCATATATTCAGCAAGGTTCTTTTCCAGGGTCTTTTTGATCTCTTCCTGCGTAATATCTTCACTGACAGTGTAGTACAGCACTATCTGTCCGCTTCGTACAACTGCCGCAGCCTGCTCTATCTGCGGGATTCCAAGAGCCCGGCTCTCAATTTCTCCCGGTTCAATACGGTAACCGTTTACTTTTGCCTGGAAATCAATACGGCCAAGATACTCAAGTTCACCGTCCATGTTATATCGTGCAAGATCGCCTGTATGATACATTCTCATATCAGTTACAAAAGGACATTTTCCAAAGACTTCTTTCGATTTTTCCTCCTGCTTATAATACCCATAGCCAACCTGTGGTCCTGCGTAACACAGTTCTCCTGCTGCACCCATGGGTAAAAGCTGCTGTCTTTTATCAACAATAAAGCAGTAGCCATTAGGCATGGCACGGCCTATGGGAACAGTTGTATAATGCTTTCCGTTCTTCAGACAGTACAGTGAGGCAACATTGGTACACTCAGTTGGCCCATACTTATTGATCACCTGCAATCCCTGCGGTGCGGTGACCTCTGTAAGCGCTTCTCCTATAGCTGTTATGTATCGCTGAGGCAGATTGTAATTCTGCAGCAGCAGCCTTGCAACCGATGTGGTATAACCGCCGCCGCTTATCCTGTGTTCATTAAGGAATTGTACTATCTGCGCAGGTTCTCTCCTTATGCGTTCCGGCATTATATGGACAGACGCTCCGGACAATAATACAGGATAGATATCTTCAATATGCGAATCGAAAGAAAACGAAAAATGCAGTCCTATCCTGTCGTCCCCGGTCAGTCGGTTCTGCCTGATCGTGGCGATAGTAAAGTTAAGCAGCCCTCTGTGGTGAAGCACTGCCCCCTTGGGGTTTCCCGTTGAACCTGATGTATAGATCATATATGCGTATCCGCCGGGAACCGCAAGACTTTCGGGAAGCGACCGCCCCCGGTAGTCCCTGATGATCTTTTTTACGCCGTCGTCTGTAAGCACTTCCTTTGCTCCTGAATTGGCAAGCATATATTCCTGCCTCTCCTTTGGATACTTAAGATCTATCGGAACATATGCAGCTCCCGCCTTATGAATACCAAGCACCGCCGCAACAAATTCCTTGACACGATCCATCCTAAGGGCCACAAAATCATCAGCCTTTACTCCTTTTTCCTTAAGATAAACGGCGATCGCATCGGAAGCCTCAGCCAGCTCTTTGTATGTCATACTGCCGGTGTCATCTGTCACCGCAGTAAATTCCTCAAACTCCTTTAACCCATCCTCAAACAGGTCCACCCAGGTCTTACTGTGATCAAAATCAAGCTTTTCACCTGCGGATGCTTTGATCGTCCTTTCAGTCTCATCCTTACTCAAAGTTGAAACATCCTTAAGATATATCTCTTTTGACATTGCATCCGTCACATTCCCCATGGCATGGGTTATGCGATCCATATCAGCTCTGCAGTACCTTCTGCCATCGTATTCTATCCTGACCACATATTCCCCGTTATCAGGATACGCGGTAACATACAGAGGCACCTTTGTCTCATTGAGCTCAAGCGGCACCATACTGGAATCTGCAGGTTCTCCGCCCTCGTAGAGACCACCCTGGTAGATAAACAGTATTTCGCCACGGATACCGTGTTCTTCCACAATTTTCGTATAAGGATAAAACTCCCGGCTGATGCTTTCGTTAAGCTGTCTGTGAACTGCCTGCACATATTCGGATACTGTCAGACTCTCATCCGTATCAAAGTACTCTTCCCGAACCACGGGAAGGGTTTTCACGAACATGCCGACTGTATGTTCAAGCTCCAAGGCCCCTCCTCTTCCGGAGCTGATGGTCAGATAAAGGAGTTTTTTCTCACGTGTCAGCCTCATGAGAGTCTCTCCAAAGGCAGCCTGAAGAACGCTTGCGGCTGTTACCCTGCACTTCCTTGCAATACTGTCTACCGTCATCGCCGGAATATGCAGCTGCGACTTACCGTATACACTCCCGTCAGGCTCCGCGGAATCCCGGATGGACAGAGCGTTTGCCTCGTCTGTCAACGCGGCAAAATACTCCCCGGCTTCCCTGTATTTTTCACTTCCTTTAAGTTCCTTCTCATACAGAGCAAAATCAAAAGCCGTTATCTCCTCGGGACTAATTGTTTCGCCCAGATATGACTTTTGAATATCTTCCATCAGGACAGCACTTGAAAAACCATCATAAATAATGTGATGGATATCAATAAATCCCCATGTCATATCCTTAAAGGCATAGACCCGGAACCTGAATAAAACATCATTTAAAAGATCAAACGGCCTCACCAGCTCCTGGAAAAATCCGGGTGAAGGTTCATGATCCAGTTCGGTTACTTCCACTGAAATCTCAATTTCATCTCTTCTGATCTGTAAAAGTTCACCATCCCTGAGCGCAAAGCCGGTCTTTAAATACGGGTGCGCCGACACGGCATCTTCTATGGCTTTCCCAAACCTCTGAGGGTCTGTGTTTTTAAGGCAAAAAGCAGAAGGAACATTGTACTGGGTTGTGTACGGATGCATCTGCCAGTCCAGGAAAATTCCCACCTGGTTCTCAGTAGCAGGGTAAGTTTGTCTCTTTTCGAATGCACTTATCCCCGGCTCTTCCCCGTCCCTTATATTGTCCGGTTCTCTTATCATATCTGCAATACTGCGTATTACAGGATTTTTGATCATTTCAGAAACCCTGACATGAGTATTGAATTTTGACTGTATCTTTCCGGATAAGTGCATAATGCCAATGGAATTAAGTCCCAGTGCGAAAAGGTTATTACTGACACCAAATTCCTCATATCCCAGCAGATCACTTACGGTTTTCAAAAGCCACCTCTCAATTTCATCAGAAGGCCCGATGATCTCATCAACCGCTTTTTCCGGCTTCGGAAGTGCCTTTTTATCTATCTTGCCGCCGGGGGTCATAGGCATGGCTTCAAGCCGGATATATACAGTCGGCACCATATAATCCATAAGGGATCTTTCAAGGAAACTTTGAAGCTCTTGTTTATCTATTTCGCGCTCTGCAACAAAATACAATACCAGCTGCCCATCGCATACCGCTGCCACTGCCTGCTCCACATAATTAAATCTGAGTGCATTACTTTCTACTTCGCCAAGCTCGATGCGATAACCGCGAAGCTTGATCTGGGAGTCCATTCTTCCCAGATATTCAACATTTCCTTCCTCATTGTACCTGCCGAGATCCCTGGTCCTGTACATTATCTGACCGGGAAGATAAGGACATTCAGTAAAGACTTTTTCTGTAAGTTCCGGTCTGTTCCAATATCCGCTTCCCACATTTTTCCCGGCATAACAGATTTCTCCGATAACCCCCTGAGGCAGAAGATTCGATGCTTCATCCAAAATAAAGGCATAGCAGTTTTCCATCGGTCTACCCAGCGGAACAGAATCATAATATCTGCCCTTTTCAAGTTCATAGTCAAGAACTACATCAGTCACCTCCGTCGCGCCGCAGACATTGAAAATATGAATATCACTGCCTGATATGTCATACAGCGCTTCGCCGCCAACCGATATTACACGCTGTTTTAAGTCAAACCTGGTTATCAGCATCCGTCCCATAGCGGTTGCAAAAGCGCTCACAGTAATATCTTTTTTCATCAGGAAGTCATATATCTCATCGGGATCCCTGCATATCCTGTCCGGCATAAAATGAAGTGATGCTCCTCCCGCAAGAGCCGGATAGAAATCCCTGATATGTGAATCAAAGGAAAAAGTAATATGATGGCTGACTCTGTCATTTGGAGTGATCTCAAACCTTCGCAAATAGACACTTGTATAGTTCATCAGAGCACTCTGGGAAATCATTGCACCCTTGGGAAGTCCCGTAGAACCCGAGGTATATATCATGTATGCCAGATGATCCGGCCGTGTCATATGAACAGGCTTGGGATCTGGATATTTAAGAACCCATTCTTTTATCAGTTCCTGTGTAAGAACCACCTTTGCCCCGCAATCCTTTTCCATATACTCTATCCTGTCCTCAGGATAATCAGGATCTATTGGAACGTAGCAGGCACCTGATTTATGAATACCTATTACAGCTGCCGCGAATTCCTTGACGCGATGCATCTTAATAACAACAAAGTCGTTTGCCTCAACTCCCAGCAAAGCAAGCCCATATGCAACTGCGTCAGACTGCCTGTTAAGTTCAGCATAGCTGAGCTCACCGGTATCATCCGTAACAGCTGTGTGGTCCGGCGAAACTTCTGTATGATGAAGGAACAGATCTATCCAGGTTTCTTCCGTGTTATAGTTAAGCTCCTTTCCCTTGCTGAGTTCCATCACAGCTGCGGCATCTTCTGACGACAGACGCGGAAGTTTTACAACTGCCGTATCGGGATTATGGACAATTCCTGAAGCCAGAACCCTGATCAGTTCCAAAATACGCTCTATCTCTGCTTTTCTGTATTTATACCTGTTAAAAGAAATTGCGAAAACAAGTTCATCTTTCGAATTCACAAATGCATAGGGATGGATATCCGTATAATTTTCTTCTTTTGTTTCAAGCTCTCCCTTATATATTCCGTCTGCAGTAGCCTCACTTTCAGTCGCCCTGGACGGGTCAAGACCGCTGTCATAGTTTTCAAAAGAAAATACCGACTGATAAAGATTGGAACCAAGTTCGGAAGCTGCCTGTATCTCATCAAGAGGACAATGATCGTAGGCTGCACTTTCCGCTCCCTGTCTTACCAAAGAGCGAAGAAGCTCTCTGACCGTGGTACTATCATCATTTTTAACACGCACTGGAATTGAATTGATAAACATGCCTACCACATGTTCAACATTACAGGATTCCAGATCGCGTCCCGATACCGCCTTTGTGAATACTACATCTGTGGTATGGTTGTATGTCTGAAGCACCAGTCCCCATATCATCTCAGAAACCGCACTTAAGGTTGCCTGCTCAGACCTGCACAGCTTTGAAAGAGCCCCGGTTGTATCTCTGTCCACTGAAACGCGCAGATCATCTGTTTCTGACCGTTCCTCCACTTTCATATTGCCAAAAACTGGAATCTCCGCCTTTGTCTGATAATCCAAAAGAAGGCGCCCAAAATAGTCAAGAGCTAAATCCCTGTCTTTTCCAAGTATTTCTCTGACTGCAGACTCATAGCTTCCGGGAAGATCCTGTGACGGCGCAAGAAGCTCTTTTCCATTGATCTCTTCAGCCATAAGTCCGAAAAGATCGCTCATGTAGTCCTTGATGCACCAGCCATCTACGATAATGTGATGAACTGCAGTCAGAAGATATGAGCTTTTATCGGAGGTTTTGGCAACAACAACCTGAAACAAAGGTTTATCCTGCAGATCGAAACCATTTGTAAGTATCTCTTCTCTGGCCTCATATACAGCCTTTACCTTATCTGCCTTCCCGGTCAGATCTATCTCTGAAATTCCGAGGTGTCTGTCGCAGATAACCTGTCTTGGCACTGAAACATTTTTATATATTATAGCGGTTTTCAATACTTCATGACGTTCACACAGCCTTTCCAAAACGCGTTCCATCTGCTGTCTTTTCGGAAGGCAGTTTAACTCATAGATGCTTACCAGACGATATCCCCAGGCCTTTGTATCCATGGTATGAGCAAGAAGCATTCCCTGCTGCAGGGGAAGAAGCGGATACATACGACTGATTTTCTCGCCCTTTTTTGCAAATTCCGCTACTGTTTGTCTGAATTCCTCCACCGACCATTCCATCTCTCCAAGATCGGAAGGCAGAACAGGAAAAGGAGTCGCATCTTCCTTTAGAAGACCGGCGATTTCTTTTAACTGCCCCCTCATCCCGCAGATAAAATCCCTGATCATCTCTTCGGAAAAATGATCTTTTGAATATCCCGCGGAAATAAGCAGTCTGCCATCCGTGAACATGATGTTCAAAGACAGATCCGGGCCAAATGTATTTCTTACGTCTGCCGAAAGACCCGTATCGTACCCTTTTGCCGCCTCAAAATATCCGTGGACATTCTGATCCCCGGTATTTTCTCCAAGGTAGTTAAAGCCGATCAGAGGTACAAGTTCTTTAGCTGTTGCAAGATTCTTTTTCCCGGGCAGATACTTCAAAGTCATATACCCAGTTCCTTTGTTTGGTACCCTCCGAAGTGTCTCTCTTGTTCTAATGAGGTCGTCAAGAACATCACCGCTTCCGACATTATCAACCACAACAGGATATGCTGCAGTAAACCATCCAACTGTCCTGTCCAGGGCAGGAACAGTGTTGGAATTGTGGCGGCCGTGTCCCTCGAACTGCACAGAAACCATGGTCCTGCCTGTAACTGCAGCATAGCTTCTGCACACCGCGGTAAACAGAACTTCATCCATGGTCACTTTATTTATCCCAAGTCCGCATTTGGTCAGGACATATGATTCTTTTTCATTAAGTATATCCACCAGGTATCCAAAAGAACCGGTCTTATCTCTGTCCGGATTGCAGCATGCCTTTTCAAGTTTCTTTTCCACCTTGTCCCAGTATGAGATCTCACGTGTAAGCAGGAAGTTATTCCTGTATTTATGCTCATCTTCCACATAATCCCTGTAGGAACAGGTCTTTTGCGGCAGACTGATCTCATTGCCCCGCAAAGCATCCCCGTAGGCAATTTCCAGATCAGACTGCAGAATGGACCAGGACACACTGTCAATTATCAGATGATGACACACAATAAAGAACAGATCATCAGTGCCATCATGTATAATGGCAGCACGGATAAGAGCCCGATCCATGACTATCCCACTCTGCATCTTATTACATATATCCGTAAAGGATTCCTCTTCGGCCGTGTACTCTTCGATGGGGATTTCCGATGAATCATCTCTTACAAACAGCCCTTCCTCTATCCAGACTGCGCGAAGCATATCATGATGCCTGACTATCGCATTAAAGGCCTTTTGAAGCGCTGTCCCGTCAGCCTTTTCACTGAACTTTAACAGCATGGTCTGGTTAAAATGATTCAAAACCGGGAGATTTAACCCCCTGAAGAAACAGGTTATCGCAGCATCCTTTATCTTTCCCGAATATGGTTCATCGGAAGATCCGGCCTTTACTCCATCTTCAGAGTACCCGGCAATATCAGCCATTGCGCGGACAGTCCTGGCCTTCATCACATCAGCTGCCCGAAGTTCTATTCCTGCCTGACGTAAAGCACTCACCATACGGATCACTTTGATCGAGTCACCGCCAAGAGCATAGAAATCATCGTCCCTGCCAACAGGGTCTGATATCCCCAGAAAAACGCGCATAACTTCTGCTATAGTCTTCTCAAGTTCGCCGGAAGGAGCAATGTAATCCTCTTTTGATCCTTCAATAGGATCAGGAAGCATCCTGTAATCGATCTTGCCGTTTGAAGAAAGAGGCATCTTGGAAAGGTGCATATAGACTGATGGCACCATGTAATCACTCAGAATACCGCAAAGGCAGCCGTTTAGTTCCGTCTCATCGATGCTTCCTTCTGAGGTATACCACAGAACAATCCTGTCCTTTCTCACATCTGCAGCAGTTTGCAGGATACCCGGGAACCTGACTGCTCGGTTTTCTATTTCTCCAAGCTCAATTCTAAGTCCGCGAAGTTTAACCTGACGATCCATCCTGCCGCAGAAAACCAGCTCTCCCTTTTCGTTGTATCTGGCCAGGTCTCCGGTGCGGTAAACTTTTCTTTTTACTCCGCCTATGTCAATATCTGTGAATTTTTCCGCGGTGAGCTCCGGTCTGTTCCAGTAGCCATCAGCTATCTGAGATCCGGAAAGACATAGCTCACCCACAACCATAGCGGGAAGGAGATTCATGTTTTCATCAAGAATGAAAGCCTCCGTTCCGGGTACCGGCCTGCCTATGGGGATCTCTTTATCCTCATTCCGGTCGATGATGTGATAAGCACTGCAGACCGTAAATTCCGTAGGGCCGTATTCATTTATGAGTATTACGCTGCCATCATTGACCGGAGCAGGACTTTCGCCACCCATCACAAGGGTTTTCAGCGGTATATCCGGATGAGCATTTATAAGAGCCATACCCACCTGCGCCGGAAGCGCCATGGAGGATATCCTGTTTTTTCGTATGAAGTGATCGATCCCCTCAAGATCATTTCTGGTCTCTTCGTCAATCAGATAAATCTGCGCACCCCGGCACAGAGGACATATAAGATCATCGATCGAAGCATCAAATGAAAAACTTATATACTGGCCATGGCGGCTCAGATTATCAATATCAAGAGCGTCACATCTCCACTTCACGAAAGAAAGCAGGGCCCGGTGTGAAATAACCACACCTTTAGGCTCTCCCGTGGAACCTGAGGTGTAGATCATATATGCACGGTCAGATCCGCTTAAAGCGGACAGACCTTCCGCAATATCTGTTTTGAGGGTCGCTTTGCTAAGGCTCTCACAGTCAAGTACCAGACTGATGCCTGAGTCCTTTAGCATAAAGTCGATACGATCCTTTGGAAGAGAAGGATCAATTGGTACAAACGCAGCACCGGCCTTATGAATGGCAAGAACTGCAACCAAATACTCTTTGACTCTTTCCATTTTGATCGCAACAAAGGATCCTTTTTGAACGCCATGGGACAAAAGATACTCCGCTGCCGTATCTGAAAGACGATCCAGCTGCTCATAACTTAGAGTACCTAAATTATCTGTAACGGCATCAGAAGCTCCGTATTTATTTACAGCTTCCCTGAAAAGATCAAGCCAGGTATCACAGCCTGCCGGATCCAAAGCATCTCCTTTAGACATCTTAAGCACATTTGCCGCATCTTCATCCGAGAGCTTATTGAGCAAAGCAAGCGGACGATCAGGGCTTTTTGCGATCTCATTTGCCAGGGTGTCGAAAAGTGAAAGAACCGTCTCAACCTGCTCCTTCTTGTAAGCGCTCCTGTCAAAAGATAATTTCAGGGTGAGTCTGCCATCATCGTCTATATAGGTCAGCGGATCGATCCTGCCAAAAACTTCCTCTTTTACGATAAACGGCTTCATGGCAAAAGCAAGAGCAGCCGTATCCGGTATCTGACCGGCTCCCATTTCCATAAGTCCGCTGTTATAGTTTTCAAAAGCCAGAACCGACTGTATCAGAGCGTTACCCGAGGAGGTTCTCTTCTGTATATCAACAAGCGGACAGAAATCCCATTCCGACGATCCGGCAGCCTGTTCTCTAAGCCTTATCAGCATATCTCTTGCCGTCGTTGTTTCATCTGTCGTTACCCGTACCGGAACGGAATTAATGAAAAGACCTACGATCTTATCTGCGTCTTTTGTATGATCTCTTCCTGAAACCACCTTGGCAAAAACAACATCTTTTGAGCGGTTATATATCTGAAGCACAAGCCCCCAGAGAAGCTCTACCGCATTGCTTGCAGTAGCCTGTTGCTGTCGGCACAGTTCCAAAATATCATCGGTCGTATCTTTGGACACTGCCACTAACAAAGCATCTTCTTTGCATCTTTCGCCTTCGGGAACAGCCCCGAAGGATGAGATACCTGCGCTGCCCTCATAATTCTTAAGAAGCTCTTCCCAATATAAAAGAGCCTTTTTGCGGTCTCTTAACAGGATGCTTCGAACAGCCTGCTCATATCGCCCATTCAAAGCATTATCTTCATTATCTTCCATAACCGTGCCGTCCATTCCTTCCAAAAGAAAACGATACAGATCGGCCATGTACAGAGAATTACACCAGCCATCCACAAGCATGTGGTGCACCAGAATAAACAGATAGCAGGCATTGTCATTCTTCTTTGCAATTGTCACTCTGAAGTTTGCTTTGAACTGAAGGTCTTTCATATCGGCAAGAAGCTCAAGACGAAGCTGCCCTGCAGCCTCATCCGGATCAGGACGATCGGAAAAGTCCTGCATATCCACATAAGGGCTTCTGTTAACTATTGCCTGTCTTGGCGCGGAAACTCTCTCATATATGAATGCGCTTCTAAGAACTTCATATTTCCTTTCAAGACGGGAAACAGCACGAACTGCTGCTTCCTGTGAAAGCAGTGTATCAAGCTCAAATACATAACACATCCTGTATGCAAGACTGTCAGGGTCAGATATGTGCTTAAGCAGCATGCTCTCCTGCATTGGTGTCAGAGGATAAATTCTGGTGATTTCAAGACCCCGGTCACTATAATCTTTTTGTACTTCTTCAAACTCTTCTACGGACCACTCTGTTTCTCCAAGATCGCAGGGACACTTGCGAAGGGGTGCTTTTTGCCCCGGCAGTTCACAGATAAGTTCAAGATCACTGAAAATCCCGTCAACGAACTGCTCTGCCATCTCCTGCGAGCAAATCGCCGTATTATACGAAAGCCCCAGGGAAAGACATCCTTTGGTAACTGCAGCGTTTATGGACAGATCAGGGCCAAATGCATTTTCCACAGCGATAGGAAGACCAATACCAATGTCATCAGACATGACAAAGAAACTGTCAGATGTCTTCTCGCCATCCATCTCCCCAAAGTAATTAAATCCGATACGGGCGCAGCGGTTTCCAAGGTCGGAAAGCTCCGGATCATTTGAAATATAACGCAGCACATTATAGCCCACGCCTTTATTGGGAACGCTGTGCCGCATCTGCTTTATTAAACGTAAATCCTCCTGCAGATTCCCGGTCAAATGTTCCACTACCATTGGATATACAGACGTAAACCACCCGACAGTCCTGTCAATGATCAGCTTTTCTCCTATATCTTCCCGGCCATGGCCTTCAAACTGGAAGGAAACAGAGTCTGTCTTCCATATTCTGGAGTAGCTTCTGCTTACGGCCGTCAGCAGTACGTCATCAATATCAGCATAAAGCTTTTTGTGGTCGGCATGGATAAGCCTGTTTGTCTTGTCCCTGTCCATAGCTCTTCCATGCGTCTTAAACTGCCTGGTGTAATCTGTTTCAAGGGAAAAAGGCTGCCTGAGCATCTTCTCTTTTACAGATTTCCAGTAGGGTATTTCAAGCGAAAGCGCATAGCTGTCACTGAATCGCTCACAGGCAATTACATAATCGCGATAGGAATTTGTCTTAGCAGGGATTGCCGGCTCTTTTCCGTCAAGGCACTGCCTGTAGGAGATTTCAAGGTCAGATATTATTATTCTCCAGGACAGCGCATCAATAATAAGATGGTGGACAATGAACACCAGATACCTCTTACCTGAAACGCGGAAAAGAAATGCTCCAAAAAGCGCCTGTTCCATATTGACCTTAGCCTGAAGTTTTCCGCAAATGCTGCTCATTTCATCAGGGCTTTCACATTCAAAGCACTCGATCCCGATGGTACAGGATGGCTTTCTGATGATAAGTTCACCATCACTGACAACTGCCCTCAGCATGTCATGCTGAAAGGTGATCGCATCCAGGGCCTTCTGTAAAAGATCCTTATCCGGCTCCTTTGTGCATTCAAGACAGATACTCTGATTAAAATGCGCCGGAAGCGGAAGTTTAAGCATGTTAAAATATGAGATTATCGGGGAGCTTCCCACCGGACCTTCTACCGGTTCCTGACTCGGTTTTGGAAGTTTCCTGCCCTCTTGTGCAAGCTCGGCTATCCTCTCAGCTGTCCTTC
>JAEEGL013126967.1_pt1 | contig 19342 bp, 23 predicted proteins | sample 9134231 | NCBI WGS metagenome assembly JAEEGL01 (sample SAMN16246548, study PRJNA631951) | gut metagenome | biome: gut microbiome; feature: rumen; material: fiber-attached | host: Bos | place: Iran: Karaj | collected 2018-10
GGAGGATCTCCTCCATCTTAAGGAGCCTCTCGCTCTCGTCCTCGGTGATGCTGCTCACCGGGATGCCAGTCCAGCCGGAGACCACCTGCGCGATGTCCTCCGCCGTCACCTGGAGGCGCGTGCCCCCGCTGCCGTTCTCCCAGTCCTTCCTGGCCTTTTCCAGTTCTTCGCGCTTGCGCTTTTCCTCGTCCCGCAGGCGGGCTGCCGCCTCAAAGTCCTGCTTCTCCACGGCATCCTCTTTCTCGCGGGTCAGGTTCTGGGCCTCCGCCTCCAGCGTGTTCAGTTCCGAAGGCAGTTTCATGCCTTCCATCCGCACCCGCGAGGCCGCCTCGTCCACAAGGTCGATGGCCTTGTCAGGCAGATACCGGTCGTTGATATATCGGGCAGACATGCTCACCGCGGCCACGATGGCCTCGTCGGTGATCGTGAGCTTGTGATGACGCTCGTACCGTTCCCGCAGACCGTTGAGGATCTGGATGGAGGCTGGGATCGTCGGCTCCTCGACCATGACGGGCTGGAACCGGCGCTCCAGCGCCGCGTCCTTCTCAATGTACTTCCGATATTCGTTGAGCGTGGTAGCGCCCACAACCTGGATCTCGCCGCGGCCCAGAGCGGGCTTGATGATATTGGCGGCGTCGATGGCGCCCTCCGCGGCACCCGCGCCGATGATGGTGTGCAGCTCGTCGATGAAGAGGATCACGTCGCCGGACTTCTTGACCTCGTCGATGGCATTCTTGATCCGCTCCTCAAAGTCGCCCCGGTACTTGGTTCCCGCCAGCATCCCCGTGAGGTCCAGGGAGACCACCCGCTTGCCGCGGATGGTGTCAGGCACCTCGCTGGACTGTATGAGCTGGGCAAGTCCCTCTGCGATGGCAGTCTTGCCGACGCCAGGCTCGCCGATGAGGCACGGGTTGTTCTTGGTACGTCTGCTGAGGATCTGCACGACCCGCTGGATCTCCTTGTCCCTGCCGATGACCGGGTCCAGTTCCCCCTTCGCGGCAGCTGCCGTCAGATCCCGGCTGAACTGATCCAGGGTCTTGGTCTCCTCTCCCTGCTGACTGCTTCTGCCGGAGGCGACCCGTTCCTTCTGGCCGCCCATGGCGTCGATCAGCTCCCGGTAGACCTGATTGCGGTCCACGCCCGCGCCGGAGAAGATCCGTGCGGCAACGCCGTCGGATTCCCGCAGGATGCCGATGAGAAGATGCTCCGTATCCACGAGCTGGCTGCCCATGCGCCGGGCATCACCCATGGCGAGCTCGATCACCCTCGCGGCTCTGCGCGAAAGGCCTTCCGGCTCGCTCGCGCCGCGGTTCCGTCGTCCTGTGTATCGTTCGATCATTTCCCGGATGAGTCCCTCATCCAGGCCGTTGTCCCGCAGCACGGCAGCCGCGGCGCCCGAGCCTTCCCTCACGATCCCCAGGAGAAGGTGCTCGCTGTCCACATATGCACATCCCGCTTCCGACGCGGCTTCCTGTGCGCTGGCGAGCACCGCCCTCGCGCGCTCGGTGAAATTGTCTTCCAGGTTCATAGTATTACACTCCTTTCGGGGTACCTGAGATGATCAGGATTGCTTCTCCAGTTCCCGGATCTGATCCCGGATCTTCGCAGCCGTCTCAAAATCCTCTTCTGCGGCTGCACGCTTCATCTGCCTGCGGAGCACGTTGAGCTCCCGCTTGCGGCTCATCTCCGGATCCGTGCCGCCGGCAGCGGTTTCCCCCTCGCCGTATTTCTCCTCTGCCCTTTCCGCCGCAGCTCTCTCTCCGCCGCAGCCGTCCAGCAGGATCTCCATCCTCGGCATCGTCATCCTGGGCATGCCCGCTGTGAGTTCGCTCCAGGGATCCAGTGCCCGGCCGCCGAAAAAGCCGCCGAACATGTCGTCGAAGAGGTTGCGGAAATCTCCGAACACGTCCTGCTCGATGCCCATCTCTCCTGCACACTGACTGCAGAGATGGCGCTCCGTGGTCCTGCCGTTGATCCGCATGGTGTAATGGCAGTTGGCCTCATGCATCCCGCACTTGTCGCATTTCATAATGAAAACTCCTTTCTGATTTCAAAAGCACTCACAGCAAATGAACAAGCATCTGCTTGAGGATCCCGGCCCGCACCGCGTCCCGGGTCTCGGGCGTCGCGCTACGCAGTGCCGCGCCGCTCACGGCGGCGCTCATAAGCTTTGCCGTTCCGTCGTCCAGTGCCCCGCCGGACACAAGATTGGAGATCAGCGCCTCCGCGCTCGCCCCGTCGATATGATCCCCGACGGCGTTCACCGTGTGCATCACGAGCTGCTGCGGAGCCATACGCACCCGGGTGATCCGGATGTATCCGTTGCCGCCGCGCCTGCTCTCCACGATATACCCGTGTTCCGGTGAGAACCGGGTCGAGATCACGTAGTTGATCTGGCTGGGCACGCATCCGAACCGGCTTGCCAGCTCAGACCGCTGAAGCTCCGCGATCCCGTCCGTCTCCTTGAGCGCCTGCTGGATGAACCCGGCGATCAGGTCCGATACGCCCATGATTTCCTCGCCTCCTTGTTGCGCCTCAATTTGACTTTGACTTTCTTTGACCTTGTGACTGTATTTTACACCCGGCCGTCCGCTTCGGCAACGGTCAGTTTGACTATCCCTGACCTATTCAGACGCGTCAACCGCAGCCTGCTCCTTCATGCTTCGATTTTCTCACGATTCCGCGTTTTTTCTCTGTTTTTCGTGTTTTCACATTCCAGGATCAGGTGCCCCATCCCAGCATCCCCGTACCGTGTGAAAAAAAGATTTGATTTTCCGGGAAACTGTGATACAATTATATCGAAGGAACCGTCTGACCGACGACACGAAAAGGAGGTTACATCATGGCTCATACGATCAGCGATGCTTGCGTTTCCTGCGGTGCCTGTGCAGACACCTGCCCCGTTTCCGCAATCTCTGAGGGCGACGCGCATTACGTCGTGGACGCGAGCGTCTGCATCGACTGCGGCGCCTGCGAGGATGCTTGCCCCACCGGCGCGATCGCTGCCGAGTAAGCAGAGCAAAAACATCGGGCGATATGCGCGGCATATCGCCCTTGTTTTTTCGGGTATGGAAGAGAATCGACTCTGGCCTCGGGGACCCCTGTTCACCCGGTCCCCCGGCGTATTTCCCCTGAGCACGGATGCGGTCCTCTTAGCCGATTTCGCACGCCCCCCGGAATCGGGCGCGGTGTGCGATCTCGGCTGCGGCACCGGGTTCCTGCTGCTGCATGCCCTCTGGGAGAATGAGGGGCTGCAAGGCACGGGACTGGATCTCCTGCCGGATGCCGTGGAGAATGCCCGCGAGAATCTGGCGCTCAACGGTCTCTCCGACCGGGGCGAGATCCTGCTGCGGGATCTTCGGGACCTCGCCTCCCTTCCAGGGCCCGGCACGTTCGATCTGGCCCTGGCCAATCCCCCTTATTTCCCCGCCTGCGCACCGGGAGCCTGTCCCGCCCGGAAGGAGCTGACCCTTACTCTTCCGGAGCTCTGCGCCTCGGCCGCGCGGCTGCTGCGTCCCGGCGGACGGTTCTGCGCGGTCTATCGGCCGGAGCGGCTGTGCGATCTTTTCTGCGCCGCCCGGGAGGCTCGGCTGGAACCGAAAGCCATGCGCATGGTGATCCCCCGCCCGGGGTCGGCGCCTTCCCTGGTCCTCTTTGAGGCCCGCAGGGACGCGAAGTGCGGACTGGATGTTCTGCCGCCTCTCGTCCTGGAGGATGCCGACGGCGGACCCAGTGCGGAATACCGGAGAATCTATAGATTGGAGCGTGAGAAGCCGTGAGCGGGATGCTGTATCTGGTCGGGACTCCCATCGGGAATCTGGAGGATCTCTCCGACCGGGCGAAACGGATCCTCGCGGAGGCGGACTTCATCGCCGCCGAGGATACTCGGGTGACGAGGAAACTCCTCAGCCACCTGGATCTCCACAAGCCGCTTGTGAGCTACTACGAGCACAACAAGGAGGAAAGCGGCCCCAGGATCCTGGAACGGATCCTCGCCGGGGAGACCTGTGCCCTGGTCTCCGACGCGGGCATGCCGGCCGTGAGCGACCCGGGAGAGGATCTCTGCGCTCTCTGCGCTGCCTCCGGGGTCACGGTCTCGGTGATTCCCGGTCCCTGCGCCGCGGTCACGGCGCTCGCCGCGTCCGGACTTCCCACGGGGCGGTTCACCTTCGAAGGGTTCCTCTCCGTAAACCGGAAATCCCGGAAGGAGCATCTGGATTCCCTCTCGTGCGAGAGGCGGACCATGATCTTCTACGAAGCGCCTCATAAGCTGCAGACCACGCTTTCGGACCTGTACGCTGCCTTCGGCGACCGGAGGATCGCCCTGTGCAGGGAGCTCACGAAACTCCATGAGGAGATCCTGCGCACCACCCCCTCCGGTGCCTTGTCCCTTTACGATTCGGTCTCTCCCCGGGGGGAGTACGTCCTCGTCGTGGAGGGAGCGAAGACCGTGAAGGCCGCCCCGCAGGATCCCAAGTCGGCGCTGGACGCGGTGGACGAACTGGTCGCCGGCGGGCTCTCCATGCGGGACGCGGTGAAACAGATCGCGAAGGAGACGGGGATCGGCAAGAACGAACTCTACGACGCCGCGCTGCGGCGGCAGCAGAAAGATTGATCTTCAGGACTGCAAAAAGCCGGGAGGGCACCCTCCCGGCTCTGTTTTTTCTTCCCATTCAGCAGTTCTCTTCCGTGTATCTCCCGTCCGTCCCGGTTTCCATGCCCAGGAAGTCCTCCAGAAACGCTCCGACCCCGCCTTCCCGGCAGCGACCGATCACGCGGTCCGCGATCCGGCGCATGGCCCTCTCGCCGTCTGCCGGGACGACGGCAAGTCCCGCATCCCTGAGCATGTCCTCATCATTGCGGCTGTCCCCGATAGCCACGGGCCGCTCCCGCTCCAAGCCCAGATGCTCCAGAACGCAGCGGATCCCTGTCGCCTTGTCGTATCCTCTCGTCCCGCCCTCGGTATAATCCGGGAACCGATAGATACGCAGGTCTTTTGAAAGTTCCCGGAGCCACGCTCTCCGGGGATGGCCGTCGAACGTGATCTTGTTGCAGATGAAATCCGGATACCGGTCCAGTTCTTCCAGAGACATGATCCGGATACCGTCCTCTCCCTGATGCCCGACATGGAAAATGTATTTTTCGCCCTGGAGCCGTCCCCCCAGGGGATGGGAGAGCATCATCTCCGCGGATCGGTATGTGAGCTCACGCGGCATGGGAACGTTCAGCAGCACTTCGTCCCCCACCCTGACGTAGGTGCCCAGGGCGCAGACGAAGCCGTCGAACCGGATGCGCCGCGTCACCTCCGCCGGGATGTGCGCATAGCCCCGCCCGGTGTTGAGGAAAAAAAGGTGTCCGCGGCGCCTCGCCTCGGCGATGGCACGGACGTTCCGGTCCGGGAGGCAGTCCCGGTCGAAAATTGTGCCGTCGATGTCCAGAAAAAACGCATAAGGCTTCATGGCTGACTCCGCCCAGTTCTCAAAGATATCCGGCACTGCGGAAGAGCATCACGATGGCGAAGATCGTAACCACGGGACAAACGCTGGTCCAGACTACGAGCTGTCTGGCAAGGTCCGCGTCGCCCCCCATCTCCGCCGCCATGATCGCGCTGGAAAAGGCCACCGGCGAGCCGAACAGCGCGATATAGCACGCCCAGTCCCCGGGCCCGAGGGCAAGGCTGCCCGTCAGGGAGAGCAGCAGCGCCCCGGCAAGTCCCACCGCCGGTGCCAGGATGACGCGCCCCAGGGTCCCCAGGACCAGATATCCGGTCTTCCCCCGTATCGCGGAGAAATCCAGAAGGCCGCCCAGCACCACGAGGCTCAGAAACGTGGTGGCTTTCCCCACATCCTGCAGAGCGGTATAGAAAAACGGAAGATCCCGCTGCACCGAGAAGACCGGCGCGCCGTCCGTTCCCGACGGGATCAAGGCGCGGATCCCCAGCGTGGCGAGTCCCGCCATGGCCGCGAGGATGAGTGGGTTCGTGATGATATTCCTGAGGATCTCCCGGACGCTCTTCCTGGGAGCGCCTTCGTCCCCGAAAACGGAAAGAGAGATCACCGCGAGGACGTTGAAGAGCGGGATGGTGAAGGCCAGCATCAGGGATGTGATGCGGGTCCCCTCCACGCCGCCCAGGGCTCCGGCAAGCGGCAGTCCGATGATGGCGAAGTTGGAGCGGAAGACGCACTGCAGAAGAACGCCTCTCGCGGATCTCTGCGGCACGAAGAGGAGCACAGCCGCCAGCCCCAGGGCGAAGATCACGAGGACGGCCCCGAGACCGTAGAGGACCGCGTCCCAGCGGATCTCCCCAAGGCCCGCAACGTCGTACACGTTTGTGTAGATGAGGACCGGCAGCGCCACCCGGAAGATGAGGCGGTTCCCCTCCCTAAAAAAGGCCTCGCTGAGCAGGCCCGTCCTCCGGAGCAGGTACCCCAGGAGGATGAGCAGGAGGATCGGCACGATGGCGTTGACGGCGAAGAGAAAGACTTCCACTCGGATCCCTCGTTTCGGAATAGACCGCAGAATTCCGCGGTGCGGGGTTCTACATATCGCAGGAGCGGGTACAGAAGGATTGTACCACGCGGCGGAGCTGCTTTCAACATCGTCGTGCCGATCCCCGTGCCGGGGTGTTCTGCTCGCTGCCCCGGAGACAGATGGGCGCAGACGGGTTCCCGGATGCAGATCTCCAGCGTCATTTAGACAGTCAGACGCTCCGGATCCTTCTAAAAGCCTAGTGAAGGCCTGCTACGGCAGATCCTCCGACGGATCATCCGGAACCACAAAAATAGATGTATGAAAAAATGCGCAGGACCGGGTCTCCCCGGTCCTGTGTTTGATTCACTCACTGCATCGTCTGGACCTGTCCCGCCTGGGCTGTCCCGCCTGAGGGCATGGTCTGGGCGGCCTGACCGGCCTGGAAGGCCTGTCCGAGACCGTCGTCGTCGGAGAGACCGTCCCGCTTCATCATGGTCTCCAGCACGTTGATGTCCGTGGAGATGTCCAGCGCATCGGCCTGGAAGAGCTGGTCCAGCTGCTGCTCGTAGCCCTTCGCCAGATTCTCGAGGATCCTTGCGATGTTCTCCTTCGCAGCTGTGATATTGTCGCCCTGGATCCCCTGCTTTTCAAAAGAGCTGTAGGACCGCAGGAGCTTCAAGGTGGTCGGCAGATAATAGCTCATGAAGCTCTTGATCTGGGACCGCTTTTCCGGATGCTCCTCCACTGTGCGGAAGATCTTGCTCGTGACCTCCTCGATATGGTAGATCCGCTGGGAGACCTCGTAGTCCTCGATCTCGTTGTTGAGCTGACGGATCTCCTTGAGGATGGCGTTGAATTCGCTGTCCCCCGTTGCCCGGAGCTCGTCCTCCAGGTTCTCATGTTTCTGCTCCGGCCGGTCCTCCGGGGAGGCGAGAAGATACCCGCTCTTCCGGTCCACCAGGGCCGTGGGACCGAAGACGCCCTTGAGGGCCATGCGGGAAAGGTCCGCCCGCGCCCGGCGCTCCGATACGCCCGCCGCCTCGGCGAGCTCCTTCACCGAGATGCGCTTGCGGTCCCCGACCAGGGTGAGGTAAGTCCGGAACCGGATCTCCTTTTCCTCCAGGGCTTTGCGTATGCCCAGGCAGGCGCCGCCGAACAGGAGTTCCGTCACCGGCTGCAGGAGGGCCCCGGCTCCGGCCCCCGCGAGAGCGATGCGCCCCAGCGCGGCGCCCAGTCCCAGTCCGCCGATGACCAGCAGGATAATCGCGCCGATGAGCAGCAGGATCTTCGGAGTCTTGAAGAACTTGTCCGTGGGAGCGCCCTGATTCTCCGCCGCTTTCTGTTCCTGGCGGGAGGCCTTCTGGGAGGACTTCTCCCGCTCCACATGGATGCGGGTCACGGGTGCCGTATCGCTGCCAGTGCGGTAATTCGTCTGGCGTGGCTGGGTGTGGGAGGTGCCCACTTCAGGGATCACCAGAGCCTTGCGCAGGTAATCGATGTAGGCGTCCTTGCCGAAAAAGCCCCGGGCCACCAGTTTCTGCAGGTCATAGAGCGCCTGAGTGGGCGGCACCTGGGCGGACTGGGCCAGGGAGGCGATGGAGACCACGCCGCCGTTGGAGACGGACGCGGCGTATTTCCCGAAGAGTTCCCGGAGCTTTTCCTCCTGCTCCGGTCCCTCCGAGAAGATGCTGTTCACGAAATCCTCAATGCCGTTAATGGTAATCCCCATCTCTATCTCTCCGTTACCCCTTGTTCAGCTCCAGATTCTCCACGCCGTTCTGGACGAACTCTTCCATGTATTCGTCCATCCGGTCCTGGAGCTCTTCCTGATTCTCTTCGGTGAGATCCGCGAAGTCCATGTCCCTGCGGGAGAGCTCTTCCGCCAGGATCTCGAAGAACACTGTGTCCTCGTAATCCATGATCGCCTCATGGATCCCGCCCTCCTCGAAGGCCTGGGACGGGAGCACCTCGCCCTCCACAATCTCGAAGAGCGAGCGCATTTTCGTATTGGCACAGTGGGCGAAGACCTTGCTCTCCACGTCGTCATAATCCGTGAAGCGGTCGCTTCCGCGGGTGGAGTTGAGGATCCAGTTTCCGATATACACCATGTCCAGCAGACGCCGGAACTCCTTGTCTGAAAAATCGATGCGGATCATAGGGATCACCCCCTGAGAAACGAATTGCCGGGAATGGTTCTCATCCAGTATAGCAGAGCCGTACGGGAAATTCCACTGGAAAATCGAAATAAAGCTTGTTTTCTTCCCGTTTTTGGCATATCATAGTAGAGCTATCTTTGTGAGTATCGACAGTTGGAGCGTGATGATCTTGGACGACCGGCCAATCGGGGTGTTTGATTCCGGCCTCGGCGGACTTGCCGCGGTGCGCGCCCTGCGCGCGCTGCTGCCCGGCGAGGACGTGGTCTACCTCGGCGACACCGGACGGGTCCCCTACGGCGGCAGATCCCGGGAAACTATCGTCCGCTACGCTCTGGAGGACACCGCGTTCCTCCTTCGGCGGGACGTAAAGGCCATCCTCATCGCGTGCGGCACCGTGAGCTCCAACGCCGTTTCCGAAGTCCGCGAGGCCACCGGCGGCATTCCTGTCACCGGAACCGTGGAGCCCACGGCAAGGGAAGCCGCGTCCCGCACCCGCGGGGGGCGCATCGGCGTCATCGCCACCGCCGCGACCATCCGCAGCGGCGCCATGGGCCGGGCGGTCCGCGCCCTGCGCCCTGACGCCGAGATCCTGGAAAAAGCCTGCCCCCTCTTTGTCCCCCTGGTAGAGGACGGGCGGGTCCAGCCGGGCGAGCCGCTCATCACCCTCTGCGCGAAGGAATATCTGGAACCCCTTCGGGATGCTGGTGTGGACACCCTCATCCTGGGCTGCACACATTATCCTCTTATCGCCCCGGTGATCTCCTCTGTTATGGGGCCGGAGGTGGGACTGGTGGATTCTGCGGCTGCCGCAGCGGCGGCCATCGCCGCCGCCCTCGGCGAAAAAGACATGCTCTCCGGCAGGAGCTCCGGAGGCACGCAGCAGTATTTCGTCACGGACAGCACGGATCGTTTCTCCTCCGTGGCCTCCCTGTTTCTGGGAGGCTGCGTGGACGGCGCGGTCCGGCGCGTAGATATCACAGACTGAGTCAGGAGCAGACATGGACGAACTTCGCAGCAACTGCATCATCTCCATTTTCGGCAGTCAGACCACCTCGGAAGACGAAGATCCGGATTCTCTGGAGCTCGTCACCGACGGGAGCTACGTCACCTCCGGCGATGCCGCGACTTTCCGCTATGAGGAGAGCGAGCTGACGGGGCTCGAGGGCACCACGACCACCTTCGAGGTGGCCCCGGACAAGGTCGTCATGACCCGCCAGGGCACAGTGAACGCCCAGATGGTCTTTCAGGAAGGCAAGAAACACTACTTTGCATATGAGACCCCCTTCGGGGCCATGATGATGGGCGTGGACACCCACTCGGTGCGCTCCCGTCTCGGTGACGCCGGCGGCGATCTGGAGATCCGGTACGCCATCGATATGAACAACAACCTGGTCAGCAGAAATACGTTTCACATCAACATCCGGAAAGCGTGAGGACGGCAATGACGAATCATGTGGAAGCTGCGAAGCAGCAGATCTGGAATCTGATGACGAAAGCCTACGAGGACGCCGCCGCGGCCGGGACTCTCCCTGCTGGACATCTCCTCAAAGGCACCGTGGAGATTCCCAAGGACGAGACCTACGGCGATTATGCCTGCGGCTGCGCCATGGCCGCCGCGCGGGATATGCATATGCCGCCCAGGAAGATCGCCGAGGCCCTGGTGGAACGGCTGGATCTTGAAGGGACCTATTTCCGCTCTGTCTCCATCGCCGGTGCCGGCTTCATCAACTTCCGCCTCTCCGACCTGTGGTACCGGGAGCTTCTCACAGCCATCGAGCTGGACGGAAGGGATTACGGGCGCACGGACGACGGCCGCGGCGAGCGGGTCATGGTGGAGTTCGTCTCCGCCAACCCCACAGGCCCCATGACGATCGGCAACGCCCGGGGCGGCGTTCTGGGTGATACCCTCGCCACGGTCCTGGATTACGCCGGATACAACGTCTGGCGGGAGTTCTACGTCAACGATGCGGGCAACCAGATCGATCTTTTCGGCAAATCCATCGAGGCCCGCTATCTCCAGATCCTCTACGGCGAGGACGCCGTAGAGTTCCCCGACAACGGATATCATGGGGACGACATCAGGGAACTGGCCCGGCTCATCTACGAGAGGGACGGTGACAGGTACCGGGACATGCCCGCCGCGGAACGGCAGAAGGCTTTCGCCGACTTCGGCATCCCCCATAACGTGGAACTCATGCGCCGGCATCTGGAGCGGTACCGGGTGAGGTTCGACCAGTGGTTCTTTGAGAGCACGCTCCACGAGAACGGCATGGTCGCCGAGACCGTGAAGCTCCTTCAGGACGGGGACCATACCTACGAGAAGGACGGCGCCCTGTGGCTGCGGAACACCGATTTCGGTGCGGAAAAGGACGAGGTCCTGCGCCGGTCCAACGGATTCTACACCTACTACGCCGTGGATCTTGCCTATCACCGTGACAAGTTCGTCAAGCGCGGATTCGACCGGGTCATCAACGTATGGGGCGCGGACCATCACGGTCACGCCGTCCGTTTCAAGAAATCCCTGCAGGATCCGGCCCTGGGCATCGATCCCTCGAAGCTGGACTTCCTGCTCATGCAGATGGTCCGTCTGGTCCGGAACGGCGAGACGGTAAAGGTCTCCAAGCGCACCGGCAAGGCCATCAGCCTCAACGATCTTCTGGACGAGATCAGCGTGGACGCCTGCCGTTTCTTCTTCAACGCCAAGCCGGACACCCATCTGGAATTCGATCTGGATCTGGCCGTCCGGGAGGACAGCGAGAACCCCGTTTATTACGTGCAGTACGCCCACGCCCGGATCTGCCGTCTCATTGAGAATCTCGCGGCCCTGGGCTCCCCGGTTCCGGCCGCCGAGAACGTGGATGTTTCCCTGCTCTCCGCCCCGGAAGAGCTGGACCTCATGAAACAGCTCGCTCTCCTGCCGGAGACCATCCGCATGGCGGCCCGGGATTACGATCCCTCGCTGGTCAACAAGTACGTGCTGGAGCTTGCGGCACGGTTCCACAAGTTCTACAACGCCCATCGCATCAAGGGCGAGGAGTCTGAGCTCCTGGCCGCCCGGCTGAAGCTCGCCGCTTCCGTGAAGGAAGTGGTGGCCGTCTGCCTGGGCATCCTGGGCATCACCGCCCCGGAGCGGATGTAACGACGAGGCCCGGGAATCCCGAAGGAGGCGTTCCCCTTGACCGCACGAAATGAGATCCGGCGGCACCCCGCCGCAAGCCTGTCACTGGCCGCCGCTGTCAGGGGCGGCTGGGGCGGAGGCACGGAAGCGCTGCGCTCTCTGGCTCCCTTTGCGCGCCGCGGCGTGCTGCTCACGGGCACGGCCAGCGGGTACGACGCCGCCATCGCCGGCACGGATCTCTTCCGCCGGGCCGGCCTTCCCGCCCGTGCAGCCGACGCCCGTCTGATTCTTGCAGGAGAGATCCCGATGCCGGATCCGGAAATGCTGATATTTGCCGTCTCCTGCTCGGACGATCTCTCGGATACCCAGGCGCTGTGCTGGGCCCTGCGGAATCATCCCGGTCTCGTGACCGTCTCCGTCCACGGTTCTCCAGTGTCGGAGTACGGTGCGGTCCGACTGGATCTGTGTGCCTGCCGGGACACGGTCTTTCCCACCACCACATATGTCAACGCCTGTGCCGCCTTCTGGTTTGCATTGCGTCTCCTCTCCGGCGATACGGACGAGGATATCGCCGGCATCTGCGATCTCGTCCGGGCATACGGATACATCCAGGAGGCTTTCGGCGATTCCGGTGTCCCTGCGGTTCTCCGCATGCGGGAACAGATGCAGCCCGGAGACAAGGTCATCATCGCCTTCCCGGACGGTGTCTTCGGCGGCGAGCATCTGCGCCGCCTTCTCCGGCTCCTCGCGGCCCGCGAGGACGGCCCCGGCCAGATCCTTCTCTGCACGCCGGATGCCTTCCCCGCTCTGGACGGGCACACGCTCGTCGTCATGCCCGACTTTCTGCCGGAGCACCGCGAAACCATTGACAGAGCTGACGGGATGATCCGCAGATCCGGGGCCCGGACGATCCTTCTCACGAACAGGGATCTTGCCTCCGGCGAAGGTCGCCTGGCCGTCCGGCTTGGCTGCCGCACGGCGGAAAGTGCGCTCCTCTGCCAGGTCATTCCGGTGGAGATGTTCTGCGCCTCGTTTCTGGATCCGCGGGAGGATTTCCTCAAGGCGGATGCCGGGACCCCCGGGACGTGACTCTCATACAAACGATTCGCAGGGCAGTCCTCCGGACCTGCCCTGCCGTATTTTCTGTAGTTCCGGCTGCCCCTGTTCCCGGCCGGCAACCTGGCGAATCTCTGCTGTTCCTTCCGCTCCCCGGCGCTGGTGCCAACGGGGAACGAACAGAGTCTATAAAACGAAACGCGGGAAGCATCGCTCCCCGCGTTTCGTTTTTCTGGAATTCAGACCAGCTCCAGGATTGCGGTCTCGGCGCCGTCGCCGCGGCGGAAGCCGCTGCGGGTGATCCGGGTGTAGCCGCCGTTCCGGTCGGCATACTTCTCCGCGAGCTCCTTGAACACCTTCGTCACGACGTCTTCCTTCGTAATGAAAGACAGGGCCTGACGACGGGAAGCGAGCGTGTTGTCTTTTCCAAGAGTGATCATCTTCTCGGCAAGGGGCGCGATCTCCTTCGCTCTGGTGACGGTGGTCTCCATCCGACCCTTTTCCAGGAAATCGGTGACCTGCTGTCTGAGCATGGCCATACGCGCATCGGTGGGTTTGCCGAGCTTACGGGTTCCGGGCATTTCGGTTACCTCCTAATTGTTCTCGTCGCTGGCCAAGGCCAGGCCCATCATCGCGAGCTTGTGAATGACCTCTTCCAGGGACTTGTGCCCAAGGTTCCGCACCTTGATCATCTCGTCCTCGGTCTTGCTGATGAGGTCTCCCACGGTGTTGATGTTGGCCCGCTTGAGGCAGTTGAAGCTTCTCACGGAGAGATCCAGTTCTTCGATGGTCATGTCCAGCATTTTCGTCTGGGCGGTCTGTTCCCGCTCCACGACGGTGGTGCTGTTTGCGACGGTGTCGGACAGATCCGTGAACAGCGAGAAGTGATCCACAAGGATCTTGGCTCCCAGGGAGACGGCGTCCCGGGCGGTGATCGTCCGGTCAGTCCAGACCTCGATGGTCAGCTTGTCAAAGTCCGTCATGTTGCCGACGCGGGTGTTCTCCACGGTGTAGTTCACCTTCAGCACGGGGCTGTAGATGGAGTCCACCGGGATGACGCCGATGATCGGCTGCTGGAGCTTGTTCCGGTCGGCGGAAACGTATCCTCTGCCGTGACCCAGGGTCAGCTCCATGCTCAGGGAGGCGTCCGGGCCGAGAGAGGCGATGTGCAGATCGGGATTGAGGACCTCGACCTCGCCGTCGGCCTTGATGTCGCCGGCCGTGACCTCGCACTCGCCGGTGGCCTCGATATAGACGACCTTGTCCTGGTTGGAGTAGAGACGGGCAATGATCTTCTTGATGTTCAGGATGATCTCCGTGACGTCTTCCTTGACGCCGGGGATGGTCGAAAACTCATGCTGGATGCCGGCGATCTTCACGGTCTTCACCGCAGTGCCGGGGAGGGAGGAAAGAAGGATCCGACGAAGAGAGTTTCCGAGCGTCGTGCCGTATCCGCGCTCCAAGGGCTCGACAACGTATTTCCCATAAGAATCGTCGCCAAGCGTCTCGATGCACTCGATGCGCGGCTTTTCGATTTCTACCATACGCGATTACCCTCCTTTTCAAATTTTCGCTTTCAGAGCGACGTGGTTCGAACGTACGTGATTGAGGGTTTTCGGATTACTTCGAGTACAACTCGACGATCATCTGCTCCTGGACGGGCATATCGATCTCTTCTCTGGTGGGTACGGAAGCAATCTTCGCGCAGAAATTCGCGGCATCGAACTCCATCCACTTGGGAGGCTGACGGAAAGAATTGCTCTCCAGGTTCGCCTTGATCTTCTCCAGGCTGCGGCTGGACTCCTTCAGAGCCACGATCATGCCGGGCTTGACCAGGAAGGAGGGGATGTCCACCTTGTGGCCGTCCACGGTGAAGTGGCCGTGATTAACCAGCTGCCGGGCCTCGGCGCGGGTCATGGCGAAGCCAAGACGGAACACCACGTTGTCCAGACGGCGCTCGACGAGGCTCAGAAGATTCTCACCGGTCTTGCCGGGCATCTTGGAGGCCTTCTCGTAGTAGAGGCGGAACTGTCTCTCCAGCACGCCGTAAATGAACTTGACCTTCTGCTTCTCAGTCAGCTGCAGGGCATACTCGGACTTCTTGGTCCGCTTCTGGGCGCCGGGATTCCGGTTGGACTCCTTGGCATAGCCCATGATGGACGGGGAAATGCCCAGCGTACGGCAGCGCTTGAGAACAGGCTGAATGTTTCTAGCCATAACTTAACTCCTCCCTTCCGTCAGACACGGCGCCGCTTCGGCGGGCGGCATCCGTTGTGCGGGATGGGCGTGACGTCCTTGATCATGGTGACCTCCAGGCCCGCGGTCTGCAGGGCACGGATGGCGGCCTCACGTCCGGAGCCGGGCCCCTTCACGAAGACCTCGACGGTCTTCAGGCCATGCTCCATGGCGGCGCGGGCAGCGGTCTCGGCTGCGGTCTGCGCGGCGAACGGAGTGGACTTTCTGCTTCCGCGGAAGCCCATCTCGCCCGCGGACGCCCAGGAGATTGCGTTGCCGTTGGGATCGGTCATGGTGACCATGGTGTTGTTGAACGAGGAACGGATATGCACCTGGCCCTTTTCAATGTTCTTCCGCTCACGACGGCGGGTTCTGACGACCTTCTTGCCGCCCTTGGTATTCGCTGCCATTACATATCCCTCCTTTACTTCTTCTTATTTGCCATGGTGTGCTTCGGGCCCTTCCGGGTCCTGGCGTTGGTCTTGCTGCGCTGGCCGCGGACGGGCAGTCCCTTTCTGTGACGGGTGCCGCGATAGCAGCCGATCTCCATGAGGTTCTTCACGTCCATGGCGACATTGCGGCGAAGATCGCCTTCCACCATGTAGTTCTTATCGATGCACTCACGCAGACGGGCCTCTTCGTCGTCGGTCAGGTCCTTGACGCGCTTGTCGGGATCCACACCGGTCTCGGCGCAGATCTTGCTGGCAGTGGTACGGCCGATGCCGAAAACGTAAGTGAGGCCGATCTCGATCCTCTTGTCTCTCGGCAGGTCAACGCCGGAAATTCGTGCCATACTTTTGAATCATTCCTTCCCTTAAAATTCAGTCATGGAGCCGAGTCGGCTCAGCCCTGTCTCTGCTTGTGCTTGGGGTTCTCACAAATGACCATGACCTTGCCCTTGCGCTTGATGACCTTGCACTTCTCACACATGGGCTTCACGGACGGTCTGACTTTCATTGATTCACCCTCCTGTGTTCCTTGCGCTTTCGCGCGTTTACTTACTTCTCCACGTGATCCTGCCGCGGGTCAGATCGTACGGAGACATCTGCACCGTGACCTTATCACCGGGAAGGATTCTGATGAAATTCATCCGGAGTTTGCCGGAAATATGTGCGAGGATCGTGTGTCCTTTGCCGATATCGACCATAAACATGGTGTTGGGCAGAGATTCCACAACGGTGCCCTCCAGCTCGATTACGTCGTCTTTCGCCAAGTTATTCCATACCTCCCGTTTCTCCGGCGGGCTTTGCCGGCCCCGCCGGTCTCAGCCCTTTCAGAAACTTCCCGCCTTCATGGGTCTTCTCCGCACTGGGTCAGGATCTCCGCCGCCCCGTCGGTGACGAGCACGGTGTTCTCGTAATGCGCGGAGAGCCGCTTGTCTGCGGTGATGACGGTCCACCCGTCCCGCAGTACCCGGATCTGCCAGGTTCCGGCGCTCACCATGGGTTCTATGGCGATCGTCATCCCCTTCATCAGCCGGGCCCGAACGCGCCGCTCCGGATGATCCGCATCCACAAAGTTCGGAACCTCCGGCGGCTCGTGCATCTGGCGGCCCACGCCGTGTCCCACGAAATCCCGTATCACGGAAAACCCGTTGGACTCCACGTACCTCTGGACCGTTTCCGAGATGTCACAGACTCGGTTTCCGGGCGTCACACACTTCAGCCCCTCATAGAAACTCTGTCTTGTGACCTCGATGAGGCGTCTTGCCTCTTCGGAACCGGTTCCAGCGAGGAAGGTCGCCGCACAGTCGCCGACGAACCCGTCCTTGGTCGCACCAACGTCGATGCTGACCACGTCGCCCTCCCTGAGTCTGCGATGCCCGGGGATCCCGTGGATCACTTCCTCATTGACGGAGATGCAGACGCTGGCGGGATAGCCGTTGTAGCCGAGGAATGTCGGCGCTGCGCCCTGCGAAACGATGAAATCGTGTACTGCTCGATCTATTTCACGAGTGGATACGCCAGGCATTACCATTTTCCCGGCCAAAGCACGGGCAGCCGCGGTAATTCTGCCTGCACGGCGCATCGCCTCGATTTCTTTGGGAGACTTGAGACGAATCGCTTCCATCCTCAGATCCCCAGCGCGGCGCAGATGGCCGCCGTCGTCTCCTCGAGCCCCTGCGTCCCGTCCACGTGCCGGATCCGGTCCCTCTCGGTGTAGAAACCGATGAGGGGCTCCGTCTGCTCGTGGTAGGTCGCGAGTCTCTGCAGTACCGTTTCGGGAGCGTCATCCTTGCGGATGGTGAGAGCGGCGCCGCAGGCGTCGCACACCCCTTCCCGCCTGGGAGGGTTCGCAGTCACATGGTAGCTGGCGCCGCAGGCGGGGCATGTCCGGCGGCCGGCCATGCGCTTTACGATGACCTCGTCCGGAACATCGATGGAGACCGCCGCGTCGATCTGGACGCCCGCGTTCTCCAGGGCCTTTGCCTGGGCCAGGGTCCTGGGCATGCCGTCCAGGATGTAGCCGCCGGCGCAGTCCTTCTCCGCCAGCCGCTCCCGCACGATGTCGATGATGACCTCGTCGGGGACCAGCGCGCCTCTGTCCATGTATTCTGCCGCCCGGAGCCCCACCGGGGTGCGGTTCTTCACCGCAGCCCGGAGGATGTTCCCGGTAGAAATGGTAGGAATGTTCAGCTTTTTCGCGATGATGTCCGCCTGGGTCCCTTTGCCGGCGCCGGGAGCGCCGAGAAACAGAAGATTCATGCCTTCTGCTCCTTACTCCAGGAAACCCTTGTAGTTCCGGAGGAGCATCTGGGATTCCAGGGACCGGACGGTCTCCAGCGCGACGCCGACCACGATCATGATGGAGGTGCCGCCGATGGAGATGCTGGCGTTCGCGGCCTTCTCGGAACAGATCCCTATGATCAGCGGGGTCACGGCGACGATGCCCAGATACAGAGCTCCGAAGAGCGTGATCTTGTTGAGCACCTTTGCGATGAACTCGCTGGTGGGCTTTCCGGGCCGGAAGCCGGGAATGTAGCCGCCCTGCTTCTTCAGGTTGTTCGCAACCTCCACAGGGTTGAACTGGATGGTGGAGTAGAAGTACGCGAAGAAGATGATGAGAAGCAGATAGATCACCGCGTAGAACCAGTTGTCTGTGTCGAACAGCTTGATGAACCAGCCGTCGGACCACTTGGGAACGAACGCGGCGATGGTGGCTGGCAGGGACGCGATGGACTGGGCGAAGATGATGGGCAGCACGCCGGACATGTTCACCTTCATGGGAAGGTGGGTCGCCTGGCCGCCGTAGATCTTACGGCCAACAACGCGTTTTGCGTACTGAACGGGGATCCTGCGCTCCGCCTGATCCACGAAGACGATCAGAACGATCATGGCGATGGCGCCCAGCAGCATGAGCACGTAGGTCAGCCACAGGGAGTGGTCGGACACGACGCTCTGCACGCCGTTGATGAAGGCGTTGGGCAGTCTCGCGATGATGCTCACGAAGAGGATGATGGAAATGCCGTTTCCGATGCCGAACTCTGTGATCTGCTCACCCAGCCACATGAGGAGAGCGGAGCCCGCCGCGAAGCTGGCGATGATCACGACGGCGGACCAGACGGCCGGAGCGTCGGAGACGATCAGGCTGTTGTTCCGGAGGAGCATGAAGTAGGCAAATCCCTGGAGAAGGCCCAGACCCACCGTCGCGTAGCGGGTGATGCTGGCGATCTTCTTCTTTCCCTCTTCGCCGCCCTCTTTCTGCAACCGCTCCAGTGCGGGGATCGCGATGCACAGCAGCTGCATGATGATGGAGGCGTTGATGTACGGCTGGATGGACAGCGCGAAGATCGTCGCCTGTGAGAAGGCGCTGCCGCTCATCACGTTGAACAGTCCCAGGACCGTATTCTTCAGGGTCTCAAAATAGTTTGCAAGGAGCGCAGTGTTCACATACGGAACGGGAACCGAGTTGCCTAAACGGTAGAGGAGAACGATGAACAGCGTGAAGAGGATCTTCTTGCGCAGCTCGTCGATCTTCCAGGCGTTTCGTATGGTCTTGAACACTCAGATCACCTCTGCCTTTCCGCCGGCCGCTTCGATCTTCTCCTTGGCCGACTCGGAGAACGCAGAAGCCTTGACTGTGATCTTCTTGGTCATCTCACCGGTGCCGAGGACCTTCAGGCCGTAGGGGCACTTGGAGATCACGCCGGCGTCGATCAGAGCCTGAGCGTCCACGGTCGCGCCGTCCTCAAACCGGTCGAGAGCGGCAACGTTCACGGCCGTGAGGCGCTTTGCAAAAATGTTATGGAAGCCGCGCTTGGGGATGCGGCGGGCCAGAGGCATCTGGCCGCCCTCGAACCCGATAC